>WNFI01062417.1_pt1 | contig 10763 bp, 13 predicted proteins | sample 5400471 | NCBI WGS metagenome assembly WNFI01 (sample SAMN13153348, study PRJNA577476) | soil metagenome | isolation source: 100 cm saprolite on Douglas fir-dominated hillslope | place: USA:California | collected 2013-09-17 | reverse complement strand
TCTGTAAGCATTTGATATATGGATGTCATTTTTGAGTGAAGCTCGATCTACTCACAGTTCTACTCACACTTTTGATGTTCGCTAAAGACGCGCAATGTGGCGCTATGACATGCCGTCGCGAGTAAGACGCCCTCGTGGGCGGCCCGGCCGTTACCGTCGGTCGTCGTCGCGAATTGTGGGATCGCGATAGCCAAGGCAGGGCCGCTTACTTCCGGTTTACATTCGTAATCGGACTTCATTCACGGACCGCAAAATGTCGCAAATGTGCCATCAACAGACATAGCGTAAAGCACAAATCGAATGGTCCCTGCCGTCTTAAACTGTGCGACTGGAAAGCTCCGCCCCGAGAAAGTTCTTGTCGTCGAGCGCCATTGCGAGCGAGAGAATAGCGGCACAGTAACTGTACTCGCGCATGCCCATCATTACGCCCGTCGCGCTGGGGCTAAATGTAGAATGCCAAGGTCCAATTGGCAGGCCGCGTGGCGCGGTGGGCGGTGCTACGATGTTCGCGAAGTGCACTTCTATATACGGTTTACCCGTCTCCGTGAGAGCATGCTTGGTGGCTACGCCACCCTCTGTTAGACCGGCAGGATTGATAACGTATCCATCCGTCGAATTGGCGCTTTCGTGAATGTGTTCGAGAATGGCCCCCTCAAAGTTGGAAGAGAAGGTCGTTACGTTGACGCCTAGCGACCCTCCGAAGTTCTTACAAAACTTTTGTAGGTCGTCCAGGGAGGCAATCGCGCCGTAAACGCGCTTGTTCCGCGCCCCAAGGTTCGACATGTTGGGACCGTCGACAATGACGATCCTGTGCTCGCGTTTCGAAGAACGGAAACCGGGGGCGGGTGGGAAGGTGGTCATGCGTTGCTCCTAAGAGCGGCGGTACAGCGGACGTCGCAGCATTTCGCTTGTGGGAATAAAATCCTATGGTGCCCCTGGCCGGAATCGAACCAGCACTCCTTGCGGAACTCGATTTTGAGTCGAGCGCGTCTACCAATTCCGCCACAGGGGCCTTTCGGACGCTCGCCGTGAGGCTGGGGTCGCGAAGCCGGCGGAATATAGCGGTCGCTGACTGCCGGTCAACCCGTCGCCCGAGCATCAGGCCGGGAGATGACACGGCAGGTCGAAGCGGCTTGCCGCGCGCAGCGCGCCTGCACTGCCCCCCCCCCCCCAACACTCCAGTGTGATCGCAGCTGTCTCGACAGCGCCAACGTCGCGGGATAGGACGCTTTCCTGACCGGGAGACTGACGTGACGCTTGAGGCCACCGCAAAACCATCGCTTGCCAGCGGCGAATCCAGGCCGGCGCTGGTCGCAGCACTTGCCATCGCCGCGGTTGCCGCGGCGACGCTCGCGGGGGCGTGGTTCTTTGAGCTGGTGTTGGATATCCGGCCATGCCCGCTCTGCCTCGAGCAGCGCTACGCCTATTATCTGGCTATACCGCTCGCGGTCCTGGTGGCGATCGCCGCTGTAAAGGACGTCCCGCGGGCGCTGCCGGTTGCCGGTCTCGTGCTTCTCGCCGTCGCAGCGCTCGGCAATGCCGGTCTCGGCACCTATCATGCCGGCGTCGAATGGGGGTTTTGGCAGGGACCGACCGAATGCACCGGGTCGATCGGCGGTCTCGGCAGCGCCGGCAGCCTGCTTGACCGTCTCGATTCGGTGAAGGTGATCCGCTGCGACGAGGTGCAGTGGCGTTTCCTCGGCCTCTCGCTGGCCGGCTACAATGTGCTGATCTCGCTGTTGATGGCGGCGCTGGCGCTGTGGGGTATCCTGCGTTCCGCAAAAACTCTCCGACGCCGGCCTTGATCGACCCCTTTCCCCCGGACCGGGGATTCACGCCTTCGGCAGCCTAGAACCATCAGGCCACGCGGAGCATAGCCGTCATCGCCCGGCCCCTTGACCGGGCGGCCCAGTATTGCAGAGCGTCAAAGATGGATCGCGAGGCTCTGGCAACCACGGAGTGGCGCAGTGCACCCGGCATCAGGGCATGACGAACTCAACGCAAGCCGGAAATAGCCTAATCGTCGAGATCGTCCTGCGCCTTGCCGAACAGATGGACGATGCCCGGCGTCGCGATCGAGACGAAGATGAAGCGCGACAGATGGTGCGCGCCGACGAACACCGGATCGATGTGCAGCGTCAGCGCCAGCGCCAGCATCGCATCCATCGCGCCCGGCGCGAACGCCACCACGATGTCGCTGAACTTCACATGGGTGGTCAGCGCAATGGCGGCGACGAACGCCGCCGAGATCGCCACCGCCACCGCGAATGATCCCAGCGCCGCGCCGATGTGGCTCAGGATGGTGCGCGGCCTGATCTTGCCGAATCGCGATCCGATCAGGGTGCCGATGCCGATCAGCGCGGTGATGTAGGCCCATTGCGGCAGGGTGCCGTCGACCCAGCCGGCGCCGTGCAGCACCGAGGAGCCGAGCATGGCGCCGAACATCCAGCTCGCCGGGAAATTCAGCCAGCGCAGCAGCAGTGACACCGCAACGCCCATCGCGGCCAGTTCGGCGAGCGCAAGCGGTGCGGCGGCGGCGCCGCGCGACGGCAGCGGCCCATGGCCCATCATTCCGGTGGCGGCGAGCAGCAGCGGCACCATTGCGGTCAGGATGATCACCCGCATGATCTGCACGACCGCGATGCCGGCGACATCGGCGTTCTTCTCGGTGGCCAGCATGACGATCTGCGACAGCGCACCGGGACTGCCCGCCAGCAGCGCCGAGGTGCGGTCCCAGCCATGAATCCGCTGCAGATAAAGGCTGCTGCCGAAGGTGGCGCAGAAGGTCGCGGCGGCGAGCAGCGCTATCGTCAGCGGATAGGCGCTGAGATTCCTGATCAGCGCCGGCGACACCATGGCACCGAGAGAAAGCCCGAGCGTCATCAGGATGACATGCGCGATCGGCTGCGGCAGTCCCATCTGCCGGCCGGCAATGCCCGCGGTCGCCACCGCGATCATGGCGCCGGAGATCAGCCCGCCCGGCAGCTCCGCCCACCAGAACAGCGCGCCGCCGGCAACGCCGATGACAAGCGTTTCAAGCAGATTCAGGATTTGCGATCGGCTGGGGAGGGCAAGCGGCATGGTCAGGCCGCCTTATGGCAAATCCCGGCACCCACCACAAATGCGCAACTTCGACCGCAGCAATGCGCGAAATTGCGCGATTGGGGCGGCTTCCTTCTTCCCTCTCCCGCAAGGGGAGAGGGAAATGACGCTCGTCGCGAAGTGTCTTCGCTCAGTTCGCCTTGGTCTTCGCTTCCTTCTTGCAATCGGACATGAACTTCTTGCGTTCCTTGCCGTGCAGTGTCTTGGCGTCCGCCTCCTTAGAGCATTCCAGCGAGGCGGCGGTGCGCGGAGCCGCGGCCTTCTTTTCCGTAGGCGCCATTTTGGTTTCCGGCGCGGTTTTCGTGGCGGGCGCAGGGGCCGGCGTTTGTGCGAAGGCCGAGCCGGCAAGCAGCAGCGACGCGATGGCGGCAATGGCAGCGCGGGAAGAAAGACTGATCATGGCTTTACCTCATGTTGAAGAAAGCCGGACCATCGCCCCGCGATGCTGAACGCCGGCTGAACGGAACGCCGAAAGATCCAAATTGGGGCGAAACCGGTTTCCACTTTTGCGGATTGCGCTCTAGGATGGATGACTTCTTTGTTGCCAGGGAGATGCAAACATGACGACGACGAGAATAAGCCTGTTGTGTGCGGTTGCGGTATCGGGTTTCGCCATGCTCACCGCGGCACCGCCCGCGCAGGCACTGACCGCCCAGGAGTGCAGTGCGAAATATCAGGCCGCCAAGACCGCGGGCACGCTCAATGGCCAGAAGTGGAATGATTTCCGCAAGGCGGAGTGCGGCTCGGATGCAGCGGCAACCCCTGCCGCGGCTCCGGCTGCTCCGCCTGCGGCGCCGAAGGCGGTGGAGACCAAGCCGGCCGCGGCACCGGCGCCGGCCGGCAACGCGGTCTTCCCCAGTGCCGTGGATCCGAAATATTCTAAGGAGACCGCCGGCAAGGGCCGGATGCACACCTGCGTGGATCAGTACAATGCCAACAAGGCCAGCAACGCCAATGGCGGCATGAAATGGATTCAGAAGGGCGGAGGCTACTACAGCGAGTGCACCAAGAAGCTGAAGGGCTCGGCCTGACCGACCCTGCGGCAAGCCGCGGGCGAAGCCATCGCCAAGCCCGCGGCACCAGCATGATCGCTAGTCTCAGTCTCATTCTGCTGTGCCAATTGGCCGGTGAAGTCATCGTCCGCGGCAGTGCGCTGCCAATGCCGGGTCCAGTGGTCGGTCTGGTGCTGTTGCTGGGGCTGTTGCTGACACGTGACCGGTTCGCGCTTGCGGCGCGGGGGCCGCTGCGTCAGGGCGGCGTGGAGGATGCCGCCCGTGGCCTGCTGGCGCATCTGTCGCTGCTGTTCGTTCCCGCCGGCGTCGGTGTGGTGCAGAAGCTCGACCTCATCGCCGAACATGGCGTGGCCATCGCGGCAATCCTCGCGGCCTCCGTGATCATCACCTTGCTGGTGACGGTGGCGACGTTCCTGGCCGCGACCCGGCTGATGCACCGGCATCCGCTTGCCAATCCGGTGCTCCACGCGATGTGGATCATCGGCCTGTTTCTGGTGCTGACCAGGACGTCGTATACGACCTACTTTGGCGGGGCCCAGTTCGTGCATTTCCTGCTTGGGCCGGCGACGGTGGCGCTGGCGGTCCCGCTTTACGAGAACCGCAAGCTGGTGGTGGCGTCCATCCTGCCGATGCTGGCCGCCCTCGTTGTCGGCTGCGTGACCGCAATCGTGTCGGTGGTTGTGCTGGCGGAGGCCGCAGGCTTGCCGCGGACGGTGGTGCTGTCGCTGGCGCCGAAGTCGGTGACGGCGGGCGTTGCCATGGGCATTAGCGAATCGCTCGGCGCCGATCCGTCGCTGACGGCCGTGGCGGTGGTCCTGACCGGCATCATGGGCGCGATCGTCGTCACGCCATTGATGAACCGGATGGGGATTACGGACTTCCGCGCCCGCGGATTCGCCGTCGGGCTGGCGTCGCACGGCATCGGCACCGCGCGTGCGTTCCAAGTCGATGCGGTCGCCGGCGTGTTCGCCGGCATCGCCATGAGTCTCAACGCGCTGGTCACGTCGCTGCTGGTGCCGCTTGCGGCGACGTTGCTGGTGCGGGCGCAATGAGAAGCGGTCGCCGATGCTCTCCCTGATTCAGGCCATGCTGGGAGTGGCATCGGGGGTATTGGTCGGCTTCTCGCTCGGCCTCGTCGGTGGTGGCGGATCAATCCTCGCTGTGCCGCTGATGGTCTACGTTGTCGGCGTGCCCGATGCGCATGTCGCGATCGGCACCAGCGCGGTCGCGGTTGCCGTCAATGCAGCGGTCAATCTGGCCGGGCATACGCGCGACGGCACCGTGCGCTGGTCATGCGCGCTGCTGTTTGCTGCCGCAGGAGTAGCCGGCGCGTTTGCGGGTTCGGCTGCCGGCAAGATGCTCGACGGCGGGAGGCTGCTGATGCTGTTTGCGCTGCTGATGCTGGTGATCGCAATCCTGATGCTGAGGACGCGATCCAGGAGCGGGCTGGCCGGCGTGCAGATCGGCTGGGCCAACGCGCCTGCCATCGTCGGCCTCGGTCTCGCCACCGGCACGGTGTCCGGGTTTTTCGGGATCGGCGGCGGGTTTCTGATCGTGCCGGCCTTGATGTTGGCGACCGGGATGTCGATCCTGAATGCCATCAGTTCGTCGCTGGTCGCGGTCACCGCCTTCGGCATGACAACGGCCTTGAGCTACGCATGGTCCGGCCTGATCTCGTGGAAACTGGCGGGTCTGTTCGTCGCGGGGGGTATCGCAGGCGGATGGTGCGGCAGCCGAGCGGGGAAGCTGCTGTCGGTACGGCGCGGCGCGCTCAACAGCCTGTTCGCATCTATCATTATCGTGGTGGCGCTCTATATGTTGGCGCGCAGCTTGTCCCCGTTTTGAACGTCGATGGTCAGCCTTGAGGCGGCCCGGAGATTCCGCCATGACCACTCGCCTCGATCCGCGCCGGCCGTTGCCAAAGATTGATGGTGTGAGCACGCGGCGCCGGGCTCTCGGTCTGCTGGGTGCGGGAGCGCTGATGGCGGGACTGGACATTGCGCCGGTTGCGGCAATTGGCCAGTCCGATGACGACAATGTGCTCAACGAAGCCGCGGTGCTGCGCGACCCGGACATCCCGGTCGCCGGCAAAGCCGATGGCGATATCACGATTGTCGAATGGTTCGATTACCAGTGCCCGTATTGCCGAAAGCTCGAGCCCGAACTGCAACAGGCCATCAGGGACGACGGCAAAGTCAGGCTGGTGTTCAAGGACTGGCCGATTCTGGGCCCTGCTTCGGTCTACGCGTCACGGTTGGCATTGGCGACCAAGTTTCAGGGCAAGTTCGTCGCGGCGCATGCGGCGCTGATCGGCCTCGATGTGAGACTGACCGAGCCCGGCGCCCGGGATCGTCTCGCCCGGGCCGGCATCGACGTCGACCGAGCCCTTCGCGACCTTGAGGCCAATCAGGAAGCCATCGCCGCGGTGCTGAAGCGGAGCGACGCTCAGGCCACGGCATTCGGCTTCAAGGGCACACCGGCCTTCATCGTCGGGAAATTCCGGGTGCCGGGTGCGCTGACCAGAGAGCAGTTCGGCCAGGTCATCGCGGATGCGCGCAAGGCTGCGAAGAATAAATAAATTCCAGTTTCTTCGTCCCGACCATCCAAGTCTTTGTTGCGGCGATACCGAGAAGACGTGGATGCCCGGGACAACAAGCCCGGGCATGATGAACTCTGATGCACCGCACGAGTACGGAACGAAAGTAGCAAATAGAACGAGCGCCCCGTGGTGAGATGAAGGCGCTCGCGGCGTTCGCGCAATCAATGGGTTACTTCGACGAAATCTTGATCCAGTCCTGTTTGGTCCGCTGCTTCAGCGCCTCCCAGTCCGTCGCTGCGACGTCCCAGTTGACGATGGTACGGTGCGCCTGCGCAACCTGCCCGTTCGCGACGCTCGAAGTCGACATCGAGTCGTAGAGGTAAACTCCCACCGTCAGAAGGAGCGCACCCAAAATCATTCCCAGAAAAACCCGCATCGCAAAGCCTCCAATGAGCGCGAACAACGCGAGTGCCGAGGCATGGTTCCCAAGCCACCGACCATGGAACCCACCCGCGCGCTGGATTCGGTACAACCATACCGCGTACCGGTTCTTAAGATTTGTCTTGTATCTTCTATCTTCCGTCAAATTTTTTACGTCGGGGGAGAGACGAAATGTTATTTAGATTCCGTAATATAGCGATCATAGCCAAGATTGCGGTACCGGCCACCATTGTCGCCGTCGTCTCAATCGGAATCGTGCTCTACGCCTCGCTGGCCGTGACCCAACTTTCGGATCATGCGGCCGCGCTGGTCGATCAGAATGCCGCGCGGGTGAAATTCGTGCTTCAGGCCGAAAGCGAATTCAACGGCGCCGCGGTCAGCGAAAAGAACGTCATCCTCAGCGCCGCCGACGAGAAGGAGGCGAAAAAAAATATCGATAACTACGGCAAGGCGACGACCGCCACCCTCGATGCAATCGGCCAGTTCGAGGCCATCACGTCGGCCGCGGATCAGCGCGAACTCATTGAAACCTTCCGTGCCGCCGTCAACAAGCGCCGGGAAGCCAGCGTCCATGTCTTCGAGCTGGCCCTCGCGGGCAAGACAGCCGAAGCCTTCGCTTATTCGCGCGATGTGGCGGCAAAGCATCGTCAAGTCGCGATGCAGGCCGTCGGTAAGCTCATCACCATGAATGTGGAGAGTATGCATCTGGCACGCGACGAAAGCGTCGCCATGGCCCAGCAGACCCGCAGGTGGCTCGTGGTCGGTGCTACTGCCGGCCTCGTCTGCGCGTTCGGCGTCCTTGGCTGGATCGCGCTCTATCAGATCTCTCGTCCGCTCGCTTATATGACCGGCGAAATGACCAAGCTCGCGAACGGCGATCTCGATATCGAGATCGAAGGCGCCGACCGCACCGATGAGGTTGGCGGGTTGGCCCGCTCGCTTCAGGTTTTCAAGGAGAACGCGATCACCGCGCGCCGTCTCGAGGAGGAGCAGCGGCAGGAGCAAGTCCGAAAGGAAGCGCGTCAGCACCTCGTCGAGGAATATATCGTGGTGTTTGACGAGCAGGTGGGCGAGGCGCTTGACACCCTGACCGCCGCTTCGACAGAGATGCATGCCACCGCAGGGAGCATGGCGGCCACGGCCGAGGAGACCAGCAGACAGACCACCGCGGTCGCGACCTCCTCGGAACAGGCTTCTTCCAACGTGCAGACGGTGGCGGCGGCGGCCGAGCAGCTTCATGCCTCGGTCAACGAAATTTCGCGACAGGTGACGCAGTCGGCCGAATTCGCCAGCACGGCGGTGGTCGAAGCGGACCGCACCAACGCCACCATCCAGGGACTGGCCGACACGGCGCAGAAGATCGGCGAGGTGGTGTCGCTGATCCAGAATATCGCCTCGCAGACCAATCTGCTGGCGCTCAACGCGACGATCGAGGCCGCACGGGCCGGCGAGGCCGGCAGAGGCTTTGCGGTGGTGGCGAGCGAGGTGAAGGCGCTGTCCAATCAGACCGCCAAGGCAACCGAGGATATTTCGACGCAGATCGCCGCCATCCAGGCCGAGACCGGCAATGCGGTCGATGCGATCAAGGCGATCGGCGGCACGATCCGCCGGATGAACGAGATCGCTTCGGCCATCGCCGCGGCGGTTGAGCAACAGGGGGTTGCGACGCGGAATATTTCCAGCAACATCCAGTTGGTGGCGCAAGGCACCAATGGAGTGGCGACGAATATCGCCGGGGTGAATGAGGCAGCCGGAGAGACCGGCACCGCCGCCGCGCAGGTGCTCACCGCCGCCGACGATCTCAGTCGCCAGGCGGACAGGCTGCGGACGGACGTCAACGGGTTCCTGGTCAAGATCCGCACCGCCTGACCTTCCCGAGCGTGCCGTTGCGGCGTTCGTCAGGCAGCGGCGCTGGGCAGTTGAAGCCAAGACCAGCCTTCGAGGTGCCGACCTGCTCGACCGGCAAACCGATATCCAGCCGTGCCTGCACCGGCAGACGATCAAGCGTCATTCACCTTGCAGCCAGTCCAGTATTGCCGCGTTGATCTCGCGCGGATAGGCGTGGCTGAGATCGTCAATCTCCCGGTAGGTCACAGCGGCGCCTGCGGTCGACAATGCCTGCTGGGCCTGCCGCGCCACTCGCACCGGAAACATCCAGTCGAGCCGGCCGTGCACCAGATACACCGGTAGTCCCCGCAATCTTTCTGCGTCGGCCATGCCTGCCATCAAGGGATGGAAGGCGGCGGAAACCGGGGCGAGATGGGTGAAGGGCGAACTGCTCTCCAACCCGGTGACGTAACAAAAGGTGCCGCCGCCGCTCATCCCGGTCAGCATCAGCCGATCCGGATCGACGCTCCAGCCCCGCCGCACGAACTCGAGAATGCGCCTGAGGTTCGGCGTGTCGGTATCGTCGCCCATCAAGGCCCAAGTCTTACCCGTCGCGGTGGGTGCGACCAGGATCGCGCCGCGGCTGCGTGCATCGCGCAGCTAGCTCCACAGGAAAGCGCGGCCATCGCCGCTGCCGCCGTGCAGCGCCATCACCAGCGGCCAACCACGGTCGGGGCTGTAGTATTCCGGCACGTACAGCGAGAAGCCGCCGCGGCTGCCCGGTTCATTGGCGTCGTGAACGATCCCGGTGCCTGGGTTCGCCGGCGCGGCGAGACGCGCCAAGAGGCCGGGATCGTCGCGCAAGGCGGGATCGATGAAGAAGCCGGAGACCGGCGGCAGCCGGGCGGCGAGCGGATACAGCGCTTCCTGCGCGCGCGGCACATGACGCAGCGCGCGAAACACGTCGATCAGCTCTCCGTTGCCATGTTGCGTCACCCGCAAACCCTTGAACGCAGCGAGCACCTCATCGCTCGCGGTCCTGAGCGCGATTTGCATGCTTGCGAATTCCTCGGGCCAGTTCACGAGGCGCGGACGGACAGCCCTGCAACGCCTGGTCTGGCGCGCCCGCGGCATCCATCACCACCTCGAAATCCGGCGGATTGAAATGCCGGGCAATGAAACCGAGCGCTTCAAGGGATTGCAGCAGCGGCGGCAGCACGGCCACGATGTCGTCCACCACGGCGTCGCTCATCGCGCCCTCTCGCTATCGGCTGCATTGGGCATCCAGCCAATGCGTCAGCGCGCGGGCTGTTGTTGCGCGACTCATAAGAGTGTCAAATTAACGAATTTTCTTCAACGATTCCGGACACCCTCCACCCCATAAGATTGTCACGTGCGACACATAAAGCGGTAACAGATGGGGTTTTGCGACACATAAGACGGTAACAGATTTCGGCCTGGCCGGATCCCGGCCCGCGGAGGTTGTGGAGTTAACGATCGCGGCAAAAATCCAACGGCCAAACAAACCACTTTGATCGACTCGGGAGTTCTGCGCGCAATTGCGTAGAGTGTCTATTCAGCTGAGCTTCCTGGCCAGTTCGGCGACGCGTTTACCGAACTGCTTGGCGGTCTCTAGATCGCCGTTGCGCGGAGCCTCTTCGACCGAAGCGTCTGCCGGCGAGATTGCGTGAGCGCCGGCAAAACCGGAGGACCAATTGACGTCGGCTGGCGTGCTGGTCCGGAATAGGCAAGGAATTTGCGCGGCAAATCGCAGCTTCAGCCTCATTCAACTTTGTAAACGCGGCCGGTTTGTGCCCCCAAGATAGCGCGTTTGTACGCTT
>WNFI01518023.1_pt1 | contig 10764 bp, 11 predicted proteins | sample 5400471 | NCBI WGS metagenome assembly WNFI01 (sample SAMN13153348, study PRJNA577476) | soil metagenome | isolation source: 100 cm saprolite on Douglas fir-dominated hillslope | place: USA:California | collected 2013-09-17 | reverse complement strand
TTTCTTAGGATCGCGCTCGCCCTGTTTGGCGAGACCGATAATTAGCTTCGCAACAGTCAACGTGATGTGGTCCTTGCGATCAACTAACTCGAGCTTGCGCAGCGCGGCCGCCATCATCGCGGCACGCGCAGGTCAGGGGACGCGAAGCCCGCCCTTGTCCTCGATGAAACGGGCGATCTCGTCGACGCCCTCGCCGGCGCGCAGATTGCTGAAGACGAACGGCCGCGCGCCGCGCATGCGCTTGGCGTCGCGCTCCATCACCGCCAGCGAAGCGCCGACGTTGGTCCGGCGCGCCGCTTTAGGCCCGGGCACGTGCATCGAAGGGCCCGCAGTCGTCGAGGAGAAAACGTCCACTCTCGTGCCCTATCCTGGACAGCGCGCCGAGGTCGACGCTCATTTAAATATCGAAATTAGGCTGCCATCCTGATGAGCACGCGGGCCCGTCTCGATCATTCCCGGCAAGGGGCTTCGTCGAAAGGCCGACCGCTAGGATTCCTCTTTATTTTGCGCGTTTGAAGGCGCTGAGAAGCTGATTGCCTTTTCTCCCTGCGGAAACGTCGTCCGGGCAGCGGATGACCTCGCCTGTGCTCCAATCTACCTGGAGCCGATTTGTCCTTGCGATATCCGCACCTGGCGAAAGCAGACATGTGACCGGTAGGGGCGGATTCTCGTTTTGACCTGCCCCACATCATTCCGCCGTTCATCATCATGTCGCGCATCATGGGATGATTCCGGTCAGGGTTGCTGGAACGACGGCGCGAGGCGCGGCAACCTTAGCGACGTGCTCTTCACCACGGCATAGATCGCAGGAATCACGATCAACGTGAGAACGGTTGACGACACCATGCCGCCGATCATCGGCACCGCGATGCGCTGCATCACCTCTGCGCCGGTGCCGTGGCTCCACATGATCGGGAGAAGCCCCGCCATGATGGCGCACACCGTCATCATCTTGGGGCGCACGCGCTCCACCGCGCCGGTCATGATCGCGGCGTAGAGATCGTCGCCGGTGAAAGCTCGCCCCTCCGCGACACGCTCCGCTCGTAGTTCCTTCATGGCACTATCGAGATAGATCAGCATCACGACACCGGTCTCGGCCGCAACGCCGGCCAGCGCGATGAAGCCGACTGCGGCGGCCACCGACAGATTGAAGCCGAGCCACCACATCAACCAAAAACCGCCGACGAGTGAAAACGGCACCGAAAGCATGACGATCAAGGTTTCGCTCACGTTCCAGAAGTTGAGGTAGAGCAGGAGGAAAATGAGGAGTACCGTGAAAGGAACAACCAGCCGGAGCCGGGCCTTGGCACGTTCCAAATATTCGAATTGGCCGCTCCAAGTGACGTAATAGCCGGGCGGAAACTTGATTTGCGTGGCGACCGCTCGTTGCGCGTCGGCAACATAGCCGCCGAGGTCCCGGTCACGGAAATCGACATAGATGTAGCCGGCGAGTTGCGCGTTCTCGGTACGGATGCTCGAAGGCCCAGGCGCCAGACTTACCTTTGCCACCTCTCCCAAAGGGACCGTGCCGCCACCGTACAAGGGGATGAGAACTTGGGATGCGATCGCCTGCGGATCGCTGCGATAGTCCCGCGGATAGCGGATGCTCACGCTATAGCGCTCGCGGCCTTCGACTGTGGTCGTTACCGGCTCGGCGCCAAGCGCCATGGCAATGAGATTCTGCAGGTCGCCCACCATGAGGCCGTAGCGCGCAAGCTGCGCGCGATCGGGATCGACGTTGAGGTAATAACCGCCGAGCACCCGCTCGGCGTAGGCGCTGGTCGTTCCCGGCACGGTCCGAATGACGGCTTCGATCTGACGTGCAAGCTTCTCCATTTCGGCAAGATCGGTGCCGAAAACTTTTACACCGACCGGCGTGCGGATGCCGGTCGAGAGCATGTCGATGCGCGCCTTGATCGGCATGGTCCATGCGTTGGAGACGCCGGGAAACTGCAGCGACCGGTCCATCTCGGCGATCAGCTTGTCGATCGTCATGCCGGGGCGCCACTCGCTTTCAGGCTTGAGATTGATCACCGTCTCGAACATTTCGAGCGGGGCGGGATCGGTGGCGGTCGCGGCACGACCAGCCTTGCCCCAGACCGATGCGACTTCCGGAAACGACTTGATGATCTTGTCCTGGGTTTGTACCAGCTCCGCAGCTTTGGTGACCGACAAGCCGGGCAAGGTTGTCGGCATATAGAACAACGTTCCTTCGTTGAGATTCGGCATGAACTCGGTGCCGAGACGCAGCGCCGGCCACAGGCTGACGATGAGAACCGCAAGCGCAGCCAGGATTGTCGCAGCTTTGAAGCGGAGGGCGACGCGGATTACCGGTCGGTAAATCCAGATCAGGAACTGGTTCACCGGGTTCCTGCGCTCTGCCACGATGCGCCCGCGAACGAACACCGTCATGAGAGCGGGGACCAGCGTCACGGACAGCAATGCCGCGGCGGCCATCGCAAACGTCTTTGTGTAGGCGAGCGGCTTGAATAGCCGGCCCTCCTGAGCTTCGAGAGAAAAGATCGGCAGGAACGATACGGTGATGATGAGCAGGCTGAAGAACAGCGCTGGGCCGACCTGAATTGCCGCCTCGATGATCACTTCGCTTCGGGTCTTGCCGGGTTCGGCACGCTCCAACCGCTTGTGCGCGTTCTCGACCATCACGATCGCAGCGTCGACCATCGCGCCGATGGCGATGGCGATGCCACCGAGGCTCATGACGTTCGAGCTCAACCCGAGCGCGTACATGCAGAGATAGGCGATCAGGATTCCGAGCGGCAGCGTGATGATCGCCACCAGCGCGCTCCGCACATGCAGGAGGAAGATGACGCAGACCAGCGCGACAATGAGGCTTTCCTCCACGAGCGTGCGTTTGAGCGTGGCGATCGCGCGATAGATCACGTCGGAACGGTCATAGACAGGTTCGATGGTCACACCTTGCGGCAGACTCGGCGCGATCTCGGCGAGCCGATCCTTGACGTTGCGAATGACCGCAAGCGCATTCTCTCCGAAACGCTGCAAGGCGATGCCGGAAACGACCTCGCCGTCACCGTTCATCTCGGTGATGCCGCGCCGCTCGTCCGGCGTCAGTTCGATCCGTGCCACGTCTTTCAGCAGCACTGGGACGCCGCGTTCGCTCTTGACGACGATCTGCTCGAGGTCGGACAAGCTCTTGATGTAGCCGCGGCCGCGCACCGCGAACTCAGCTTCCGCCAGCTCGACCGTGCGCCCGCCGACATCCATGTTGCTGGTGCGCAGTGCTTCGCGGACCTTGGCCAGCGGAATGCCGAGCGCCTGCAGTCGCCGTGGATCGATGACCACGCTATATTGCTTGACGAACCCACCGACGCTGGCGACTTCGGCAACGCCCTCCGCCTTGGCTATTCCATAGCGGATGTACCAATCCTGGATGGTCCGCAGCTCGGCGAGGCTCTTCTGCGCACCGCGCACGATGTATTGATAGACCCATCCGACGCCGGTCGCGTCGGGACCGAGACTCGGTGCCACTCCTGCCGGCAACCGCCGCGCAGCGGAGCTGAGATATTCGAGCACGCGTGAGCGTGCCCAATAGAGGTCAGTGCCGTCCTCGAATATCACGTAAACGAACGAGACGCCGAAGAACGAGAAGCCGCGCACAACGCGAGACTTCGGCACGCTGAGCATGGCCGTCGTCAACGGATAAGTGACCTGATCCTCGACCACCTGCGGCGCTTGGCCGGAATATTCCGTGTAAACGATGACTTGGACGTCGGAGAGGTCGGGAATGGCGTCAAGCGGCACGCGCGAGACCGCGAAGATGCCGGCCAAGGTGACGAAGATGGTCGCAAGGCCGATGAGGAAAACGTTGCGCGCCGACCAGCGGATGACGCCTGCGATCATTTCGACGCCTCCGGTTGCGTGAATGCCTGCAGCGCCGCCCGCAGATTGCTTTCGGCGTCGATCAGGAAGGTCGCGGCGGTGACGACTTCTTCCCCTTTGCCGATGCCGTCGAGGACTTCCACGTAGCCGTCGCCGCGGCGCCCGAGCTTGACGGCGCGTGGCTCGAAGCGGCCTTCGCCTTTCGCGACCAGCACCACTTGCCGAGTACCGCTGTCGATCACGGCGCTGGCGGGAACGGCAATCGCCGGTTCCTCGCCTGCTCCGGACTGGAACACCACGTCGGCGTACATATCGATTTTGAGCCGCCCATCGGGATTCGGAATTTCGATGCGGACGCGGGCCGTTCGCGTCTCTGCCCGCAGTTCCGGATAGATGAACGTCACTTCGCCTTCGATCGCCTGCGCTGCGTAAGCGCGGACCGTAACAGTGGCGCGGGTGCCGATCTTGATCGAAGGGAGATCGGCTTCGGCTACGTCGGCGATGACCCAGAGATGGGAATGGTCAGCGATCCGGTAGAGTTCGTCGCCGGCTTTCACCTTTTGCCCATTGATCACCCGTTTTTCGATCACGTCTCCGGTTGCTGGCGCTGGCCAATCGAGCGTCAGAGGCATCTTGCCCGCGCGCACTTCGCGGATATGGCTCTCGGGAACTCCGAGATTGCGAAGCCGCTGCTCGGCCCCGCTCGCGCGGAAATCGACCTGCGCGCTGACGATTTCCGGGCTGTACACGCGAAACAGCCGCTCGCCGGCATGAACGTGTTGGCCCGTCTTGTTGACGTAGAGCTCTTCGATGTACCCGTCCGAGCGCATGGCGACGATCGTCAAACGGGTCTCGTCGTGCACCTTCGTAGACCGGGATGTAATCCATTCCCATTGAGTCCTTCTTCGGCACCGGCGAGATGTCCGACAGACCCATGGGATTGCGGTAATAGAGAATCTTGGGCGGGCCGCTCGCCGTCGACGCCGGCTTCTTGCCGCCCGGCTCAAACGACACCTCTTCGTCCTCATAAACGGGGAGGTAGTCGCGACCGCTGGCATCCTGCTTGGGGGTGGCCGAATAATTGGCCGCCCCGCTCGGATCGCGGTAGTAGAGGATTTTCCGTTCTGCCGCAGTGGCGGCGCTCTGGGGCGCAAGCGCCGATACGCCCGCGGGCAGGCGGGCGTACCAATGGCCGGCCGCCGCGCTCGCTGTCGCACCCACCGCGACAAGGATCACGCCTGATAGCCGACACATGGCACTACCTCGTGGCCTGGAAGGTGACTTTGCCGACTACCGTCTCCGGCTCGCCCTGCACTTTCGCGGCGATGCTTAGCAGCCAGCGGCCAGTCATCGAGAGATCGGTCTTGAACGAATAGACGCCGGGCTCATTGCTCGGCACCGGTGTGAGCGGCGAAACCATTTCGTCCATCGCATCCGGGCTCATGTCGATCCGTTTCTGCACGATGATCGCCTCGCTCACCGACTTGCCGGTGGCCTTGTGCTTAAGGCGAACCGAGACGACGACGCCGTCGCCTTTCTTGACTTCCGCTTTTACCGGCTCGAACACGTAATCGTTGGCGCCCGCCAATGCGGTCATGGCCACGGCAATCGCAATGGCGACGCCGGCCAGCAGGATTTTCCGAATCATTTTTAAGTTCCTTATCGACATTCACGATGCGGCCATGTCGCTGGGACCGCATAGCCGAACGCACACCGCGCGAGCGTTTCCGCTCACGCGTTGCAGGTCATGTTCAGTGAAATGTCAGATGCGAGGAGGTCGGAAAGGCGGACTGGCAGGCTGCGAATGGAACGGATTGCTGACAAAGGATGATTCCATTCCGCTCAGGGGAGGAGGGATCATCGCGCCGAAAAACACCACCGCGTAGGCATTCGCGCATTTGGCAGCGCAGTCGGCGGACGCCTGCCGATCCTTCATGCCGTGATCGGTCGGCATCGCGTCATGGTCGCAATGGTGATGTTGCAACGCGACCATCTCGTTTGCAGCGGGCTCACCATTTGCCATGGCGAATACGCGTGAGATCGGCAGCATTGCCAACGACAGCGCCAGCAAAAAAGCCAATATGGTCCGGCCGACTTGCATGTCTCTCAGCAAAACAGGCAGGCTGCGTAGACGATGCCGGTCGTCACCAGCAATCCGAAGATGATCAAAGAAAGTTTCATGATTAGCTTCCTGGAGCGCCCGAAACATACACCGAAAGGAGGGCCGTTTCCAGACTACCTTGATGGTAAAGTAGGGTTGCGCTCGGTCTCATACTTTGAGGACGCTGAAAGGAATGACCTTCATTGTGAAATTCACCGTTGCTGTCGTCACCGTGCTACTATTCGCAGTGACGACGCTCGTGTCCGCCCGGGCCCACGAAGATCATGCCAAGTTTTCCGCCGGCCAGCCGGGCGATCCCAACAAGCCAGCGCGCACCATACATGTGCTGATGCGTGACGACGGCAACGAGCAGAACATGCGCTTTGAGCCTGCTTTGATCACAGTGCGCAAGGGCGAGCAAATTCGCTTTCTCCTGGAAAACGGCGGGACCGAAAGTCACGAATTCATGCTCGCCACGGTCGCAGAAAACCGCAAACACGCGGAACTGATGAGGAAGTTTCCCGACATGGAGCATGATGACCCGAACGCAAAGCGTCTGGCCATGTCCGAGCGCGGCGAGCTGCTCTGGAGGTTCACCAAGGCTGGGCAATTCGAGTTCGCCTGCCTCATTCCGGGACACTACGAAGCCGGCATGCATGGCAAGATCATTGTGAAATAGTGAGACGGCACAGGCACACACGAGATCACAATGCGACCACGAAGGTACATCGCCCTTGCGCCACTGCTGCTCTGGCTCGGCGCTAACCTGCCCGCTGTAGTGGCGCAATCGGACGAATACGTGAGCGGGGAAGTCACCAGGATCGACGAGTCCGCTGGCAAAATCATAATCAAGCACGGCCCAATCAAGAAGTTTGAGATGGACGCGAGGATGACTATGGCGTTCCGCGCGGCCGATCCGGCGATGCTGAAAGCAGTGAAGCCCGGTGATCGCGTTCGCTTCGTGCCGGACCGGATCAATGGTCAGTTCACGGTGACGAAGATTGAGAAGGCAAAATAACCCGAGCGAAAGATCAAGGAGCCAATAGCGCGGGCGATCAGCAATCGACTTGGTCGGCATGTCCAGTTACGAACGAATAGCCTCGCCGTATGACCGCTTATGGCACAACGCGACAGATGCCGACATATTGAATTTATGGTCGGTATTGGCGGTATTGCGGACATGAATGGACGGATCGGCTCGGCCAACTCGGTCGAGTTTGACCCGAAGCGGAAATGTGTAGCCGTTGTTTGCTGCGATGCACGGCCCTGACCTGCTATACTTAGTCCGTGATCCTTGGCCCCGGGTAAGCCGATGAGACGGCGCGCGTTCATCACACTGCTCGGCTGCGCCGCGTGCGCGGCCCTCGCCATTAGTTCAAAGTATCGTGCCCTCGCCATTGATCCAGTCCATCGTACTGAAATCGACGGGCGTGGGTACAAGCTGTGGTTCATTGGCGGGATGCGCGATGCGATCATGATGGGCAGACGCGAAGCGACGCTCGATCTCCGAACCTTGAAAGACCAGTCTCATTTATATGGCGTGGGGCCAATTGACGGGCTCACTGGCGAAGTCACAATTGCAGACAGCCGACCTTCCCTTGCCCGCGTCGGCCCAGACCATCGAGTGCACGTCACGGAAAACTTTGAAGCAGGGGTGCCATTCTTTGTATGGGCGGAAGTGCCGGCTTGGAGAGATGTGCCCATCCCTGACCGAGTACGTACTTACAATGATTTAGAGCTATTCGTCGGAACGGCAGGCAAAGAGGCCGGACTGACCCAAGCATTCCCGTTCGTTGTCACTGGACGGCCACAGCTGATCGACTTCCACATTGTTGATGCCAAACCGGATACACCACCAGGAATGGCTGCTCATCAAAAGATACAAATTCCTTTTGAAACGCATGACCGAGACGCAGCGCTGATTGGTTTCTGGTCAGACAAACACAATGGTATCTTCACTCCTATGGGCAGTAACGTTCATATCCACTTCCAAACGAGCAATAATGTCGAATCCGGCCATGTGCAGGGACTCGATCTCGGGCAGACCGGGATGACGCTGCGCTTACCTCAGAGCTAAATGGTGAATGTCCGGTTCTGGCACGACTCGGACCAGCGCTAATGCGGCAGGATGTCCGAGCTGGTGGAAGCTGACATTCGACCTTTGAGAGAGGATGTTCAGTTTAACCCGCTTCGGCCCCGCCGAGTAGTGACGCGGGCCCGCTGGCGCCATCATCGCGGCACGCACAGGTCAGGTGACGCGAAGTCCGCCCTTGTCCTCGATGAAACGGGCGATCTCGTCGACGCCCTCGCCGGCGCGCAGATTGCTGAACACGAACGGCCGCGCCCCGCGCATGCGCTTGGCGTCGCGCTCCATCACCGCCAGCGAAGCGCCGACGTGGGGCGCGAGATCGATCTTGTTGATCACCAGCAGGTCGGAGCGCGTGATGCCCGGACCGCCCTTGGACGGTATCTTGTCGCCGGCGGCGACGTCGATCACGTACAGCGTCAAGTCCGCAAGCTCCGGCGAGAAGGTCGCGGCCAGGTTGTCGCCGCCGGACTCGATGAGAACGAGATCGAGCGCCGGAAATTTCTTCTGCATCTCGACGACCGCCGCGAGATTGATCGAGGCGTCCTCGCGGATCGCCGTGTGCGGGCAGCCGCCGGTTTCGACGCCGGCGATTCGCTCCGGCGCGAGCGCGCCGGAGCGCACGAGATATTCGGCGTCCCATTTGGTGTAGATGTCGTTGGTGATCGCCGCGAGTTCGTAGCGGTCGCGCAGCCGCTTGCACAAAGCATCCATCAGCGCGGTCTTGCCCGAGCCGACCGGGCCGCCGATGCCGACGCGCAGCGCGCCGTGTGGATGCGGCATGGCTCAGCTCCGAAACAGCCGCGTGTGCTGCGTCTCGTGGTGCATGGCGGCAAGATCGGCGCGAAAGGCTGCGCCGCCGACGTCGTCAAGCGCGGTGGCGCGTGCGCGCTCCGCGGTCGTCGCCACCATGGGCTCGAGCGCGGCGAGAATGCGCTGCCCGTCCGTCTGGCCGAGCGGGACGAGCCGCACCCCCGCGGAAACGAGATTCGCCGCAAACGCATGGAGATAAGCCTGCAGCGCGGGGGCGAGCGCGATGGCGTGTCCGGCGCTCGCAACGCCGACCGCGACCGGCAGCGCGACGCCGCCGTCGGAGATCGCAAGCAGGCAATCGAGCGCAGGTGTCGGCCACGCCGCGCGCGTCGCGTCGAGAAAGGCGCGACCCTGGGCCGTCGGATCATCACCGCGAGCCAGTCCTGGAAACTCGCTGCATCCGTGATGTCGCCGGCCTCGACCGCCCACTCGATACCGCTCGAATAGGAAAATGCGCCGATAGGATAGGCCGGCGACAACCACGCCATCAGCCGGTACAACGCGGACCCGTTCAAATCGCCCGCGTCGGTTGCCTCATTCTCCGAGAGACCACGGTTTCTCCGCTCATTCCCGCGTAAGCGGGAATCCAGCAACAACTGGGTCCCCGCTTTCGCGGGGACGAGCGGAGCTTGCGCGGCTTCTCGGCCATGCGCGCTGCGCTTTGGGCGACGTTGTGGTCGCTTAATGGTCATGGTCTTCGCCGTGCCCATACGCGTAGGCGCCGGGTTCTGGGTCGAACGGCGCCTCGACGCAAACAAGTCGCGCGCCGAGACGGCGCAGCATGTCCTCCAGCACGTGATCGCGGCGGATGCGCAACCTCTCGCCCACCACCTGCATCTCGACGTGGCGATTGCCGATGTGCCAGGCAAAACGCGTGAGCTCATGCGGGCTTTGCGCGGCGATCTCGACGAGCGGTTCCGCCTTGCCCGCGACACGCACGATCGCGCCGTCCTCGAGCACGAGGCCGTCGCCGTCCTTGAGCGCGGTCGCGTGCGGCAGATCGAGCAGGAACGCCGTGCCGCGCTCGCCCGTCAATGCGATCCTGCGGCGATGCCGCTCGGCCGCATCGAGCACGACGCGGTCGACGGCGCTCGCCGCGTTCCAGGTGCCGGCAGCCTTGATCTCGGACGCTCGCCTCATCCGCTCCGGCCTTTAAAACAAGAAGTACCGTTGCGCCATCGGCAGCACCTCGGCCGGCGCGCAGGTCAATAGTTCCCCGTCGGCGGTCACCTCGTAGGTTTCAGGATCGACCTCGATTTTCGGCGTGGCGGTGTTGTGCACCATGCTCTTCTTGGAGATGCCGCCGCGGGTATTTTCGACCGCCACAAGTTCCTTCTCGACCCCGAGTTTGCTGCGCAAGCCGCGCTTGAGCGCAGCTTTCGACACGAAGACCACCGAAGAGGCGCAGAGCGCCTTGCCGAAGGCGCCGAACATCTCGCGGTAATGCACCGGCTGCGGCGTCGGGATCGAGGCGTTGGGGTCTCCCATCGCCGCGGCAATGATCGTGCCGCCTTTGATGATGCAGTCCGGCTTGACCCCGAAAAACGTCGGTGACCACAGCACGAGATCGGCGAGCTTGCCTTTCTCCACCGAGCCGATGTGCTTGGACACGCCGTGCGCGATCGCCGGATTGATCGTGTATTTGGCGACGTAGCGTTTGGCGCGCACGTTGTCGTTGTCGCCCTTCTCCTCCTTCAGACGTCCGCGCTGCTTCTTCATCTTGTCAGCGGTCTGCCAGGTGCGGATGATCACTTCGCCGATGCGGCCCATGGCCTGGCTGTCCGACGACATCATGGAGAGTGCGCCGATGTCGTGCAGGATGTCTTCGGCCGCGATCGTCTCCTTCCTGATCCGGCTCTCGGCGAAGGCCACATCCTCGGCGATCAGCGGATCGAGATGGTGGCAG
>WNFI01012188.1_pt1 | contig 10765 bp, 7 predicted proteins | sample 5400471 | NCBI WGS metagenome assembly WNFI01 (sample SAMN13153348, study PRJNA577476) | soil metagenome | isolation source: 100 cm saprolite on Douglas fir-dominated hillslope | place: USA:California | collected 2013-09-17 | reverse complement strand
CGGGCGCCGCGAGCGGAGCCGAGCTGCCTCCCGCCGGCTGGAAAGCGCCAGGGGGCTGGATCGCTGCCGCCGGTTGGATGGCCCCCGGCGCCGGGACCTCGACGATCCCCGGCGGCGGCGGCGGGGGCGCGCCCGTCGCGGCGGAGGCCGGGGCGACCGCCGCGGCCGCCTCGCGTGCGGGCGCGGCCGGCACGGCGAACGAGCCGGACCGCAGGCCCTCGATCTCCTGCTCGAGCTCGCCGATGACCTCGCCGAAGCTGTCGGGGCGGCGCCCCGGCTCCTTGGCCAGACAGCGGGCCGCCAGCTCGGCGAGGCGTGGGCCGTAGTCCGGAGCCAGCTCGCGCAGCGTCCGCGGCTCCTCGTTGAGCAGCCGGTAGGAGACCTCCGAGAACGTGCTGCCCTTGAACGGCCGCTGGTAGCTCAGCAGCTCGTAGACCAGCACGCCGAAAGCGAAGATGTCGGTGCGGCGGTCCACCTCTTCCCCGCGCAGCTGCTCGGGGGCGAGATAGCCCACGGTGCCCAGGGTCATCCCCTGGGTCGTCACGTCGGAGACCTCGTGCAGCAGCTTGGCGATGCCGAAGTCCATGATCTTGACCGCGCCGCCCGGCAGGATGCGGATGTTGGCCGGCTTGACGTCGCGATGCAGCACGCCCTGCAGGTGGGCGTATTCGAGCCCCCGCGCCACCTGCAGCAGCACGTCGAGGCGCTGCAAGGGAGTGAGCGCCTCCTGGCGGGCGACCTTGTAGTTGAGGTCCTCGCCGTCGAGGAACTCCTGCACCAGGTAGGGGACGCCGCGCTCGACCCCGAGGTCGAAGACGGTCGTGATGTTGGGATGCTGCAGCCCGGCGGCGATCTGGCCCTCGCGGAAGAAGCGGCGCCGCAGCTTCTCGTCGCGCGACGAGCAGGTCTTCACCGCGACGTAGCGCTGCAGCACCGGGTCCCGCCCCTTGTAGACGACGCCGAAGCCGCCCTCGCCGATGCGCCCCAGGATCTCGTACTTGCCCACCTTGCCGAGCGCTTCGAGGGGATCGGGCTCGCTGACCAGCAGCAGCTCGGAGCCCCGGCGGATGGCGTGCTCGATGAAGCTGCCGGCCGCGGCGTCCGAGCGCAGCAGCGCTTCCACCTCCTGGCGCAAGCCCGCCTCGCCGGCGCAGGCGGCGTCGAGGTAGGCCGCCTGGGCGGGCGGCTGCAAATCCGCCACCGCCTCGAACAGCTCCTGCACGTGCCGCCAGCGCTCGCCGTCCACGCCGTCCATCAGGGCTCCGGCCGGGGGATGCCCGCGGCGCCCTGCTGGCCGCCTCCCTCCACGGCGCCGCCGGCCCTGCCGCCGGAGCCGCCGACGATCTGGCGATGCAGCCAGGCCCGAGCCAGGCGCGTCTCCTTGACCACGGTCGGCACGGAGATCCCCAGGACTGCGGCGGTTTCCTCGAGGGTCAGGCCGCCGAAGAAGCGCAGCTCGACGATGCGGCTCTTGCGCGGATCGAGCGCCTCGAGGCTCGCCAGGGCGTCGTCCAGCGCCACCACGTCGGCGCCGCTCTCGACCGCCGGATCGCGCGCCTCGTCGAGCGACACCTTGACCACGCCGCCGCCGCGCTTGGCGGCGTCCCGGCCGCGCGCGTGATCGACCAGCACCCGGCGCATCATCTGCGCCGCCACGGCATAGAAATGCACGCGGTCGTTCCAGTGCAGCTCGTCGCCGCCGCTCAAGCGGAGGTAGACCTCGTGCACCAGGGCGGTGGCTTCCAGGGTATGGCCATGGCGCTCGCCGCGCAGGTGACGCCGGGCGATGCGCCGCAGCTCGCCATAGACCAGCGGCAGCAGCTCCTCGGTCGCCGCCTGGTCGCCCTGCTGCCAGCGCCGCAGCAGCGCGGTGACGTTCTCGGGGGCCGCCGCCTTCATCCACCCATCTTACGCCGGTGTCCCCCTGTCAGAACTTGAGCCCCAAAGTCACGCGGTAGCTGCGCGGGGCCTGCAAGTCCACGATCGAGCCGGGCTTGCCGAACTGGCCGTTGTCGATGAGCGATCCAACCGCCAGCACTTGCTTCTGGTTGGTGAGGTTGAAGACCTCGGTCCGCAGCTCGAGCGACAGGCCGGGGCGAAGCAGGTGGAACTCCGAGCCGAACGACAGGTCGAGCTGGAAGACGTCGGGCAGCCGCAGCGCGCCGCGCGGTGTCAGGAAGCGCACCCCCAACGGGTCGAGGGTCTCCATCTGGTACGGCAGACCGCTCTCGTACAGCAACGCCGAGCCCAGCGAAAGGTCGGCGGCGCGCCAGGGCCAGTGGACGCTGCCGAAGACCTTGAGCTGATCGCGCCGGTCGTAGGGGGCGAGGCCGAAACGGTTGACCTCGTTGACGTTCGAGACGTCGCGGAAATCCGCGAAGCTCGAGGTCCCGGTGCCGCTGTCGTCGAAGAGATTGCCCTCCGTCCGGCTGCGGGTATACGAACCGAGCAGCTGCCAGTGGTCCGAGAAGCGCTTCTGCACCAGCAGCTGCAACGACTGCTGCTGGCGCCTCGCCTCCGGCAGGTTGACCACCTCCGAGGTGGTGCCGAGCAGGCGGCCGTTGGGGCTGAAGACGCCGTGCAGGACGTTGTCCCAGAGATCGTGCCAGCGCCGGTGGATGTAGTAGAGGCTGACCCCGACCGACGCGGTCATCTGGCGGCGGAACCCGACCGTGGCCTCGTCGAGCCAGGAGCGGTGCAGGTCGTCGTGGGCAGCCGACGGCTGCTCGCGCGCGAATGGCACCGGGATGCCCGGCGCCCAGCAACGCGAGTCGAGGTTGCGCGGGTCCTTGCCGGCGCAGCCGGGATCGTTTGCCCGCCAGCTGTAGGGCGTGTATCCCGACAGCGAGTCGAAGTTGCCGAAGGTGTCCAGGTAGCTGTGCAGGAAGGGATCGTAGTACCAGCCGTAGGAGCCGGTCAGCAGCACCCGGCGGTCGCCGCTGGCGTCGAAGGTGACCGCCAACCGCGGCGCCAGGGTGCCCGAATCGATCAACCGGCCCAGGCCGCGGTCGGTGGCGCGGACCGACTCGAAGCGCCCGCCGACGCTCACCAGCCAGCGCTCGACCGCGATCGAGTCGCTCAGGTAGCCGGCGAAGGTCTGCTCCACCGTGCGGCTGTGGCCGCGCCGCCAGAACTGGAAGACCTGGAACGGCTGGAAGGCGCCGGTCGCCGGGTCGAAGGGTGGACAGGTCTGGCCGGTGCAGCCCGGCGTCTGGTCGAGGTCGGTGAACAGCTGACCCTCGACCGGGTTGCCGGTCAGGCGATCGCTGCCTGCCTGGCCCGGGAAATTGAAGCGGCGCTCGGAGACGGTGCGCTGGAAGTCGACGCCACCCTTGAGCTCGTGGTCCGTCGGGCCGAGCTGCAGGAAGCCGTTCAGCACCAGGTTGCCCTGGCGCCGCGGCCGCCGCTCGGAGCCCTGGTCGGTGATGCCGTTGTAGAGCACCAGGTCGGTCGCCGGCGCCGGCTCCTGGCCGGGCGGCGTCGAAACCGGCTCGATCACCGCCAGGTGAGGAGCGTCGGCGGTCAGGCCGCGCGAGTTGAGCGGCCGCCGGGTCAGGTCGCGCTGCTGCTGCGCCAGGGTGAGCTCGGCCGACATGTCCTGGCGCAGAGCGCTGTTCCACTGCAGCTTCTCGAAATTGCCGTCCTGCCCCTGGCGCTCGAGGGCGAAGACGTCGCCCGGGATGCGGTCCACCAGCGTGCTCTGCAGCGCCCCGATCGCCCGCCCGGTGCGATTCTCCGCGAACCCGCGGTTGAAGGGATCGAAGGCGGCGAAGTCCGTCGAGTCGTTGGTGAACTGGCCGACCACGGTGTTCTCGGGGGTGACCTGCCAGGTCAGCTTGGCCGCCGAGCTCTCGATCTCGGAGCCGCGGTCCCAGAGGGTTCCCTGGTGGGTGGGGCCGGTGAAGGTGCTCTGGCTGTCGTCGTAGGCGCCGAACAGGTAGAGGGGGTCGCGCACGAGGGGCCCGCCGAGCGACAGCGCCACCGTCGGATCGAGATGGTTCGAGCCGGCGTTGGCGGCGGCGATCTCGGGCGCCAGCGCCGCGACCTGGCGGGCCGGGTAATGGTAGGGGCTGTTCCAGCTGTTGTTGGTCGCCAGCAGCCTGGCGACGCCCTGGTACTCGTTGGTGCCCGAGCGGGTGACCACGTCGATGACCCCGCCCGAAGAGCGGCCGTACTCGGCGGGAGCCGCCGCGGTCGTGACGCTGACCTCCTGGATGGCCTGGTAGGCGAGGTTGAGGCCGAACAGGCCGGTCACCGGGTCGGTCGTGTCGACGCCGTCGATGAGGAACTGGTTGTCGCTGCGCAGGGCGCCGTTGACGTTGGGATTGCCGTCCTCGCCGCCGCTGACTCCCGGCAGCAGCAGGGCGACGCTCTGGTAGAAGCGCTGGACCGGCAGGCGGTCGATGAAGTCGAAGCCGACGTTGGCGCCGATGCGGGTGTCGAAGCGGTCGATCACCGAGGTCTCGGCGAACACCTGGATCGATTCCTGTGCCGCGAGATCCTGCGCCGCCGGCGGCGCGGTCTCGCTCGCCGCCGCAGGCTTCTGGGCGGGGCCGACCAGGCGCAGCTGCACGCTGGCCGTCCTGCCGACCGACACCTGCACGCCGTGCGCATCGGCGGCCAGCCCGAGCAGCTCGGCATGCACGTCGTAGACGCCAATGCCGAGCGCCAGGAAGCGGAAGCGCCCCTGGTCGTCGGCCGCCGCCGTGCGCCGGATCTGTGGTCCCCCTACGGAAACCTGAACCCCTCCGACGCCGGCGCCCGACGCGTCCACCACCTGGCCGGTGATGAGCCCGGTCTGCGGGCCGTCGGCGCGCGCCGCGGGGGGCAGGGCCAGGAGCGGCAGCAGCACGACAAGGAGCGGCAGCCACCGCAGGCGGCTCAGCGGCGCCGGAGCGCCGCCGCCGGGGCGCCACCACCTGACCCTCTTCATGCTCGCTCGACTCCCTTTGGGAACCAGCGCCGCTCATTGTAGCCGAGGCGGGGGGGCGGTCCCGACGGCGGCTGCGGCGGGACCAGGCGTCCGGCATCCCCGCCTGAGCCGCGTGCTTTTCCCCAGTTTTCCGTCTTCTATAATGAGGTCGGAGGGCAACCCATGAGCATCACGACCGGGAAAAAGTTGCTGACTGCGGCTGAATACGAGGCGCTGGTCGACGAGGACGACCGCGTCGAGCTGATCGAGGGCGAGGTGGTGGAGATGACGCCGATCGGGCCGCCGCATGACAGCCGTGTCATCCGTCTGAGCCATCTGTTCTTCAAGCTGCTCGGCGATCGGGTGCTGGTCGGGGTCCAGACTTCGGCGCGCCTGAGCGACATCACCCAGCCCCAGCCCGACTTCGTGATCCTCCGGCGCCGGGAGGATTACTACGCGAAGGCCCATCCCGGCCCGGGGGACATCCTCTGCCTGATCGAGGTCGCCGACACGAGCCTGAGGTTCGACCGCGGACGGAAGGCAAAGCTCTACGCCGGTTACGGGATTCCCGACTACTGGATCGTCAACCTGCCGAAGAACCTCCTCGAGGTTCGCCGCGCCCCCGGCCCCGACGGTTACCGCTCGATCGTCACCCTGCGGCGCGGCGACCGGGTGTCTCTCGCCGCCTTTCCCGATTTGACCATCGAGGTCTCGGAGCTGCTGCCGCTGCCCTGAACCGCTGCCCTGAGCCGCTGCCCTAGGCCGCGCCCATTCCTTGCCCGGCGTCGGCGGCGTCCGCGGCATCGGCGGCATGGGCGTCGTCCGGCCGGCCGGCGGCGGCCGCCCCCTCCCCGCCGGGGCGGCTGCCCGGCTTCTCGGGGCTGCTGCCGGCCTGGCACTGCGGGCAGTCGGCGGGACCGTAGGACGGCAGGTCGAGCGCCATCAGCGTCCGGTAGGGCACGTCGAAGGGCGCCTGGCCGCCGGTGCGGTCGATGATGGCGCCGATCGCCACCACGCGGGCGCCGCGGCCGGTGGCGAGCGCCGCCGTCTCGAGGGTCGAGCGGCCGGTGGTCACCACGTCCTCGACGATCACCACGCGCTCGCCCTGCCGCAGGTTGAAGCCGCGCCGCAGGCCGAGCGCCTCGCCCTTGCGCTCGGCGAAGCGGAACGGCACGCCGAGCGCCGCCGCCACCTCGTGGCCGATGATGATGCCGCCCAGCGCCGGCGACAGCACCGAGTCGGGATGAAAGGCGCGCAGCTCCTCGGCGAGCTCGGCGCCCACGCGGCGTGCGCGGACCGGGTCCTCGAGCAGCAGCGCGCACTGCACGTAGGCCGGCGAGTGCCGTCCGGAGGAGAGCAGGAAATGGCCGTGGCACAGCGCGCCGCTGGTCTCGAGCAGGCGGACCACCAGGGCCTCGGGGCGTTCGCGCTCAAGGCTCACGCGGCGTCTCCTCGCGGCGGATGTCGTACTGCTCGAGCTTCTTGTAGAGGTTGCTGCGCGGGGTGTCGATCGACTGGGCGGTCTGCGTCACGTTCCAGCCGTTCTCCTCCAGCTTGTGGATGAGAAACATCCGCTCCGACACGTCGCGGAACTCCCGCAGGGTCTTGACGGCGAGCACCCCGCTGGACAGCTCGGGGCGGGCGCCGCCGGTGGCGCCGATCACGTCCTCGCGCGTCACCACCTCCCCTGGCGACAGGATCAGCAGCCGCTCGATGAGGTTCTTGAGCTCGCGCACGTTGCCCTTCCAGGGCAGCGCCCGCAGATGGCCGAGCGCGTCGGGCGCGAACTCCTTGGGCCGGCAGTTGTTGGCCTCCGAGTAGCCGCGGACGAAGTAGTCGACCAGCAGCGGCACGTCCTCGAGCCGCTCGCGCAGCGCCGGGGTGCGGACCGGGATGACGTTGAGCCGGTAATAGAGGTCTTCGCGGAAGCGCGCGGCGGCGATCTCGTCCTCGAGGTTGCGGTTGGTCGCCGCGACCACCCGCACGTCCACCTGGACGGTGCGCTCGGCGCCCACCGGCTCGACCTCGCCGTTCTGCAGCACCCGCAGCACCTTGGCCTGGGTGCGGGCCGAGCGGGCGGAGGCGCGGTGGATGGCGCGCGCCACCAGCTCCTTGCCGGTGCCGCTCTCGCCGGTGATCAGCACCGTGGCGTTGGTCGGCGCCGCCTTCTCGATCGTCTCCCGCAGCTTGCGCATCGCCGCCGCGGCGCCGATCAGCGTCTCCGGCTCGATGCCCAGCGAGCGGTTCTCGGCGCGCAGCCGCGAACTCTCGACGGCGTTGCGCAGCGACACCAGCACGCGCTCGCGCTGCAGCGGCTTCTCGAAGAAATCGTAGGCCCCGAGCCGCGTCGCCTCGACCGCGGTGGCGACGTCGGCGTGCCCGCTCACCATCAGCACCGGCATGTCGTAGCCGCGCTCCCGCATCGCCCGCAGGACCTCGATGCCGTCCATCTCGGGCATCTTGACGTCGAGCAGCACGGCATCCGGCAGCCGGTCGCCCATCCGCGCCAGGGCCTGCGGTCCGCCGATCGCCTCCTCCACGCGATAGCCCTCGTACTCGAGGATCATCCGCAGGCTGTCGCGGACCGCCGACTCGTCGTCGACGATCAGCACGGACGCGCGGTAGCTGTCGTTTCCTTTGGCCATCGCGGGCGGATTCTAGCAGCTCAAACGAAAAAGGCGGGATGGCTTCGGAAAAGCCACCCCGCCTTCATATATAGAAGCAGTGACCAGGTTTTTACGGCACCTGGACCACCGCGAAGAACGGCGGAAGCGTCTCGCCGCGCCGCCCGAAGCGGAGCGTGTAGAGGCGCAGGTACGACTTGGACTTGGCGGCGCCCACCGCGCGCTCGAAGTCGGAGGCGCTCTTCACCGGCTGTCCATTCACCTCGGTGATGATGTTGCCCGGGCGGACGGCCTGGTCGTAGAGCGGGCTGGTGGCCGTGACGTTGGTCACCAGCACGCCGTTGACGTTGCCGGGCAGGTTGTAGCTCGAGCGCACGCCCTGGCTCAGGTCCTGGTACTGCAGGCCGAGCCAGCTGATGCCGCTGTTGCCGTCCTGGCGCTCCTGGTTGCTCGCCTGCTGGTTGAGGCCGGGACGCTCGCCGAGCTTGACGCTGCGCTCCGTGGTCTTGCCGTTGCGCAGCACGGTCAGCGTGACGCTGGCGTGCGGGCCCTTGGCCGAGACGTAGTCGATCAGGTCGCGGGTGGTCTTGATGTGGCGGCCGTCGACCGCGGTGATCACGTCGCCGTGCTCGATGCCGGCATCGGCGGCCGGGGTGCCGGAGACCACCTCGCCGACCAGCGCGCCGTCGGTCGAGGTGAGGCCGAACGCCTGCGCGTGGGGCCAGTCGAGGTTCTGGATGTTGATGCCGAGATACCCGCGGCTGACGCGGCCCTTGTCGCGCAGCTGCGGCAGGATCTCCCTGAGGGTGTTGACCGGCACCGCGAAACCGATGTTCTCGGCGCCGTAGTTGATCGCGCTGGCGATGCCGACCACCTGCCCCTGGAGGTTCACCAGCGGTCCGCCGGAGTTGCCGAAGTTGATCGCGGCGTCGGTCTGCAGGAAGTTCTCGAACGACACGTCGTTGATGCCGAGCGCGCGGCCCTTGGCGCTGATCACGCCGGTGGTCACGGTCTTGTTGAGGTTGAGCGGGTTGCCGACCACCATCACCCAGTCGCCCACCCGCGCCCGGTCGCTGTCGCCGAGCTCGAGGTACTTGAGGCTGCTGCCGGCGTTGATCTTGAGCAGCGCCAGGTCGGTGGCCGCGTCGGCGCCCTTGACCTGGGCGGTGTAGTCGCGGTCGCCGAGGTGGACCTTCACCTCCGAAGCGCCGTCGATGACGTGGTTGTTGGTGACGATCAGGCCGTCGCGGGAGATGACGAAGCCGCTGCCGCCGGCCTCGGAACGGTAATCCTCGGGCGCGCCGCCGCCGCCCTCGTCGTCGGGACCGTTGATGCCGGGGCCGGGACTGCCCGGGCCGCCGCGGTCACCCCGTCCACGCGGGCCGAAGAAGAACTCGAACGGATCGACGCCCTGGCCCTGGCCCTGGCCTTGGCCCGGGCCGCGGCGGCCGCCGCGTTGCCGGCCGGCTTTCTCGATCGTCGAGGCCTGGATGGATACGATAGCCGGGTCGACCGCCTCCGCCAGATCGGCGAAGCTGGGTAAACCCCGGTTGGTCGCGACGGTGGTGGTTTCGGCCGCGCGGGTGGCCGAGAGAGAGCTGTCTGATTGCTGCGTCATGCCTGGCATGGTCATCCCCAACCCCCCCGCCAGGACCATCCCAAAGACAACCGCTCCCAAGACCAGCAAGAATGTGGAGACTTGGCGACTGCGAGTCGTGATCATGGGTACTACGATCTCCTTTCGATGCCTTCGTGCTCGTGCGCCCTGCATGGAAGGCGCTTGCCTCATATAAGCAAGAGGGCTGCCACCATTATTTCTAGAGGAGGACCGCATCGCGGTGAGAGCGATCCACGCCAAATTGACACCCTCTGGAGGCGGCGCCGTCCCGCCTGCGGCACGCTCGTTCCGGCAACTTGCGGGTCTGCCGGCGCTGGGCTATAATCCCTGCCGGGAGCTTGCCCCGATCCCGCAAGGGGTCGGTCCGAAGTGGGCCTCACGCCCACTTTTTTTGTTGGCGGAGGATTTCCGTCGAGGAGATGCGCACGAGAAAGCCAGCAGCACGGGACGCCCGCCAGACCGAGCGGCAGATCCGGCCTGCGGGCCGTCCGACGAAGCAGCTGCCGGCGGAGATCGAGTCGGAGCTCGCCGACCTCGTGGCGGCGACCGGCTGCGAGCTGGTCCACGCCGAGTGGAAGGGCGGTACGTTGCGCCTCTTCATCGACCGGGAACCGTCCGGGGTCTCGCTCGCCGATTGCGAGCATGTGGCCAAGCTGGCGTCCGCGTTGCTCGACGTGCTCGATTTCGGCAACGGCCGCTACCTGCTGGAAGTCTCCTCGCCGGGTCTCGACCGCGAGCTGCACCGGCCTCGGGACTACGCACGCTTCCTCGGCCGGCTGGTCCGCGTCACCTACGAGACGCCGCCCGCCGCCGCTCCGGGTCCCCGCCGGGTGCCCAGCGCCGGCGAAGTGACGTTGATCGACGATCGGACGGGCGAACGGCTGACGCTGAAGCTCGAGACCATCCGCCTCGCCAAGCTGGAGGTCGAGCTGTGACGAATGGCGCCGGCCCGGCCGGCCGGGCCAAGCGATAGGAAACCACAATGCCCCAGGCACAGACGGCAGAGCTGAATTTGAACGAGATCTTGCGCCAGGTGGCGCGCGAGAAGGATATCGACCTCGAGCGCTGGATCGCGGCGCTCGAGGACGCCATGGCCTCCGCGGCCAAGAAGCAGCACCGGATCAAGGAGCCGGTGCGGTCCCGGCTGGACCGCGAGACCGGCAAGTTCGAGGCCTTCATCGTCAAGAAGGTGGTCGCCGAGGTCGAGGACCCGCTGGCCGAATGGACCGTCGAGGAAGCCCAGGATCACAAGGCGGGCGCCGAGGTCGGCGACGAGATCCACCTGCCGATCCCGACCGACGGCCTCGGCCGCATCGCCGCCCAGTCCGCCAAGCAGGTGCTCTACCAGCGCGTGCGTGAGGCGGAGCGCGAGAACATCTACAACGAGTACATCGACCGCGTCGGCGAGGTGCTCAACGGCACCGTCAAGCGCTTCGAGCGCGGCGACATCATCGTCGACCTGGGGCGCACCGAGGCGGTGGTGCCGCGCGCCGAGCAGGCCCGCCACGAGCGCTACAGCCAGGGCGAGCGCATCCGCGCCGTGATCGTCGAGGTCCACAAGCAGCCGAAGGGGCCGCAGATCGTGCTGTCGCGCACCGATCCGCGGCTGCT
>WNFI01330941.1_pt1 | contig 10766 bp, 10 predicted proteins | sample 5400471 | NCBI WGS metagenome assembly WNFI01 (sample SAMN13153348, study PRJNA577476) | soil metagenome | isolation source: 100 cm saprolite on Douglas fir-dominated hillslope | place: USA:California | collected 2013-09-17 | reverse complement strand
GCGCCCGTAGCGCCGTCAGCGCTCCCCCTTGGAGGAGGTCCCCCATGCCCGCTCTCCGGATCGCCGCGTTGTTGCTGTTCCCCGTCACGCTCGCCGCCCAGCAGCAGCCCGAGCGGCGCATGCTCGCTGGTGACCACGTCGCCGTCTACAACCTCGCCGGCGTGATGCGCCTGGAGCGGGGCACGGGCGGCGACGTCGTGGTGGAGCTGACGCGTGGTGGCCCGGACGCAGCCAAGCTCGAGATCGCGACTGGACCGGTGCGCGGGCGCCAAGCGCTGCGCGTCGTGTATCCTGACGATGAGATCGTGTATCGTGGCCTGGGTCGCGGCGCCAACACTACCCTGCACGTGCGGGACGACGGCACGTTCAACGACCGCGACCAGGGGAGGCACTGGTCCGACGAAGGCCGGCGCGTCCGGATCACGAGCTCGGGCGGGGGGCTCGAGGCTCACGCCGACGTGCGGATCGCGATCCCCGCGGGGAAACGCGTCGAGGTCTATCTCGCCGTGGGGCAGGCGTTCGCGTCCAACGTGGACGGCGACCTGCGCGTGGACGTGGCGGCCGCGAACGTGACCGCCGACCATGTGAAGGGATCGCTGCTGGTCGATACCGGCTCGGGGGACGTGCGCCTCAGCGACGCCCAGGGCAATGTGAGCCTCGATACGGGGTCCGGCAATGTGACGGTGAGCGGGGTGAGCGGGCCCGAGCTCAAGCTCGACACCGGATCCGGCGACGTCATCGCGGAGCGGGTCGCGACGGACGTGCTGATGATCGACACCGGCTCGGGCGACGTCACCGCGTCGTCCGTGCGGGCCGGCGACGTGAAGATCGACACGGGCAGCGGGAACGTCCGCCTCGATCTGGTCGCCGACCTCCAGGCGCTCGATGTAGACACGGGGTCCGGAGACGTCACGATCAACGTACCGCCGGACCTGGGCGCCGAGCTGGAGATCGAAACGGGCAGCGGCGACATCGACCTGCAGAACGTCACCGTCCGCACGACGCGTCTCGAGCGGGATCACCTCACCGGCGCAATCGGAGACGGCAAGGGGCGGATCAGGATCGAGACCGGCTCGGGAGGCGTCCACCTCGTCCGGGCGAAGTAAGGCTCAGTCCGCTGGCGCCGCCTCGGGCGTCGGGTGTCCGCTCGCCGCCCGGCCGAGCGACGTCCGGCCCAGGCGCTGCTGCAGGGCGTCCAGATAGGTGTAAATCACGGGCGTGACATACAGGGTGATGAACTGCGAGAAGGCCAGGCCGCCGACCACCGCGATGCCGAGGGGACGACGCGACTCCGAGCCGACGCCCACGCCCAGCGCGATGGGCAGGGTGCCCATGAGCGCCGCCATCGTGGTCATCATGATGGGCCGAAACCGGATGGAGCACGCCTGCAGGATGGCGTCGTGGGCGGACTTGCCCTCGTTGCGCTGCGCCTCCAGAGCGAAATCGATCATCATGATCCCGTTCTTCTTCACGAGCCCCACGAGCATGATGACCCCCACGAATGCGTACACGCTCAGATCCACCCGGAAGATCAGGAGCGTCAGCAGCGCGCCGAACCCGGCGAAGGGTAGCGCCGAGAGAATCGTGAGCGGGTGGATGAAGCTCTCGTACAGAATGCCGAGCACCATGTAGATCACCAGCACGGCGAGGATCAGCAGGGCGAGGAGGCCTGTCTGGCTCGACTGGAAAGCCTGTGCGGTGCCGGCGAAGCTGGTCGTGATGCTGGCCGGCAGGAGCTGCCGGGCCACCCGCTGCACTTCGGCGACGGCGGTGCCGATGGCGACGCCCTCGCGCAGGTCGAACGAGATCGTGACCGCCGGGAGCTGCCCCGCGTGATTCACGGTCAGGGGGCCGGCGCTCGAGCTCAGCGTGGCGAGCGACGCGAGCGGCACGAGCGGGCCGCTCCGGGAGCGGATGTACAGGAGGCTCAGCGCCGAGAGGTCGCGCTGGTATTCCGGCAAGAGCTCCATCACGACCCAGTACTGGTTGGTGGACGTGTAGATCGTGGAGACCTGACGCGAGCCGTACGCGTTGTATAACGCCTCCTCGATCTGCTCGGCGGTGACGCCGAGCGCCGCCGCCCGGTCCCGGTTGATGGTCACGGTCGCCTGGGGATTCGAGATCTGCAGATCGCTCGTGACGTTGATCAGGCTCGGCACCTTCTGGAGCTGGGTCAGGAGCCGCGAGGAATAGTCGTACAACGCGGTGTCGGGGCTCTGGAGCGTGAACTGATAGAGGCTCTTGGTGCGCCGGCCGCCGATCTGGATCGGGGGCGGGTTCTGCAGGAAAACCTGGATGCCCGGGATGCCGGCGAGCTTGCGGTTGAAATAGCGGATCAGCTGGTCCACGCTCATGTCGCGCTGGGAGCGCGGCTTGAGCTGCATGAACACGCGCCCCTGGTTGATCTGGCCGCCGCCCAGGAACGACATCGTCGCGTCCACGTTGGGGTCCTGCTGGAGCACCGCCATCACCTGCTGCTGATGCTGCACGAGGTCGTCGAACGACGTGCCCTGCACCGTCTCCGTGGTCCCGAAGATCTGCGAGTTGTCCTCGCTCGGCAGGAAACCCTTGGGCACCACGACGAAGAGCACCACGGTCGCCACGAGGATGAGCACCGAGAAGCCGAGAGCCGCCGGCCGCCGCTCCATCACCCAGCCGAGGCTGTTCTCGTACGCGTGCAGCACGCGCTCGTAGACGCGCTCCGAGGCTTCGTAGAACCTCCCGTGCTGCGCCTCGCGCGGAGGCTGCAGGAAGCGACTGCACAGCATCGGGGTCAGCGTGAGCGACACGACTCCGGACACGAGGATCGAGGCCCCGATGGTCACGGCGAATTCGTGGAACAGGCGCCCGATGATTCCGCCCATGAACAGCACCGGAATGAACACCGCCGCGAGCGACAGGGTCATCGAGAGGATCGTGAACCCCACTTCGCGCGCCCCGGTGAACGCCGCCTCCATCGGGGGTGTGCCCTTTTCCATGTGGCGCACGATGTTCTCGAGCATCACGATGGCGTCGTCCACCACGAAGCCGACCGACAGCGTCAGCGCCATCATCGAGAGGTTGTCGAGGCTGTAGTCGAGGGCGTACATGACGGCGAACGTGCCCACGAGCGAGAACGGCAGGGCCAGGCTGGGGATGACCGTCGCCGACAGGTTGCGGAGGAACAGGAAGATGACCAGGACCACGAGCGCCAGCGTCAGGAACAGCGTGAACTTCACGTCGGTGAGCGACGCGCGAATCGACTCCGAGCGGTCGGAGCGGAGCTGCAGGTCCACCGACGCGGGGAGCAGCTGCCTCAGGCTCGCCATGACCGTCCGCACCCGGCCCGCGACATCGACGGTATTCGCGCCCGGCTGGCGCTGAACGGCGAGGACGATGGCCCGGCTGCCGTTGAACCAGGCGGCGCTCTTGTTGTCCTGCACGTCGTCCAGCACCCGTCCCAGGTCCTGCAGCCGCACGGGTGCGCCGTTGCGGTAGGTGACGATCAGCGGCCCGAACTCCGCCGCGCTCCTGAGCCCGCACAGCGTACTTGGCGGCGCCATACACGTTGACCTGCGCGACGCCCGAGACCGTGGACAGGCGCTGCGCGATGAAGGTCTCGGCGTATTCGTCCAGCTCCGGGAGCGAGAGCGTGTTCGAGCTCATCGCGTAGTAGATGATCGGCTGGTCGGCGGGGTTCACCTTCTGGTACGACGGCGGCACGATCCCGGTGGGAAGCTGACGCAGCGTCTTGGAGATCGCCGCCTGGACATCCTGCGCGGCGGCGTCGATGCTCCGGTCCAGGGTGAACTGGAGCGTAATGTTGGTGTTGCCGAGGCTGGAGGAGGACGTCATCTGGTCCACCCCGGCGATGGTCGAGAACTGCTTTTCGAGCGGCGTCGCGACCGCGGACGCCATGGTCTCCGGGCTCGCGCCCGGGAGGCTCGCGTTCACCTGGATGGTGGGGAAATCGACGTTCGGGAGATTGCTCACCGGCAGCAGCCGGTACGCCATCAGCCCGAACATCAGGATGCCCAGCATGACGAGCGTGGTCATGACGGGCCGCCTGATGAACAGCGCGGAGATGTTCATTTGTCCCCCTCCATCGCGCGCGCCGGGTCGGCCGAGCCCTTGACCTCGACGGGCGCGCCGTCCACCAGCCGCACCTGACCGTCGGTCACGACCTCTTCTCCCGGCCGCACGCCCTGGGCGATCACCGTATAGGCTCCGGCCGGGCGCTCGACCGTAACGGGTTGCGAGCGCGCCGTACCGTCCTGGTTCAGCACGAACACGTACGTCCCCTGCTGACCGGTCATCACCGCCTGCGCCGGCACGACCAGCGCCTTGGGGTCGATGTACAACTGCAGCCGTACGTTCAAGAACTCGCCCGGCCACAGCGCGTTGTCGCGGTTCGGGAATTCCCCTTTGAGCAGCACCGTGCCGGTGCTCGTGTCCACGCTGTTGTCCACGAACGTCAGCAGGCCTTCCTTGAACGCGGTGTCGGTCTGCGATGGGCTCACGAACACCGGCAGCCGGTTCTGGCGATAGCGCTGGATGTCGCCGAGGTGTTTCTGCGGCACGGCGAAGCGCACGAGGATCGGCCGGATCTGGTTGATCACGACCAGCGGATCCGCCGCGTTGGCCCGTACCAGGTTGCCCTCGCGCACGAGCAGCCGCCCCGTCCGCCCCGCGATCGGCGCGCGGATCGCCGCCCATTCGAGGTTGAGCTGCGCGTTCGCGACCGCCGCCGAGTCAGCGCGGACCGCTGCCTGGAGTGCTTCGGCGCCGGCCTTTTTTGCGTCGTAATCGGCCTTCGTCACGTAGTCCTGCTTCACCAGCTCGGCGTAGCGCGCCGCATCGGCCGCGGCATTCCGCGCCTGCGCCTGGTCGCGGGCGAGCATCGCCTGGGCTTGCTCGAGCATGGACTGGAACGGGCGGGGCTCGATCTGGAACAGCAGTTGTCCGGCCGCGACGTCGTCACCCTCGCGGAATGCCACGCGCGTCAGGATCCCCGTCACCTGCGCCTGGACCGATGCGGTTTGGCGCGGCTCGACCGTGCCCGTTCCTGAAAGCTCATAGGGCACGGGCCGTTGCTCGGCGCGGGCGACGGTGACCGGCACGCGGAATGAGCTGCCTGCGCCCTTTTTCGAGCAGCCGGGCATGAGGATCAGCGCGAGCGCCGCGACGGCGGTGGTGAGCTTCATTACTTGGGCGCTCCAGTCGTGTCGGCCTGCAGTTGCAGCGGGCTCGATCCGTCGAGTCCGAGGATCCCCACGTCGTGCGCGAGCTGAGCGAGCGCGGTATTCCAGGAGAGCCGCGCCTGGATCGCCTGCGCCCGGGCGGCGGCGAGGGCCGCCTGCGCGGTGAGCAGGTCGAGCAGACTCCCGGCCCCCGCCTTGTAGCGCCCCAGCGCCACCTGCCCGGACTCCGTGGCGCTGGCGAGCAGGTCCCGGCTGGTCCGAACCTGTTGCGTGGCGGTGCGGAGCCCGTAGTAGGCGCTGAACACCTGGTACACCACCTGTTGCTCGAAGCCCTGCGCGCGCCGGGCGGCGGCGTCGGCGGCGGCGGATGCGGCCTTCACGTTGTAAATCTGCGTTCCCCCCGAGAACAGCGGGAACGAGAGCGTCAGGGTCGCGTTGTAGCTGTTGCCCGATGTGGCGCTGCCCGCCGGTGGGTTGATGAAGTACGTCTCGCCCGCGGTGCCGCCGAGCGCGAGTGTCGGGAGCGCCTGGGAGCGGGCGACGCTCACCCGGGCGCGGGCTTGCTCCACCTGCGCGTGCTGGGCCGCGAGGTCGGGTCGCTCGCGCAGCGCCTGCGCGCCAGCGCGCCCCGCGTGGTCTGCAGGGCGCCCTGCGTCGCCTCGAGCGCCAGCCGGGCCTGCGACAGCGCGGTCCTCGCCTGCAGTACGTCGGCGATGGTGGCGAGTCCCACGCGATGCCGCTGCTCCGCGGCCTCGAGATTCGTCTGCGCTTCCTTTAGCGTTGTTTGCTGGGCGTCGAGCAGTGCTTTGGCGCCCAGGTACAGGAAGTAGGCCTGCTGCACCTCCAGCACCACACTTTGCAGTGTCGCGTTGTGCGTCCAGTCCGCGGCAAGGAGCGCCGCGCGCGCCTGCCCGACCGCGCCCGACCGGCCGCCGAAGTCGAACAGCAGCCACGAGAGCGTGACCGCCGGTCCGTAGAACTGCTGCTTCACCGCCTGCTGGCCGGCTGCCGCAACGGTTCTCCGGATGGCGGTCGCGGTGCCATTGACCGCGATCGTGGGATAGTATTGTCCCTTGGCAACGCCGTACGTTGCGGCCGCCGCCCGCGCGTCCGCCCAGGCGGCGCTCGTCGCCGTGTTGTTCCGCAGCGCGATGTCGATGACGTCCGTGAGCTTGAGTTGCGCGATCCGCCCTGCGAGATCGGGCGGCAGCTCCGGCAACGTCACGGCCGGTCCGGCGGCTGGCTCCCGCGAGGGGGGAGGCGTCCAGAGCACGTTCGGCGCTGGGGCGGTGCCCGCGACCCCGCGCACACCCGGCGTCCCGCAGCCGAGCAGCGCGGCACAGGCGGTGACGCCAAAGGTTACAGGACGCAACGTCTGGGGGGGCGCGACCCTGCGGACCGTGACGTCTGGCGGGCGAGTCGCGAACCGAGCGAGCATTGTACTCTGCACGAAAAAGGGTTTGGGCGGGGCCGCGGTTCCCATTATACGCATACCCGGCGCCGCCCGTGGACCATACCCTGCCGGGAGGGGAGGCGCCATGTCGGAGGGGTCCCGCGTGCGGCTCGATCGGTGGCTGTGGGCCGCGCGCTTCTACAAGACCCGCGCGCTCGCGGCGGCGGCCATCGGTGGCGGCAAGGTGGAAGTGGGCGGCGCGCGAGCCAAGCGCGCCAAGCTGCTCGCCGTGGGCGACCGGTTGCGGATTCGCCGTGGCCCGTTCGAGTACAGGGTGGTCGTGCGCGGCCTGTCGGAGCACCGCGGCCCTCCGACGGCGGCGGCAGCCCTTTATGAGGAGGACGCCGAAGGGAGGCGGGTGCGCGAGCGGCTTGCCGAGCAGCTGCGTGTGGCTCCGTCCCTGCGGTACGAGGGGAAGGGCCGTCCGACCAAGCGGGAGCGTCGGGAAATCGAGAAGCTCAGGGGCGAGTGACTACCGGCGGCTGAGCGCCTTCAACAGCTGGATCTGCCCCGCGTGATACAAGTTCGTGCGAAGCGATGCCGTACACGTGCTGCGCGTTGGTCCAGGTGGACCGCCATCCCCTGGCGCTCAGACGTGCCGCCGGGAATCGGGCCGAAGATGTCGAGCAGCAGCGCCAGGCGCCGATCGGTGCTCACTGATCGGGAACGGGCTTCACGGCAGGAATTCCTTCGGGATCGGATGCCCCGGGTCTTCATCGAACCAGATCGCGGAGGCCACCCACCACCGCTTTCCGTCCCAGAAGAGCTGCAGCGCGTTGATGCCGCGCCCTTGGACCGCCCCGTCCGCCGTGCGCCGCTCCTCGTACGTGCTGAACACCTGCACGATGTTTCCGAATGACCGGGTGACGCGGTGGACCTCCCGCTCGAAGAACCCGTCGTGCACCATGCTGGAATCAGAGCCGTCGACGAACGCCTGGTGATCCATCACGCGGGCGTAGGGCCCCTGGTTTCCGACCCCCGTCGCCACGAACCGGAGGTCGGTGATGTAGAGCGAGCGGTCGCGCGACCACTGCCGCGGCTGGCCCGCGGGGCCGGTGATGACGTCGTAGTAGGCCTGGACGACACCGTCCACCGTGGCCACGTCGGCGGCGCGGGGCGCGACCGCCGGCACGTCCACGTGCCGGCGTCCCGGCGTCTGAGCGCCGAGCGCGACGGGAAGGAGGAGCGCGACCGACAGGAGACGAATCGGGTGGCGTCGAGACATGCGTTCTCCGGAGGGGATGGAAGGGTGTTCCTAACCTACTGGAGACCGATCGCCACGCCCAGTCCGATGGCGCCGGCTCCCAGCGCCAGCAGGGTGAGGAGCAGCGGCACAGCAAAATGCAGCCAGTCTTCGTAGCGGACCTGCGCGGCGGCGAGGATCGCCATGAGGGCACCGTTCGTGGGCGTGAACAGCTCGCACAGTCCGCCGCCGTATTGATAGGCGAGCACCGTGACCTGACGCGACAGCCCCAGCAGGTCCGCGAGGGGCACGAGGATCGGCAGCGTGAGCACGGCGTGTCCGCTGGGACTCGGCACCGGTACGTGCACCAGGGCGTGCACGGCCATCATCCCCAGCGCGGCGAGCGCGACCGGCAGTTGGGCGACCGGGGTGAACAGCCCGTGCACGATGGTGTCTACGATGCGCCCGTCCTCGAGCGTGACGAAGATCGCCCGCGCGAAGCCGATCAGCAGCGCGGCGTAGGCCATGGACCGGAATCCGGCAACGAGCGCGTTGGCCGTGCCGCCGACGCCCAGCCCGCCCACCAGCCCGGCCGCCACCCCCATCGCGAAGAAGAGCGCCGCCATCTCGTTGAACCCCCAGCCGAACCGGCGGACGCCGAACACGAGTGCGGCGAACGCCGCCAGCACCAGGGCAAGGACGGCGCCGCGGCGGGCGTCGAGCGGGCTCGCGCCGGGGTCGGGCTCGGCGGCCGGCGCCGTACGGGTACGCGTGGCGTAGCGCACGGTGCCCCAGGTCCAGATCCCGAGCGCGGCCGCCAGGAAAGCGATTCGATAGAGCGACCCCGAAAGCAACGGCAGCTGTGCCAGCTGCTGCGCGATCCCCACCTGAAACGGGTTGATCGGACTGAAGGCGGCGCCCACCGCCGCGGCCCCGAGACTCATCGCGACGGCCACCACCGGCCGGTACCCGAGACGGCGCGCCAGCAGGAGCATGACCGGCACGAGCGCGATGATCTCTTCCTTCATGTTGTCGAGCACTCCGCCCAGCGCGAACGCGAGCGACGCGGCGGGCACGACGAGCGCGTCGGAGTGCCCGAACCGCCGCACGAGCCAGTCCACGCCCTGCCGCAGCGCGCCGGTCTCGTCGACCACCGTGAACGCGCCGCCGATCAGGAACACGAAGAAGATCACCGCGGCCGCGTCCGCCATGCCGCGTGGGATCGCCACGAGGGCTTGGAACGGCCCCACCGGGTGGGGGGCGACGGCGTGATAGGTGCCCGCGACCACGACCTGACGGCCGGTGGCCACATCGTCGCGGCGGTCGTACTGCCCGGGCCGGAGCACGTGGCTGGCCGCGGCAGCGAGCAGCACGCAGCCGCACAAGAGTGTCAGCGGGTGGGGAAACTTCACGGCTTGGCGGCGCGCCGGCGGATCTCTTTGGATTCGTACACGTGCGTACCGCGCGGCGCCTCGCGGGCGACCTGCACCATAGCGCGCGCCACGGCTTCGGCCTTGATCGGTCGGTACCGGGATAGCGGTCCCACGAAGGCCCAGGCGACGAGCAGGCTGAGCAGGCCGGCGACGCGCTCGGCGGGGCGGCCTTGGGACCGGGCTCCGACCAGCAGCGACGGCCGAAAGATCTGGATACTCTCGAATTGCAGCCGGCGCAGCGCTTCTTCCGCTTCCCCCTTCACCCTGCTGTAGAGGATCCGCGACTGCGGATCGGCGCCCACGGCCGTCACCACGAGGAACTGCGAGGCGCGGTGCCGGACGGCGACACGGGCCAGCTCGACGACGTAGGTGAAATCGACCTTGCGGAACGCGTCCGGCGAGCCCGCTTGCTTCATGGTCGTGCCCAGGCAGCAGAAGACGTCGTGCACACGGGGGAAATCGGCTATCTGCGCCAAACGATCGAAGCTCGCGATCCGCTGTTCCAGCTTCTTGTGTGACAGGGGTAGCCCTCGAGCAGCAGGCGAACCACCTGAGCGCCGACGAGCCCCGATGCGCCCGCGACGAGGGCCGTACGGGTGCTCAGCGCCACAGCGAGAGCAGCACGCCCATGAGCACTAGATACGACAGCTGATAACCCGCGTCGAGCACCCAGGCGGCGATCGGCTTCTCCGAGAACATGTTGGCGGTGAGCCCGACGGTGGCCGCGAAACCGAGCCACGTGAGGAACCCGAGCCACAGCCCTTGCGCCAGCGTGCTGGAATTCGTGTAGGAGGCGAGCAGCGCCATCACGTACGCGGTCACCAGATAGCACAGCACCGAGACGGCGTAGGCTCGGGTCACTCCCTTCCGCTTCATCTCTTCCAGCTTCTCCGGAGTGTACCCTTGCGCCGCCATCCACTGCTTGGCGAACAGGACGGGAGAATACCACACGGCGCCGAGGACAAAGGTCAGGACCGCGGCGACGATGACGGCGAGGATGTTGATGTTGGCGGTCGGCATGAGCGCTCCTTGGGGTCGAGAGCTAAGCTACGTGGGCTCGGCTTGCTCGCCAGCGTACGTCCAGCCCCGCAGGCAGGACCACGCGTACACCAATACGCCGGCCAACCGCACGGCGCCGCCGATGAGCTGGTCCTGGTTCAGGAGACCGAGGGCGCCGAGCAGATAGTTCCAGTCGTGCTCCCCGCCGCCCACGAGGGGCAGCTCCTCGGCGCGGGCGTCCTGCACGTAGACCGAGACGTTCCAGAGATTCTGGGCCACCCACCACAGCGCCACCATGGCCGCATGGCGGTCGCCCCGGCGCCAGAAGTACGCCACGAAGATCGCCGGCATCAGCAGCTGCATCAGTGTTCCGCCGAGGAAGCCGATGAACTCACCGAACACGCCGAACAGGGGATGCCCGAACTCGTGTATCGCGAGGTCGAGGCTGTCGAGCCAACCGTAATGGCCGGGGTGGAGAATCAAAAACCCGCCGTATACCGCGAGCACGGCGGTGAGGG
>WNFI01416873.1_pt2 | contig 10767 bp, 7 predicted proteins | sample 5400471 | NCBI WGS metagenome assembly WNFI01 (sample SAMN13153348, study PRJNA577476) | soil metagenome | isolation source: 100 cm saprolite on Douglas fir-dominated hillslope | place: USA:California | collected 2013-09-17 | reverse complement strand
CAAACTCGCGTGCGAATCCGTGCAGCGTGAGCACGCGCCGGGGTTGAACCAATTCGACGAACTTTAAGAGATCGGTGAAGTCTGCGTGGTCGGAAAGCGGAAACGCCGCGTCGCATTGATATCGGTAAATCGCGCCGGGATCGAGAGCCCAACCGGTGATAACCGCGGTCCGCCGTGGGCTGATTTTTCTCAACCAAGCCGATTGGTTCGACTGCGGTGGACAGATAATGACATGGCCCGCGGCTTCCTCGAGTTTGAAGAGTCGATAGGGCGGGAACGTGATACCAAGCTCTTCGTAAACCTTGGTGAGCTTGTGCGTTTGAGGATGCAGCATCACTGGGAGTTGCGCGGACGCGAGCCCTTGAAGGAGCTCCTGGCTCTTGCCCAGACTGTAACCGAACAACACAGGAATCTCTCCGCTTTCGAGTGTCTGCTGACAGAAGTTAACAATATCGGAAAGCACACGTTCCGTGGGCGGCAAAACGTAGCGGGGCAAACCATACGTCGTTTCCATGATCAGGACATCGGCGCGAGGCGTTTCACAGGGCTCAGCGGAGCGGCCGGGCCGTAATTTAAAATCCCCGGTATAGAGCAGCGAGCCGTAGTCGGGGTGTACGATGTGCGATTGAGCTGAACCGAAAATGTGCCCGGCCGGGTAGAGCGTGACTACGGCGTCGTTGGTCAACTGTTCGGGCTGTCGATAGGGCAGGATATGTTCGATGCGGTTTCCTGACATCCGCGCGCGCATGAGGTGTGCGGTGCCTTCGGAACAAAGGATCTCACGGTGGTCGGCGAGGTGATCGAAATGTGCGTGCGAGACAAAAGACTTTTGGGCAGGAAAGTGGGCGTCGAGCCACCAATCGATTTGCGGTAAATAGACTCCATTTCGAAACTGAACATCCCAAGCCATTGGTCCGGAATTTCCTGCAAAGTGAGTGAGACGCAAATCGTTTCAGGTCGCTAAAACCGAAAAGAGTGGGAGGGCGCATTAGTAAGTCAGAGAACGATCGATAAAGGTGGGCCGGCGCGTCCCTGCGACGGCATGGCAAGCAGCACGAGTATCTCAATCGCGAAAAGCCGTCTCAGGAACGCGCCGGCCCACCCTCAGAGGCATCCGTCGTACTCATTATCGAACGGACAAAACTAGAAAAATAAACTGAATTTCAAGTCAGGGCCGTTCAAAATACCGCAGCTGGCTCTGCGTCTCTCTGGACGTTCATTACATTTTCTCTTCAAGGCTGAGCTTGCCCGCACCCATAAAGAAAAAGCCGAGACAAACGCAGAACAGCGCGATGGCATAAGCGGCTCTGTCCAGATCGTGGAAGGGATAATATTTCCAGATCGCGGCGACGGCCATGGTGATTGCGAGGAGCAGGGCAGCCGGACGGAAATAGCTTCCGAGTGCGAGAGCGATGCCACCGAGGACCATGATCAATGCGGAGAAGAATCCCCACATCGCGTAGCCGAAATGTATGCTGAGATAGCCCACGGCCCGTCCTGTCGATGCCCATTCGTCGGGGCCGCCAAATAATATCGGCCAGCCGTGATGGAGGGTAAAGAGCGCGCCTACTCCGACGCGCATCACGAGGTAGCCCAAGTCGGCAAACCGGTCGAGGTACGCCCAACGCAACTTCATGATTTGGCGGGCTTCAGGTATTTCCTGCGAATCAGGCGCCAAGCGGTAACGAAAAAGGCCGTGAGCGGAATCGCGAGTACCATGCCGAGGATGCCGCTGAACGCTTTGCCCCAGAATACAATCGCGGTGATAATAACGACCGGATGCAGGCCCGTCTGCTTGCCCATGATGCGAGGGGTGAGAAACCACGCTTCGATGGCCTGGACGCAAAGGAAAACCAATAAGACCAATCCGGCGAGGCTCCAGCCTCCACCATTTTGTATAAAGGCCAGAGGCAAGGCCGTGCTGAGTCCGGTAATCGTTCCGAAATACGGAACGATATTAAGAAATCCGAGGCAAATTCCCAAAATTAGACCGAACTTCAATCCAATGATCGTGAACCCGGTTGCGAGCATGATGCCCATCGTAACTCCGATCAGAAATTGGCCACGGAAAAACGAAACGACGATGGCGATAAATTCTTCGACGAGAAAAATAATATCGTCGCGCGCGCCATGGGGCAAAAACGAAAGATGTCTTGGCAGGGAACGGGTGGGTTCGGCACTGGAAAGCAGGAAGAAAAAAAGGTAGATGGGAATAAGCGCGAACGCGGTGAAAAATTTGATGACCGATAGAATACCGGCTCCCGCCGCTTTCAGGGTGGGCAACGAATGGGCCAGAAGATTTTTGAATTCCCCGCTGATACCGTCGGCAAATTTATGAATCGTCGGATTCTTCATGTAGCGATCGACGAGGTCAGCCCATTCGGGATAGTGCTGATAAATGTAATCCTGTACGCTGTTCGAAAGCGCCGGCAAATAGTCGATCAGATCGATGATCTGCCCAATGATCGGGGGAAGGATCGAGAGGATCATTGCCGTCACGACCATGAGAAACGCCCAAAAAAGGAGGATAACCGCAAACAGTCGGCGGACCTTTAGCTTCCTTTGAAGAAAATCCACCGACGGTCGAAGCGTCAGAGCGATGATGCCTGAGACGGCAAGCGGCCAGATGACTTCGGCAAAAAAGCCCACCAGCCAGCCGAAAAGGATAATCGCAAAGACGATAATCCCTAAAATGGCACACACACCAAGCGACCCCAGGGCTATTCCCAAAATCTTCTTTTGAGTCTGACTAAGCAGAGGAGATTCACCGTCCATGGTCTTTACAAGACAGTTCAAAACGCTGGGTGGCCAGTCCGAAAGGAGTTAGCCAATCGGCGAGGAATAGGAATTTGGGAGCGCAGGCCACTGGCCGGCATTTTCTTCACCGGTACAGGCCAGCGGCCTGCGCTCCCACTTTAGTTAGCCGTGTAGCTTGACCCAATTGAGTCATGGTATAAATTGACAAAAAATTGAAAGTTAAACTCGATACCCTCCATCTGTTGGACCGCTTGTCGGCAGATTTGAGCGGACTGCGTGCGGCGCATATTCCCAGCACGGGGTGGCTGCAATTAGTACGCCGATCATTGGGTAAGCCGCTCGACGCGGTGGCCAAAGAAGCAAAGGTATCCCGGCAGGCCATTTTTGCCTTTGAGTCTCGCGAGGCTGCTGGAACGTTGCCCATCGGCAGGCTGGCGTATCTCGCTCAATTATTAGGATGCCAGATGCAGTATGGGCTCTATAGCACCGACCCTGCCGTCCTACAGCGGCTGGCGGAGGTCGCTCAAAAGAAGAGCCCCCGAAATTTCAAAGAGGACAAGGAGCCTGTATTCCCGGACTATATGCAGAATTCCGGCATGCCTCCGAGAGGCTGGCTCAAGCGTACGCGCCTTTCGCTGGGCATTACCCAAGTCGACTTGGCCAAGAAAATCGGTCTGACCCGACAATCATTGATTAATCTGGAGAAGTCGGAAGTCGTCGGACTGATCAGTCTCAGAAATCTCCGCAAAATAGCCCAGGCGATGGGCTACGACCTGGTTTATTTTTTGGTCAACGATCCCAAAGTTGCGCCCAGTTTTGTTGAAAGGTTTAAAACTGAGAAATAGGGGAAGGGGGAGTCGCTGTGACGTGTGATATGTGGGTGGTAAAAGTGATGAGTGATAAGCGGCGGATCAGACAGAGTGTGGAAGTGGAGAAGTCTGGGCACCGGCCCACCTAAGCTCAGATTTGCATTCGGGCGACGTTCAGCCCGCCTCCCGTGCCAGGTCTCTTGAATCTTCCTTTTTGAGTCTTGAATCGCAACCCGCGTTTGCGCGGGTTGTTGCGGGTTGTTGACGAAACTGTGATTAGCGCTTTGACGCTGAGCGGTTTTTCGTAAGGTGTGGGCTCTTTTTATGCAGGCCGCGACCCACATCCACGTCAAAGGCGCACGTGAACACAATCTCAAGAACCTCGAAGTGCGCATACCGCGTGGGAAGCTGGTTGTGCTTACAGGGGTGTCAGGTTCGGGAAAGTCGTCGCTCGCCTTCGATACGATTTATGCGGAGGGGTACCGCAAGTACATGGAGTCGCTCAGCACGCAGGCGAGGCAAGTGCTGGAGCAGTTGAAGAAACCCGATGTGGATTTTATCCACGGGCTCTCACCGGTGCTTGCGATCGAACAGCGCACCGGCGGCGGCAGTCCGCGCAGCACGGTCGCCACCGTCACCGAGATCGCCGATTACGCGCGTTTGCTCTGGGCCCTATGTGGTGAACAGCGCTGTCCGAAGGATGGTGGCAAGGTGGAGCAGCGCTCGCTCGATGACTGCGTGCAAAAAGTCCTGAGTGAAGCGCCCGGAGAACGCATCATTCTTCTCGCGCCTTGGATGCGGGCCAAACCTGCGGTGTTGCGCGACGAACTCGCAACCTTGCGTCAACGAGGCTTTCAGCGGGTGCGGATCGAAGGCGAAATCAAGGCGTTGGACGATCCGCGGCTGATCCCAACTGGAGCAAAAGAATTATCCGTCGACCTGGTGATCGACCGTTTGGTCGCCAGTGCGGATCAGCGCAGGCGACTGGCGGATTCGCTTGAGCTTGCATTCCGCGAAGGACGCGATCGGGCGGTCGTGCTCACTCAAAAAGCGGGAGATACGGCGTGGCGCGAGATCGCCTTAAGCCAGGCGCTGGCGTGTGCGATTTGCGGCGATGCGTTTGAGCGTCTGACGCCGCGACACTTCTCGTTCAACAACAGCGAGGGGGCGTGTTCAGCCTGCGGTGGGCTAGGGCGGCAAATGCGGTTCAGCGAAGAACTGGTCGTTCCCGATCCGAATAAGTCCGTCCGTGAGGGCGCGCTCAAACCGTGGCGCATCGGCGGGAAAAATCTCATCATTAAACACAACGCGATCCTCAAACAACTGGCCGAGCAGTTGCCTTACGATCCGGAGACGCCTTGGAAAGATTTGTCAGAAGAAACCCGCAACTCGCTGCTACACGGAACAGGTGAGCGATTGTTTAGTTTTCGATTGCGCCGCATGAAACAGGCGAAGGCCATGCCGTTCGAGGGCGTGTTGCGAGCGCTCGATGACAGCTCGCGCGATACCAAGAGCGACGGATTTCGCGCGCGGCTCATGACCTTTCAAATCAGCGGCGAATGCCCGGTGTGTCACGGCGCTCGACTTAATCCGCGCAGCACGGCGGTCCTGTTGGGTGGTAAGAATTTTCCTGAGTTTCTGTCGCTGGACGTGGAGCAGGCGTATGCCTTTGCGAAGGAAATGCGGGCTGCCTTGGCGAACATCGAAGCCGCCCAGGATGTTTTGCTTGGTATCGAGCAACGGCTGTATTTTCTTTTGGAAACGGGGCTCGGGTACCTGACATTGAACCGCGAATACACGACCCTGTCCGGTGGCGAAGCCCAGCGCGTTCGGCTGGCCACCCAGCTAGGCATGGGACTGATGGGAGTGATTTATGTGCTGGACGAACCCAGCATCGGATTGCACCCGCACGACAATCAAAAACTCATCGAGACGCTGGTGGAATTACGTGATCGCGGAAATACAGTCCTCGTCGTCGAGCACGATGAAGACACGATGCGCGCCGCGGACGAACTCATCGAACTAGGGCCGGGCGCAGGCACCGAAGGCGGTACGATTTTATTTCAAGGCACGCCGGCGGAGTGCATGAAAACATCGGCCTCGATTTCTCGCACAGCGCCGTATTTGGCGAGGAAAGTCGGAATCATCAAGGACGTGAAAACGCTCCTGCCAGACAATCGCTGGCTAACCGTGAAAGGTGCGGCGGAACACAATCTCAAGAAAGTCGATGCGAGTTTTCCTGTCGGATTGCTGACCTGTGTCACGGGAGTCAGCGGATCGGGTAAGAGCACCTTGGTGAACGACATCCTGGCAACCGCCGTGGCGCGGAAACTGAATGGCGCCAAGGTTCTTCCGGGGAAGCATCGTGCCTTGGAAGGCCTCGAGCATTTTGAGAAATGCGTTCGAGTCGACCAGGAGCCCATCGGTCGCAGCCCGCGCTCGAATCCAGCAACGTACGTGAAATTGCTCGATCTTCTCCGCGATCTTTTCGCGCAAGTTCCGTTGGCAAAAGTGCGTGGCTACAAAGCGAGTCGTTTCAGTTTTAACATGCGTGGCGGGCGCTGCGAGCGCTGCCAAGGCGATGGCGTGATCAAATTGGACATGCAATTCATGGCCGATGCGTACGCGCCGTGCCCGAGTTGCGGTGGTCAGCGTTTCAATCGCGAAACTTTGGAAGTGCGCTTTCACGGACGGAGCATCGCGGATGTGCTCAACTTAACCGTGCGCGAGGCCATGGAGCTGTTCCGCCACCATATCCGGATCATGGAGAAGTTGGAAACGCTCGATGCGGTGGGCCTCGGTTATCTCCAACTGGGTCAGTCTGCGACAACGCTTTCGGGTGGCGAGGCACAGCGTTTGAAGCTTTCGTTGGAGTTGAGCAAACGCCAGCAGGGCCAAACGTTTTACATCCTCGATGAACCGACCACGGGACTGCACTGGCTCGATACTCAGCGGTTGATGGATCTGCTGTTTAAATTGCGCGATGCGGGCAACACCATCGTGGTGATCGAGCACAATCTCGACGTCATCAACATGGCGGACTGGATCATCGATCTTGGTCCAGGTGGGGGGAGCGCCGGCGGAGAATTGGTCTATGCAGGGAACCGTGTGGGAATAGAAAAAGTGGAGCGATCACTGACGGGTCAGGCGCTGGCGAGATGGAAAAAATTGGGATGATTGATGACGGGTGATTGGCTTTCGCTCATCGCCTCATCCGGCTATTTGTCCGGTGTTCCGCGCGACTTTAGCTCGAGGTTGAAGAAATTCATGACGCGTTGTTGCTGACGGAGGCGCACGAGGGGATCACTCACCATGTGGGTGCCGAGCATCGGCAAGAGTTCGTAGGGCTTGCCCGCCATGTAGAGTGCGTCGGCGAGCTGGAGGGTGTGTTGGAAATAGACGTTATCGTCGGTCAGGCCGTGAATCAGCATCAGGGGTCGTTTGAGTTCAGAGACGTACGAGGTGACGTCGCTCACTTTGTAAGCCTTCGGATCTTGTTGAGGGAGTCCAATGTAACGTTCGGTGTAGAACGTGTCGTAGTTTTCCCACGTTACGACGGGCGCGCCGGCGACGCCGGCTTTAAAAACATCGGGGCGGCGAATAGTTGCCATGGCGCTGAAGTATCCGCCGAAGGACCAACCGGTGACACCTACGCGGGAGAGATCCATTTCCGGGTGTCGTTTGGCGAGCGCGTGCAAGCCGTCGATTTGATCGTTCAACGCAATGTCGATAAAGTTTCCGCGGATGACCCGCTCCCAATCGCGTCCGTGCCACGGCGTGCCGCGTCCGTCGATGCGCGCGACGATATAGCCTTGGTCGGCCATCCATTGATCGAGGAAGTAATCGTTATCGAGGGCGTTTACGCGTTTGGACGTCGGCCCGGCGTAGACGTATAAAATTACGGGATATTTCTTTCCGTTATTCTTACTTTGCACCGACAGTTCGTGAGGCAGGGTAATTGCGGCGTCGAATTTGAATTCACCCTCAGTCCGCGTGAGTTGAGTAGAGATGGGATGGCTCGCAGGCTCGGTCGTGAACGGAAGTTTGGCCAGGATCTTGCCTTCGAAGTTGATCACCTCGGCGTCCTTCGGTCCTTGAAAAAGATTGGAGGTGTGAACCCACGTCCGGTGGTTTTCAGAAAAGACGGCATCGTGGTGTCCGCGGCCCTTGGTCAATGGAACCCCGGAATCATTGCTGAGTGAGAATCGCCAAACCTGCACTTCGCGGGGGTCATCGCTTCCGCGGACGTAGACCGCCTGAGCTTCCTCGTCGATTGCGACGAATCCTCGATAACCGAAAGCAATGGGCGTTACGTTTCGAACAAATGTACCATCGGCCGCGTGAAGTTCGATTTGCCAGGCCCCATGTCGCTCTGTGGTCCAAAGAAATTGTTTTCCACCCTTCAACCACACGGGAAGGACGGCTTGGTCATCGAGGTTGATCCATCCAGAATCGGTCTCTTTTAACAGCTCGCGCGTTTCGCCTGTCGTGGGATCGGCTGCGAGTAACACTGCCTCTTGTTGAGCGCGGTTCATCACGTAGAGACAGAGCGGGGAATTCGGTTCCTTCCAGACGACGCGGCAAAGATAGGGGTACTTTTCCTGATCCCATTTGATCCAGTGCGTTTCGCCACCCGCGCGCGATATAACGCCGAGTCGTACCGTGGCATTGGTAGAGCCAGCGTGGGGATAGAAAAACTTTTGAGGCGGAGCTTCCGGATGCAGAGGATCGGTGATGTAACGGGTTTCGACTTTGGACTCATCCGTTTCCTGATAGGCGAGCCATTGGGAGTCCGGCGACCACCAGAATCCCTCTCGGCGATCCATTTCCTCCTGTGCGACAAATTCGGCGACACCATGTGAAAGAGTGCGACCCGCTCCAGATGTAACCGACGCGGCTGTATTCGATTTCAGATCGATCACGTGCAGTTCACCAGCTTGCGCCGCAGCTACGTACGAACCGTCAGGAGAGAAATGCGGGTCAATCCAGTTTTGCCCCGGCAGGGCCGTCACTTTAAAATCGGGACGAATTATCCTGTAGAGTTTTCCTGAAAGAGTGACCAGCAATTGGGTTCCGTCCTTCGATAGCTGGAAATTCGTGAACCCTTTCAAACTTACACGAGCGCGCTCACGCCGGGCTTTTTCCTCTGCGGTGAGTTGTTCTTCCGTGCCGTTGAGAAGCTGGGAAGGGGTAAGAATTTCGCGTTCTTTGCCGTGAGCGACGTCGAATTCGTAGAGCCTCAGAACAGGATCGCGCGGACCGCCCCGAAGATACACAACTTCGGCGCCATCCGGGGTAAGTTTAGGCGAGACGGGACGTCCCAAGGTGTAATTTCGTGTTTCGGCGAGATCTTTAAAAAACTTGAAGCTTACGTCTTCCGCTTCGGCGGCGCAGCAAACGGACGTCACCACGACCAACAACCAACGGGGCAGTTTAAGCATAAAGATAAGAATCACTCTCTCGTTTTCGAATCAATGACGAGCGTGACCGGACCATCGTTGACCAAGGCGACCTTCATGTCGGCACCGAATTTGCCGCGCGCGACCGGTCGGTCCAAGGCTGATTCCATAAAGCGAAGAAAAGCCTCGTACAGCGGCACAGCGACGTCGGGCTTGGCGGCGTCGTTGAACGACGGACGAGTGCCTTTGCGCGTGCTGGCGATCAAGGTGAACTGACTGATCACCAGTATCCCGCCGCTGGTATCTTGAACGGAGCGGTTCATTAAACCGGCGTCGTCTGGGAAGATGCGCAGCTTCACGATCTTTTCCGCAAGCCATTGGGCATCGTCGGAGGCGTCGCTGTTTTGCACACCGAGCAGGACGAGCAAGCCGCGTTCAATGGCGCCGCATACAACGCCATCGATCGTCACGCTGGCCGAGGAGACGCGTTGAAGGACGGCGCGCATGGAATCTTCAAAGTGATAAGCGAGGACGCGACGGCCCACCTACGGTCTGCAACTCCAGGATTTCCAGTTCATTGTTCATCACTCGTCACTTATCGCTCATCACTTCCTGAAATCACTTGGGCAGTTCCACGTGTGGCTCGACGTCCATTTCGTAATTGATTCCGGGAAGGCCGAAGCCGAAGAGCTTGAGGAATTCCGTACGATAGCCTGCGATATCTGTAAGTGCGGCGAGATTTTCAGTGGTGACTTGGGGCCAGATGTTGGCGATCTCCGCTTGAATTTCCGGACGCATTTCCCAGTCGTCGATCCGGACGCGGCCGCCATCGTCGAATTTCAGCGCTGAACCGTTGTACATCAGCGTGCTGAACAGGCGTTGAATTTGTTCGATACACCCCTCGTGCGTGCCTTTCGCTTTCATGATCTTGTAGAGCATCGAAATGTAGAGCGGGACGACGGGAATAGCCGAGCTTGCCTGAGTGACGAGAGCTTTGTTAACCGAAATGAAAGCACGCCCGCGATAGATCTTAAGGATCGCGTCGATTTTCTTGGCGGAGCGCTCGAGATCGTTTTTCGCGAGGCCGATTGTTCCGTTCTTGGCCTCGTCGAGCGCGTTCACCCACATTTCCCAATCTTCGCCGCCCATGACGGCGGTGGTGTCTGCAATCTCTTGTTCGCTCGCGGGCTCGATCGTGACTGAACTGACGATGCCTTTATCGGAGTCGACGGTCTTATTGGTATAGCTGGTGCCGACCGGCTTGAGCGCCGACTTGTGGACGACTCCGGTTTTGGGATGTGTTCGGCGCGGAGAGGCGAGCGAATAGATAACGAGATCGACTTGGCCGAGATCGTTTTTAATCAGATCCAGTACCTGCTTCTTGATGTCGTCGGAAAAAGCGTCGCCATTGATATTCTTCGCGTAGAGACCGGCAGCATGGGCGGCTTGAGTGACCGCAATGGAATTGTACCAGCCGGGTGTGGCGGGACGGCCTTCTTCGGAGGGACGTTCGAAGAAAACACCGAGGGTCGCTGCGCCGGAACCGAAAGCGGCGGTGATGCGTGAAGAGAGCCCATAGCCGGTGGAAGCCCCGATCACGAGGACCTTCTTAGGACCGTCCTTGATCGGCCCCTTGCTTTTCACGTAGTCGATTTGTTCCTGCATGTGCGCGGCGCAGCCCACGGGATGGGCGGTGACACACACGAAGCCGCGAACTTTCGGTTTAATGATCATAGGGGTTGAAAATTTGGAGAACGTCCGTCGCGGGTCGAGGATTTAATCCGGACAGCCGACCTGGATCG
>WNFI01143624.1_pt1 | contig 10767 bp, 11 predicted proteins | sample 5400471 | NCBI WGS metagenome assembly WNFI01 (sample SAMN13153348, study PRJNA577476) | soil metagenome | isolation source: 100 cm saprolite on Douglas fir-dominated hillslope | place: USA:California | collected 2013-09-17 | reverse complement strand
CTGGCTCGCGCCATCACCGAGGCTGTCGCCAGGCTCACCGCGGACCTGGTTCCCGATCCGCGGGACTGACCGCGGCTTCGGCCGACCGCTGCGCCACCTGTTGCAGGCGGCCAGCGACATCGCGGACGTAGCTGATCAGCTCAGGCGGCGCCAGAACGGTGAAGTCGGCGCCGATCGCCGCGCGGCGGAGATCGCCCTGCTCAGAGACCTGTACCGAGCGAAAGGACACGACAGCGATGCCCTTTGACTTTCAGATCGCCGTGGACTCCGCCGAGCCGCACGTGCTCGCCGACTGGTGGGCGGAGACGCTCGGCTGGGTGGTGGAGCCGTCCGACGAAGCTTTCATCCGCCAAGATGATCGCGGCGGGCTACGCCACAGACGAGGACACGATCACCCGCAACGGCACGCTGGTCTGGCGCACCGGCGCGGCGATCAGGCATCCGGACGAGCTCATCGGCGGCACCAGGCCGCGGATCCTGTTCCAGCTGGTCCCTCAGCCGAAGACGGTCAAAAACCGGATGCATCTGGACCTGAGGGTCGGCCAGGAGAACGTCGAGGCCGAGGTGGCGACGTTGACTAAACGCGGGGCGACATACGCGCACAAAGCGTCCCAAGGACCGCACTGGTGGGTGACCATGACCGACCCTGAGGGCAACGAGTTCTGCGTAGCCTGACAGCTATCCTGGCGAGTGGGCTGCCGGGTGCGCGGCCGCCGGCCAGCCAGGAAGGTGCAGAATCGCGTCCATGAAGACCCTCAACGTCGCCGTCGTCGGCTCGGGGCCGGCCGGCCTGTACACCGCCGAGGCCCTGATCAAGCAGGGTGCCGCCCTCGACCCGCCGCAGGCCGTGCGGGTTGACGTCCTTGACCGGCTGCCCACGCCCTACGGCCTGGTCCGCTACGGCGTGGCGCCGGACCACAAGTCGATCAAGTCCATCGCCGATTACCTGCGCGGGGTGCTCGAGCACGACGGCGTCAGGTTCGTCGGCGCTGTGCACCTCGGCGACGACGTGACGAGAGCCGACCTGCTGTCCTGTTATGACGCGGTTGTCTATGCGACTGGCGCGATGCGGGACCGGCGGCTCGGGATACCCGGCGAGGACCTGAGGGGCAGCTATGCTGCGACCGACTTCGTGAACTGGTACTGCGGTCACCCAGACGTCGACCCTGACCGGTTCGTGCTTGACGCCGAGGCGGTCGCGGTGATCGGGGTCGGCAACGTCGCGGTGGACGTCGCGCGGATCCTGATCCGCGACCCTGACGAGCTGCGCGATACCGATGTCTCACAGCCGGTGCTCGACGCCCTGATCGCGAGCAAGGTACGCGAAGTGCACGTGATCGGGCGGCGCGGGCCTGCGCAGGCCAAGTTCACGACGAAGGAGCTCCGCGAGCTCGGCGAGCTGGCCGGGGTTGACGTGGTCGTCGGCGAGGGCGAGGCCGATCTTGACGTGTTCGACGCGAGCGGCGAGAGCGCCAGGCTCGCGGCGGAGGACCGGCACGTCCGCAGCAATTATGCGGTGATCAGCGACTGGGCAGGGCGGGTGCCGGCCGGAGGAGTACGCCGGCTGACCGTGCGATTCTGGCTGAGCCCGGCCGAAATTCACGGGGCGCAACAGGTCGAAGGGCTAACTCTGGAGCGGACCAGGCTGGACACCGCGGGGCGGCTGGTCGGGACCGGCCAGTATGAGCGGCTGCCGGTCCAGATGGTGCTGCGCAGCGTCGGGTATCAGAGCGTGCCGCTGCCCGGAGTGCCGTTCGACGAGCGCTCGCACACGGTTCCGAACTCCGACGGGCGCGTGCTCGGCCCGGACGGCCAGCCGCAGCCAGGCGAGTACGTCGCCGGGTGGCTCAAGCGCGGACCGACGGGTGTGATCGGCACGAACAAATCCGACGCCGCCCAGACCGTGCGCAGCCTGCTGGCCGACCTGGCGGGAGGGCCTGGCCCTGATGACATCCAGCTGCCAAGACCGGGCCTGCTCAGGCTGCCCGAGAGCGCCGCTGCCGACATGCAGGCGGCAGGCACCGGCGCGAAGGCGGGCTACGCGTGGTCTGAGCGGTTCTGCGCGCTGCTCGCCGAACGGCGCATCACCCCGATCGGCTACGACGACTGGCTGCGGATCGAGACGGCGGAAAAGGAACTCGCCGCCGCGCTCGGTCGCGGCGCGCGAGTCAAGCTCGCGAGCCGCGCCGAGATCCACGCCGCCTGCGGCCTCGACAGCACCGACTCCGCCGCCACGCGGGCGTGATATAGCGCACAATCGGGGGGCAAGTCAGGTCGCGGCCTCATCCCTGCGCGGTGATCAGCGACTTGAGCAGGTTTCTGGTTCGCAGCCGATCGTTGCCCCTGGCGTACTCGCCCGCTACGAAGTCGGTCACACCGCAGTCGGCGAGCGCCTTGATCTGCCCGGCGACCTGGTCTTCGTTGCCCACGATCGCGACGTCCGCCGGTCCCTCCGCACCCTCGCGGTCGAGCATCGCCCGGTACGAGGGCAGCTGACCGTAGATCTCGAAGACCTTGGCCGCGCGGGCACGAGCGCCGTCCGGATCGTCGGTCACGCATACCGGGAGGATGCAGACAACCCGGGGAGCCGGCCTGCCCGCCTGCTCCGCAGCTGCGTTGATCGTCGGAACCACGTAGTCCCGCGTGGTCGCCGGGCCGGTCATCCACAAGATCGTGCCCGCCGTGCGCTTCCCGGCGAGCCTGAGCATCGCCGGCCCCATCGCCGCGAGCAGGATAGGTACCGGCCCGGTTCGCGGGACTGACAGGCCAATCGAGGCCCGCAACGTCTGCCCCTCGAAGGCAACCGGCTGGCCGTCGAGCAGCGGCAGCAGGATCGACAGGTACTCGCTCATGTGCGTGGCCGGAGCACCGAAGCTGTAGCCGTACATGTCCTCGATGACGATCTTGTGGGAGAGGCCGATGCCGAGGGCAAGGCGCGAGTTAAGCGCCAGCGCCGTCGTGAGCGCCTGCTGGGCGAGTACCGCCGGATGCCGTGGATAGGTCGGGACGACGGCGGTGCCGATTTCGATTCCGGCGATGCCGCTGCCGGCGACCGCCAGCGCGGTCAGCGCGTCGAGGCCGAAGATGTTGGCCATCCAGGCCGAGGAGAAGCCGTCGTCGACGGCCATCAGCAGTTCGTCTCGTAGCAGGCTGAGCGCCTGCGGAGTCTGCGACTCTGTCAGGGACATTCCGATCCGCATCTGGATCTCCGTTCCGCCGATGTTCACGATGACCGCTATGCCGGGGTATTGGATCAGTATCGGCTAGGGGAGTATAGAAACATGGATTCGGGGCACGCTGCCCCCTCGGGCGGCGGCAGGAAGCACGTGCGCAAGTCTGCTGGCGTTGCGTCCGACAAGGAGCAGGCGGAGGCCAGGAAGCTGACCGCCGCGGAAGAACCCCTGTTCGACGGCGGGACGGTCGACGCTGCCTGAACTGCCCGCCGACAGGTACCTGGACAGGGAGGAGAGCTGGCTGCGGTTCAGCCAGCGGGTGCTCGAGCTCGCCGAGGACCCGAACGTGCCGCTCCTGGAGCGCGTCAGGTTCGAGTCCATCTTCGCCAGCGCCCTCGATGAGTTCTTCATGGTCAGGGTGGCCGGCCGGATCCGTCGGATGGCGACCGGCCTGCCGGTTGAGAGCGTGAGCGGCAAGGCACCCGATCAGATCCTGGAGAACACTCTGGATCTGGCGCGCGAGCTAGCCGACAGGCACGCACGCTGTTTCGCCGACCGGCTGCTGCCTACGCTGGCTGAATCAGGCATCGAGATCCTGCGCTGGAAGGAACTGCTGCCGGAGGAGCAGGCTAGGCTCCAGGCGCTGTTCAGGGAGCGGATTTACCCGGTCCTCACCCCGCTCGCCGTCGATCCGGCACATCCGTTCCCGTTCATCTCCGGTCTGTCGCTCAGCCTCGCCGTCATGGTTGCGGATCCGAGTACGGGACTGACACTGTTCGCAAGAGTCAAGGTCCCGCCGCTCCTGCCCCGGTTCCTGACCCTCTCGCCTAGCAGGTTCGTGCCGCTCGAGGACGTGATCGCGGCGCACCTGACCGACCTCTTCGCCGGGCTCGAGGTCATCGAGCACCACGCCTTCCGGGTCACGAGAATCCGCGACCTGGAAATTGACGAGGATGTGACCGAGAACCTGCTCCAGTCGCTCGAGCGCGAGCTGATGCGCCGCCGCTTCGAGCCTGCCGTGCGGCTCGAAGTCGAGGAATCCATCTCCGCTGACGTGCTCGAGAAACTCGTAACCGAGCTCGACATCGACCGCAGGGCCGTGTACCGGCTGCCGGGCCCGCTGGACCTGTCGGGACTGTCGGCGATTGCCGACCTGGACCTGCGCCGTCTGAAGTACCCGACGTTCGTGCCGGCCGAGGGCGCCTTGCCGGGCGATCGCAGCGTCTTTTCCACGCTCTCCGAGCGTGACGTGCTCGTGCACCTGCCCTACGACTCGTTCACGGCGAGCGTGCAGCGGCTGGTGGTCTCGGCGGCTGCCGATCCGCGCGTCCTGGCGATCAAGCACACGCTGTACCGGACCAGCGGCGACTCGGAGATCGTGGACGCGCTCATCGATGCGGCGGAGGCCGGCAAGCAGGTCGTCGTCGTGGTGGAGATCAAGGCCAGAGGCGATGAGGAAGCCAATATCGCCTGGGCGCGCAAGCTGGAGCAAGCCGGCTGCCACGTTGTCTATGGCTTTGTCGGGCTCAAGACGCACTGCAAGATGGTGCTCGTCGTCCGCGAGGAGGCCGACGGGTCGCTGCGCAGGTTCTGCCACATCGGCACCGGCAATTACCACCCGAAGACAGCCAGGCTCTACGAGGACTACGGGCTGCTGACCGCTGATCCGCAGGTCGGCGAGGACATCACCGACCTCTTCAACCACCTCACCGGCTACAGCCTGCGCAGCGACTATCACCGGCTGCTCGTCGCGCCGACTGGCCTGCGGTCCGGCCTGATCAAGCGGATCGACGAGCAGGTGCGGCTGGTGCGCGAGGGGCTGCCCGCACGGATCCAGATCAAGTGCAACGCGATCATCGACGAGGCGACCATCGACGCGCTGTACCAGGCATCGATGGCGGGCGTCCCGATCGACCTGTGGATCCGCGGCATCTGCTCGCTGCGTCCTGGCGTGCCCGGTCTGTCGGAGACGATCCGGGTGCGCAGCATCGTGGGCCGGTTCCTTGAGCACTCCAGGATTTACGCCTTCGGCGCGGGCGGCGCTGGCGGATCGGACGAAGTCTGGATCGGCAGCGCTGACCTGATGCACAGGAACCTGGATCGCCGGGTTGAGATGCTGGTCCGGGTGACGGACGGAGGACACAAGACCGAGCTGCGGAACTTGATCGATCTCGCCATGGATCCTGCTGTCGCGTCCTGGTGGCTGGGCCCGAACGGCATCTGGGCCAGGCACCATCTGGACGAGTCCGGCGTACCGCTGATCGACCTGCAAGAGTACCTGATCAGACACCGGCAGGTCCGGCCGGTGGATGCCGACGTCAGCGCCGCGAAAAGCCGACTATCGCCCTGGTGCACCGGTCGCGCTACGACGACTGGTCCTACCCGAAGGGCAAGCGCGAACGCGGCGAGCATGTGCTCCGCACCGCCATCCGCGAGGTCAGGGAGGAGACGGGGCTAGCCGTAGTCCTCGGCCGCGCGCTCAGCCCGTCGGTCTACCCGACCACCGCGGGAACCAAGCACGTCAGCTACTGGGCGGCCCGCTATGCGGCGTCCTTCGGATTCATACCGAACGACGAGGTGGACGAGGTGCTGTGGCTGCCAGCGGCCAGTGCTCATGAGCGGCTGACCTACGAGCGGGACGTCGAGCTTATCGGCGAGTTCAGATCTGGCCCGGTGAGCACCGTGCCGCTGATCCTGCTGCGCCATGCGGAGGCGGGGAGCAAGCCTGCCGTGGCCGGCGACCATACGGCAGCGGCAGCGGCAGCGGCTGACCTGGCCAGGCCGCTCGATGCCAATGGGGCGGCCGACGCGAAGATCCTGGCCGGACTGCTGGCCAGTTACGGTGAATGCCAGGTGATCAGCTCGGCCGCGGAACGCTGCATCGCGACTGTCAGGCCGTATGCCGAGGCGATGGGAGTGCCGATCCAGGTAGAGCCTGCCTTCACGGTCACACCGGGTCCGAACGACCCGGCCGATCTGCTCTCTGCCAGCACCGGCAGCGATGCGACCCGCGGCCCGCCAGCCAGCCGTCCTGCCCAGCTGCCGGATTCACAACTGGACCGGGCCGCCGAGCGGATAACGAGCCTGGCGGTGTCCGGCGTGCCGACGCTCGTTTGCGCGCACCGCGAGAACCTGCGCTGGCTGATCGATGCGGCCTTCAAGGCCCTCGGGGCCGGCCCGCCCCGGGCCAAGCCGCTCGGGAAGGGGGAGTTCTGGGTACTGCAGTCGGCGGCCCGCGAGCTGGTGTCCGCTGAGCGGCACGATCCGGATAAGTGAGGCGCCGTCGTCGGCCCTCTGGGCGTTCCCGCCGGGCATCGCGCGGCGCGACACTGTCGGAGGCATGCGGTAGAAGTCTGCTAATCACAGCTTCCGCCGCGAAAGGGGACGTGACCGATGATGGCCGACGACATGTCACGAGAGGTCGAGACCGAGCTGGCTGACCTGGCCGAGCGGTTAACCGCGCCGGCCCGCGCCGAGTGCCTGCGCTGTTTCCTGCTGCGCATGATCACCGAGTTCGGCTGCGACGGCACGTTCCGGTGGACGATCCGCTGGCGCGACGTATGCGCTGGCCAGCCTGGCAAGCTGCTCGACCAGCTGGCCGGGCGTGGCGGCTACTGCGACTGTGAGGTCCTGGTGAACGTCTATCCGGACTACCCGCCGGTCGACGTGGCGCTTTCATGCGCCGGCGTTCCCAAGCCAGGGTCATCTAGGCCGTGTGACCTGCGCCGGCTGCGCAAAACCGCCTGATCAGGCCTCGCCCTTCTCGACCAGCCTGATCACTGCCATCGCGATCGGCGTGGCGGTGACCTCGATTTGCCACGGCCTGGCCCCGTACCGCTCAAGTTCGGCGGCCACCGACTCCGGGCTGAGTGGCTCGGGCGGCTGCCAGGACAGACGCCGGACGGCGTCCGGGGCGAGCAGATTCTCGCTCGGCAGGTGATGGGAGTCCGCGAGCGCCGCTACCGCGCCTCGGACGGCGGCCAGCCGTTTCGCTGCCGCCGGATCGCGTTCGGCCCACCGGTGCGCGGGCGGCGGGCCGGCGCCTGGCGGTGCGGAGGGCTCGGGTAGCGCGGTATCGGCCAGTGCCTTGGCCCGCCTGACCGCGCGCAGCCAGTCAGGGCCGTACCGGCGAGCGCCCCGTCCCGTGAAGCCGGGAAGTTTGCCGAGCTCGGCGACGCTGTTCGGCGCGGCTCTGGCCGCCTCGACGATCGCAGTGTCGGGCAGGATCCTGGTCGGCGAGATGTCCCGCTGCCGGGCGATCTGGTCTCGCTCCAGCCAGAGCTCGCGGACGATGGCCAGGCTCCGCCTGCTGCGGGCCCGGTGAATGCCGGAGGTCCTGCGCCACGGATCGGGCCGCGGCGCAGCTGGCCTGGCGGCGAGCGCTGCGGCGAATTCCTGCTCCGCCCAGCCGGTCTTGTCCTGCTGGGCGAGCTCCGCGGCGAGCGCGTCGCGTAGCTCGATCAGAACCTCGACGTCGAGCGCCGCGTACTTGAGCCATTCCTGCGGCAGGGGCCGGCTCGACCAGTCGGCCGCAGAATGAGTCTTTTCCAGAGTCAGCCCGAGCACCTCCTCGACCAGGGTGCCCAGGCCGACTCGCGGATAGCCGAGCAGGCGCCCGGCGAGCTCAGTGTCGAACAGCCGACGCGGCGTGAACCCGAGGTCGGCTAGGCACGGCAGGTCCTGGCTGGCCGCGTGCAGTACAGCCTCGGTTCCAGCCAGGGCATGGTCGAGCTCGGCCAGGTCGGGACAGGCGATCGGATCGATCAGCACGGTCCCCGCCTTGTTCCTGCGGAGCTGGACGAGAAAAGCGCGGTGACCGTACCGGAAGCCGGAGGCGCGCTCGGCGTCGACGGCGACCGGCCCGGTTCCCTCTCTAAGCCGTCTGGTGGCCTCGGTCAAGTCCTCGGGAGTTGTGATCAGCGGTGGCAGCCCGTCCCTGGGCTCGAGCAAAGGAACGGTCACGGCCGGCGCCTCGCGCGTGGCTGTCGCAGCTGTGGTGGCCTGAGCTGGGCCACACCGGGCGGGAGCGGAGGCAATCCAGCGGCCTGGCACAGCGTGTCAGCCCACGCGGCGAGGTGCCGATCCAGCTCCGACTTGCGGCCCTCGGCCGTCACCGGCGACCAGGACGCCCGCATCTCGAACTCGGTCGCCACCGGTTCATCCTTCTTGGTGCCAAAACCTTCCGTGACCACTCTGGTCACCGTACCGCTTGGCGCCGCGTACCCGGCCGACCTGGCCTCGAGCGCCTCGGTCAGCCAGCTCCAGCCGACCTGGCCGACGAGCGGATCGGCAGCGATCTCCGGCTCAAGCGCGGCCCGCACGTAAGCGATTACCCGGAAGGGGCCTGCCCAGCCGTCCTGCCCGGCCGGGTCGTAGAGCAGGACAAACCTGCCCCAGCCGATCTCGCTGCCCGCAACCTCCACCGTCGCGCCGACCGCCGCCGCGTGCGGGGCCAGCCGCCGCGGTGGCGGTTCGCCGCTGAAGGTGATCTCCGGCCGGAGTTCGCGCTGCTCGGCCACCGCCGCCTCGAGTTCAGCCACCGCGGCAGTGAACGCGGGATCGGCTTCCCCGTGCTGGTCCGCAGGCACTGCGGCGGGCCTCAGCGCGCGAGACGGCGGCACGGCATGCTCACGCCACGCGGTCAAGCGTCCCAGCAGCGACGCTCTCAGACGAGGCGGTCATCTCCCTGGCGAAGGGGAGCACCCCGGCCAGCAGGGCCGTGCCGCACGCGGTGCAGAACCACTCGGGGCACCAGCCATCCGCGCTGTCGGGACAGCGCTCCGGCTGCGGATGACGCAGGACGAACGGGTGCTCGGAGCCACAGCCCGGGCAATCACGAAGGTCATCGGTCATGTGCTGCTCCTTCCTGAGCGATGCCGTTCGTTGGCCTCCTTGATGCTGGCACGTATCTGGCCACATGCCGTGGATCTTCGGCGGCGTGTCATCTGGGCGTTTTGGCCGAGGGAGCCGGCGCGCCGCTGGCGCACGCTGTGAGACGATCCCAGGCGTGAACACGCAGACCGACGACTCAGCATTCATCAGGGCCTGCCGCCGCCAGCCCGTGCCCAGCGTGCCGGTGTGGTATATGCGCCAGGCCGGCCGTTCGCTGCCGGAGTACCGGGCCACCAGGGCTGGGATGGCGATGCTCGACGCGTGCTCAAACCCTGAGCTGATCACCGAGATCACGCTGCAGCCGGTCCGCAGGTACGGAGTTGACGCGGCGATCCTGTTTAGTGACATCGTGCTGCCGCTCAAGGCGGCGGGGCTCGACATCGACATCCGACCCGGCGTCGGGCCGCAGATCGACAAGCCGTTCCGCGACGACGGTGACGTGGCCAAGCTCCGTGACCTGGAGCCAGGAGACGTCGACTTCGTCAGCCAGGCCGTCGGGATGCTCACGGCGGAACTGGGCGGGACTCCGCTGATCGGCTTCGCTGGAGGCCCGTTCACGCTCGCGTGCTACCTGGTGGACGGGGGCCCGTCCAAGACTTTCGACCAGACCAGGGCACTGATGTACGGGAACCCCGAGCTCTGGCGCTCGCTGCTCGCCAGGCTGACCGCGATCACGATCACGTTCCTCCAAGTCCAGGTGTCCGCGGGGGCGTCGGCTGTGCAGCTATTCGACTCCTGGGCCGGGATACTCAGCCCCGAGGACTATCGCCGCGGCGTGCTGCCGTACAGCAAGCAGATCCTCGCCGCGATCGCGGCGTCCGGCGTGCCGAGCATCCACTTCGGCGTCGGCACGGGCGAGCTGCTCGGGTTGCTCGGCGAGGCGGGAGCCGACGTCGTGGGCGTGGACTGGCGGGTGCCGCTGGACGAGGCGGTGCACCGGGTCGCCCCCGGCAAGGCGCTCCAGGGCAACTTGGACCCGGCCGTGCTGCTCGCCCCGTGGCCGGTAATCGAGGAGCGGGCCCGCGACGTGGTCAGGAAGGGCAGGACCGCCGAGAGCCACATCTTCAACCTTGGCCACGGGGTGCTGCCGGACACCGATCCCGATGTGCTCGCCCGGCTGACCGACCTCGTCCATTCCGTTCCGACCGGGAGCGAAGGGTCAGCCGGGAGCGCAGGGCCGGCCGGCTAGCGGCTACGAGGCCGAGGCGGCGGGCGGTTCCGCGGCGGGCGGGATCTTCTTGCGAGCTAGCCTGCGCCGGCTCTCGAACGCGATACCGCCGATCAGTGCCGCGGGAATGAGGAACGGCAGCGCCGACCCGAGCGCGGTCAGCGCCCAGCCGACGACCAGTCCGAGCGCGTGCCATCCGCCCCGCAGGCCGCCCAGGAATCCAGTCGCTGCCTTCTTCTGATGCTTCTTAACAATGCGCGCGTGGTGACCGACTAGCAGGACGGTGACTGTCGCGTAGCTGGTCTCGTGCGCCAGCGCCCGCTGCTGGGCAAGCAACGCCTCGAGGTTCGACTCTTGATTGTTGATCGTGTTCTGAACCGAGAGCAGCTGGCTCACCGATCCCGCCTTGGTCAGCAGAGCCCGCAGCTGCTTGATCGCCGCCTGAGCCGAGACCACCCGGCTATTCACGTCGGCGACCTGCTGGGTGACGTTCTGCGCATGCTGGTTGTATGAGAGCTGCTTGCCGAAGGCCGG
>WNFI01151119.1_pt1 | contig 10768 bp, 10 predicted proteins | sample 5400471 | NCBI WGS metagenome assembly WNFI01 (sample SAMN13153348, study PRJNA577476) | soil metagenome | isolation source: 100 cm saprolite on Douglas fir-dominated hillslope | place: USA:California | collected 2013-09-17 | reverse complement strand
ACGCAAGAAACGTACAACGAAAGAGTTTTCGCGGGGGCGGAGTGGATGTCTCCAATCTGCCTTACGCCACGCAGCTGGCGGCGAAGAACTTTCCCGTAACTCTCTACACCCAGCCGGACTGTGGGGCGCCCTGCGAGCAGGCCCGCGCATTGCTCGTCAGGCGCGCGGTACCCTTCAGGGAAGTCAGCGTGGTCACTCAAAAGGACGCCGACGAGATGAAGAGGCTTTCCGGCAGGAGCGATCTGCCGTTGCTGGTGGTCGGTACCCAGATGCAAACCGGATTTCAGGAAGGCGTGATGAACAGCCTGCTCGATTCAGCCGCCTATCCGTCTTCTGCACCTCCCGCGCGGATCGAAACGCTGCGAAAGATGGATCCCGCAGTTCCTGCACCGGTTCAGGAACAGCAGGGCGCGGGTACGCAGCCGGCGGCCTATGCCGCAGCCAGATAGATCGGGGGGCGTTGTCCTTCTGAGCAGAGCTCGATGAAGTTTGCGTCATGGAACGTCAATTCGCTCAAAGTGCGCTTGCCTCATCTGCTCGAATGGCTCGCGCGGCAAGCCCCGCAAATCGTCTGCCTGCAGGAGATCAAGCTTGAGGACGCCAAGTTCCCGGTGGAGGAGATCCGGGCGGCGGGGTATCACTGCGCTTGGTCCGGGCAAAAGACCTATAACGGCGTCGCGATCTTGTCTCGAGACACGCTCGCCGACGTCGCGGCGGGAATGCCTGCATTTTCCGACGAGCAAAAGCGTGTCGTCTGCGCAACCGTGGGGCAGGGGGCCGATGCGATCCGCGTCGTGTGCGCCTACGTACCCAACGGACAGGCAGTCGGCTCCGAGAAATACGAGTACAAGCTAAAATGGCTCGCGGCTTTCCGGCGCTGGCTCGAGGAAGAGCTGAAAAGAAATCCCCGGCTCGCGGTGCTGGGCGACTACAACATCGCTCCTGCTGATGAGGACGTTTACGACCCGAAGTTATGGGAAGGTCAGATCCTGTGCAGCTCCCGGGAACGGGAAGCCTTCCGGGAGATCCTTGCTCTGGGATTGAAAGACAGCTTCAGGATGTTTACCCAGCGGGAGAAATCGTTCACCTGGTGGGACTACCGGACGAACGGGTTCAAACGCAACCTCGGCCTGCGCATCGACCATATCCTGATCAGCTCCGAGCTCGCCTTGCGTTGTCGCGGATGTTCGATCGACATCGAGCCACGGCGACTGGAACGTCCATCGGACCACGCGCCGGTGATGGCCGAGCTGCAGCTTTAGTCGCTATAATCGGATCAGCCGCGGGCGAAAAAATAATCGCGCCGAAACACGGGAGCAATCGCGGTATCCAGTCAGGAGGAAGGAATCATGGCTTTCAACAAGTTGCTGCGCCAAATCGCCGGGTCGGTTGCGGCAGTTTGCCTCGCGAGCGGCGCGTTCGCGCAGACCGCGTACCCGACGAAGCCGGTGAACGGCGCGTTCGCGCAGACCGCGTACCCGACGAAGCCGGTGAAAATCATCGTGCCTTACTCCGCCGGTGGTCCGGCGGATATCTACGCGCGCTTTGTCGGCGACCGCCTGCAAAAATCTCTCGGACACCCTTTCGTGATCGAGAACAGGCCCGGTGCCGGCGCGATCATCGGCACCGACACGGTGGCGAAATCCAGCCCCGACGGGTACACGCTGCTCATGATGTCGAATACGCACACGGTGAACGAATCGCTGTTCGCGAAGAAACCTTACAATCTGATGAAGGATCTCGCCCCCATTTCGCCAATCAACTATTCCGATTTGCTCCTGGTCGTACACCCGTCGGTGCCGGCGCAAACGCTGAAGGAACTGATCGCCCTCGCCAAATCGAAGCCGGGTGCTCTCAATTACGCCTCCTCCGGACCGGGCACCCCCTACCACATGGCCGGAGAGTTGTTCAAGGCGATGGCCGGGATCGACGTCGTGCATGTGCCGCACAAGGGGAGCGCCGAAGCGCGCACCAGTGTCCTCGCGGGCGACGTGCAGATGATGTTCGACGCGATTACCACGATGGCGTCGCTCGCGCAGGCGGGCAAGGTTCGCGCCATCGCCACGTCCGGAAAGGCGCGCTCGTCAATCACTCCGGATGTACCGACCCTGGACGAAGCCGGCCTGCCCGGCTACGACGCGGTGATCTGGCTGGGGATGATGGCCCCCAACGCAACCGCCAAACCGATCATCGACATGCTGAATTTCGAGATCCAGAAAATCGCCAACTTACCCGATGTGAAGGAAGCTTGGGCCAAGCAGGGTGCCGTTCCGATGCGCATGACGCCGGCCGAATTCGGAAAATTCATGGAGCAGGACATCCAGAAGTGGGCGAAGGTCGTGACACTTTCGGGAGCGAAGGTCGATTAGAACACGGGCTCGAGAGGCACGACCTTCCCCCCGAAAGAACCCCGAAACTCGTGACCGAGCGCTTCCGGCTGACCGTCAACGGTGCCGAAACCGCACTCGAGGCGGACGCGGACACGCCGCTTCTCTACGCGCTGCGCAACGACCTCGGGCTGAAAGGTACGCGCTTCGGCTGCGGTAGCGGTCAATGCGGCGCGTGCTTCGTATTGATCGACGGCCATCCGGCCCCAGCATGCGACACCCCTTTGTGGTCCGCGGCCGGCAAGAGTATTACCACCGTAGAAGGGCTGGGCACAGGGGGTGGGCTGCATCCCCTTCAGAACGCCTTCCTCGCCGAGCAGGCGGCCCAGTGCGGATACTGCACGAGCGGCATCCTGATCGCCGCTGCCGCGCTCCTGGCGAAAAACGCCAGGCCGACCGAAGGCGAAGTGCGCGCGGCGCTCGACCGCAATCTGTGCCGCTGCGGCTCGCACAACCGCATTGTGCGCGCGGTGCTGCGCGCGGCTTCGAAAATCGCACCGTGAACACCGTTGGCGAAAGCCGGGTCAAGCGGTCGGGAAACCTTCAGAAAAACCCGAGACTCTCGCAGTGGCTGCGTGTGTATCGCGAAGGCGCGGTTTCGATCTTCAGCGGCAAGGTCGAAATCGGCCAGGGTATCCTAACGGCCCTTGCGCAGATCGCTGCGGAAGAGCTCGGAATCGCGCTGGAACGCATCCGCATGGTTGCCGCCGATACATCGGTGAGCCCCGATGAGGGCGTCACTTCGGGCAGCCTCTCGATCCAAGATTCCGGTGCCGCGCTGCGCCGCGCCTGTGCGCAAGCCCGCGCGTTGCTCCTCGAGCGGGCTGCGGCGCGCCTCGGCGTATCGGCCGGCGATTTGCAGGTAAAGGACGGCGTCGTACGGGCGGCGGGCCTGAGCACGAGCTTCTGGGAATGCGCGGACGACGCATTGTTCGACTGCGAGATCGACGAGACAGCGGCATTGACATCGCCGCGCGATTACCGGTTGGTCGGCAAGCCCGCCCCGCGGCGCGACCTGCCCGACAAGATCGCCGGTCGCCCTCGCTTCATCCAGGACATGACGCTGCAGGGAATGCTCTATGGCCGCGTAGTTCGTCCGCCGCACAATTTCACAGGGCTTATCTCGCTCGAGGCCAGCAAGGTCAAGTCGATGCCGGGGCTTGCAGCGATCGTACGCGAAGGCGCCTTTGTCGGAGTCCTTGCCGAGCGCGAGGATGTGGCGATCTCGGCCCAGCGCGCCCTTCGGCTGACGGCGTCCTGGCGAGAGGTCGATCCGCTGCCCCGGAACGTGCCTGCGTGGCTCAGAGAGCGCGCAATCGAGCACAGCGTCGTCAGCGAAAAAGAAAACGCCGACGCGAAATCGCGCGCAGTGAAGGCGCTCGAAGCGTCCTTTACCAAACCCTATATATCGCACGCCTCGATCGGTCCATCCTGTGCGATCGCCCAGATCGGTGACGGCAAACTCATGGTGTGGAGCCACAGCCAGGGGATATTCAATCTGCGCCGCGACTTGGCGCTGGCGCTGGGGATGCGCGAAGATGCGATCGTCGTACGGCACGCGGAAGGAGCGGGCTGCTACGGGCACAATGGCGCCGACGATGTCGCGCTCGATGCGGCCCTGCTCGCGCGAGCGGCAGGCGGGCGCCCGGTGCAGGTGCAGTGGATGCGCGACGACGAGTTTGCGTGGGCTCCTTGCGGTCCGGCCATGGCCTTGAGCTTGCGGGCTGCACTCGACTCCGAGGGCAATATCGTCGATTGGCAGCACGAGCTTTGGAGCAACGGGCACAGCAGCAGACCCGGGCGCTCGCAGGGTCCGGCGCTCGCGGCAGCTTGGCACTTGGCGAGACCGCATGAGCGGCCTTCGGCGATCAACATGCCGCTTCCCGCGGGAGCGGCAGACCGCAACGCCATTCCGATATACGACTTTCCGAATCAGCGCGTCGTCAATCATTACGTGCACGAAATGCCCGTGCGCACTTCAGCGCTGCGCTCGCTGGGCGCCTATGCCAACGTGTTTGCGATCGAGTCCTTCATGGACGAGCTCGCTCAGGCGGCGGAAATCGATGCGATCGCCTTCCGCCTACGGCATCTGAAGGATTACTGCGCAGCGATCGCCGAAGTAGAGGTCGAGCATGAGGTGCGCGTGAATCGGCTGGTTCTTGCGGTCGATGTCGGCCTGGTCATCAACCCCGACGGCGTGATCAACCAGATCGAAGGCGGAGCGATTCAATCGACCAGCTGGACGTTGAAAGAAGAGGTGAAGCTCGACGCCCGCGGTATCGCGAGCCTCGACTGGGAACATTACCCTATCCTGAAATTCAGCGAGGTACCCGCCGTCGAAGTCGAGCTTATCGACCGCCCCGAGCTTCCCGCCGTCGGTGCGGGCGAAGCCGCCCAAGGCCCCACCGCAGCGGCGATCGCCAACGCGGTGGCGCACGCGCTCGGTTTGCGCGTGCGCGAACTCCCGCTTACCTACGAGAGGATTGCCGCGGCTATAAGTCAGTCGACGTAGTTGTAGGCAGGCAGGGTAAGGAATTCGACGTAGCGATCGTCGGTGGTGATGCCTTCGAAGAGCTTGGCGCCTTCTTCGTATTTCCCCGCATCCCACGCTTCGTCGCCGAGGTAAGTCTTCACTTTGGGCAATTCTTCGACGAGGAGCTTTCTGAACAGCTCCTGGGTAACTTTACGGCCGTCTTGCAGCTTCCCCTTGGGAGAACGCATCCATTGCCAGATCTGAGAGCGTGAGATTTCAGCGGTGGCCGCATCCTCCATCAGATTGAATACCGGCACGCAACCGTTGCCCGCGAGCCAAGCTCCCAAATACTGGATGCCGACCGAGATATTGTTGCGCAGGCCGGCCTCGGTGATCGGCCCCTCGGGCCGGAAGTCGAGCAGGTCCTTTGCGGTTACGATCACATCCGGACGCTGCCTGTCGTATTGGTTCGGCCGCGGCATATGCTCATCGAACACGGCTTTCGCGATCGGCACGAGACCCGGGTGCGCGACCCAGGTTCCGTCGCATCCGTCGCTCACTTCGCGAAGCTTGTCCTCGCGAACTTTCGCGAGCGCGCCTTCGTTGGCCGCGGGGTCATTCTTGATCGGGATCTGCGCTGCCATGCCGCCCAGGGCCGGGGCGCCGCGCCGATGGCAAGTCTTCACCAGGAGCAGCGCGTAAGCGCGCATGAAAGGCGCAGTCATTGTCACCTGCGCTCGATCGGCAAGACAAAACTCCCGGTTCGAGCGGAACTTCTTGATGCAGGAAAAGATGTAGTCCCATCGGCCGATGTTGAGTCCGGCTGAGTGTTCGCGGAGCTCCCACAGCATCTCGTCCATTTCGAACGCCGCAACCACCGTCTCGATCAGCGCCGTGGCTTTGATCGTTCCCTGCGGCACGCCCAGTTCCTCCTGGGCGAACTTGAAAATATCGTTCCAAAGCCGCGCCTCGAGATGGGACTCCATCTTCGGAAGGTAGAAATACGGCCCAGTGCCGCGTGCAAGCAGTTCTTTGGCGTTGTGGAAGAAATACAACGCGAAGTCGAATATCGCGCCTGAAACGGGCTTCCCATCCACAAGCAGATGTTTCTCATTCAGATGCCAGCCGCGCGGGCGCGGAATGAGAACCGCCACCTTGCTCTTCAACCGGTATGTCTTTCCCTCTCGTAGGAGGCTGATGCTCCCGCGCACGGCATCGTGCAGGTTGACGTGGCCTTCGATCATGTTGGCCCACGTGGGGCAGTTGGCATCCTCGAAATCCGCCATGAAAGTAGAAGCCCCCGAGTTGAGCGCGTTGATTACCATTTTGCGGTCGGTCGGCCCGGTAATCTCCACGCGGCGGTCCAGCAAATCCTTCGGCTGCGGTGCGATCGTCCATTCCTTGCCGCGAAGCGCTGCGGTTTCTGGAATGAAATCGGGGAATTTGCCGGCGTCGAATTCTCCCTGGCGCAGCGCGCGCCGCGTGAGCATGTCCTGGCGGCGCGACTCGAAGGCGCGATGCAGCTCGGCGACAAAGCTCAAGGCCGCGGGTGTCAGAACTTGTGCCGTCTCGGACAGGGCGGGCGCGCGGATTTCGACCCCCGCCGGAAGGGCTGCGCTCTGGGTGGCAACTGAAGGTGCAATGTTCAAGGCGTTCCCCTATCGAGCTTATACCATTCCAACTATTGCGCGTCGGCGGGGGTCTCCTCTCCGATACCCAGCTCGCCGATCTTCCGGGTAATCGTGTTGCGGCCTATGCCCAGCAGCCCCGCCGCCTCGATACGCCGGCCGCCAGTATGCGCGAGAGCCTTTGCAATCAGAGTCTTCTCGAAACTCCTGGACAAGTTTTCCATGATGTTCGTTTCGCCGCTTACCAGCCTGCGATCGGCTTCCCGTCCCAGCGCCGCGAGCCACTCGCCGGAGGGCGCGGCGGCATCCTCGCGGAGCTCCGGTGGAAAGTCACCGACCTCGATGACCTGAGTGGGTGACATCACGGTGAGCCAGTGACACACGTTTTCGAGCTGACGTACGTTGCCGGCGAGATTCTGCGCCGAGAGGTAGGCCATCGCCGGATCCGATAGGCGCTTGGCTTCTACACCGAGCTCCCGGGCTGATTTTGCGAGGAAGTGTCGCGCAAGGAGCGGAATATCTTCGCGGCGTTCGCGCAGCGAGGGAAGCCTCAGCCGGATCACGTTCAGCCGGTGATACAAGTCCTCACGGAACAAGCCTTCGCGGACCCGGGTTTCCAAATCCTGATTGGTCGCGGCGATGACGCGGACACTCGCGCGAATCGGCTGATGGCCGCCGACCCGGTAGAAAGTTCCATCGGACAATACGCGCAACAACCGCGTTTGCAGCTCGGCCGGCATGTCGCCGATCTCATCCAGGAACAGGGTGCCGCCTTCGGCCTGTTCGAAGCGACCTCGCCGCAGAGCCTGTGCCCCTGTGAAGGCGCCACGCTCGTGACCGAAGAGCTCCGATTCCAGCAGATCCTTGGGCATTGCGGCGGTATTTATTGCGATGAACGGCTTGTCTGCCCGCGGACTATGGCGGTGCAACGCTCGCGCCACGAGTTCCTTGCCTGTTCCAGACTCGCCGGTGATCAGGACCGTGGCGCTCGACTGCGACAAGCGGCCGACTGCGCGGAACACCTCCTGCATCGACTGTGCTTGGCCGAGGATATCCGGCGTACCGGTCAACGACTCCTCGGCCTCATTCTCCCGCATGCTCTCGCCGAGCGCGCGGCGGATGAGCTCGACCGCCTGGTCAACGTCGAATGGCTTTGGCAGATACTCGAACGCGCCACCCTGAAACGCCGCTACCGCCGACTCCAAATCGGAGTACGCGGTCATGACAATGACCGGAAGATCGGGGAAACGCTGCTTTAGGGTTTGCAGCAGCTCGAGGCCCGAGGTGCCGGGCATGCGGATGTCTGAAACGAGCACCTGCGGGGCGCCGGCTGCGTCGAGCGCTTCCATGGCCTCAGTCGCCTGCGCAAAGGTCTTGAAGGGAATGCCTTCCCGAGCAAGCGCCTTCTCGAACACCCAACGGATGGAGCGGTCGTCATCGATGACCCAGACAGGTCTCATCATGGTCTCTCAGCGAAGCGGCAGTACGATGCGGAAGCAGGTTCTTCCTGGCTGGCTATCGCATTCCACCACCCCGTGGTGCTGCTGCACAAAAGTCTGCGCGAGCGTCAGGCCGAGCCCGGTCCCGCCCTCACGGCCGGATACCAACGGATAGAAAATCTGTTCGCGGATTTCCGCGGGCACACCCGGTCCGTTATCGACTACTTGCAATTCTAATGCCAGCCTGTGAAAGCGCCGGGCGAGCGTTACTTGGCGGGCGACCCGGGTGCGCAGCGTGATTTCACCCCGACCCTGATGCCCCGTCCCAAGGTCTGCATGGGCTCCCAATATGGCTTGCGCGGCATTGCGCGCGATATTGAGCACGGCCTGGATGAGTTGTTCCGGATCGCCGCGAAACTCGGGCAGACCCACGTCGTAGTCGCGTCTTACCCCGATGCCCTCCGGAAACTCGGCAAGAACAAGGCTGCGCACTCGTTCACAAACCTCGTGGATGTTCATCGGCACCTGGTTCGGGGGGCGATGTGGGGTGAGAAGCCGGTCCATGAGGGCCTGCAGCCGGTCGGCCTCCTTGATGATCACCCGGGTGTATTCGCGCAGGCTCGGCCGGTCCAGTTCACGCTCGAGGAGTTGAGCCGAACCGCGCAACCCCCCCAGGGGATTCTTGATTTCGTGGGCCAGGTTGCGGATCAGCTCCCGGTTGGCCCGGTGTTGGGTCATGCGTTGCTCTTCTCGTTCGATGCGAAGCCTCTGGTCGATTGGTCGAAGCTCAAGCAGCAGAGTAGCCGGCGGCAGCTCGACTGGCGTAACGATGCAGTCAATGTGCAGGGGCTCTTGACCCGTTGGCACGAGGATCAAGTGCTGATCAGCGAAGCCCCGCTCCTCGCGAATCGCTTGATGAAGCAGGCCGGCTAGGGAACCCGAGTCCGCGAAAAGTCCCGGAAAAGGCTGGCCGAGGATGCTCCTACGGCTGGCCGCGAGCAGCGTCTCTGCCGCAGGGTTGACGTACTTAACACGGAGTGCCCGGTCCAGGAGCACCACGGCGGTAGCGAGCCAATCCAGCCCCGGCGAGGCTGCGGGATTCATGCGCTGGACTCGTTTCGGGGACTGTGGTGCCCGCAGCGCCGCGCGTCCATGCTCCGCGGCGCCAAGTGAGCGCCAGCCCCCTGCCCGGGCCAGGCGGCCTGATTCGTAGGAGCGGCGCGAGTCGCCCTTATTTGAAGCGACCGAGCTCGCCGCGAAGTTGCTCGATATTCTTCGTGTGCTGGCTGACTTCTTCCTGGTATGGCTTCAATCGTTCCAGCACCCGAGCGTAGTTCCGCTCGTCGCCTTCGCGAATTCCTTCCTGTTCGGCGAGTTTCTGGCGGGCATCGGCAAGCAGTTGCTGTTCGTTCTGGAGCTCCGACTCGAGGATCTTGCGGCGATTCTCGCTGCGCGCGAAAGAGGTGTCCGATGCGCTTGGGGATTGCGAGGCCCGCCCGGGAACCTGCGCCGGCACAACGGACACTTCCTTGCTCACCAAAGTGCATTTCTTGCCGACCGTGTCGCGCTTGACATTGGTGTACGTCGGGCGGCCACTCGCGTCGGGGCATTTGTAGACCTCGCTCTGAGCGTGACCACAGGGCGCCACCAACGCGAGAAAAACCCAGCCGATCAGTTGTTTGTTCAATGCCATGTCCCCCCCCGACCCCAGTGGGAACTTTAAGTGTAGGCCAAAACAACTCTGATTTCAAATGAAAAAAGGACGAAGCACCCGACCTCGGGCACTCCGTCCCCCCATATTGGATTGGATTCCCGACCCGGAGCCACCGGGCGTTTGGGTTGCGCCTTTCCTTACGAACTGTAGTACATGTCGAACTCGACCGGGTGGGTGGTCATACGGAAGCGCGTGAGTTCCTCATGCTTGAGGCCACAATAGGCGTCGAGCATGTCGTCGGAGAACACACCACCCTTAGTCAGAAAGTCGCGGTCCTTGTTCAGGCACTCCAGCGCCATTTCGAGTGATGAGCACACCTGCTGGACCTTTTTCGCCTGGGCCGGAGGCAGGTCGTACATGTTCTTGTCGATCGGGTCGCCGGGGTGGATCTTGTTCTGCACCCCGTCCAATCCGGCCATCAGCATCGCCGCAAAAGCGAGATAAGAATTGGTCGTCGGGTCCGGGAAGCGCACTTCCACCCGGCGCGCGCTGGGGTTGGTGACGAGCGGGATGCGGCAGGCGGCGGAGCGGTTGCGCGACGAGTAAGCGAGGTTGATCGGCGCCTCGAACCCCGGCACCAGACGCTTGTATGAATTGGTCCCCGGATTGGTAATGGCGTTCAAGGCTTTCGCGTGCTTGATGATGCCGCCTATGTAGTAGAGGGCGAAGTCGGACAACCCCGAGTAGCCGTTGCCCTGAAACAAGTTCTTGCCCTCTTTCCACACCGACTGATGGACGTGCATGCCCGAGCCGTTATCGCCCACGACGGGCTTGGGCATGAACGTCGCGGTCTTGCCGTAGGAATGCGCCACGTTCCACACCGTGTACTTCAGAATCTGCATCCAGTCGGCGCGTTTCACCAAGCTGTTGAACTTGGTGCCGATTTCGTTCTGGCCCATCGCACCCACTTCGTGATGGTGGACTTCGCACTCGACGCCCTGCTGCTCCATCGCGAGCACCATTGCGTTCCGTATGTCCTGCAGCGTGTCCGTCGGCGGCACCGGGAAATAGCCGCCTTTGATCGGGGCACGGTGACCCATGTTGCCGCCCTCGTACTCCTCCCCGGAGGACCACGGCGCTTCCTCGGATTTGATCTTGCAGAAGCAGCCGGACATGTCCACGTTCCA
>WNFI01022472.1_pt1 | contig 10768 bp, 15 predicted proteins | sample 5400471 | NCBI WGS metagenome assembly WNFI01 (sample SAMN13153348, study PRJNA577476) | soil metagenome | isolation source: 100 cm saprolite on Douglas fir-dominated hillslope | place: USA:California | collected 2013-09-17 | reverse complement strand
GACGAAGTTGAGGAACAGATGTCATTACCTACTAGGAACCATCCCCTGAACTAGAAGCCTTTTCGGAATTGCCGATATCGAACTTGACCAAGAAAGGTGACGAAAAAATTGCATTTTCGATTACTTTTTCCTCGAGTTCTCTTAAAAACACCCCATTTTTTCAACAGGATTGGGAAAGTCCTTCTTCAAGAAAATGACTGATATCCAAGTTCGCAGTATCCCTGTATCCTTGAAAGGGCGCGATATTTTAGGTGCTGCTCGTACTGGCAGCGGGAAGACCTTGGCCTTTCTCATTCCAATGCTTGAGATTCTCTATCGCGCTAGATGGGGCCCTCAAGATGGATTAGGTGCTCTCATCCTGTCTCCTACTCGTGAACTTGCGATACAAATCTTCGATGTTCTGCGTGCTATTGGATGCTTTCACTCCTACTCTGCTGGTCTGGTTATTGGAGGGAAGGGCCTCAAAGATGAAGCTGAGCGTTTATCACGCATGAATATCCTGGTGGCTACACCTGGGAGGCTGTTGCAACATATGGATCAAACTGTAGGATTCGATTGTGACCATCTTCAGATTCTTAGTAAGTGGTCCCTCTACCCAATATGAAAAGTTTGTCCTAATGAAAGCTGATGTTCCGGTATCAGTTCTCGACGAGGCTGATCGGATACTTGATATGGGTTTCGCCAAATCACTCAACGCGATAGTTTCACATCTACCAAAGTCCCGACAAACTCTGCTTTTCTCTGCCACACAAACCGACTCTGTAAGAGACCTTGTACGACTGAGCCTTCAAGACCCCATAACCATAAGTGTGAGGGAGGAGGCTCACGACAGTTTTACACCGAAAAACCTGTCGCAGCATTATCTTGTCTGCACATTAGACAAGAAATTAGATCTCCTCTTCTCGTTTATCAGGACGCACTTGCGGGTAAAGGTTTTAGTCTTCTTCTCCTCGTGCAAACAGGTAAGTCCCAAGCTGCAAGCGTTATGTTTACTTGCTCATTTACTAAAAACTACCGGAGGTCCAATATGTCTTTGAGACATTCTGCAAGTTGCGTCCAGGGACATCATTATTGCACCTTCACGGGAAACAGAAGCAAGCCAGGCGATTGGACGTTTATCAGCGATTCACCTCAATGAAGCATGCCTATCTTTTAGCTACTGACGTAGCGGCAAGAGGTCTGGACTTCCCTGCCGTAGACTGGGTCATTCAAGTCGACTGCCCTGAAGATCCTGAAACGTATATTCACCGCGTTGGCCGTACCGCTCGGTACGACAGTAAAGGCCAAGGACTGTTATTTTTGTTACCGAGTGAGAAGGAAGGCATGATCAAGGCTCTAGAAACGAAAGGTATCCGGCCAGAGCAGATTACGCCTAGAGAGAGCAAGACAATGAGCATCCAAGAGAAGTTACAGAACTTTGCGTTCCAAAGTCATGAGCTGAAATACATGGGACAAAAGGTGAGTCTCGCAATTATCTCTTGATTCTAACCGTCTTCCTGATGAACGACTCGCTTTGCCTAAGGCTTTCGTCAACTACGTGAGATCAGTTTACTTGCATAAGAATAAGGAAGTTTTCAAGGTCTCGGAACTTCCACTCAATGACTTTGCGACGGCTCTGGGTCTTCCTGGTGCTCCCAAAGTCAAATTTGCCAAGGCTGCGGCTCCTGGATCAAAGCCGAAAGCCAAGTCTACTACTATCAAACATGTCAAATTTGACAACGACTCGGGTAGCGGTGACGATGAGAGTAGTGATTCATCTTCTATTTCGTCGGAACATGAGCATGAAGAGGATGTGGAGTCAGAGGCCAGCGTTGGCAAAAATAAGGTTGGCTGAGGCTGTGTATTTGAATTTATTCGTACCTTCCTGCTGATCTCAACCCTGGCAGCCTGTCATCCGGACCAAGTATGATCGTATGTTCCAAAGGAAGAACCAAGACGTTCTTTCCGAACACTATACCAAACTTGTCGACCATAAGGAAAGCGGAGAGGATGACATTCTCGCTACTGGTGATGAGGAAGACTTCATCACTCTCAAACGTGCCGATCACGAATTGCCTGAGGAACTCCGGAAAGATATGTCGCTCATTGAGGCGGAAAATATGTCGAAGCGAAAGCAACGGCGGGAGAATTCAAAAAAAGCTTTGGCAAAGATAGCACCGAAATTTGCTAAGAAAATCATCTTCGATGAGGATGGCGAAGCTCACGATGCGTATGCGATGGTAGATGACGAGGAGTTCCGTAAGGGCGATGTGAAGGAGGCGGTTAGACAATTTGCACAGACGCAAAGGGAGAAGCTCAAAGAAGCGGATGTTATTGATAAACAAATCCTTAAGGAGAGGAGGAACGAGAAGAAGCGGAAACGGAAAGAACGGGAGTCGGCGGTAAGTCTTCAGCCTCTCTTGGTCTGTTAGCGTCATTCGTTCTTATAGTTCTAATTCATCCCCACGTCTCACTTGATTAGGCGGGAGAGGAGTACAGTCATGAGCCAGTGGCGGTTCTGGAACCACCAGGTGAAGATGACGGATACGTATCGCCTGGATTCGATCTTTCTAGTGGCTCAGAAGATGAACGTCTTCCTACCCCTAAGCGACCTCGTACTATGGTAACCTCCAAATCTATGGACTCGCCGAAGGCGACTGGTTTAAATAGGCTTGCCGCCGATGAGGAATTGGCGTTGAAACTTCTTGAAGAGGGAAGTTGACATGCCCACTTCGTTTTCTGCCCTTGTACTACTATATTTGACTCATTACTAACATTATATCAATATTGTCGACACCTGCGTCGAGAGATGGATGAGTGGCTGTGTATCACCCTTTTTTCTCACCCCCGAAGTCCACACCGCTCCCGCGATGCAAGTTTGAAAAGCCGATTTAAATGCGTCTGGATAGTTCTGTTTCTTCAGTAACTCACCACGAGCTGTCGCGAGTGATGACCAAGCCTCGTGCCGCTGACTCTAGCGATGACCTTGCTTCGTCTAGCTTGCTTCAGAGGGATGATGTGAGCGAACATAGCGATAGTGGCCAGGAACAATCGAGTTCTCCTGGTTCTATAAAGGGTTTGATCCTTAGACTTCGTATTTGCTTCTTCTTATTTGGGACGATTAACAATGGTATGTCTCTCATCCCCTTCCCCACTCTGCCAGGGAGTGAGATCGTTATGACAGTCTTGTATGTGATTATTCTCTCTGCTGCTTTGGATCTCGTCCCTACTGGGACGCCAAAGGTATGTTAATAAGCATATGGGCCCCTTTTCTGTGGCCCCTTGCATCACACATCGCTCAGCGCTTATTCGTTTCTTTCCTTCCGAAAATAGGGGATCATAGCGTTTTGTAACATAGCACCTGCACTAGCAGCCAAGATCGGATGGCCTTATCTTCTGAAAGGAAAGATCAGATATTCACGAAGGATCATAGGATGCTGCTTTATGAGTGTTCTGGGGATGATTGTAACGTATCTCCCATCCACCAAATAAGAGGGTTATTAAAATGCGGTCTTCAACGGGGCCTTAAAAGGTCGTAGCTGCCTTTGACCTTCTTTCTATGCGTTTATTAGGCATCGCTTTGGCTTCACTCTCTTCTGGCCTAGGCGAACTTACTTTCCTACAACTATCCACTACTTATACATCCAGTGGCGTCTCTGGCGAGGCATTGGGATACTTTGCATCCGGTACTGGGTGTGCGGGTCTTCTCGGTGCTGCGTTGTGGTGGGTCCTGAGAGGCTTAGGAGTACGAGAAGGCGTTGGTATATCATCAGTTGAGTCATTCCATCTTCAACATCCGAAGAGTCAACTAACTTTTGTTTCTATTAAATCAGCTGCTACCTTTCATTATCCCGCTGGCATATTACCTTGTTCTTCCGACTGCAACCACGGTTGTGACAGCAGGCGTTCATGATCCGTCCGGGCCTGGTCAATATACTGCTATCCCGGAAAGCCCAAGTATGATCATCACATCAACCCATGATCATGCCTCCCAAGAGACCGCATCCGTATCTCTATCTCCAGCTGATAAATGGCGTCTTGTCCGTCCTTTGATATTGAGGTATATGGTCCCATTATGTGAGTCAATCGGTGATCCTTCATCGTTCATGACTCATCTCTGTATAATATGCCTTTCAGTCTGCGTCTACACTGTACGTGGTTGCTGGGGCATGGACACTTGAATTTTGTTCTGACGAGATAAGGGTATTTTCAAAAGTTTGAATACACGATTAATCAAGGCATATCACCTACACTAATCTTCTCGGTACCTGTTCCTTCCCGACATCCAGTATTGAGTTATATTGTGAAGAGCATTAGAGATTATTATCCGCTCTGGCAGGTTCGTACTCGTATTGTGATTCGATAACCTATACAACAACTTGCTCACGCAGTAGTGCTTGACTCTTTCCCCCTCCATAGCTTATCTATCAGACCACGGTCTTTCTATCACGGTCCACGATCTCATTGGGATTTCCACCTCTTCCACGAAAGTACCTCCCGATACCTGCTATCGTACAGGCCTTCATCCTGATCTTCTTGACGCTGGAATCCTCTCGAGGTATTATCCCTCCGGGAGGTGCCGGACTGCCTGATGAGGATGAAAGTGCTAGTATCTTATGGGTTGCGTTCTTCCTCGCTATAGAAGGGATATGTGGAGGCCTTGCATAGTAAGTAGGCTGCATACTTTTAGCTAGGATCACTGGAGATACCAAGATTCGAGCCCTAATCGCATTTACCTTTGGTTAGTGTGAATGCGTTTTATCACGTTGGACATGAAGATCCGGATAGACATCCATTGTCCACTCAAGATAGTGAGCGACTGATACAGGAACGAGAGTTCAAGATCGGATCCATCGGCCTTGCGGATAGTTTTGGGATCCTGACGGCTAGTTTGTTAGCTGTGCCTGTGGAGATCAAGCTTTGTCATGATCAGGTCGCTCGTGGGAGGCAGTTGTGCAGGAAAGTGTAAGAGTCTCGCCATTAGTCGTGTAGCTCAGGGCGTCTCCTGAGCCTGAGCAGAGGGATTTGTTTTTTTTCGTACCTAGGAGATTCTCGCTTCTATGCTTACCAGGATGAAGGGCCTATTATTACCTGATTAGTGTCTAAGTGATATCCAGACATGAAACCCGACACAAATAACAATAAAGTGTCACGTTGGGCGCTCAATTGACAGTACTTTCCATAAATGCCCTTTCCGGTGAGTTGGGTGTTACAAGTCGTCGAACGAAAGACCTGAGGTCGGTGTCAAGTTGTTCAGATATCGACCCCCAGGCCGAGATACATGGCGTCTTATATAGCGAAGTGAAACGAACATGAAACTAGGCGTCTCCGCCGCACGGCGACGCTACATGCCTTAAATACTTAAAATGGATATGTGCGCGCTACTTACCACGGCGGCACGTCCTGCCGGCGGCGTTCCTAAGTACGCGCCTGCGGTTCCGGACTGACCAGGCGATATCTTCAACATTGGGAAGGGCATTGGGATGCACTAATGCGGAGATTGATGCTTCGAGAGTTGGATAGCGAGTCACACCCAGCTTTGACTCCTGAGTTGTCACTCGCCCGAAGCTTTTGCGCCTCCAGGGACGTTGGGGTTCGGGTTGTAATCGCTGCCGACGCTGGAGGTCCCGGACGCTCATCAAAGGAATAAGAGATGCGAACATCAGGCGACGATGCATGTTTGGTGTTGATTAGGTTCCCAGAGGGCGCTGCTTCGCCCATGTTTGGAGTAAGAGAATCCTTGTTCTGGGGATATGCGCGAGTAATGGCTATGCACTTAATCCATATGATTTGTGGCGCCAGAGCTAGAGAGGTATAAAAGCATGGGGACATCGGCCAGGGACTTGCATTCCTCCATCCTCGTCCCCCCCTCGTCCTTCTTTTCCTACCTACCTTGGGCAGTCATCGCTACAGAAAATACCATCCCTGAAAATGCTCCATAGTTCCAAGCGCGTCTTCGCCCTCCTCGCTCTCTGCTTGACGTACGGCCTTTTGGCTGTCCACGCCACCCCAGTCAACCCCTCCGTTGTCCACTCAGTGAACATCGTACCTCGCGGTGTCTTGGCTCATGCACCCACTTCTCATCCCGTCAATCCCGTCAATCTTGTCGCTCGTTGCAATAATGGAGGCTGTACCTGCAATACTAAAGGTGGTATCCCACTCTCATTCATCCACACCCCAGAAACAGACACTCACATTTGGGTTTTCTTGTCTCAATAATAAGGTTGCAATGAGCAAGCTGTTCTAGCTATATTGGAGAACCTTCTTAAGACGATCAACATTCTCGTGAAGGGGCTTGGTACGTCCGCTACTATAATGATCGTATTTTTTTTTTCTTTCGTCTCCCCTTCGCTTATCATCCTGAAAATACAATTCTTCCCCCCTCCGACACTGGGAATATATTCGTTAGACGGACATGCGAACCCAATCCCAATCGTCGAAGGGATCAAAGTCGCTCTCAAGGAGGCAACGGACCTCCTCGCTCAAGTAGAAGTCAACGTCTCGATAGCAGGCTTACTCCTCCTCGAAATCGTCAACATCCTCCTCGCTATCATTCTCGTAAGCACCCTTCAAGAAAAATAAAATCTCCTCACGTTTTCTTAATTCAAACCCACATACACATACACACACACTCTCTCTCTCTTCCCCGGGCCTCTCCGTCTAATCATTATGACCATCGTGGTACCGGCAATATTATTACATCCACCTAGGCGCTAGTAAAAAGCCTGACGGCTTACGGACCAATCATCGTTGTCGACCTTATACGAACACTCGACATCCTTCTCGCAGCCCTCGTCGACAAATGTAACGGGTTGATCCCTACCTTGGGGGTTACACTCCGTCTTGCAAAAAAAAAAAAAAAAAAAAAAACTCCCCCTTCCCCTCCCCCACACATATTGCAAAAATGGAACCCTTCTTTGAATTTTTTCCTCTTAGGTTGGCAATCGATCTCATATTATTGCAAAACCTCAAATACATTCTCACTTTGGCTGCATGCGGCCTTCCTCGAGGATATTAAAACTGAAAAAGGCCGGAGCCAAAGGTAAATGATCAATTCTTGGGAGGCTCAAAGTTTGCTAAAAATCCCATATTTTTTTTTATTCTCAATTTCCATCGCATATTAGAGTCCGTGCTATACTACTCGTGCAATTTTTTTTCTCTTTTCCCTTCTTGTGCTTTCGCATCATTCTATGTTCCTGCGTCATGACTTCATGTGGGCGGCCAGCCCCCCACACTCTCAACGAATGAATTCTGTTATTTCTTGGGTACGTTAATTCTGCAGCTGAGGCAGAGTCCAGAGAAAAAAAAACGAAGGAAAATTCCAATTATACAAGAAACAAGAATACTAAGCACAGCGAGATATTCGTATGATCGATAACATGTGGTATGTATGCTACTTATAAAGAAATAGAACAAGAGAACTAGAGATGCTGAGTTAGAATTGATGTCAAAAAAAAAAAAAAGAAATAAGTGTAAACCAGTGTTCCTAAAATGAAGAAAGGAGGAAACATTCGACCGTTTTGCTTTTCACTCGAAGCCAGACCCTTTCTTGAAGAGGGGCGCGCTCAGCACGCTGTCCGTTTTTCTCAACCCACGAGACGAAGTAGCATTCGCACCACCCTGAGAGCCTCCGGTGGAGGCTCTCTTCGAAGCAGCCGAATTCGCAGAGGTTGATGGACGGGAATTTTTAGGAGCAAAGTGTCCACCCTTAGGTCCACGGGAAGATGATTGCATCTGTCGAGGTCCTGACCAAGCGGACGTGTGTTCATTTTCTTCTAGCGAGTCTAGAGTTTCGGATTCGCGATGACGCCTCACGTGTAGCTAATAATAAGAAAGAGCGCAAGCAAATCAACACTGTTAGCAATCGTCCCAGTGTGATTTGGAATGAGTCATGGTTCACCTCTTGGTCGATGTCGCCACTACTCATAGTCGTGACAGAGGGCTTCATCACAAATGTTACACCTTCGTCATCGTCATCGTACATCTGTGAGTCCCCCTCCTCGACAATCCAAGAGACATCACTGGGGTCCTTAATGAGTTTAGGATTGTGAAGGTACTATGTAGGTCCCAAGACAGCATGAATGGCTTGTGAGTCATAGCATATTTCCGTGTCATTCTCACCTCTTTATTTCGCAATCGCTCGCGAATCTCCGAGGACCCAATATACGTTCGAGGATCTTCATGTTCATCACCCTCTGATCCGCTGTCTTCTGAGTCTTCTTTGAGGGAAATCAAGACTTCACCATCTTCGGCTACGATACCGGTTTGATACGCTTGGAAGAATGGAAGCGTAGCAGGATCCTTGGCTAAGGACAGAGACATTTAATGAATACTGGGACGAGAATGTGATGCATTTACCTAAAGTAGGTAGAGTATCACCAGCGATGTTTCTCTTCTTGGGAGGTTTCGCACGGCGGAGACCCTCCTCGTCACTGGTATCACCATCGCTGGCAGCACCGTCAATACCACGCCGCCGCCGTTTTGTCCCAGCCCTGAACTTGCCATCGACTGCATCCTGCGCAATCTTCAAGTTTTTCTCGTCGTCGACTTTCTCTAGTTCCCTAGAGGGTGGCCAAGTAGACCTCAGTGCTAAGTCTCTAATGCTGCTCAACTTACGCACTGATATTTCTCATAAATGAGTCCTTTAGCTTCCGTCTTTTCGTCCATCTCCTGATCATTGACGAGGTCCTTCACCACCTCATCGCTATCAGCTTCATCATCATCCTCGTTATCCTGAGTGTTTGGATCAAGTCCAAAAGGCGCCTCATCGTCGGACTCCACGGCCTCTCCCTCGTAAAACTGGTCTACTTCCTCCTTGCTGACCGCAGGAACTTTGCGAGGTTTTGGGGCCATTATCAATTGAAATGCGTTGCGTGGCTCATTACGGGGCATCAGACTCGCTGCTGAAGGTGACCTATTCAAAGATCTCGACTGTGAAGCAGGACTCGGTGAAGGTGATACATTTTCACGGCCTCGAACGACTCTTCCACGCTTTGTTGGTGTTCTCGGTGATAAGGCGATACCGGAATTCATCGACGATCCCAGCCCTTCGGCGAAGGATACCTGAGTTCTTTTCGGTTCCTCCCGCTTATCAGGAGAAGGCTGAGTCCAAGGCAAAGACAGCGAATCGGGTGATCTAACAAAGAAAAATAAGTAACCCTTCCAATCCTCGGTCACTCGAAGAATATTGACCGGTTTGCATTTGAGCCTGAACCCGACATGCCAGGTCGCATGCCAGGGGACATAGCCAAAAGTAGATTATCCTCCTCTTGACGCATCAGCAGCTCGTCATTACGCTTTCTCTGCGAATCTGTGATATGAACCGCGGGGAGTAAGCCGGAAGCCTGGGTCCCTAAATCAAGGGCGTTATCACGGAACTTGGTTCCATTCTGGAGTGACGTTGAGACATATCAGGTGTGTCGGTATAAGGGAGTGCGCACCTGCTGTGTAAGACTTGACTTCTGCGATGGTGAGAAAAGTTGAGACATGCCGCCAAAGCCAAAATCATTGTCGTCAAACTGTGAATCTGCCATATCTCTACGAAGCAAAGGCCGCTCAGCCAGGGGCTGCGTCGGAGATGAAGGGGAGAAGACATCTGACCCGGTACGTCTCCGAGGGACCGTCGAGGGGCTCGGGAGAGATGATAAGGAGGGAAAGGATGCTAGGGGTTGCAGGGGGCCCCGCGTTTCGACATCGGCTGGTAATCCAGAAGAGATTCGCTCAATCTTGGGCGGAGCCGCATTTTCCGCATCGGAACCCCATGTTCCTTCCTTCAGCCTCGTCATCACTTACTATGGCCCGCCTTACCCGCTTTTTATGTGCTTTAACGGCAGGCGACCCTTCTCCATCTGATATTGAGGTGGCAGGTGAAGGTGCTCCGGCGCTTTCATCACCATCCGTATCATCCGGGAAATTCGAAACTATGGATGGATGCGACGACGACGTTGACATGGATAACGGATTCTTCTGAGAGCTTTCGGGGTTTTGTGGCCCATTGAACGACGCTTCGACGTCTGCAGAAGTCTCAAAATCGAGAGGGTCATCGGATTTATCGGGCTGGTAGTCCTCGTCTTGTTCATCATCTTCGCTGCCGAGATCAGGAGGACCACCACGATCTGCCATTTGTGAAGTCTGAGCCAATACCTCTGCGATATGCCGTCCTGAACCCTTCCGCGTGTCCACAAGTTGACCGCCCCGAGCCACCCAATCCTCCTCCTTCGCCACGCGTATCTTGGCGGACGCACTTTGAAACTTCGCAAGTAGGTTGCCGAATAGGTCGCCTTGCTTCTTGGCCGGTTGTACATTCGAAGGGACCAGAATAGTCTGCTTCGCCGAGTCGACGGTCAATTGCTTTCGTGTGCTCAACATTGAAGTCGCGGTTTTTGACACCTTGGTCACCGGTGGTGGATCAACTTCGAGGTCATCTTCATCATCACCCAACAGTTTCGGGTTTGCCTTGGTCTTCTTAAATGCCTCCAACTTCAGCCTTCGTGCGCTCTGGATGTTTTTCATTTCGAGCGCCTTCCGATCACTCTTTGCTATCAGTTCCTCCGGTGAGGGGTTATCGGATTCTGAGTCTGATGCGTTGAGTAGCGTGGTCTCTAGGCTATCACAGTTGAGGTTTCCGGAAGAGCTTTTCGTAGGGGAAGGATGCCGGAGATTCGAATGGGACGCTTGTAGTTCCAGCACTGAAGATCGGTGATTTCTGTTTTGGGAAGGTGTTGAGCCTTCTATCGATATCATGGAGGAGTGTTGCTCGGATTTAGATGAAGGGGAAGATGTAAAGGCC
>WNFI01186926.1_pt1 | contig 10769 bp, 11 predicted proteins | sample 5400471 | NCBI WGS metagenome assembly WNFI01 (sample SAMN13153348, study PRJNA577476) | soil metagenome | isolation source: 100 cm saprolite on Douglas fir-dominated hillslope | place: USA:California | collected 2013-09-17 | reverse complement strand
AGCGCCGAGAGATCCTGACCGGTCCAAGCGCTGGCTGGCCTTCCTTCGAAACCATCGGGAAGCGATTGCGGCGATGGATTTCTTCACCGTGCCAACGATTACGTTCGGCGTGCTCTACTGCTTCTTCGTCATCAGTCATGATCGGCGGCGCATCCTGCACGTTAACGTCACGAAGCATCCGACGAGCGGTTGGATCATCCAGCAGTTGCGGGAGGCGTTTCCATTTGTAGCCTCTCACAAATACCTGATCTTTGATCGCGATCAGAAGTTCGGATTCGAGGTGATCGCAGCGGTGAAAGCCACCAGCATCATTCCCAAGCGAACTTCATTCCGGAGTCCATGGCAGAATGGCATCGCGGAGCGGTGGGTGGGAAGCTGTTTGCGTGATTTGCTCGACCATGTGATCGTGCTCGACGAGCGGCACCTAAACAGATTGTTGTCCGAATACGTCCGTTATTTCCACGAAGACCGAACTCACCTGGGGTTGGACAAAGAAACTCCGCTCGGTCGGGCCGTCACAATGAGTAATGCTCAACCCAGAATTGTTTCGCGACCCCGGCTGGGCGGCTTGCATCATCGCTACGATCTCGCTGCGTAAGACGACTCGGGGCTTTTCGATTAGGGAGTGCCCACGCCGGAGATCCTTGTCCTATGGCACGCGTTGTGATCGCGATCTAGCTACTCCAGAGAACCAAGCCACAGAATCTGATTCGCGCTGAACAAAACAACACCATTTTGCTCCAAATCGTGTGTTGTCTTTGCTCGTTTCATGTTTTGGCGAGGCACAGCGGTTCCATTATCGACGAAGGCTTGAAGGGCCGCCCGCCCATTGCTGCGAAGTATTGTCTGAAATGCCGTGCCGAGCGCCGGCGGCGGCGCAATCGCAAATATGAGTGGGTCCCCAAGCACGATGCGTATTTAAGAGAGCACTACCAAGGAGGTCTCCTCCAACGCGGGCGCGTCATTCGTGCGTTAGCGCGTGTCACGGGTTTTCCCCGGTGGTACATAAGAAACGGACCGAGCCCTCCGTCGTAATGAAAATCAAAGCCTTGGGGAACTCTCGGCGCGTCTGCGAGGGATACACCATGCGTGACCTCGAAGCCTGCCTCGGAGAGGGCCATCACAAGATTCAAAGATGGATTGCGAACGGTTGGCTTCGCGATCGCGTGCAAGGAACAAAACGTCACGATAGAAACGGCCACGACATTCACCGATTCCATGAAAAAGACGTGTTGCACTTCATGAAAACGCATCCTCAGGAAATCAATTTGGGCAAGGTCGAGCCTACCTGGTTTTGGGACCTTATTCTCTTACCTGGGGTCTGCCCGAGGGGCCGGTTTAGGAACACGACGTCCACGCTACCTCGACGCCACTCGTCGATCAGGAGGACCTGATAGGCGTAGTTGCGCGCGAGTCGGTCAGGTGAATGGACGTAGATACGGTTGATCACGCCGGTGGCAGTCAGATCACGCAGGCGATCCAGCGCCGGACGCACGAGCGTGGCGCCGCTGAATCCCTCATCGACGAACCGCCGTTCCACCGGAACGGGTGTGCCGTCGCTCCGAGCGCGTTCGGTTAGCGCGGCAAGTTGACTTTCAATCGTGTGCGCGGCCGCCTGCTGTTCGCTGGAGACACGCGCGTAAAGAGCGGCTTGGATGGTTTTCATAGTCGCCTCCCGTCCGGGAGGTTCAGCTTTCAGGTCAAACGCGATCAACAGCTCGATCGTGGGGTCTGAATTAAATACAGAGAAAAAGGAGAGCAATCAGATGTCAGAAACAAGTACGCTCATTTCGTATTCTGGAAAGGTCACTCGGGCGGAACTACTGCAACTACCGACTCCGCCTGCAACGCCAACCCATATCCCGATCCCTCACGTTGAGGTCGTGGAAGCCCTGATCGGGACTCTACGCCTTCGTCACATCGGGGTCGTGAGTGAGGAGTTCGCAGTCTCAAGAGATGGTATGGAAATGTTCGGCGTCCTTGATCTGGAAACCACCCTAGATGGATGCCGGTTCGCGATCGGGATCAGGAACGCAAACAATAAACGTTTTCGCCTGTCCTGCACCGTCGGCCTGCGCGTGTTCGTGTGTGAGAACCTTGCGTTTCAGGGAGACTACACACCCGTCTTAGCGAAACACAGCAAGAACTTCTCGCTGCAGGACAGCCTTTCCATCGGCGTCGACCGCATGCAACGGAGCTTCGAACCGATGCGCCGGCAGGTTGAAGCCTGGCGCACAAGCCAGCTTTCTGATGAAGCCGCGAAGCTCATCATCTATCGAGCCTTCATCGAGGGAGAACTTGAAGTACCCAGGCACTTGGTCCGCGTCGTGCATGATCGCTACTTCGATCCGCAACATGAGGAATTCGCGCCGCGGACCATGTGGAGCCTGTCGAACGCGTTCACCTCGGCGTTCAAGGAACTGGACGCCATTCCGCAGTTCCAGGCCACGGCCAAGCTGGGAGCATTTCTCGAGGGCGTTCACGCGGGTTGAGCACTTCACGAAACCCGCTTCGGCGGGAGGGAAGTGCGACCACAAACGTATTTCCTTCCCGAATTTTCTCTTTCTGACAGCAAAGTCTTTTCACAGGCAACTTTCGCAGGATAACTGCCGTGTTGCCTGCCGCTATCCGCTATCAGGGAATCCACATATTCTCAATGGAGGAATACGTGGAGCAGCGGTCTAATAAGCGGATGAGGAAGTCGCTACAGCTATTGCTTTCGTGTCTTCAAAGATTTCTGTCAGCACACGCCCTTTCATTTGTGGCGGTGCAGAAACGCCAGTTCACGCTGCCGCGGCCCATATTTGGATTTGACCGCATCCTGCTGATGGAAAGCGCGGCCAGCTCCATCTATCACGCCCTCGTCATTCAGGGAAGCAGACACTATTCACACGACTTCTGGCTTTCAGGGGCTTACATGCTCAGCAGGACAATTGACGACAATCCCGCGCCCATCGCCGTCAATCCGGGGAGCAGCGACAATCTATTGCTCTCCGATGCCACCAATCCGCGCGCTGACCGCGGCCCTGGCGTGAACGACCAGCGTCACCGCTTTGTTCTGAGTGGCCTATGGCTGCTGCCCGGCAAGAATATGGACTCAAACCCAGCCCGTGCCCTTCTAGGGGGATGGGAGTTGAGCGGGATCTTCACTGCACAGACCGGATTGCCTTACTCCGGCATGGTGAACTTCGACTTGAATAGGGATGGCAACAGCAACAACGACCGCACGCCCGGCCTCGGCCGCAATACCTTCCACGTGCCGGTCACTGTTTCTCTCGATCCGCGAATCACAAAGAACGTTTCGCTCACCGAAGGCTTCCGGCTGCAGTTTCTTGCTGAAGCTTTCAATCTGCTCAACCACGGCAACATCCTTGCCGCTCGTACAACACAATTCGCGCTTTCCAATCTTTCGCCTGTATGCGGAATTGCGGGCACGCCCTGCCTCGTTCCACAAAATGCGGGCCTCAATGCTTTCGCCACTCCGACGGCAACCTCCGGTCCAAGAATCTTGCAGCTCGCCCTGAAATTCGACTTTTGAGTCCAGAGCGCGACGCGATCTCCTTGATGCAACCGATCCAGAGTCTGCCCATCGAAAGGTGTCTCAGTCGAAGTGTCAGTCGGCGAATTGGTCCAACAACGAATAAAACGCTTGGCAACATTGTCCCTGGCGCGTTCACGCCCGTGCTCGCCAAGCACATCAAACACCTGAGCCTCGTAGACATTCTCTCGGTCGGAGTGGACCGCATGCAGCGCAACTTCGAGCCGATGCGGAAGCAGGTCGAGGTCTGGAAGGGGATCCGCCTTCCGGACGAGACGGCGAAGCTGGTCATCTACCGCGCCTTTGTGGAGGGTGAGTTGGATGTTCCCAGGCACCTAGCCCGCCGCGTGCATGACCTGTATTTCAATCCACAGATTGAGGAATTCGCTCCGAGGACGACGTGGAGCCTGTCCAATGCGTTCATGAGCGCTTTCAAGGAACTCGACCCAATCCCGCAGTTCAAGGCAACCGCGAAGCTTGCATCGTTTCTCGAACTGGCAACCACTGGCTTGGACTGCAATGCGCTGATTCTGGCGTTACTTCCGAGTGGCCCGTCATTCGACCACAATCGCGGACAGGACCTTGCCGGACCTTCGGTAAACACTAGCCGACTTCCCGGTACCGATCCCATTCGGATATTGTGACACCGTCAAAGGCTTCATTAACGGTGTTGGTTTATTGAAAATTATGTCTATCAGAGAGAATCCTCATGCGAACAGCATCCCTACCGCAGAAGGAACGGGTGGATGGCTTTCTATTTGTGGCCAATCAATTGGCCTTGAATTTCCGCAATACGAGATGCTCTTTCCATTCAATGCCGAGTGAGTGCGGTATTCGTGGTAATAGTGTTTTCGCCCTCGCCGCCGGCGAGTGTCCGCCTTTACGTGATTAAGGTCGATCGACGTCTTGCTCACTCCAAGGAGCGCGCTATGCGTGAAGAAAAGATAACCGCGGATCGGCTGGCTGCGTTTTCAGACGGAGTCTTCGCGGTGATCGTAACCATCATGGTACTGGACTTCAGGGCACCGGATCAGCCGGCATTCTCGGCTCTCTGGCCTTTGTGGCCTACGGTCATAAGCTATGCGGTGAGCTATCTGTTCGTCGCCATTATTTGGATAAACCACCATTACCTTATGCGGTTCGTAGGTCCTCCGACGCTGCGATTGATATGGATCAACTTCGTCCATCTCTTCATGGTGTCGCTCCTGCCCTTCGCGACCGCATGGATTGCGCGCACCCGGATCGCGTCGTCCCCTGTAGTGTTTTACGCAGGGCTGTTCGTGTGCGTCGACATTGCCTACAACGTCTTCGAGCGCGAAGTATTGGTCCACGCGGACGCCACGCAGGTGTCCGCGCGTACGCGGCGTATGGCCAGGCGCCGATCACTCATTGTCCTTGCGAGCTTCACGACCGCTATGCTGGTTGCGTTCGTTGCGCCGCGCCTCGGCTTCGGTCTGATATGCGGTGCCCTGATCCTCCACTTGCGGCCGGAGGTCCCCGGCAATCGGCCGTGAGGTCCTTTACGGACGCCACGCGAGCTACTGTGAATCATCGAGTCGACCTCAGAAATCGAAATCCCGTCAGGCTTCACAAATCGATGACGACATCGCCAATCGGTTGTGAGCAGCAAATGAGAAGGTTGCCGTCGGCGGGCTTTTCAAGTGGCTCCGGTCCGTAGACGACCGCGCCCGAAACCAAACCGCTCTCACAGCTGTGACAAACACCGGTCCGGCACGACCAACGGACCGGGACGTCGCACGCTTCGGCCAGCTCCAAGATTCTCTGGCAATCCGACGCCTTAAAGTGCGCGGCGATGCCACTGCGCGCGAACGATACCAGCGGACCGGTGTTGGCGTCGTCCTTGGGCAGATGCGGAGCACGCGTCGCTGCGCCGACGACACCAGGGGTCATCGACTCGCTGCCCTTGAAGATTTCGACGTGAATCCGCTCCTGTGCCATACCCAAATTTGCGAGCGCCTCTTTCATGTCTGCCATGAAGCGAGTTGGCCCGCAGAGGTAGACATCCGCCTCTCGTGGGACGCCGACCTCATCGAAGACCGATCGCGACAGGTGACCGGTAGAGTCGAAATCCTCACCCATCTTGTCGCGCGAGCCCGGACTGCTGTAACAGACATAGCTGCGGCCGTGCCTGAGCGCGAGCATGAGGCGGCGGACTTCGGCGGCGAATGGATGATGCTGCCGATCGCGAGCCGCGTGCAGCCACAAGACCTGCCGTGTCGAGCGGGCTGCGGCCAGTGCGTGCAGCATCGCCAGAACAGGCGTCGCCCCGATTCCCGCGCTGAGCAGCACTACCGGCCGCTCTCCGGACTGCAGAATGAAGGTTCCGCGCGGCGAGCTGACATCGAGAGCATCGCCCACCCAGACATGCTCGCGCAGGTAGGCTCCAGCCGCCCCATTCGGCTCGATCTTCACGCTGATTCGATAGCGCTCCGTCGAGAGGGGACCCGAGAGCGAGTAGCTGCGAAAAAGTGACGGGCCGCCAGTGGTTCGCTGAAGACGCACGACCACGTACTGGCCTGGCAGAGCCGTTTGCAGCTGATGACCGTCCGGGCTCTGCATCGTCAGCGAGAGGACGTCCGCGGACTCGTGATTGATCGCCGTCACCGCGAGGGGCCGAAATCCTGGTGCAACCGGATGCGCAGCTGCCGCCGGCGCGAGCCCCGCGTTCCCACTCTCCGCAGCAGTCGTTTGGCTCTGCAGTAACGCCTCAAACGAGGAGCGCCATCCGGGCGAAAGCGCTACGATCCGCAATGCGCGTTCCAGTCGATCGCGTGCATGATTGGGCGAATAGAGGAGAGCGTTGATCTCTGCGACGGTCATTCGCTCCTCCGCCTCTCCCACCTTCACGATTTCGTCGCCGGCGCCCACCCCGCCTTCCTGCAGGACGCGGAAGTAGAAACCCGGCCGTCCGCTGGATGTCAGCAATGCCGGCATCCGGGGCTCGTTCATCCGAATGCCGACGCGATAGCAGGTAACGCGAGGTTGAGTGACCTCGAACAGTGCGCTGCCGATCTGATAACGGTCGCCGATGCACACGGCATCGTCGGACAATCCTTCGATCGTGAAGTTCTCGCCAAACTGTCCGTGGACGAAGTTGGTCCTCTTCAGCTGCTCTTGCCAATAGCGATACGATTCAATCTGGTAGACGAAGACGGCTCGCTGCTCACCGCCGTGCCCGGCCAGGTCGCCTTGACCGTCTCCGTCTAAATTCAACCGACCGACCCGACACCGGCCACGCACTGGATCCTTCCAGATCCCGGTGTGCACAGTGCGACCCTTCCACTCGATGTCGCGCGGAAGTCCGACGTTCACCGATAGCAGTCGAGCCATGTCGCTCCGCTTTGGTGGGGACCGGAAGCCCTCCCGTCTTGAATCTTCTTATCGGCGTGAGTATGCCTCGGCGACGGTGAGGTCGCGATCGGGGCCGTGCGGAATCACCGTCTGACCCGGCTCAAGGCGGAGCTGGGTGCCATCGAGCTGTACCGAGACTATGTCCGGCTCGAACGAAACTAGGTCGGAGATGCGGCCGACCTCGGGATAGGCCTCGCGATACGACCATGCCGCCAGACGTGCGTCACCGATGTCGGAGTAGCTGCACAGCCCTTTGTACGGGCAGAAGGTCTGGTATTCCACGGGGGTCAGCGCGGACTCATCGACGTCGGCGCGTGCAACGTACCAGCGCGGCGCGAATCCAGACTCATAGAGGACTACCGGTCGCTTGGTATCGGCGATGATGCGGTCACGATGGCGGACCACGATGTTACGGGAGGCCTGGCAGATGTCGATGCGGTGGTAGCTGTCGGCGGCATGGCCCACGATCCGTTCGTCTTCTTCGTAGAAGGCTTCCATGGCCGGCCAAGCGAACGCGACCCGTTCCTTCAGCTCGCTCGCGTAGGCGGGCAGGTCGATGTGCTGCCACGCCGCTCGCGGCGCGCTCTGCTCGGCCCGGACGGTGTACCAGGACGTGAGCCCGAGGTCCCGGTGCCGGGTGGGATGCTCGGTCCGTTGTAGGGTGTCTGAAGAGACGTCGCTCTCCGGAAAGTAGGCCACTGGATAGCGGCCTGGTTCGAAGAGCAGGAGGACGTCCTCGCTATCGGCGATCCACGTTCCGCCGAAGCGCACGCGTATGCGCCGGCGCAACGGCTCGGCGTACAACAGTCTCTTAGGCAGCGGTTCGGGCACGAGGAACCGGCCGATTGCTCCCGGTGAGAGCGGACCTTGTTGCCAAGACAGTCCCACTGATCTCCCCCTCCGATAGGGCTGATCAACCCGCGATTGCACCCTCCGCTGACCTCCAAGCTAAATGCTACGTTGTTGATAAATCGGCCGTCAAGGCGATCTTCTTGAAGGCTTCGTCCTGCTTAAAGAGCTATCTTGTTTTGGGTGAGGAACCCTTCGATGCGGCTGGCGATTTCTTCGCCGTGCGTTTCCAGCGCGAAGTGCCCGGTATCCAGCAGATGCGTCTCCAAATTCTTCAGATCGCGGCTGTAGGGCGCGGCGCCTTCCGGCGGGAAGATGAAATCGTTCTTACCCCACACGATCAAGGTGGGCGGCTGATGATTCCGGAAGAAATTTTGAAATTCCGGATATAGCGGAACATTCGTGCGGTAGTCGTAGAAGAGGTCCATCTGGATATCGCGATTCCCGGGGCGGTCCAGGCCGATCTGATCCAGAGCCCAGGTCGTCGGATCGAGCAGAGTTAGGTCGCTCACACCATTCTCATACTGCCAGCGCGTTGCCTTCGGCTCGACCAGGAAGTGCAGTCCTGCCCGGTTCTCGGGCGTGGCGTCTTTCCAATATTTCTTGATCGGGTCCCAGAATTGGAACAATCCTTCGTCATAAGCGTTTCCGTTCTGCACGATGAGTGCCTGCACCCGGTCGGGATGACGCAATGCCAGACGATAGCCAACGGGTGCTCCGTAGTCCATCACATAGATCGAATACTTGCTCACGCCGAGTTGTTCGGCCAACTGGTCCACGATGTCGGCGTAATTTTCAAACGTGTAGGCGTAGCTGTCGTGATCCGGCATGCTGCTTTGCCCGAAGCCAGGGTAGTCGGGCGCGATTAAGCGGAAAGAGCCAGCCAGGCGCGGAATCAAGTTGCGGAACATATTTGATGAGGTTGGGAATCCGTGCAGCAGTAGGATTGCCGGCGCGTTTTGAGGACCCGCGTCCCGATAGAAAATGTCGAGATCATTCATGCGGGTGGTCTTGTAGTGCACAGCGGATTGTTTTGTTGGGGCAACGCCAACGCTTGTCATAGCCTTCCTCCAGATTTTTGGCTCGCGATTTATCGAATGCTAAGGATGGACTCGGTCGTGCAGTTGGGCGGGCACAGCCAGAGGGGGCAATAATACACCTGACAAATTGCGCTAAGCCAGCTAGTTTATTCTGACTTGAAGCAATTCTAGGGTCCAGGTTCGACTCAAGCCACCCAGACGGAAGATGCCGAATAAACAATTCTCACTAAAGCAAAAGAAGGAGTGACACATGGTCACCACTGTCCTTCGCCAAAATCCCATTCGGGACAGTGTTTGCGCACTTCTTCCAGCTTTCAAGTTCCTTGATGCGGCTCGTGAACGGCCGTCAGATTCTTTCGCCCAGAGCATCCGAGCTCTGGGCAGATGACTGCTTGAAGTTGAAGTAGGTGCAGTTCCAGGGAAGTCTCGAATGGTGGTCTTTACGCTGCGCGTTCGTAACGGTGATGCAGACCGCCGAGTCGAGGGACCGCGATGACGCGACCCCGGTCCGTCGAGCGTGGTCGATTTCCTGGCGTCCTCTTCTGTAGGCCGAGGTGAGTTCGGTCTTCGTGGTAGTAACGCACATATTCTGCAAGCAGCCGTTTCAAGTGGGCTTCGTTGAATGCGATTACGTGGTCCAGCAAATCGTGGCGGCAACTTTCCACCCATCGTTCTGCCACACCGTTTTGCCATGGGCTTTCGAACGAAGTCTGAATGGGACACCTCCCCAACGATCTGACAGCAACTAGAACTTCGAGGCCATACTTCGAATCGCGATCGAAGATTAAGAACCGCGACGCGGATTCGAACGGAAATGCTTCGCGCAGTTGCTGAATGATCCAAGCGCTCGTAGGGTGGCGCGTGACGTTGAAGTGCAGGATGCGACGTCGATCGTGGCTGATGACAAAGAAGCAGTAGAGGAGGCGAAACGTGACGGTCGGAACTGTGAAGAAGTCCATCGCGGCGATGGCCTCCCGGTGGTTTTTCAAGAAGGCGAGCCAGCGCTTAGCTGGTTGGGGATTTCTCAGAGCGCGACGCATCCACCGAGAGACGGTCCTTTCCGATAGTTCGAACCCAAGCATCGAGAGCTCACCGTGAATTCGCGGCGCACGCCAGGTCGGGTTCTCGGCCACCATTCGGAAGATCAGTTCGCGAACTTCTTTAGATATCCGTTTCCTTCCGATCATACGACGAGCTCTGGAAATGCCGCGCCAGTACAGCGCAAATCCGGATCGGTGCCACTGCACCACGGTTTCCGGGCTGACCACGATGAGGGTCTGTTTCCAGCCCGACCAAAACTTGTGAACAAGTACCCAAAAGCCCTTATCAAATAGGGTTAGCCGAGGTCTCGGGTGTTTGCGCTTGAGCACGGCGAGCTGTTGTCGGAGAACTAGGTTTTCGATCAACAAGCTCCGGCGAGCACGAAAGCAACGAAGAATGGAGGCTAGAAGGAGTCCAATTACCTGTAACATAGCTTCGTGCTATCGCAAACTGGCTGTGGATGACAAGAACCCATGCTGTTGATTTCAAAGGAGAACAGAATTTTGGCGAACCACAGGTCTCTCCCGTCACGCTGCTTCGTGCGAAGCTGGTGCACGTAAGAGAACAGCTCACTGCCGAAACCTGTTCCGGACTGGTTCGCACCGTTTGCGTATGAGCGCGGCCACCGCCTCAGCAACGGGATGAGCAATCTCCACTTTATCAAGGGCGGCAAGAATCGCTTCAGCCAGCTCCGGCACCCGGCGCCTAACAATCGGCTTGGCGAGGCCAGCTTCTTCCGCCAGTTTCTCGAAATCTCTCGGCGTCACTCGCTCTGACAAATATTCGCCGCCGATTTTCATGGCCATGTCTTTGCTCAACTCGGGATAATAGATCGTGTTGACGACATCGTATAGGGGCGCGAGCCTGATCTCCAGATTCGCCGTTCCGACCCCGTGGTACAGAAGAGAGAAATTCTTGCCGTGAGCGTC
>WNFI01123988.1_pt1 | contig 10769 bp, 13 predicted proteins | sample 5400471 | NCBI WGS metagenome assembly WNFI01 (sample SAMN13153348, study PRJNA577476) | soil metagenome | isolation source: 100 cm saprolite on Douglas fir-dominated hillslope | place: USA:California | collected 2013-09-17 | reverse complement strand
GGTTCAGATTGCCGGTAACGACCAGCACCTTAGCGCTATCGAGACTGCCGGTTGCGATGAGAGTAGCCGCCAGCTCTTCGGCCACAGCTTTCTCGGGTTTCATTTCGACTTTCAGATGGAGCGCATCGACCGCCTTCGCCGTCGCGTCGCCCACACACGCGATGCGAATCAGGCCAAGCGAACGGATATCGTCATAGACTCGATTGAATTCTTCGAAGAAATACCGCACGCCATTCGCCGAGGTGAACACGAGCCAGTCATAACTTCCCAGTTCAATCAGTACGTCTGCCAACGTCTGCAAATTGACGCTTTTCTTCACATGGATCAAAGGCAGTTCGAGCACTTCGGCGCCGAGTTCCACCAGCTTCGCGCTTAGTTCTCCCGCCTGTTCACGCATGCGCGTGACGGCGACACGTTTACCGAACAAGGGCAGTCGCTCGAACCAATCCACCGCTTCACGGTAGTTGACCACTTCGCCCACGAGAATAATCGCAGGCGAAGTGAGCTTCTTACTTTCGACCAAATCAGCCAGTGTAGCGACCGTTCCCGCCACGCTGCGCTGACGGCCCAGCGAAGCCCATTGCACCACTGCAGCAGGTGTGTTCGCCGACAAGCCGCCCGCGATCAATTCGCTCAAAATATGCCGGACGTGTCCCATGCCCATGTAGATCGCCAGCGTCGCATTGGGCAGCGAACCGTACTTACGCCAGTCCACATTGAGCGTATGTTTGGTTGGGTCTTCGTGGCCCGTCAGAAAAATCAAAGACGAACTCGTATTGCGATGCGTGAGCGGAATTCCAGCGTAGGCGCCGGCCGCCAGCGCCGCAGTCACACCCGGCACGACTTCAAACCTTACGCCGTCCTTCGCCAACGTGCGCGCCTCTTCCCCACCTCGTCCAAATACAAACGGATCTCCACCCTTCAGTCGCACCACGCATTTCCCTGCTTTTGCGTATTTCACTAAAAGCTTCTCGATTTCTTCCTGCGGCAGAGCGTGAAAGCCAGCCTTCTTCCCCACGTAAACCTGTTCGCAGTCCGCACGAGACCAGCGAAGGAGATCGGGTGGAACCAGATAATCGTAAACGAGAACATCGGACCCGCCCCAACGAGATATACGATGCCTTTGGACATAGAGAAAGAAGCTTAGAGTTTAGCGCTTAGATTTGAGAGCAAATCCACAACCGAAGGCTGGCAGAGAATTGGGTCACAATTTAAAACCGAGATAAATGAGCGTCCGCGTTGCCGTGGCGGTGGGATCTAGAAAATCATCCGGACTCAGCGGCAGGCTGCGAAGGCCGATCTCTTCGTGGAAGAAATATAATGTGTCCTCAGTAACAAAGGCCGCAAACGCCGTCTGACAGCCACCGCCCATCGCGTTTTGAAACGCGCGCTCCAATCCGACGTGCCGCGCGGTGGTGGGGTCAAACGCCGGAGCAAAATTCGCCGCGTCTTCAGCGCGGCTCTGAATCGCGATCGCACCCTGCCCGACCGCTGGCACCATCTGACCAAAGTCCATCGGAAGAAAATCTAGGCCCTGCCACTCGTGGATGCCGAGACGTGCGAGCCCCGCTGCCGCGAGTACCGTTCCTTCTGCCAGGCCTTCGGAAATCTTTCGTAAGCGCGTATCTACGTTGCCACGGATTTCGGTAAACTGAGTCTCAGGGAAAAGCATAGCCAACTGCAGTCGCCGACGCGGACTGCCTGTAGCGACGAGCTTCGGCGATTCCACTCCCTTTCGTAGGACCAGCACGTCCCGCGGATCCGCTCGCGGCAAATAACCTGCGATGGCGAGGCCCGCCAGCATGCCGCCGGGCAGGTCTTTGGTGCTATGCACCGCGACGTCCGCTTCTCCGCGCAGGAGCGCCTGCTCGAGCTCGCTCGTGAAAAGGCCTTTGCCACCTTTCTTCTCGAGCGACCACTCTGTCTGCTTATCGCCGGTCGTGACGATCTTGAGGAACTCGGTTTCAACACCGAGTGCCTTGCGCAACTGCGCCGCCACCATCTCCGTTTGAGCGAGAGCGAGCGGGCTTTTGCGGGTGGCTAGTACGATTTTTCTCACCACAAAGGCACGAAGCACACGAAGGAAAATGGGGCCAAGCCCTCTTCGTGTCCTTCGTGAACTTCGTAGTTAGTCTAATTAATATGACGCTTGGACGCCCTTGATGTTTTTCTTGGCCATCCACGGCATCATGCTGCGCAAACGCGCACCGGTCTTTTCGATCGGATGAGCTTCGCCCTTCTTCAGCAGCTTGTTGTAATTCTTCAAGCCACCCTTGTATTCAGCGACCCATTGCTTAACGAAGAGACCGCTTTGGATTTCTTTGAGGATCTTTTTCATCTCCTTCTTCGTCGCAGCATTGACCACACGAGGACCGCGGGTGATGTCCCCGTACTTGGCGGTTTCGGAAATAGAGAAGCGCATGCCAGCGATGCCGGATTCGTACATCAGGTCACAGATAAGCTTGAGCTCGTGGAGACACTCGAAATACGCCATCTCGGGCTGATAACCGGCCTCGACGAGCGTTTCAAAACCCGCTTGCACGAGGGCACTCGCGCCGCCGCACAAAACGGCTTGTTCGCCGAACAAATCGGTTTCGGTTTCTTCTTTGAAGCTGGTTTCGAGCACACCGGCGCGGGTTGAGCCGATACCCTTCGCCCAAGCGAGCGCGGTCTTCTTGGCCTTCTTCGACTTGTTCTGCGCAACGGCGATGAGAGCCGGCATGCCTTTGCCTTCGCTGTAAAGGCGACGCACCATGTGACCGGGGCCCTTCGGGGCCACCATGATCACATCGATATCGGGGTGCATCTTGATGAGCTTGAAGTGAATTGCGAGGCCGTGGCTGAACAAGAGCGTCTTACCCTTGCTGAGGTTCGGCAAAATATCGTTCTCGTAAACGCCCGCCTGCTTCATGTCCGGCAAGCCGACCATGATGACGTCCGCGCGGCGGACGGCTTCGCCCGTCTCGACGACTTCGAAACCGTGCTGCTCGGCGACTTGCCTCGATTTGCTGCCGGCGTAAAGGCCAATGATGACCTTGCAGCCGCTCTCCTTGAGGTTCAACGCATGGGCATGGCCTTGCGAACCGTAGCCGAGGACGGCGAGGGTTTTGTTGGCGAACACGCCGAGATCGGCGTCTTTATCGGTGTAGACTTTGGCGGGCATAAATTAAGTTGAGAGTGGAGAGATGAGGGTTGAGAGACCGGATGGAGCGGAAGCGGAGTTGAAAGTTAAAAGATAAGACGACTTAAAAGGGTTATTTCAGCGGTTTGGATCCGTACTTTCAACATTCAACCTTCAACTTGTAACTCGCGTGTTTGCGCGCGTGCTATCGTTTGAGCGCGAGTTTACCGGTGCGGGCGAGTTCGAGGATGCCGAACGGTTTGAGCAGATCCAGAAAGGCGTTGATTTTGCCCTCGTCGCCGGTGATTTCGACAATCACATCGGCGTGAGAAACATTGATGATTTTCGCGCGGAAAATGTCGCAGATCTGAATGATCTCCGAGCGCGTTTTTGCATCCGCACCAATTTTGACCAGCACGAGCTCGCGCTCGACAGCCTGGCCTTCCTTGAAGTCCACGACCTCGACCACATTGATTAGCTTACGTAGCTGCTTGGTGACCATGTCCAGCGCGCTATCGTCGCCCTTCAAGACGACCGTGATACGCGAGAGCGACGGGTCGTGCGTCGGCGCGACGTTAAGAGTGTCGATATTAAACCCGCGTCCGCTGAACATACCCGAAACACGGGCAAGGACGCCGAACTTATTTTCGACCAGAACAGAGATCGTATGGCGCATGGAGGTGAGAAAAGTTCCCCGGAGTCATTCCCGCCTCGTAAAACGCCGAGATGGCAACGACCAAAGGGAACGGTTACTTGAACGGATGCCGGACTCTCCGGCAAGCCGTTAATTGGCCCGGCCCCGTGCGACAGGGCAAATTCAAGATCTAAGAAGGAAGATTCAAGACAGAGAGCCAAGCTCCTGCCCTGCACCTCTGATTCCGAAGGTGGGGCGGGACCGTCTGCGGCCTGCGAAGCTTTTTTAGCAAAGCAGGCTGGGCCCGCCGTCACGCGGAATGTCCAGATCTAGTATTCGATTGGGGCATCCTGCTTACGTGGAGTCCAAGTTTTCTCGTTATAACCGCAACGGCGAGCCCAGCGGTCCTCCCTACCCTAATTCCTTCCACTCTTAGCGTGAGATATCTCCAATCAATAACACAGTCAGTTGACCTTTCACCGAATCTCGCCTCCGTAAAATGAATAGGCTTCGTGTTCAAATGAGCCCTCTCACCACCATGAGCAGACGCGATGCAGTAAAAGCGATCGGCGCCGGAGTGGTCGCGTTGGCGGGGAGCCCCCTCAGCTCTATTCGCGGAGCAGAACCTTCCGACAACCAACCAATCATGCTCTCACGCAAAATCCCTACCTCCGGCGAAGCACTTCCTGTTATCGGCATGGGAACATGGCAGACGTTCGACGTCGGCACATCCGCCGCCGAACGGGGACCTTTGCGCGAAGTGCTCGCAGCGTTTGTCTCACTCGGCGGAAAGCTTATCGATTCATCCCCTATGTATGGACGTTCCGAGGAGGTTGTGGGCGATCTCGCAGCCGAGTTCGGGTTGCGGCCCAAACTTTTTGTCGCCACCAAAGTCTGGACTTCAGGCAAAGTTGCGGGCGTTACACAAATGGAAGACTCCATGAGGAAACTGAAGGCGAGCCCCATCGACCTGATTCAGGTCCACAACCTCGTCGACGTTGATGCGCATCTCGACACCTTGCGCGCCTGGAAGGCGGAGGGCCGGGTGCGCTATATCGGAGTTACCCACTACACCGCCAGCGGCCATGCCGCGGTGGCGAAAATTCTCTCTTCGCAATCGGTCGATTTCGTGCAGATCAATTACTCCGTAGGCGAACGCGAAGCGGAGCAACACCTACTACCGCTCGCACGGGAAAAAGGTGTGGCGGTCATCGCCAATCGCCCTTTCGCTGCCGGAGATTTGTTTCGCCGCCTTCAAAGCAAACCGCTGCCAACTTGGGTCAAAGACATCGACTGCGACAGTTGGGCGCAGGTGCTGCTTAAATTCGTGATTTCCCACCCCGCTGTAACGTGCGCAATTCCGGCAACTGCAAAAGTATCTCATCTCAAAGATAACATGAAGGCAGGACTAGGCCGCCTGCCCGACGAACGCTTGCGTGCGAAAATTGCGGCGGAAGCGTAGTGAGCATGCGGGGTCTCTGCGCATTTACGCTGCGCACGATTTCGTGAATTTAGCGGGCGAACCGAACCAAACCGTCGCAGGGACACGACGGCTTACCTTTGGGACTGTCGGCCCACCTAAGGAGCGGCTCTCGCTTTGCGATAATCAGCCAAGATTCCCGTGAGCCAATCTGCAGAGGTGATTTCTCGTCCGTCCTTAAGTTTCACTTTATAGAGTTCTCCGCTCATCGAACTCTTGGTCGCTGCAAGCCGAATGAAATCCTCGGGCGCTTTAATGTCTTTCTTAAAATAATCGTACTTGGATTTTAAATGATTGGTGGCCTCTGCCGCCGTATGTTCAGACCCATTCCGAATGAAAACACAGTCCGAATGGAGTACATAATCTAGAAGGTAAGAAACCACTTCCGCCGTGTTCTCACTCGGGGTCGCCACTCGCGCCGTTACAAAAGAAGACAACCCACAAATAAAACCAAAGAGGACCAGAGCTAGGACCGGGCGTCGCATAAAAAGTAGAAGAGTGCAGTTCGAATCGTTAAACCCGATTAACGCTTAAGTCCTCCTTTTTAGTCGGAGATGAAAACTTGGTCTCCGACCCGAACTTGTTCGTAGAGTTCGATGATCTCCAAGTTGCGCATCAGCACGCAGCCAGCACTCCAAGGCTCGCCGATCATGTCTTCGCGGTTCGTGCCATGGATGTAAACGTAGCGCTGATAGGTGTCCACGTCATCGCCAGCATTTAGTCGCGGCTCCAATCCGCGCAGCCAGAGGATGCGCGACGTGATCAGATTGTCATTCTCTTCGCTGTCCGGCATTTCCCTGAAATGCTGTCCGATGGGCACGCGGGCCTTGAAAACCATACCAATCGGCTGACCTCCGCCGATGCGTTCGGCGACTTCATGAAGCCCACGCGGGGTTCCCAGCGAGCCCTTGATATTGGAAGGCGATCTTTTGGAAGTCGAAACGGTATAGGCCTTTATAAGCTCTTCATTCACGTAAAACTGCATCGTCTGCGTGGAGATGCGGATCACCAACAGCCGGTTTGTTGACTTGATTCCTAACGCAGCACACTTTTCGATGATTAGTTTAATCGGAGCTTCCATCGTGAATACACATACCTACAGAGTCGGCATCGTCGGCGCTACCGGAGCGAGTGCAGGCGGTCCGGTCACGCGTGCTCTCGCTCCCGCCGCAGTCAAGGCCGGCTGCTTGGTCATCGACAAGAGTTCTACCTACCGGATGGATCCGACCGTTCCGCTGGTGGTGCCTGAAATCAATCCACAAGATCTCCGTCGCCACAACGGCGTCATTGCGAACCCCAACTGCTCGACCGCGGTCGCGCTCATGGGGCTTTATCCTTTGCACAAGGCCTTCGGTCTGAAGCGCTATTTCGCGGCGACTTATCAATCCGTCTCCGGCACCGGCGCCGAAGCCGTGCGTGAACTCGATTCTCAAGTTCACGCATACGCCAAGGGTCAGCCGCTGACCAAGAAGGTCTACGCCCACCAAATCGCCTTCAACGTGATTCCCCAGGTCGACACTTTTGGTAACGATGGTTACACCGGCGAAGAAGCCAAGATGCGGGCCGAGAGCCGCAAGATCATGGGGTTGCCGGATCTGAAGGTCTCGGCTACGTGTGTGCGCGTGCCCGTGGTGCGTGCGCACTCCATTGCAATTAATGCTGAGTTCGAAAAACCGGTCAGCGTGGCCGCGGCTCGCGAAGCGGTTCAAGCTTTCTCCGGAGCCCAACTCGTCGACGATCCGTCGATCGCGCTGTATCCCACGCCGCTCGACTTTGCAGAGAAAGTGAAGTGCGGCGTCGGTCGCATCCGTCTCGATACGGCATTGGACAACGGCCTGGCTCTGTGGGTCACGGGCGACAACCTTTGGAAAGGTGCCGCACTCAATGCCATGCAAGTGGCGGAAACCATGATCCGCGACGGACTTCTCCGACCGAAGTCCACTTTGGCCGCGGTTTGATCGCTGGAATTTAACCTTGCTCAACGGATGGGAGACCTGATTGGTTTCTCATTCGCGCCGGACGCTTAGCTCAGTTGGTTAGAGCATCTCGTTTACACCGAGAGGGTCGGGGGTTCGAGTCCCTCAGCGTCCACCATTTTTGTAAGTAGCTGATCTGCAAAATATAACATGCATTTAGCACTACCCTGAAATCGAAAGTTACAGCGAGCGTTACAGCAAGTGCGGCGAAATTCGCCCATGTTCTACAAAGTGTTTTGAAGGGTCGAAAGATTTGACCCGCTAGGCTGAAGTAGTAGCCTAGTCTGCATGGAAATCACCTTCACTGTAACCCCTTGCCCAAAAACGGGCGGCTTCGTCGCCCGCTGGGATGCGCCAGCGGGGCAGGGAGGGATTACAACCCAAGGTGACACACTGGCCGAGCTTCAGGCCATGATCGCCGATGCCGTCGCGGGATACTTCGAAGACAAACAAGGGCCGCAGCGCGTACGGCTGCATTTCAGCGAAGACCCGGTGCTAGCGCTCTCGTGAAGATTCCGAGGGACGTAAACGGCAGTGAAGCTGTTCGTGCGCTCAAGCGGCTAGGATTTGAACAGCGGCGGCAAAGCGGTTCTCATGTCATCATGCGCAAGGGCGAACGAACGGTCGTTGTGCCTATGCACAAACCCATAAAGCCCGGCACTCTTTCTGGTTTGATCGAACAAGCGGGCCTTACCTTAGAAGAATTCTGCGACGCGCTTTGACCCCTCCGGTGTACCCCGCCACCCACTTTTAACCCCTGCCGCCAAATCTGGATACCGCTCGCACAAATTTGACTTCAAGAAATTCAGCTACCTCTGGGTAGTGACGCAGTTTGAAATCCACTCTTGAGCAAAGCCAAATTTCCCACCGATTGCGGGTTATGCCCTAGCGGAATAAAAAGCCTGATTTCAATCAGACCGCATTTGCAGTCGTCTCACGGATTAGCTCGCGCTAGCAGCTTTTGCTTTAGTGTCTGAAATTCGACTTCCGTGATGATGCCTTTCTTTTTGAGGTCATCCAGCCTAGTCAGTTCGGCATAAAGATCGGGCTGCTTTTCAGTCGTGTTTTTTGGGTTAATGTCAGCAGAAATTTTCTCGTTTTTCTCGATCACCACATTAGCACGCGGAGCTAATGTGATGTCTTTGGCCCTAGGGTCGTCTTTGTCGACCAGGATGAACTGATAATCGACGGACGGGAATCCCTGGGCTGGCCTTTGCCACTCAAAACCACGGGCAACCGCTAGTTTGCCTTTGCTGGCGGCAAATTCATTTGCCTCACGTATCACGCTAGCCTTGAGGTTGCTCATGTTCGCGAAGGCTCCTGCAGCGCTACTTTTTGAAACCATATAGGTGTCGCCAGAGAGCTGCACAATTCCGGAACTCTGGCACCCTGCGACAAACAAAAATGCGCCCATTAAGGCATATGAATAGATCGAGCTTGGCTTTTTGTTTTTCATAGGCGAAGTGCTGAGCACGGAAGCGAGGAGCGCGCGACCACGCCCCCGGATATAGGCACTGCGAAGCACCTAATCAAGGAAACATCAAATCGCGCCCAATTGGACGCGCACTCGGCTCCGGTCTTGATTCTGAAAATTCGCGGTATTCTGTCTGGCCCGTTACCGTTCTCGGCCAGTCGTACGCAGATGCTTCATAAATTTGGCTTGGGAAAATTCAAGTGAGTCAAAGACCCGCTTTCGCCAAGATCTCGGATGGCTTCACTTTCAGAACAGTCGAAACTTTGACGATAGTCAAAAGCGAGATGTTCTCTTCGCCTCTTTCAACGCCACCCATGTAAGTCCGGTTGATATCGGCATTCAGGGCTAGCTGTTCTTGCGAAATTCCCCGCCGCTTTCGCTCTTCCCGCAATGCGTCGCCAAAACGGCGAAGGGCTGGGTTTCGAGGCGATGGCATTACCTCGTGATTCTATCTTGCCGCCGCATTTGACACCACCGCATATACCCGTCAAAAGATCGGATTGATATGTTGTCGGTCATCCCTGATTCCCCGAATGAAAGCTATCGGCTCGTATCCGAATCAGGGCTTCAATGCAGCCATTTTACCGAGCGACCGTGGAAAATTAGGCGAGTTGGATTAGTCCTCTTTAATTCGTGCCCTAATAAAGCTTAAAATGTCATGCACCCACGCACGCTAGTTGCAATCATCGGTTTTGCAGTCGGAGCGATCATGATCGCGATGGGTGCTTACTCCTTTGATTACTTTCGAGAATATGGAGTCGAGAAGCTCAATAGCGTCGTTGAACCTAACGATTTCATCTCTGTTGCAGGCATCGAAACCAAGGTTATTGACACAGAAATAAATCCACCGAGAACTGGATCTGGCAAGAGCGACCTGGCGTCGAAATCGCGAACGGCAACGGTACAGTGGCGGTGTAGAGTGCAGAACAAATCTGGACAAGCTATCCGCTACACCCTCCAAATCCAATTGCTTGATCGCGACGGGTTCATTCTGGCTTCGTGCACGTATGATAGCAATGAAGTTTCAGGTGATCTGTTACCAAGGGCGACGCAATCAATATATCAAAATGTGCTGGTCGCTTACACGAAGATCAATCACCTCTCGGCCTGCAAGGTAACGCCTCTAGCTCTCAGGACTGATGATGAAATTAGAAGTGAAAAAGAGCAGGTGCGAGAAAAGGAAATTCTGCGTGAACAGGCGAAATTTCGGCAGACTCAAACGGAGCGGCAAAAGAGTCTTAATGCTGAATTGAACAAGTGGAAGGAATTGGAGCAGGGAATGACCAAGGATGAGGTCGAGTCACTTTTGGGCAAGCCGCGCTCGGTCGAGGTCTACGGCACGCTCCGTGACACTTGGGTTTATCCGCCGATGGAAGGAAGCTATATAGCCCGCAAGGTGGAATTTGATCGGACAGGAAAGGTTAAAGGGTGGAGAGTTCCATGACCACCAGTTCTATGAAACGGATTTGGATTCCTCAAGCTGTGGTGATCGTGATGCTAGCATGGGCATTCCACCGCTTAAATCCCTACGGCTACTACGTTTTATTGAGATTGGTTTGCTGCGCCTTATTTATTTTTCTGACCTCTCAAGCCTTCAAGCGCGGGAAACAAGATTGGACGTGGATTTTTGGTGTTCTTGCTGTGATCTACAACCCAATAATCTATTTTCGCCTCGGGCGAGACGTCTGGTCATTTATCAATGCTGTAACAATTGCGGTCGCATTGGCGTCGATCTTCGTGCTCAAGCCGAAAGAAAAAGAGGGGGTTAAGATGATCGAGCCGAGCTAGCCTGCTAACTCCAATAGTCCTATGAAAATCATCACAGTTTTACTTTGTGTTCTGCTAGCCGGATGCGCGTCACATGGTAATTATAGCCGTGGCTCCAGTTTCGCTGATGCCCAAAGCCAAATTGCACCTAATGGCGCAGTTTTGCCCACATTCACACCATCAGGTTTCTCACGCGATGAAGTTTTAACGGCGACGTCCAGTGCTCTTTTGCTTTTTGGCGGCCAGGGACACCACGTCTTTCTCGGATGCGTTAATTGTAATGCGTACGACTCGAACTCAGTTCACAACGAGTACGG
>WNFI01069132.1_pt1 | contig 10769 bp, 10 predicted proteins | sample 5400471 | NCBI WGS metagenome assembly WNFI01 (sample SAMN13153348, study PRJNA577476) | soil metagenome | isolation source: 100 cm saprolite on Douglas fir-dominated hillslope | place: USA:California | collected 2013-09-17 | reverse complement strand
CTCAAGAAGGAGCCGGTGACCGACGAGGAGCTGCAGCGCGCGAAGAACCAGGTCGAGGCCACCTTCGTCTTCCAGGAGGACTCCGTCCACCGTCGCGCGAGCCTGCTCGCCCGGTTCGAGCTGATCGGCGACTACGCCGACAAGGACCGCTTCCTCGAGCGCCTGCGCGCGGTGACCGCCGCCGACGTCCAGCGCGTGGCGCGCGCGTACTTTCCCGACGACAAGAAAAACGTCGGCGTGCTCCTGCCGCGGCCGTGATGCGCGGGCTTCACGCTGTCCGTTTCCGGAAGCAGTTAGACTGGGCCATGCGCCTGCGCCGCCTGTCTGCCGGACTCGTCGTGCTCGCCGTGCTGCTCGCGCTGCCCGCCGGCGCCGCCAAGCCCATCGCGCACCGCGAGGTGCTGCCCAACGGCATCGTGCTCCTCGTCGCCGAGCGGCCCGCGGTGCCCATCATCGTCGTGCGCACGTTCGCCCACGCGGGCGCCGTCCTCGACCCGCCCGACCGCGCCGGGCTGGCGAATCTCACCGGCGCGCTGCTCACGCGCGGCACCGCCAAGCACACGGGGCCCGAGCTCGACAGCGCCATCGAGTTCGTCGGCGGCAGCCTCTCCGCCGGCGCCGGGCGCGACGGCCTCAGCACGTCGCTGGCGGTGCTCAAGAAGGACCTCGGGCTCGGGCTGGATCTGTTGGCCGAGGTGCTGCTGACGCCGACCTTTCCGCCCGATGAGGTGAAGCGAAAGGCGGCGCAGATCCAGGCGGCCATCAAGCGCTCGGAGGAGGATCCGGGCACGGTGGCGAACCGCGCGCTGTCGCGCCTCGTCTTCCCGAACCACCCGTACGGCAGGCCGGTGGAGGGGACCATCGAGTCCGTCGGCAAGCTCACGCGCGACGACGTGGCGCGCTTCCACGGCGCGAACGTCCGGCCCGACACCACCATCATCACGGTCGTCGGCGCCATCACCGTCGACGACGCGCGCCGCGAGGTGCTGGCGCGCTTCGGCGGCTGGAAGGCGGTCGCCTCGTACGTGCTGGGCGGCGGCTCGGCCTCGCGGCTCTACTCGCGCGTGCGCGAGGAGGGTGGGCTCGCCTACGCCGTCTATGCCTACGTCAGCCCCGGCAAGTACGGCGCCTCGTTCAACGTCTCCGCGCAGACGCGGACGGCGGAGATCCCCAAGGTCCTCGACATCATGCGCGAGGAGCTGGTGCGGATGACCCGCGAGCCGGTCACCGAGCGCGAGCTCAAGCTGGCCAAGGAATACCTGATCGGCAGCTTCCCGCTGCGCCTGGACACCTCGTCGAAGGTCGCCGACTTCGTCGTGGCCATCGAGGAGCAGGGGCTGGGTCTCGACTATGCCGACCGCTACAAGGAGCGTGTGGCCAAGGTGACCGCCACCGACGTGCAGCGCGTGGCGGCGAAGTTCTTCGCGCCGGACGGCTTCAACCGCGTGGTGGTCGGCGCGCCCAAGCCGTGAGGCGCGCGCTGGCCGCGCTGGCCTTGATCCTCCCCCTGGGAGGGCTGACCCTGGGGCCGGCCGTGGCCGCGGGCGCCGCGCTGACGCTCGACGACAAGGGGCGGCAGGAGGCCGTGCGCGTAGGCGAGCGGAGCGTCAACGACGAGGCCTTCGACGCCGAGTGGCGCGTGAAGAACGGCAACGGCGACTCGCTCAGCGTGGTGACGCCGTTCCACCGCCTCGTGGTCGCCGGGCGGCACGCGACGTTCAACGGCAAGCCGCTCAAGCCCGGCGAACCCGAGAAGATCCTCAGGGAGAACCGGGACCGGCTGGTCGTGTGGGTGGAGCTGTACGGCGGCACGGAGGGCTTTGCGCGTCTCTACACGCCGCGGCTCGTCGTGGGTGATCGCGAGATCAAGGCGAGCTTCGTGCAGAACGAGCGCACGGCCCATCGCCAGGAGAACGGCCGGTACCTCGCGCGCTGCGTGTACGGCTTTCCGACGTCCGACCTCGACGGCCGCGCCAAGGCCTCGCTGATCGTCGCCGACGGCGACGGCCGCGCCGTGAGCACCTTCGCCCTCGACCTCGCCCAGATGCGCTGACCCCGTGCGCGCCCACGGCTGGATCGGTCTGGGCCTCGTGCTCGGCGCCGAGGCCGCGCTGCTTGGGAGCCAGCCGCTCGTCGCGCGGTGGTTTACCCCGCTCGTCTGGACGGGCTACGTGCTGTTCGTGGACGCGCTGGCCGCGCGCCTGACGGGACGCTCGTACCTCACGACGGACCGCGTCGAAGGCGTGCTCGCCGCGCTGGCTTCGGTCGGCGCCTGGTGGCTCTTCGAGCTCTACAACGCCCCACGCTTCTGGCGCGGCGGCGCCGACGCGGCGGGGCTCTGGTGGCGCTACCACGGCCTCGAGCCGAATCTCTTCCTGCGCCGCGTCGGCTACGACTGGTCGTTCGCGACGATCTTCCCGGCGCTGTTGCTCACGGCGACCGTGCTGCGCGCCACGCTCTTCCGCCGCGTCCGCGTGAAGCCGTGGCGGCTGTCGCGCGGCACGCGGCGCGCCCTGGTCGCCGCGGGCGCCCTGGCGGCCGCGCTGCCGCTCGTCGTCGTCTCGGCGTGGTTGGTGCCGCTGGTCTGGATGGCCTTCGCGCTCCTGCTGGAGCCGCTCAACGCGCGCGCCGGTCGGCCGTCGTGGCTGGCCGATCTCGGCCGCGGCGACGCCTCGCGGCTGGCGGCGCTCCTCGGCGCCGGGCTCGTGTGCGGCGTGCTGTGGGAGTTCTGGAACTACGGGGCGGCGACCAGGTGGACCTACTCGGTGCCCTATCTCGGGGGCGTGAAGATCTTCGAGATGCCGGTGCTCGGGTATCTCGGCTTCCCGCCGTTCGCGCTCGAGTGCTTCGCGATGTACCACTGGCTGCGCGGCGTGCTCCGCGCCGGCCTGGCGCCGCCGCTGCCGTGAGGGCACCGGGGCTGGACGAAATCGTTGGACTGGATGCAGGATAGGATCCTGTGAGCGTCATCACGGTCCAGAGCAAGGCTCACGAGCAGGTCGTCGACATCACCGCGGACGTCGCAGCGCTGGCGGCGTCGATCGGCGACGGCGTCTGCAGCCTCTTCACCCGGCACACCACGTGCGCCCTGACCGTCCTCACCAACGAAGAGGGTATCGCCGAAGATTTCCTCAGCGTGCTCCGCGGTCTCGTGCCGCAGACGAGTGCGTACGTCCACGACTCGGCCGACCACGTCCGCGCTCACGTGCTCAGCGCGCTGGTCGGGCCGTCCGTGTCGGTGCCGGTGCGCGATGGGCGACTCGGCCTGGGGCAATTCCAGCACATCGTGCTGGTCGAGTTCGAAGGCCCGCGCCAGCGCACGATCGAGGTCACCGCCGGCGCGATGCTATACTCGACGCCCACACGCCCAGGAGGTCCCGCATGAAAGCGATCCGAATCGACGCGCCCGGCGGTCCCGACGTGATGAAGCTCGTGGACGTCCCCGAGCCCCAGCCCAAGCCGGGCGAGGCGGTCGTCAAGATCGAAGCGGCCGGGGTGAACTACATCGACGTCTATCAGCGCAGCGGGCACTACAAGCTCGAGATGCCGCTCACGCTCGGCCTCGAAGCCGCCGGCACCGTGACCGCCGTCGGCCCCGGCGTGACAGACGTGAAGGTCGGCGACAAGGTCGCCTATACGGGCGTGCCCGGCGCATACGCGCAGTACGCGGCGGTGCCGGCGGCGCGGCTCGTCGTGCTGCCGCAGGGCGTGTCCACCAAGCAGGGCGCAGCCGTCATGCTGCAGGGCATCACCGCGCACTATCTCGCGTGCTCGACGTATCCGCTGAAGAAGGGCGACACGTGCCTCGTGCACGCGGCGGCCGGCGGCGTGGGCCTCATCCTCTGCCAGATCGCGCGGCTGCGTGGCGCGCGCGTGATCGGCACCGTCTCGACCGAGGAAAAGGCCAAGCTCGCGCGCGAGGCGGGCGCCGACGAGACGATCCTCTACACGAAGCAGGACTTCGCGGCCGAGGTGAAGCGCATCACCGGCGGCAAGGGTCTGCATGTCGTCTACGACTCGGTCGGCAAGGACACGTGGGAGGGCAGCCTCAACTCCTGCGCGGTCCGAGGCATGATCGCGCTCTTCGGCCAGTCGAGCGGGCCGATCGGCATGATCGATCCCCAGGTCCTCAACGCCAAGGGCTCGCTCTTTCTCACGCGCCCGAGCCTGGTCCACTACATCGTCACGCGCGAGGAGCTGCAGCAGCGCGCCGGCGACCTGTTCGGCTGGATCCGCGAGGGCCAGCTGAAGCTGCGCATGGAGTTCGAGTTTCCGCTCAAGGATGCCGCGGAGGCGCACCGCGCGCTCGAGGGGCGCAAGACGACGGGCAAGGTGCTCCTCATTCCGTGAACGTCGCGCAGCTGCTCGAGCGCTCGGCGCTCTATCACGCCGACCGCACCGCGCTCGTGGCCGCCGACCGGCGCTGGACGTACCGCGAGCTGGACACCGCCGTCTCGGCGCTCGCGGGCGGCCTCGCCGGTCTCGGCCTGCACCCGGGCGAGCGGCTCGGCCTGCATCTACCGAACTGGCCCGAATTCGCGCTCGCCTACTACGCCGCGCAAAAGTGCGGGCTGGTGCCCCTCTCTCTCAACGTCACCTACAAGGCCGAGGAGATCGAGTACATCGTCGCGGACGCGAAGCCGGCGGCGGTGATCACGGCCGCCCCCGTCGCGGGCAACCTGCCGATGCGCAACCGGCTGCCGTCGGTACGCCACCTGCTCGACGCCAAGGACCTCGCCTCGCTGCGCGGGGCCCCGAGGCGCGCCCTGGACGTCGACCGCGAGGCCACGGCAGCCATCCTCTATACGTCGGCCACCACCGGCCGGCCCAAGGGGGTGATGCTCACGCACGCCAACGTGATCTCGAACGCGTACGCGACCGTGCACCACCTGAAGATGAATCCCGACGACCGTGGCCTCTGCGCGCTGCCGATGTTCCACTGCTTCGGTCAGAACGCGATCATGAACGCCCTGCTGACGGCTGGCGGCACCATGGTGATGCACGAGCGGTTCGTCCCCGACGCCTTCGTGGACGCGATCGCCGCGCATCGCATCACGATCTTCTACGCGGTGCCGACCATGTACATCCTGTTCCTGGCCATGGAGCGGCCGCTCGACTTCGGTTCGGTGCGGCTCTACTTCTCGGCGGCGGCCACGCTGCCCACCGACGTCGAGCGCCGCTGGCACGAGCGCTTCGGGCGCTTCATCCAGCAGGGCTACGGCCTCACCGAGACCTCGCCCTTCGCCTCCTACAACCACGACGTCGCGTTCAAGCCCGGCTCGGTGGGCACGCCGATCGAGAACGTGGAGATGAAGATCGTGGACCCGGAGGACCGCGAGGTCGCCGACGGGGAGCTGGGCGAGATCGTGATCAAGGGGCCGAACGTGATGAAGGGGTACTTCGCAAACGCCGCCGCCACCGCGGAGTCGATCCGCGACGGGTGGTTCCACTCCGGCGACATCGGCTACCGCGACGCCGACGGCTACTTCTTCATCGTCGACCGCGTGAAGGACATGATCAACGTCTCCGGCTTCAAGGTGTTCCCGCGCGAGGTGGAGGAGGTGCTGTTCCGTCACGCGGCGGTGAAGGAGGCGGCCGTGGTGGGCATCGCCGATCCCGTGCGCGGCGAGGCGGTGAAGGCGTTCGTGGTGCTCGTCGAGGGCGCCCGCGCGACGGCCGAGGAGCTGCAGGCGCTGTGCCGCGCCGCCGTCGCCGACTACAAGGTGCCGGGGCGCATCGAGTTCGTCCCGGCGCTGCCCAAGAACCCCACGGGCAAAATCCTGAAGAAAGACCTGCGCACGCGGGGATAGCAGATAGAATGATGCCGAGGAGGTGCGCCATGAGACGGTCCACCCTGGCAGTAGCGGCGCTCACGCTCGCGGCGCTACTCGCCTTCCAGGCCGGTGAGGCGTTCGCGCGCGCCGGCAGCGGCGGCAGCCGCGGCTCGCGCTCGTCGTCCGCGCCGGCGCGGCCCGCGCCGACGTCGCCCACGAATCCGTCGAGCCCCTCGCGGCAGCTCTCGTCGCCCGCGCCGGCGCAGCCGTCGCGCGGTTGGATGGGCGGGCTCATGGGCGGTCTTGCCGGCTTCGCGCTCGGCGGGCTGCTCGGCAGCATGCTGTTCGGCGGCTTCGGCCACGGGTTTGGCGGCGGCATCGGCCTCTTCGAGATCCTCTTGATCGGAGGCGGCCTCTTCCTGCTCTTCCGCTTCATGAGCGCGCGGCGCCAGCAGCAGCAGCCGGCTTACGCTACGGCCGGGGCTCCCTATGACAGCGGCCCGTCGTACGCCGGCGGCAGCGCCTATGGCGGCGGCGCGCCCCGGGAGACTGCGACGGAGGAGCCGGCCGTGGCGAGCGACCTCGATCGCGGCCTCGGCTATATCCGCTCGATGGACCCGACGTTCGATCCCGGCTTCGTCGCCGACGCGGCGCGCGGCCTCTTCGGCGACGTTCAGCGCGCGCTGACGGCGCGCGACATGAGCCCCGTGAGCGGCCGGCTCACCTCGCGGATGTACACGGAACTCACCGAGCAATGCGATCGTCTGCGCGCGGCGCGGCAGACCAACCGCATGGAGGCGATGAACCTCCGGACGGCCGACGTCACCGAGGCGTGGCAGGAGTCGGGGCAGGACTTCGTGACCGTCCACCTCGCCGGCTCACTCGTCGACTACACGGTCGACGATGCCAGCGGCGCGCTGGTGGCGGGCGCGAAGGCCCCGCAGGAGTTCGAGGAATTCTGGACGTTCACCCGCTCGGTCGGGCCGAATCCGTGGAGACTGTCGGCCATCCAGAGCTCGTAGTCGGAGGTCCTTCGTGAGGCGGCCGGTGAAGTGGCTGGTGGCGCGGAGGACCCGCAGTTCGGCAAGGAGCCCTTCCTGAAGCTCGAGACCGGCAAGGTCCGACTCAAGCTCCTCCCGCTGCTCACCGGCCGCGTCGAGCTTGGTGACGTCAAGCTGACGAAGCCGGTCATCACGGTGATCCAGAGTGCCGACGGCCGCATGAACATCTCGACGCTCGGCACCGGCGCGGGCACGAAGGAGCCAAAGACGGGGGAGCGCGCGCCGCGCGGCGGCGGTGGTACGGGAGGAGGCGGCGCCGCGCTGCCGGCGGCGATCTCCCTCGAGCACGGCCTCGTCGCCTACGTCGCACGCGGCAAGGGTGGGGTCACCTCGCAGTATCGCGTCGAGGATCTCAACCTCACGCTGACCGGCGGCGCGCCCCAGCTGGCGTTCAAGGGCGACCTCAAGGTGAAGCCGGGCGACCTCGTCGTGAAGATCGCCGACGGCCAGGTCGCGCTCGACGGAGGCAAGCCGTTGACCGAGGCCCCGCTGCGCGGCGCCGTGACGCTGGATGCCAAGGACATCGGCGACCTCGCGAAGAACGCGCTCGGCCCCACGCCGGCGTTCGGCGGCGCGCTCAAGGGCAAGCTGGCGTTGTCCGGCACGCTCGGCGCGCCGGCCGTGGCCGGCGACATCGAGCTGGCCAAGCCCAGCGTGTCGCAGCTGCAGCCCTCGTGCCCCGAGCCCAAGCGACGCACGCTCACGCTCGGCACGCTCAAGCTCAACGCCGCCTATCGCGACCAGGTGCTCAGCGCGCGCCCGCTGACCACGTCGCTCGGCGAAGGCACGATCACCGGCCAGCTCTCGCTGTCGCTCGCGCCGGGCATGCAGGTGCAGCTCACGGACCTCGCCATCAAAGGGCTGCCGCTCGAGAAGGCGCTCGTGGATTATCTCTGCCAGGGCTACGCCATCACCGGGCCGATGGACCTCACCGGGGCCACGTCGTTCAGCGCGCACGACGTGTACCACACCCTGTCGGGACCGGGCGTGTTGAAGATCGGCCGCGGCAAGGTGGTGGGCCCGCGAGCGCTCGCGCTCCTGGGTGGTATCGTGCGCGTGGGCGGCGCCGTCTCCTCGCTGCTGAGTAGCGATGTTCCCAACCTCGGCGACTCACCGCTCGAGTTCGACTCGATCACCGGCACCTATCAGATCGTCAACGGCGTGCTCGACACGAAGGACCTGCTCTACACGAGTCGCGCGATGAAGATCCTCATTGCGGGGTCGTACGGCTTCGCCACCGAGCGCATGGACCTCGACATGACGATCACGCACGGGCGGGGCGAGCTGAAGGCCAAGGTGACGGGTCCCGCCTCGTCGCCGTCGATCCGCGTGAACCCGGCGTCGATCCTGCGCGACGCAGACCGCGGCGGCAAGGTCGAGAAGGGTCTCGGCGACCTGCTCAAGAAGATCCGGTGACGCCCACGATCGGGGGCGAGATCGGCTCGACCGGAAACCCCTCAGGAGCAGTACACGTAACCGGCATCGAGGTCATGCTTCAGCTCCTCCTGGCTGACGCGGGCGATGCGCAGACTGCGGAGAAAGCGCCGGCGCTGAGTCCACTTGACGATGACATAGAGGACGACGGCGGCCCCGACGAGCGTGACGAGCATCGTGCCGAGGGGACCGCTCTCCACCGTGACGCGCTGGAGGGCATCCTCAGCCAGACAGCCGAGGCCGCCCCAGGTCCCCGCCCACAGGAGCGCGGCCACGGCGCTGTACACCGTGAAGCGCGGCAGGGCGACACGGCCATTCCGGCGAGGGGAGGGGCGACCGTGCTCAGACCGGGGATGAATTTCGCGATCAGGAGTGAGCGCACCCCGTAGCGAAGAAAGACGTCTTCCGTGCGGCGAACGCACGAATCGGGGCTCGAGCGAAATCTTACAGAGGAGACGGAGAACTCGACTTCCGCGCGTCCGACCCAGCGTGTACCAGATGGTATCCGCGAGCAGAGAAGCCAGGACGCTCAACAGAAGCGCGACGGCGAAGTTTAGCTTGTCCACGGCCGCCAGGGCGCCCATCGCGAGCAAGGCGGGAACGGCCAGCAGCGGCACGCCGATCTGATCGGCAAACACGTAGACGAAGACGAGCGCCTCGCCGTGCCGAATGACAAAATTGACCAGGTCGCTCATCGCGTCGCGCTGAAGCGGCCGCCGCCGAGCTTGCCGGCCTCGACGAGCCCGACGAAAAAGGCGTAGAGCGCGTCGTACTCGCGGTACCGCGCTTCGCCGAGACGCCGCACGGTCTGCTCGCGCAGGGCGCGATACATCGCCAGGCGCTCCCGGAGAATCGCGCGCCACTCGTCGGTGAGGTCCTCGGCCTCGACGCCGCCGAATCCCGCGCGCCCCAGCAGCGCGCGGTAGCCGTCCAGCGATTGTAGGGTGACCGCTGCCATCCAGTCCTCGAGCCGCGCCCGCTCGAGGTCGCCCAGTCCCGGGTGCGCGATCCAGTCGCTGAAGGCCAGTCGGCCGCCGGGGACGAGCACGCGCCGCGCCTCGGCGAGCACCGCCGCCTTGTCGGCCACGTGCAGCAGCGCCTCCTGGCTCACGCAGGCGTCGAAGCGCGCGGCGCCGAAGGGCAGGGCGGTGGCGTCGCCACGGACCACGCGAACCATGCGCCCCAGGCCCACGAGGCGGCTCAGCCGCTGCATCCCCGCCGCGCGGCCCGGATGCAGCTCGACGCCGACCACGCGGCAGCCGCGCCGGGAGGCGAGAAAACGCGCGGGACCTCCCAGGCCGGCACAGATGTCAAGGACCAGGGACGCACGCGTGATGCCGGTCCGCCGCGCCAGCGCGTCCACCGCGCCCAGTCCGCCGTAGTGGTCCTGGTCGAAGGGATAGAGGTCGTCGGCGGTGAGCGTCCCGTCGGCGCCGCCCTCACCGGGTGAGGACAAGCCCTCGCCGGGCGAGGAGACGCCGCGCGCGCGCCGCACGGCGTCGAGCACCTGGCTCTCGCTGATCGGATGGCGGTCGTAGAAGTCGAGGATGCGCATGGCCGTTGGTTGAAGCGCCCGGCCTTCCATGATACAAACGCCTCGTTTCGATCTCACCCCCGCGAGGAGACCAGACGCCATGAGTACCGTCAACAAGGCCGGCCTCGAGGACGTCGTCGTCTCGACGTCGGATATCTGCTTCATCGACGGCCGCGAGGGGCGCCTGATCTATCGCGGCTACGACGTGGACGATCTCGTGGCGCAATCCACGTTCGAGGAAGTGGTCTACCTTCTCTGGTACGGTGCCTTGCCCACGAAGAAGGAGTACGACGCCTTCTACAAGGCGCTGACCTCGACGGCGACGCGCAGGCTGCCGCCCAAGCTCATCGCGCTGCTGCGCACGCTGCCGAAGAAGACGACGCCGATGGAGGTGCTCCGCACCGGCGTCTCCGCGCTGTCCGCGTTCGATCCCGACCACGACGACCAGTCGCGCGAGGCCGAGATCCGCAAGGCGATCCGGCTCACCGCGCAGATGCCGACCCTGGTGGCCGCCTGGGAGCGCCTGCGCCACGGCAAGGCGCCCATCGCGCCGAATCCCAAGCTGAACCTCGCCGCCAACTTCCTCTACATGATGTCCGGCAAGAAGCCGACCGACCTCGCCGTGAAGACGTTCGACGTCGCGCTGATCCTGCACGCCGACCACGAGTTCAACGCCTCGACCTTCGCGGCGCGTGTCACCGCCGCCACCCTCTCGGACATGTACTCGGCGATCACCTCGGCCATCGGCGCGCTCAAGGGCCCGCTGCACGGTGGCGCCAACGAGCAGGTCATGCTGATGGTCGACAAGATCAAGGACCCGGCCAAGGCGGAGGCGTGGATCAAGAAGGCCATCGCGGACAAGGCGCGCATCATGGGTTTCGGCCACCGCGTCTATCGCGTGGAGGACCCGCGCGCCAAGCACCTGCGCCGGCTCGCCACCGAGCTCGGCAAGCAGAACGGCGACGA
>WNFI01678247.1_pt1 | contig 10770 bp, 7 predicted proteins | sample 5400471 | NCBI WGS metagenome assembly WNFI01 (sample SAMN13153348, study PRJNA577476) | soil metagenome | isolation source: 100 cm saprolite on Douglas fir-dominated hillslope | place: USA:California | collected 2013-09-17 | reverse complement strand
CGCGATCCCTTGGGGCACAGCGCCCCGGTCGTGGAACAGGGACCCGGTCAGTTCGTCGCCGAAGTGGGGCAATTGTCGGGCCAGCCAGCGTTCGTCGACGTTCACGCGATCGATGAGGTGGAAGCGCTGCTGATTCCGTCTGAAAATCTGCGCGCCCTTATGATCGAAGAGCCTGAGCTCGGCGAACGGATCATGCATGCGTTGATCCTGCGTCGCGTCGCCCTGATCGAGGCTGGTGCCGGTGGTCCGGTCCTGATTGGCCCCGAATCCAGTCCGGACGTGGTTCGCCTGCAAGGCTTCCTGGCTCGCAATGCGTACCCGCATCAATTGCTCGATCCGACTAAAGATCAGGACGCAGCGAAGCTGGTCCAGCAATATGCCCCAAATCCCGCGGACCTGCCGCTCGCCGTGTGTCCGAAGGGTACGATCCTCTCGACAATCGTCTTCGACGCGCGCGCTTTTGGCGGACAGGCTGGAGCGAGCGCGCGTATCGAAAATTATCTCGGTTTCCCAGCCGGCATTTCCGGCCAAGCGCTCACCGGCCGCGCCTATGTGCAGGCGCAGAAATTCGGCGCCAGGATGATGATACCCACCGAAGTGGTAGGCCTGGACCTGACTGAAACGCCGGTTGCGCTTCGCCTAGAAGATGGCCGACGCGTGAAAGCCTCGACAGTGGTCGTTGCGACCGGCGCTCGCTATCGGCGCCTTGACGTTCCGAACCTCCGGGATTTCGAAGGACGGGGAGTCTGGTACTGGGCTTCGCCGATCGAAGCGCGCCTGTGTCGAAACGAGGAGATCGTTCTGGTCGGGGGTGGCAACTCGGCGGGTCAGGCCGCCGTCTTCCTGCGCAACTTCGCTGCAAAAATCTGGATGCTGGTGCGCGGGCCAAGTCTCGCAGAAAACATGTCGCAGTATCTCATCGACCGCATCAAGGCGATCGACAATATCGAAGTATTGACCCAGACCGAGATCGTCGCCCTGTACGGGAGTCGGGAAAAGCGACTGGAGCGCGTACGCTGGCGCAACAATTTGACCGGGGAGGAAACGGAGAGGCCGATCCGCCACGTCTTTCTGTTCATCGGCGCGGATCCGGCAACAGCCTGGCTTAGGGATAGCGGGGTCGCTTTGGACAGCAAGAATTACATTCTAACGGGTTCGGACGTTCCCTCTGGCTCCCGCCGGTCGAATGATCGATCCGGCCGTCCGCTGCCGCTGGAAACCAGCGTTTCCGGTGTATTCGCCGCCGGCGATGTGCGGTCCGGATCAGTCAAGCGGGTGGGCGCCGCAATCGGCGAGGGAGCGGTCGCTGCGGCGGAACTACATGTCGTTCTCGCAAATGGCGCCAATGTACCGCCGCGCGGGGCGATAAATCAGTGAAAGAAGAAGCGTAGGGTCATCAAATGCGCAAGACGTGATTTCGCATTTGACGGCCGTCAAGGTCGTGAATGGTCTGGAGAAGCAAAGTCCGGCATCCGCAATGTGCGTGGGAGCAATCGCGTGAATTGCGCGTTATCTCCATCGCGCAGGTGATCGCAGGTGCGGTGCAACGGTTTGGTCAACGGCTCGTTCGGCGAACTGTATTGAAAAGACCTCAGAGGTCGCCTCCACAAGGGAGGATGAAACATGAAGCCCGTACTCATTAGGCCAGGACTGTTTCGCGATCGCCGCGAAGCGGGCCGCGTGCTCGCTGAAAAGCTCGCAGCCTATGCCAATCGTCCAGACGTGCTCGTGCTGGCCCTGCCGCGCGGCGGCGTGCCCGTCGCGTATGAAGTGGCCCGCGCACTCGGCGCACCGCTGGACGTTTTTGTCGTCCGCAAGCTTGGCGTACCCGGCTACGAGGAATTGGCGATGGGCGCGGTTGCCACCGGCGGCGTGCGGCGACCGGAGCCACCATGCACGCCGCGATTCAGGCGTTGCGGCAGCAGAATCCGGCCCGCATTGTCGTCGCGGTTCCGACGGCATCGCCCGAAACCTGCGAGGAGATGAAGGCAAGGGCTGACGACGTCATCTGCGCCATTACGCCGGAGCCGTTCCATGCAGTCGGCCGCTGGTACCAGGATTTTTCGCAGACCACCGACGAGGAGGTTGCCGCCCTGCTCGCGCGGCCAAGCACAGCGGAGAACAACGGCGCCGCGCAAAGCCCGACAGCAGACAGCGCGCTCATCAACGCCTTGCGCGAGACTGCCTACCCGTTGGCGGGATCTGCTCGCGATTACGATCCGCTGATCGGCCGGATCGGCGAGGCACGCTTCGCGCTGCTAGGTGAAGCCTCCCACGGCACACACGAGTTCTACTGCGAGCGTGCCGAGATCACGAAGCGGCTCATCGCGGAAAAAAACTTCACCGCCGTCGCAGTGGAAGCGGATTGGCCCGACGCCTATCGGCTCAACCGCTATGTTCGCGGTGCAAGCGACGACGTCGATGCCGTGGAAGCGCTCGCCGATTTTCGCCGCTTCCCGACATGGATGTGGCGCAACACAGTGGTGGTCGAGTTCATCGAATGGCTGCGGGCGCACAACGACGCGCTTCCGCCGGGCGCCGAAAAAGTCGGATTTTACGGCCTCGACCTCTACAGCCTGCACGCGTCGATGAAAGCCGTGCTGCAATATCTCGAAAAAGTCGACCCGGAGGCGGCCGCGCGTGCACGCGAGCGTTACTCCTGCTTCGATCATGTCGGTGAGGACACCCAGGCCTATGGTCTTATGACGCGCTTGAACCTTTCGAAGTCGTGTGAAGAGGAGGTGGTCGGCCAATTGCTCGAGTTGCAACGCCGGGCGGCCGACTATATGCGGCGCGACGGTCGTTTGGATGATGATCTGTTCTATGCCGAGCAGAATGCCCGTCTGGTGAAGAATGCCGAAGCGTATTACCGCTCTGTGTTCCTCGAAGAGGTGTCGTCGTGGAATTTGCGCGACCGTCACATGGCTGAAACGCTTGATGCGCTGGTTGCCCATCTCGGTCGGAAAGGCAACCGCGCGAAAGTTGCCGTCTGGGAGCATAATTCCCATCTTGGTGAGGCCCGCGCAACCGAGATGGGCCAGCGCGGCGAGCTGAATGTCGGCCAGCTCACGCGTGAGAGATACGGCAGCGAGGCGGTGCTAGTCGGCTTTACCACTCACCACGGAACTGTCACAGCCGCCTCCGACTGGGGCAAACCGGCCGAGCGCAAACGTGTTCGCCCGGCGCTGGCCGGCAGCTACGAAGCTTTGTTCCATGCCGCACAGCGCGACCGGTTTCTGCTTATCCTGAATGACGGCGATACGATGGTGCAGCAATTGAGTGTCCCTCGGCTCGAGCGGGCGATCGGGGTGATCTATCGTCCCGATACCGAGCGGCAGAGCCACTATTTTCGCGCGCGGCTGCCCAGCCAATTCGATGCGGTGCTGCATTTCGACGAGACCAGCGCGGTCAAACCGCTGGAAACCACGGAAGAGTGGGAAGCCGGCGAGCTTCCGGAGACGTTCCCATTCGCGGTGTAAGCGGGGAGGCGCCGCCGGGCTCGCGCGTCGGATCGCATCCGAGAAAGGAAGCCTGCGATGAACAATTCTGTAGCTCAAACGATTGAAGAGCGATTGGTCCGGGTCCCGGCCGGCCCGGTAACGCTCGAGGGCAATCTCACTTTGCCGGAGCAATCCCGGGGGATCGTGCTGTTCGCCCATGGAAGCGGCAGCAGCAGGCACAGCCCCCGCAATCGTTATGTGGCTCGCTTGCTTAACGAGGCGAAACTCGCGACCTTGTTGATTGACCTGCTGACGCTGCATGAAGAGGTCATCGACGCGCGGACGGCACAGCTGCGCTTCGACATCGACCTGCTCGCCGAAAGGCTCGTCGACGCGACCGATTGGCTGACCCAGTTCCCCGATACCAAGGATCTCCGGATCGGCTACTTCGGTGCCAGCACCGGCGCCGCTGCTGCGCTGGCGGCGGCAGCTTTACGCCCCGATCCAGTGGGTGCGATCGTCTCGCGAGGCGGCCGCCCCGACCTCGCCGGCGCGGCCTTGATCCGCGTTCGAGCCCCCACGCTGCTTATCGTCGGAGAAAACGACAAACAGGTCATTCAGTTGAACCGGGCGGCGCTCGCGCAGCTGCGCTGCGAAAAACAGCTTGTGATCGTGCCGGGTGCGACGCACCTCTTCGAGGAACCCGGAGCTTTAGACGTGGTGGCGCGATTGGCGCGCGACTGGTTCGAGCGCCATCTGATCGCAATGGTGCGAGCCACCGCGACCTAGTGCGAGGCGTCGGCACGCTCCAATTGCGGCATCGTTGGCCCCTCTCCGGCGCCGGTACGCACGATGGCGTTGGAAATCTCCTGCAAGTCGGGCTGTGGTCAGCTCGAGGGACGCGGCATCGATCCAGCCGTCAAATTGCCTTGACGGAAGTCAAGTTGGGGCTGCGAGCAGGGGAGATGAAGTCAAGTGGGACATCGATCCCATTGGGACACGAATTTGATACCCGTCATGGTCACAGCGTGCGCACGGACGTATCCAGATACGGGCCACGAGAGCGCGAACTGAGCCCCGCTCGCCGCGCGGACGATCATCTTGCAAGCCACAGAACATGGATACGTCGAGATCTACACAGCAAGAGCCCAGCTCACGTCGAACGAGTGCGTCGCAGAGCATTGCTCTCGGTCTCGAGCGCATCGGTTTGATCTCCTTGCGCTTTCCACTACTCGTGGGGCTTGCCACCATCGTGTTGTTGATAGCAGCAGCGTTCGGGTTAGCGCGTATCAAGGTCGACGATTCGCTCAGTCAGCTGTTCCGAGCCGACACGCCCGAGTTCAAGACGTTCGAAGAGGTGACACGGCGCTTCCCTTCGAACGAATTCGATGTCCTTATCGTGGTCGAGGGCAAGAACCTCCTTGAGCGCGTTTCGATCGAAAAGCTGCGCGATCTCGTCACCGACCTTCAATTGATTGAAGGCACGCGGGGCATCATCTCGATATTTTCGGCTCGCCAACCACCACAGGGCGGGGAGCTGCCTGCGCCGCTGTTTCCGGAGCAGCTGCCCGAGGGCGCAGAATATGACCGGCTGATCCACCGTGTGATGAACAACGAGATCACCCGCGGTAAGCTGTTGTCGGAGGACGGCCAGCTGGCGCTGATCGTCCTCGCACTTGATCCAGATGTCGTCGCGAGTAGCCGTCTGCGCGACGTCATAGCCAACATTCAGAAAACAATTGACGATGATCTGGCCGGCTCCGGGCTCACGGCCCGTCTCTCCGGGGTACCGGTCATGCAGCTTGAGATCCGCAATGCCGTGGAGCGCGACCGGCTGCTCTACAACGCATTCGGATTTGCCGCCGGAGCTCTAATCGCCATCGTGTTCTTTCGCCGCCCGTCGTTCATGATCATCGCGGCTGGTCCCCCGCTCATCGCCATCGTGATCGCTCTCGGCGCTCTCGGCTGGTTCGATTTTCGCCTCAACATGTTTCTCAATGTGATGACGCCGCTCATCATGGTGATCAGTTTTTCGGACAGCATGCAGTTGACATTCGCCGCCCGCGACCGATTGCTTCAAGGCCAAGGAAGATTTGAGGCATTTTGCAACTCCATGCTCGTTGTCGGACCGGCATGCGTGCTGACACACGCGACCGCCGCACTTTCCTTCATCGCTTTGCAGTTTTCCGAGTCCCATCTGATTCGGACGTTCGGCGAAGCAGGCCTCGTCGCAACCTTGATCGCCATGTTCGCGGTTCTCATGCTTGTGCCGCTGCTCGGTGTCCTGCTGGTGCGGAAGGAATCGATGTTTGCGGCAGAGGTCAAAGAGGCGGACACCGCCGTAGACGTGCTCCGACGTTTTTGTGCCTGGATTGCCGCCCGAATGGTCAGCCGCCCCGGTCTTTACAGCCTGCTCAGCCTTTTGATCGTCGGGGGCCTTGGGCTGATCTACGCCAATCTTGAACCTCGGTATCGGCTTGCCGACCAGGTGCCCGACAGGGAGCAGGCCGTTGCTGCGAGCCACCGTCTCGATGCCAAGCTCAATGGTGCCAATCCGATCGACATCCTGATCGAATTCCCTGAAGGAAAATCACTTTATGACCCGGAAGCGCTTGCCACCATCGCTGAAGTGCATGCAACCGTCGAGAAGCAGCCCGGCATTGCCAATGTGTGGTCGCTTGAGACACTGCGACGTTGGCTTGCCGAGAAGCTAGGTAAGTCGGACGTGGCTACGCTGAAGCAATACGTCGATATGCTTCCGGAATACCTGACGCGTCGCTTCATTTCTGCCGAACAGGACGCAGTCCTGGTTTCCGGCCGCGTTCCGGACGTCGATGCCAGCCAGCTTCTGCCTGTCATTGAGAGCCTCGACAAGGCCTTGGATGATGTTCGCGCAAGGCATCCAGGCTACAAAGTAGCCGTGACCGGCCTGTCAGCGATCGCCGCTCGCAACAGTGCCCTCATGATCAAGAAATTGAACAGAGGCCTGACGCTCGAGTTTATATTTGTCGCCGCGTTCATCGGTCTGGCCTTCCGCTCGTTCGTCGTCATGCTGGCGAGCATCCTGCCCGGAATATTCCCAATCGTACTCTCTGGAATGGTGTTGTGGATTTTGGGAGAGGGCCTGCAGTTCGCAAGCGTCGTGGCGCTGACGGTATCTTTCGGATTGGGCCTCAGCGCTACAATTCACTTCTTGAATCGATTACGGCACGAGGAACAGCCGGGCCAGGACCCGGCGATAGCGGTGGAGCGAGCAACTGTGCTGGTTGGACCGCCTTTGATTCTGACCTCCGTCGTGCTTGCTTGCGGCTTGATTGTAACGGTCTTCTCTGACTTGCCATCTCTGCGGCTGTTTGGCTGGTTGAGCGCGTTTGCCATGCTCGCCGCATTGGCTGCGGACCTGTTGATCCTGCGCCCGACGGTCACGTTTTTGAGCAGGCTCGCACGGCGGTTGAGCGCCAAACCGTTTTACCGATAATGGCGGACGAGGAGATTCTGCTCACCTTGTTCTAGTGAGCGCGACGGAGACTTCGGTGATATCGTGACCGGGCGACTCAATGGTGACGGACTGCCGGTCACCTCGCGTACTTAAGGTTAATTGCGCTGAAAATCCGGCGCCGTCAATTCTCGCCTGGATCTGACCGCCACTCACTCGACCGGACACGCTTCCAGAGGCGTTGCGGCTGGTTTCGGTCCAGCTTCCACTCAGCGTTCCGCCTTCCGAAACAATGTTGCTATTGACATCAAACCGGTAGCTGTCGCTCGCGCAGCGCAAGCTCTGCACCAGGCGGGTGCCGTTTTCACCTACGTTGTAGTTTGCACGGCAGCGCAGGCGTTCACGTTGGCCGTTGGCCAGCTTGATGAAGCCGGCGCCCGACCAACTCCCGATTAGGCCCGCGAAGGGGCCCTGTTGGGCATGACTCGGTACCGAAGAATGCAGCAGGGCGACGACGAATATGGCCAGTCTCATTGTCCTGGGGAATGTCCTGGTTAACATATGATCGTCCTTCGGGATGGTGAGGCAGAGGCGCATCGAGGTCTTGTGCTGGTATTGACACCTATTCCGCGGCTAGGCGCAGATTTGCGTCCTGTCCGGAATATACCCTTACTTGCCGCGGCGGACCCATCAGAACCGGCTGGAAGAACACCGCGGCTCCCATCGTGCACAGCAGCGACAAGGCCATCAGCTTGCCCATGCTCGACATGCCGGGATAGCTCGACGCCCACATGCTTCCGAACGCAATCGCGGTGGTCATGGCGCTGAATATCACCGCCCTGGTCAGCGTCGATTGCAGCAGGCCAGTTTTTCCGGCGCGCCACGCCATGATGTAATAGATCTTGAACGCGACGCCGACGCCGAGCAGCAGCGGAAGCGCGATGATATTTGCGAAATTGAGCGAGAGGCCGCCGAGTGCGCACATCTCGAGCGTAAGAACGCCGGCGAGCAGGAGCGGGATCAGTGTCAGCAGCACATCCGTCAAACGCCGCAGCGCGATAAGGAGCAGGATGGCGATCGCACCGATTGCCAGGATGCCTGCCTCGGTAAAGGCCGATATGACCGTTCTTGCGGCTTCATAGAGGCTGATCGCACCGCCCGCCGCCGACGGTTCAGCGCGAAGCACTGCGGTTGCGAAATCACGCAGCATGTTGGCATCGTTCGGATCGCCCTTGGGCAAGGCCTGAACGCGGGCTTGGCCGTCGGGCGCGACCCAATCGCGCACCAGATCCGGCGGCATGGTCCTGATCGTCACCAGTTCCGGCGCGAGCGACTTGCGCAGAAGATCGAGATCGTAAGTCAGCGGTGGCACGATCGCAGCGTCGGCCTTGGCCCGGATGCCGGCATCTGCGCTGGCGAGCTGCCTCAGCAAATCGGAAACATGCCACGCGGCCTCGGCAGACGAACCGTTTCCGTTTCCTGCGGCCGCGGAGAGAGCTTCGGCTGCGTTTTGAAGCGCAGCTATATTCTCCTGATCGCTCGGGGCAGGCCGCACCATCGGTGGATTGAGGGCCGGCCCAAGGCGTTGCGAAGCCGACTTCAACGCGGCGATCTTCTGGTCCTGATTGGCTGGAATCAAGCTGTTCAGCGTCAGGGTTCGCGAGACTTCGGGAAGTGCGGTCAGACGTTTGGCCGCTTCATCGGCCTTTGCGAGCGACGGCGCCAATATTTCCGCATCGTTGCCGCTGGTTTCCGGATCGTTCTGCAATTCCCGATAGGTCACCACGGAAGGAGAGTTCGGATTTTGCAGATCGACCGGATTGAAGTCGAACTGCAGATGGAACAACAGCGGTATGCCGGCCAGAACGACGAGAAACGTGCCGGCGATCACCGCAATGCGATACCGCTGCAGGAAATCGTCCAGCGGCGCGAGACTTCGAAAACCGACCGGCGCGGGCTCGCCCGGAGGCTTGAGCAGCGCCAGGCTCGCCGGCACCAATGTGATGCTGCAGGCGAATGCGACCAGCATGCCGCAGCCGGCGATCAGGCCCAACTCCGAAAGGCCACGATAGCTGGTCGGCAGAAATGCGAAAAACGCGACGGCGGTGGCCGCAGCCGCCAGCGACAGCGGATCTCCGGCCTTGCGGGCGGCCCATCGCAGAGCCTCGTACAAGTCAGGGTGCTCGTACCGTTCGGCGCGATAGCGCACGCTGAACTGGATGCCGAAATCGACGCCGAGGCCGACGAACAGCACGAACAAAGCGATCGAGATCAAATTGAAGGAGCTGACCAAAACGAGGCCGAGCGCGGCCGTCGCCGCAAGCCCAGTCATCAGGCTGAAGAAGACAGCCGTGATGATTTTCCAGGAGCGAAGCGCGAGCCAGAGAATAATCAGGACGCCAAATACCGCGGTCAGGGTGTCGCGCACGGCGCTGTACCGGATGACCGAGAATTGATCATCATTCATCGGAACCTCACCGGTCAGAGCAACCGTGGCGCCGAACTTGTTTTGCAAGTCGAGATCCGCGGCGGCGCGCCGAATTCCGTCTTCCGCCTTGCGGCCGGGTTGAAGCTCCGCAAAATCGAGCGTGGGCTGAACTCCGATAAGGTGCCGCAGCTGCTTTGCCGGCGGCGGCTGACCTTGCAACAGCTCCTGCCAGGAAAACGTGGCCGGCTTCCCTGCCAGAACGTCGCTGAGAGTTCGATCCGCCAGTGCGAGAGGCCACGCAAGCTGCTCCAGCTTGACCCGGCCTGCCTCCGCCGCAAACGACAGCGTCGTCATCACGCCGCGCAGACTAGGGTCGCTTGCGAGCGCTGCAATCAGCGGCTGGGCTTTCGTCAGTCCCGCCGCGGTTTTTTCGACATCGGCTGGAGACTCAAACAAACGTGTTGGTCGCCTGTTCGGCGTTTTCAGGTGTTGTCGCTTTCACGACAACCACAATGCCTTTTTTCGGAAATGCCTTGGACAACTCCAGTTCGCGCCGGCGCCATGGCAGGTCCTGGGAAATCAAACCCTCTATATCCGTATTGATCGAAAATCGCGCGGCATCGAAGGCCGCGGCTCCAAGCATCAGCAGCACGCCGGCAATAGCGATCGTCCAACGACGGCGGGCGCAGAAATCCACAATTCGGACGATTGCTGAATTCATCATAGCTGGCACCATCTCTCGATTGCTCCGCGAGAACAGGGGCGAGCCCGTAATCGATCAGGGCTCGCAATTTGCGAGCTGCGACGAACGCGACCGTCGCGCTCATATTCGTCGCTCTGGTCCACCTCCAGGATCCACAGCCACATTATCGGCCACAGGACCCCGGATGACATTGAGGCCTGTCAACAATCCGGCGGCCGGAGTGGCTCAGCGGACGCCGGCACTTTTCAGGAATGAGCCGCTGCGATCTCTCGTTTGTGCACTTGGACAGTCCCCACAAAGCAGAAGGGCATTGTTTCGTCCAATACCGCCCGGCACCCCACGCTGGGGCGCGGCATGGAAAAAGGCCACCGTCGATAACTATCTGAGCGCGATCTCGGGTGCAACGCACCTCTTCGAAGAGCCGGAGCTTTGGTCGTGGTGGCGCAATTGGCGCGCGACTGGCTCGAGCGTCATCTCATCTCGGGCCGCACGCGCCATCGGGGTGAACTGCAGATCGAAGCCTCGGGAGCTGCTGGAACCGGAATACCGGCCGAGCGTTTAGGACTATTCAGTTGCTAAAGCCGAGGCCCACTACGTTTTACCGCGAGCCGGCTCATGAAATTCAAAGCGGCCTTTGAGGATGGCGGTCGGACATTCGTCCTGATCCTGGATCAGAGCGAAGAGGCTTTCGCAGCCGTGACGGATTTTGCGAATGACAAGGCAATCACCGCGGCATCGGTCGCGGCGATCGGAGCGTTCGAAA
>WNFI01171252.1_pt1 | contig 10770 bp, 11 predicted proteins | sample 5400471 | NCBI WGS metagenome assembly WNFI01 (sample SAMN13153348, study PRJNA577476) | soil metagenome | isolation source: 100 cm saprolite on Douglas fir-dominated hillslope | place: USA:California | collected 2013-09-17 | reverse complement strand
CATCAAAGGAACCACGGATACGGCGATTGCCCGCAGTCTCTATGCCCGCTATGTCGGGAGTTAGGTGCGCAACCCGGTTGTCGTTATGCGCAGAAGCTTGCAGTATCAATCCGCTCGGGCCACCAAAGACCTCCGGTTATTGGCCGACAGTGCCCTAAATCTCCGAAGATCGCAGCCCGCCGCTGTCCCCCACAGACTGGCCCGCAAACTGCACTGGTAAGTAGCGATCTGTACCCTCTGTGGAGGCGGCATGCGACCCTACTTGATTTTGAGCGCAGTAGTTCTGATGGCCATCGCGTCCTTTGGCCAACATTCAGGCCCACGGATTTACGGCTCCTGCATCGAAGGATGCGGCCCGTTTATCCCGCTGGTCACAACTCCCATGATCTCATTGCAGCAGGTCTCACCGAACCCGGTGGGCGCCTCGAACGCCACCACGGGCCTGGTCGCCGGAGCCACCAACGCGACCCTTTCGGAAATCTCCGGAAACACCAACTCCGTCTACACCGAACCGGTGTGGTACCAGGGCGGAGGCGCTCCGCTGACGACCTCGGCCGTGCACCTCTGGCCCGAACCGCTCGGACATCCCATGCACGCCATGCACGAAGAACATGGTCAGCGTGAAGAAGCCAAAGCCGAGTGGGTTTACTACAGCGGTTCCGAGCACACCGTGAACGGAACGAGCGCTGCGGCCGCAGGTAAAGGCGCAAAGAAAGCAACCCGCGTCTTCACCAACGACGACGTCGAGCGCCAGAACCAGAAAAACGGCGACGTCAAGATGAAGGGTAAGTCGGAGAAGCTCTAGGGCGCTTCCAATGTCACTGGCGTCCCGGCTGCCCATTGACGCCGCGGTCGGGACCCTTCCCTTTGCGCCGAAGATTCAGCCCGGCGCTACTTCTTCTTCAACTCATGTGCGATACGGTTCACTTCACGATCCATCGCCGGCATCATGCTGTCGGAAACGTTGCCGGAGGGCTGGTCTAAAACCCTTGCATTCATAACTGACTTCGGGGAGCCGGGGCGAAACACGGCAAAATTGACTTCGAGGTTGTCCCGATGCTGCGGCCCAGACTGTCCGCCCATGGGGTCGCTGGCATCCACGCTCGGCGCTTTTCCACCGATCGAAATGGGCGGAATCCCCATTTCTGCTGGATGCGATTTCGGGTCCGTCACCTGTGTGAGTACAAGGTAGTCGCACTCCCTGCTTTTCAACTCCTCGGAATTTTGCAGCGTGGGATGAAGGTCGCGATCACTCGTCGTAGTTGAGTCCATTACAATTCCGGACAGTTTGGAGTCGTTGAGGTCATGCGCCAGGCGCTCGGTCAAACGTTCCACGTAGAGCGATCTGGCGGCGCGGTTGTTGACCATGGCGACGCACACTTTCACACGCGACTCAGTCGAGGACTGGGCCCATAGGAGTGATGGTAAGGCAAGAAAGAGAATCCACGCCGAAAGGGAAAACGAAGAGCACGACCGCATGCGGCACCTCGCGGATGACCCACTATACACCCGCTACCGAGTGCCTTTCTTCAAGCAAGTCCCTCCGCCAATCTGCTATCTTCGTGCGGTTGGTTCTCTCTTCACTTCAGATGCTGGCGCCAGGCGCCGAGGATGATTGCTTTCATGGGTGAGATGGTCCGTCGTGCGCCTTCGCGACTCTACCGCTGGATGGTACTGGCCGTCGTCGCGCTCGCGATGTTCGGGAACTATTACGTCTACGACTGTATCGCTCCCATCGCCGACCTGCTCGCGAAGCAGCTGGGTTTTTCAGACTCCAACATCGGGCTGCTGCAGGCCATCTACAGCATCCCGAACGTGATCATGGTGTTGATCGGCGGCTACGTTGTGGATCGCATCGGCACCCGTAAAGCACTTCTCATTTTCGGAACGGTCTGCCTGCTTGGAGCGGTAGTTACCGGGCTCTCCGGAAAATTAGTGCTGATGGCCAGCGGACGCTTGATCTTCGGTTTGGGGGCCGAGTCCCTGATTGTGACGGTGACCACGGCGGTCGCAAAATGGTTTCGCGGCAAAGAGTTGAGTTTTGCTTTCGGCATCCAACTGATGCTTGCCCGGTTCGGTACCTGGCTGGCGCAGAATTCTCCCACTTGGGCCAAGAGTGCTTACGGCAACTGGCGTTCGCCCCTGTTGATCTCCATCGCTTTCGGTTCGTTGTGTGTCGTTGGCGCGATCGCCTACTGGGCCATGGAAGTCTATGCCGAAAAGCGTTACGAACTCGGCCAAGCTGGCGCGACCGATAAAGTTGTGTTCAGCGACATCTACAAGTTTGGCGTGTCGTACTGGTACATCGTCGCGCTCTGCATCGTGTTCTATTCCGCGATCTTCCCTTTCGAGACGTTCGCGATCAAATTTTTCATCGAAGCACATGGCACCAGCCGCGAACTTGGAGGATTTCTCGTGAGTATCCTCACGGCGTTCACCATGTTCGGCACACCCGTTTTCGGCCTATTCGCGGACAAGATCGGCAAACGCGCCCTGCTGATGATGCTCGGCTCGACGCTGTTGATCCCCGTGTATCTGATGATGGGCTACACCCACATCAGCCTCTACGTGCCGATGGCAATGATGGGGATCGCGTTTTCCCTGATCCCAGCCCTGATGTGGCCCTCCGTCGCCTACATCGTCGACCAGTCCAGGTTGGGCACGGCCTATGGCCTGATGACCATGATCCAGAACATTGGACTGGCCGGCTTCAACCTGCTGATCGGCTGGGCCAAGGCCTCGAGACGATCACGGCCAAGGGCTAGGTTGTTTCGAGGCGATCTGGGGTTAATAAAGTCACCATCGATATCGAACCCGCGACCTAACCCCCCGCGTAGCAACAGTTTTTGGTATTCTGGTGCATCCCGGGGTGGCCATTTGCCGCGGGCTGTCCGTCCGCAAAGCGTACAACGAAAAGAGTTTGAAGCCGCATCTTACGCAGTAAGCGGCCGGAAAAGGCGACTTGACCGACCCGAAACAAGCAAAAGCAATCGAAGCTGACGCGATTGAGCGCGCCAAGCAGGGTGACGAGGCTGCTTTTGAAGCCTTGTACAACCTGCATAAGCGCCGGGTGTACTCGCTATGTTTGCGCATGGTTTCCAATCCCGCCCAGGCCGAAGATCTGGCCCAGGAAGCATTTCTTCAGCTATTCCGGAAAATCGGTACATTCCGGGGGGAGTCCGCCTTTTCGACCTGGCTGCACCGGATGACGGTGAACGTCGTCCTGATGAATTTGCGGCGCAAGGGCCTGCCGCTGGTTTCGCTGGAAGAGACGCTGGAAACCGACGAAGAAACGCCGCGCAAGGAATTGGGAGCGCCGGATTTGAAGCTGACCGGGTCCATTGACCGGCTGCAGTTGCAACGGGCGATTGAAAAGTTGCCGCCGGGCTACAAAACGGTTTTTGTGTTGCATGATGTGGAAGGGTTCGAGCACAACGAGATTGCGGAAATGGTCGGGTGCTCGATCGGCAACAGCAAGTCGCAACTCCACAAGGCACGCCTGAAATTGCGCGATGCCTTGAAGTTCATGAGAGCCGAAAAGGCCGGGAAAACGTAGGAGCGATCGCGGTATTGGGGAGAGAGGAAGTATGAATTGCTCAGAAGTTCAGCTGGTTCTGCCCGAGATGATCGAGGGCGGCGAAAACAGTGAATATCAGACTCACGTGAAGTCGTGCTCGGAGTGCTCGGAACTGGTTTCCGACCTCGAATTGATCGCCCGCGAGTCGCGGCAATTGGCGGAGGTCGACGAGCCGCCCCACAGGGTCTGGGTCAAGATCGCTGCGGAACTCCGCGCGGAAGGCATCATCCGGGAACAGGAGGCCGCACCGGTGCCGCCCGTTCCGACCCCTGCCCCAGGACGGCGCTGGAATTCGTGGTGGCTGGTTCCAGTCGCTGCGGCACTGGTAGCCGCAGGCTCGTACGTGATCAAGCCGAAACCGGCGGCTCGAGTTGCCCAACTCGAAGCTCCGGCTACAAGTACGACCTCACAGCAGGCGGCTGCTTCGTCGCAACCCGTAGCCATCGCCAAGAAGGGCCAGCCTGCGGCGACTCCCAAAGGAGCCGACAGCGTTGGGCCGGACGACCATGCCCCGATGATGACCGCGAGCACCGCGGACCAGAAGTTTCTCGACACCGTTTCTCCGGAGATGCGGTCGACCTATGAAGGTCAGCTGCGGGCGGTTAATTCGTACATCCGAGATGCGGAGAACTATCTGAAACAGAATCCCGGCGACGAGGACGGTCGCCAGCACCTGATGGACGCTTACGAGCAAAAAGAGATGCTGTACCAGATGGCCTTGGATCGTGTTCAATAGCAAGCGGCAATCCGGTTTGATCCGGACAAGAGGGATGGCGAGCATGCAGCGCAGCACAATCGCAGGTCTGGTGGTGGCCGCGTGCCTGGTATCGGGAGCGGCTGCAGAAACCAGGAAAGAATTCCATTTCACAGTGGGCCCCAAAGCAAATATTGTCGTCGACAACGAATATGGCGCGATCACCATCCGCCCGGGAAGCGCGAATCAGGTCATCGTGATCGCCGTGCTGCACTCGGATAAAGTCGAGGTCGACAACTCCCACGAAGGTGACCGGCTCGAAGTCGAATCCCATTTGCTAAAGGGCGCGGACGCCCAGTCCGGACGAGTCGACTATGAATTGACCGTGCCGCCCAATGTTCCCTTGAATCTCCGCTCCTCTACGGGGCCGTTGTCCGTGGAACGCGTGCAGGGAGATCTGACGCTGGAAGGCGCCGATGCCGAGGTCAGCGTACGCAACGTGAGTCATTGCCACGTTCATGTCAAGACCATGCGTGGCACCGTGACTTTGACAGATGTTCGGGAGGGCCATGTCGAAATCAACTCCATCAGCGGCGACGTTCATCTGAACTCGGTGAGTGGACCGCACGTCCAGGTGGATGCCGGATCGGGCAAGGTCTACTACGACGGTAATTTCGGCTCCAGCGGCAATTACGCCTTCACCACTTACACGGGAGACATTGAGGCGCTGGTTGATCCCGATGCCTCCGCCGACTTCAGCGCCCGCTCCATGCAGGGATTCGTCAAGAGCGATGTTCCCCTGAAGCCCAAGCAACACAACCGGTTCCCCACGGAACTGGGACGTTCCTTCTTTGGTACAGTCGGCAAGGCCGCATCCGAGGTCGTGCTCAAGTCGATCAGCGGTACGATCCGTCTCAAGTATCGCTGAAAGCCGACGACGACTAACTTTGGTACTGGCGGCAAGGCTTCTTCCGAGGTCGTAGCCCAATCGATCGGTGGTAAAATCCGCTTTAAAAGCAGACAAAAACTGCAACTGATTGCAAGGACGCGAACTGCGTGTCACACGATACGCTGAGCGCCACGGAGCGCCATGGGAGCACGAGCTGTGTTTCTGGTTGGGTTCATGGCTTCGGGAAAGAGCAGCGTGGGACGCGAACTCGCAAATCGCTTGGGATGGGAATTCATCGACCTCGACGAGCGCATTGAAGCTCGCGAGCGCCAGACTGTACCGGAGATCTTCCGCGATCGCGGAGAGCACGGCTTTCGACAGGCCGAGACCGCTGTCCTGCAGGAATTAACCGGGTTGCTGGGGCGGGCCAGCGTGGTCGCTTTGGGCGGCGGGGCGTTTGCCCAGAACAAAAACCGCGAACTGCTGCGGTCGTGGCCTTCGGTTTTCTTGCAGGCTCCTGTGGAGGAGCTTTGGCGGCGCTGCAGTGCGGATCCGGAAATCAGACCGCTCCGTCGAGATCGTGAACAGTTCACCCAGTTGTATGAGGAGCGGCTGCCCTTTTACAGGGAGGCGTCCTTGAGCGTGGAAACATTGGACAAGACCCCGGCCGCGATCTGCGCAGAGATTGAGACGGCATTGCACTTGGACAGGCCGACCCCGCAGTGCTGAAACAGGAGGATCATGGTGAAGTTGCGGTTATTCGCGTTGCTTCTGCTGTTGTACCTGCCCGGTATGGTCTGGGCCAAAGAGAAGGAAAAAGAGCCCGAAAGCAAGAAAGTCGATTCCGGTTCGTTTGGAGTGTTTGTCAAAGGCCACCGCGTCGGCACTGAGACTTTCTCGGTGACGCAGAACGCCAACGGGAGCGTGATCCACTCTGAATTCAAAGCCGAGGGCGAAGCCGGCCAGGCAGTGCAAGAAGCGGAGTTACAGCTCACCGGCAATGGTGAGATCCGGCGCTACGAATGGAAAGAGCAAAAGCCTGGTAAAGCGCAGTCGACGGTCGTCCCCAACGATCAGGTTGTCACCCAGAAGTGGAGCGCCGGCCCCGAGGACAAAGAACACGAACAACCCTATCTGCTTCCCCCCTCGACCAGCATTCTTGACGACTATTTTTTTGTTCACCGGGAAGTGCTGGCCTGGAAGTATCTCGGGGGCGCCTGCTCGCGCGAAAACGGAGGTTTGCGTTGTCCGAAGGCGCAGTTTGGAACCCTGAACCCGAGCCAGCACACGTCCGCTCCAGCCACCGTGGAGTACCTGGGGCGTGACAAAGTGAAGGTTAAAGACGTGGAACGGGAGTTGAATAAACTGGAATTGAAGAGCGATGCTGGAAGCTGGACACTCTGGCTCGATGAGCAGTTCAAAGTGTTGCTGATCTCCATACCGTCGGAAAATACGGAAGTGATTCGCGACTAGGGTTGAAACGGGTGCTACCTTAGGAACTTGGCCGGGGCTTCGAGCGGGATTACGATGGAGAGGAATAGCGAATTTCGCAATTCCACTCGCGGGCGCCAATAGAGTTCTCCTTGACCATTATCGATTCACGCACGTCGCGCGTTCTGTTCACGGTATTGCTGTTTGCGCTGGCGCTCGGTTTTCTTTACGCGGCGCGGCAAAGCCTGATCCTGTTCCTGTTCGCAATCTTTTTTGCCTACCTCATCAATCCTGTAGTCGAGCGCTTGCAGAAACCTCTGCGAGGCCGCGGACGCGCGATCGCTCTCATCTACATTCTTCTGCTTACCGGATTTGCTCTGCTCATTTTCTTCGTTGGCCCGCGCGTTACAAAGCAGGCGGCGCGCCTGGGCGAGGCTTGGCCGGAACTGACGAAAAAAGTGAGTTCGGGCCAGATCGCATTAGATATTGGTCAGCAGCGCGGCTGGAGTGCCGCCACCCAGACCCGCATGCAGGAGGTCCTGAAAAATAACAGCCAGGATTTGTTGGTTCTTGCCCAACGCATTGGAGTACGCGTTGCTGAAACCGCCAAAGACATCTGGGTGCTCTTCATCGTGCCCATCCTGGCCGTCTTCTTCCTGCTGGACGCGGGCAACTTCAACGAGGTTCTGGTGTCGCTGGTGGAGTCTCGCGTGCAGCGGGAATTTCTTCAGGATGTGCTGCGCGACCTGAACCAGATGCTGGCCCAGTTCATCCGCGCGCAGCTTACCTTGGCCGGACTATCCCTGATCGCCTATACCTCGATGCTCGGGATCATGCGGGTTCCGTACGCAATGGTATTGGGAACGGCTGGGGGTGTCTTGGAATTCGTGCCGATCGTCGGGCCGCTACTGGCGGGCGTGGCAATGGTAGTCGTGGCGGTTCTCGCCGGATACTCGTATTGGCCGTTGCTGCTGTTGTTTCTGGTGGTCTGGCGGTTAGTTCAGGACTACGTCATCTCGCCTCGCGTGATGGGTGGCAGCGTCCAGTTGCATCCTCTCGCAGCGCTGTTTGGCGTGCTGGCGGGAGGCGAGCAAGCCTTAGCTTTTCCTTTCAGGGCATTGCCTGCGAAGCAACTCTGTCCTGGAAATCCGCCTGTTATAAAATCAAAGATCAGCCATGTCCGCCAAACTCTCTGTAGGAATTCTCGGTGCCACGGGCATCGTGGGGCAGCGGTTTATCCAGTTGCTCGAGGATCACCCGTGGTTTGAAGTGTCCTGGCTTGCAGCCTCGGATCGCTCCGAGGGCAAGCCCTATGCGCAGGCCGCGCGCTGGAGGTTGAAGACGGCCATCCCGGAGCGTGTCGCCAAGATGACCATGTCGCCGGCTACCCCGGTGGGTGCGCCCAAGATTATCTTCGCCGCGCTCGACGCCGCGATTGCGCAAGAGATGGAGCCGGTGTTCGCGGCTGCCGGTTGCGCCCTCGTTTCCAATTCGAGTGCTCTACGGATGCAGAAAGACGTGCCGCTGGTGATCCCGGAAGTAAACGCCGAGCATATTCCACTCATCGAAACTCAGGCTTGGCGCAAGGCTAGCCGTGGCTTCGCGGTGACGAATCCGAATTGCTCGACCATCGGTCTTGTTCTGGCCCTGGCGCCCCTGCACAAACGCTTCGAACTCGAAACCGTGATGGCCGTAACCATGCAAGCCGTGAGCGGCGCCGGGTATCCCGGCGTAGCCTCGCTCGACATCCTCGGAAATGTGATTCCCTACATCGCCAAGGAAGCAGAAAAGATGGAAGAGGAAACGCAAAAGCTGCTGGGAAAATTAAACGGCGCTGGCATCGTTCCGGCTCCTTTCGCAATGAGCGCACAATGTAATCGCGTGGCGGTCGAGGATGGACATACGGAATCCGTTTCCATTCGGCTGAAGAAGAAGGCGCAACCGGAAGAAATTATTGCTGCCTGGAACGATTTCCGCGCCGAACCGCAAACCCTTCGGCTACCGAGCGCGCCCGATCAGCCGGTGATGTATCTGCATGGCGTGGATCGTCCGCAGCCGCGGCTGGACGTCGAGTCCGGGGCGGGCATGACGACCTCCGTTGGCCGCTTGCGAAAATGTAATGTTCTCGATTGGAAATTTACTATCCTCTCGCATAACACGATCCGTGGGGCGGCCGGGGCGGCGCTGCTCAACGCCGAACTGCTGAAAGCGAAGGGGTATCTGGGGTGAGAGAACCGTTCACCACGGAGCCACGGAGACACGGAGAAGGAGCAGGGCTAAGTTCCTTGCCATCGCACTTGAAGCCTATGCTCGCCCGTGAGATCTTCCCCCCGAATTTTTCCGTACCTCCGTGCCTCCGTGTTGGAATTTCGGCCTGCAGGGGGCACTTCCGCCCATGATTGTCATGAAGTTTGGCGGGACCTCCGTACAGGACGCGAAAGCCATCGACCGCGCCGGCCAGATCGTGCAGGGCCGGCTGGCGGATCGCCCCGTGGTCGTGGTCAGCGCCATGGCCAAGGTCACCGACGCCCTGCTCGCGATGGGCAAGGCAGCCGGCAGCGGCGATCGCAAGACGGCACTAAAGATGTCTCGCGCGCTGCGCGAACGACATTATGAAACCGCCGGCGAGTTGCTGGGCACGGCTCTGTTCACCGAGTTCCACGGCGGGCTGGGCGCCGACTTCGAAGACCTCGATGAACTGCTGCGCGGGATCGGCGCAGTCGGCGAAATTACTCCTCGCACCTACGATTCGGTTGCCGCTTTTGGCGAGATGCTGTCCAGCAAGATCGTCGCCGCGGCGTTCGTCGCCCGCGGACTTCCCGGAGTGCACGTCGATTCGCGCCAGGTCCTGCTCACCGATTCGAGCTACACCAAAGCCGTGCCGCAGTTCGACGAGACCAACGACCGCCTCCAGAAACGGGTGAAACCCCTACTCGAATCCGGCAAAGTTCCCGTGATGGGCGGGTTCATCGGGTCGAACCGGACCGGAATCACGACGACCATCGGCCGCGGCGGATCGGACTTCTCCGCCGCGATTTTCGGCGCAGGCCTCGACGCCACCCGCATCGAGATCTGGACCGACGTGGACGGCATGATGACCACCGATCCGCGGCTTTGTCCCGATGCGCGGCGCATCAAAGTCATCAGCTTCGACGAAGCGGCTGAACTCGCCTACTTCGGCGCGAAGGTTCTGCATCCGGCCACCGTGCTGCCCGCGATTCAGAAGAACATCGCCGTTTATGTGTTGAATTCGCAAAATCCGACTTGCGAAGGAACCAAGATCACGGCCCGCGCTCCGCGCTGCGCCAACATCTTCAAGGCGATCGCGCTCAAGAAGAAAATCACCATCGTGGACGTCGCGGCGCCCCGCCGGCTGTTGGTGCACGGCTATCTGAAGTCGATCTTCGACATCTTCGATCAGCATCAGGTGGCGGTGGATGTGGTCTCAACTTCCGAAGTCAGCGTGTCTGTCACGGCCGAAACCAACGAAGCGATTCCCGCTCTGGCCGCCGATCTCGCCAAGCTGGCGGACGTGAAGTATGAAGGCCGCAAGGCGATTGTCTGCCTAGTCGGCGAGAGTCTGCGCGACACGCCCGGCATCGCAGCCAAAGTTTTCGGGATTCTGGAAGATGTGAAGATTCGCATGATTTCCCAAGGCGCGTCCGAGATCAACCTCACCTTCGTGATCGAAGAAGATTCCGCCACCGAAGTCGTGCGCCGCCTGCATAAGGAATTCTTCGCGCAGGCAGATCCGGAAGTATTCGCGTAGGCTCTCACCGCCGAGGCGCCGAGAAAAACCAGACACTCAAAAAATGCCTTGCACAGATTTTCCCTGCGTCTCGGCGGTGATAAGGTTTCTTCATGAATCTTCTCATCCTCGGACGTGGCAAGACCGGCGCACTGGTGGCCGACGCCGCCCATGGACGTCGCCATCATGTGCGCGTTCTGTGTGCGGCGGAGAACACGAATGCCAGCGCACTCACGCCGGAATACCTGGCCGACATCAACGCCGTGATCGACTTCACCACGCCCGCGGCCGTCGTCGCCAACGCCCAGGCCTGCATCCGCGCGGGCACGAGCCTGGTCGTCGGAACCACCGGCTGGTACGACCAGGTTCCGCAGCTGCGTGAGGCAGTGGTGGCGGCGAAGACCGGCCTGCTCTTTGGCGCGAATTTTTCG
>WNFI01046125.1_pt2 | contig 10770 bp, 7 predicted proteins | sample 5400471 | NCBI WGS metagenome assembly WNFI01 (sample SAMN13153348, study PRJNA577476) | soil metagenome | isolation source: 100 cm saprolite on Douglas fir-dominated hillslope | place: USA:California | collected 2013-09-17 | reverse complement strand
TGGTCGCGGTTGCCGGACATCCCTATGGACCGAACGAAGAGCGCGGCATCTTCCGCTCCACTGACGGCGGCCAGACCTTCCAGAAAGTCCTATATAAGGATGAAAACATAGGCGGCGCCGACGTTCAGATTGATCCCAACAATCCGGACATCGCCTACGCGACACTCTGGGAAGCTCGTCAGGGCCCATGGGAAAATGCGGCGTGGAATGGCACGGGCGGCGGCGTCTTCAAATCCACTGACGGCGGAAAGACTTGGCAGCAATTGACCAAAGGCTTGCCCGAGGGAATCGTTCAGGCCAATGTAGCCATCTCGCGCAGCAATCCCAACCGTTTGTACTCTTCGGTTGCAACGAAGAACGGCGTTGCCATCTACCGCTCAGATGACGCAGGCCAAAACTGGACCCAGGCAACAACCGATCCGCGGCCTGCCGGACGCATCGGCGGTGGCGATCTCTCCGTTCCGCGAGTGGATCCGAAGAACCCCGATGTGGTTTATGTCGCCAGCACAGTAACCTGGAAGTCTACAGACGGAGCCAAGACCTGGACCGGCTTCCGCGGCGCGCCGGGCGGCGACGATTATCAAAATCTTTGGATCAACCCCGATAATCCCCAGGTAATTCTTTTGGTCAGCGATCAGGGCGCCATCGTGACCGTGAACGGCGGTGAAACCTGGAGTTCGTGGTACAACCAGCCCACGGCGCAGATGTATCACGTGAACGCGGACAACGCTTTCCCCTATCGCTTGTGCAGCGGACAGCAGGAGAGCGGCTCCGCCTGCATCTCCAGCCGCGGTAATGACGGTCAGGTCACGATCCGCGAATGGCACCCGGTGGCGGCGGAAGAATATGGCTACGTGGTGCCTGACCCGCTCGATCCTGACATTATTTACGCCGGGAAGCTCACACGCTACGACCGCCGCACCAACCAGGCGCAGAACATCATGCCCAAACCGTTCCGCTCGCCGGAATTCCGCGTGCTGCGCACGCAGCCGATCGTGTTTTCGCCGGCTGACCCGCATGTGCTGTATTTCGCGGCCAACAGTTTGTGGAAGACCATGGACGGCGGACGAAGCTGGCAGCAGATCAGTCCCGATCTAACGCGCAAGACGTTTGGCCCGCCGGCAACCATCGGCAAGTTTCGCTCAGAAAAGACCGCGGAAGCCATACAGCGTGGTGTGATCTATGCCGTAGCGCCATCGCCTTTGGATATCAACCGCATTTGGGCCGGTACCGATGATGGCTTGATTCATCTGACTACCGACGGCGGTAAGACGTGGAACAACGTCACTCCGCCCGGCATAACACCGTTTCAGAAAGTGGCAATCCTCGAAGCCAGCCATACCAACGCGCAGACTGCATACGCTGCCATCAATACTTTGCGCCTGGACGATCTGCACCCGCACATTCTGCGCACCCGGGATTCAGGCAAGACCTGGACGGAGATCGTCGCCGGCATGCCAGCGAACGAAGACGTGAACGTGGTCCGCGAAGATCCCAAACGCAAAGGCCTCCTCTTCGCCGGGACCGAGCGCGCTGTCTATGTTTCATTCGATGACGGAGACAATTGGCAGTCATTGCGGCTGAACATGCCTGCGTCTTCCGTTCGCGACGTCATTATTAAAGACGACGATCTGGTTGCCGCCACGCACGGCCGCGGCTTCTGGATTCTCGACGACGTCACTCCGCTACGCCAGATCGATGCCAAGGTCGCGAGCTTGCCGGCATTCCTGTTCAAGCCGCAGACGGCTATTCGCGTCCGCTGGAGCATGAACACTGACACTCCACTGCCGCCAGACTTCCCTGCTGCCGATAATCCGCCCGATGGCGCAGTGATTGACTACTATCTTGCCTCGGCAGCTTCGGGGCCGGTCACGTTGGAGATTCGTGACAACGCAGGAGCTTCAGTTCGCCGTTATTCCAGCGCGGACCCAGTTCCGCCGGCCGATCCGATGCTGGCGATTCCTACATACTGGCTGCGTCCGCCGCAGGTGGTTTCCGCTGCCGCCGGAGTGCATCGCTTCCTGTGGGACATGCACTATCCGGATGTCCCCGGGATCAAGCCGGAGTATCCGATCTCAGCCGTGCCGCACAACACCGCGCCCCAGCCAACGTCGCCATGGGTAATGCCTGGACAATACACTGTGGTCTTGACGGTAGGCGGTAAGAGCTATTCGCAACCGCTCACGGTGCAGATGGACCCACGCGTCAAGACTCCCGCTGCGGCGCTGGCCCAACAGTCCAAGCTATCCCAGCAGCTGTATCGGCAACTGTTGTCAGTCTCGCCCGCATTTGATCAGATCGTCGCTTTACGCGCCAAGACCAAAGATCTGCAAGCCCAAGCCAAAGGCGACACGCTGGCCGCAGTCAATGCCTTTGACCAGAAGCTGCAAGCCCTTGCCGGCGGTGCGGCGCGGCGTCCTGGCCCAGGAAGTGAGCCGCCGACTCTCGGCGGATTGCGCACGCGCCTGCTAACCCTGTTGGGTGTCATACAGGAAGTTGACGACGCTCCCACCACACAAGCCGCGGCTGCGGTAAGTGAACTCTCGCAACAACTGCCCGCAGTCATGCAGCAGTGGAAGGCCATCCAGACTACCGACCTTCCCGCGCTCAACGCACAATTGCGCCAAGCCAATCTTCCCGAGTTGAAGCTGGAATCAAACCCGCCCGCTCAGGAAGGACAGGGGAACGAAGAATAACGAATGAGGATAAATTTCGTGGTAGAGACGTGGCGTGGCGCGTCTGTACGCCGAGGTTCATCGCCGATTGACACTGCTGTGTCACCCCAGTAAGCTCGGCGGAGGCGGAGTCCCCGATCATGAAATCATTCGTTACTTATTGTTTGCTACTCTCGTTCTCATCATTATTGGCGCAGGAACCTCATCAGGTTGATCCCGACGAAAGGCTTGGGACAGTTTCCTTCCCCATTTCCTGTGCGTCCGGAGTGCAAAAGCCGTTTGAACGCGGCGTCGCTCTCCTGCATTCGTTCGAATATGAAGAGGCGGGACATCAATTTCAGCAAGTAGCTGCAAGTGATCCGCAGTGCGCCATGGCGTACTGGGGACAGGCCATGAGTCTCTACCAGCAGTTATGGGCGCCGCCGGAAACCCCGGACCTGCTACGCGGCCGCGACTTGGCTCATAAGGCAATCGAAGCCAAGGCCAGGACTCCGCGCGAACGCGACTACATAAATGCTGTCGCGGTTTTCTATCGTGACACCGATCGCAGGACGCAAGATGTCCGGGCCAAGGCCTACTCGCAAGCGATGGAAAAGGTTTATCGGAAGTATCCGAAGGACCATGAAGCGGCGGCGTTCTATGCTCTTTCCATATTGGGAACGAGTTCCGGGACAGACCTGGTGAGCGCCAAAAAGGCAATCGCCATCCTGAAGCCGTTGTTGGCGGAAGAGCCGAACCATCCGGGAATCGCGCATTACATCATTCACGCCTGCGACAGCCCTGAACTTGCGCAGACTGGATTGCCAGCGGCCAAACAATATGCAGTGGTGGCAGCAGCTTCTCCGCATGCGGTGCACATGCCCTCGCATATTTTTGCCAGGCTGGGGATGTGGCAGGCCGACATTGATTCCAACCTGGCCGCGCTTGAAGTCGCGAAGAAGCAGGCTTCGCGCCACATGCACATGGGCCATCATTCGCTGCACTCCTGGGATTTTGTGGAGTATGCCTATCTGCAGCTCGGCGAGAGCGCCAAGGCCAAAGCAGTCCTGGATGCTATCAGCGCGGTGAACAAAAACGATTTTCCCGACACCCTGCGTGACTTCTACGACAGTTTCCCGCTTCGTGCTTCAGCACTGTACACGCTTGAGACCAGACAGTGGAAGGACGCGCTTGCCTTGCAGGCGCCGAGCGACATTGCTCCTTACAGCCAGTCAGTCATTTACTGGGCGCAGGCCGTGGCTGCCGGACATATGCACGATGGCGTCGCCGCCCGCGCCGCTTCCTATAAATTCAACGCGACGGTCGAAGCGACCCGCAAGTCTTCCAGACCCTACATTGCCGATGGCATGAAGACGAACCAGCAGGAAGCCGAGGCCTGGACCGACTTCGCGGAAGGCAAAACCGATGATGCTGTGAAGCTTTTACGCGCGGTGGCTGAGAAGCAGGACAAAGTCGGCAAAGGCGAGGTGGAACTCCCGGCACGCGAGATGCTTGCGGACATGCTGCTGGAAGCGGGGCGTCCGCAAGATGCGCTGGTAGAGTACGGGGAGTCGCTGCGCGTGGACTTGAATCGTTTCAACGGACTCTACGGGGCTGCCCGCGCAGCTGAGGCCGCCAACCAGCCGAAGAGGGCCGCCGAGTTCTACGCGCAGCTGCTCAAGAATTGCGATGGCCCGGATGCGGACCGTCCGGAACTGGCACGCGCGAAGAGTCTGATGGCGCAGCGATAGCGCTACTGTACTGTCACCGTCGTCACAGTTGTGCCCATCAGGTTCGTCGTCCGGTCGAGCACTCCCAGTTTTAATGTGTATGTTCCTGGTTTAAGCTCCAGAGAGCGCGAGCAGGGGAAGTATTTCTTCATTACCTGATCGTAGACATCCGGTTTGAGATCAGCCGTTGTGACATTCGTATCCGACATCTGCGGCTTTTCTTTGTTCTTGCCGTAGGCCCACACCGTGCACACGACTTTGGCATGCTCGATGCCGTCGCTAGTCCGCTCAAACGAAATGCTGTGCGGGTCAACAGCAAAGTTCACCAGTAATTTGTTATTGGTCTTTTGCGAGGGCGGGACCACGCCTGCCTGGAAACGCACTCTGGTGGCCGCCGGCGCATCAAGCTCCAGCATGCGGCTCATGTTCTCGGCCACCTTGTCTGACTCTTCTTTTCTGAGCTTTTCCGGATCGAGAGCGTAGTAACCCACCCGGTACCGCAGCTTTACGTTGCTTCGGGTGGTCTTAATCTCAATCGGCCTGAATTGCCCGTCCCATTTCTTGTTGTCAGGATAATACGAAAGCGTGTAGTAACTTGCGCCATCTTCCAGGCTAGATCCAATACTCAAGGCCAGGTCATTGGTGTTCATGAACACTCTTCCGCCCGTCCGGGACGCCATCTCAATCATGGTGTGTTGCGAGTTCAGGTGATCGTTCCTCCCTACGCCCGCGGCGTCTACGGGATAGACCGCGACCTGCGCGTTCATCAGCGCGTCAGCCACCTTCTTCACCATGCCGGCGTAATCCTTCGCGCCTCCTGACGACGATACCATGCGATCGAAAGCGTTTGGGCTGTCCGCCCGCAACGGCGCTCCGCCCGGACCGCTTACAAAGTCGGCAACGCTCACACCGGCGGGGAGCACTGAATCCGGGAAAAGCGAGATGGGAAAACCTTCCGAAAGCCAGATCAGATTCTTGCGTCCCGGATACCCGGCCAGCATCTTGGCCAGTGCATCGAGCTGGTTCAATGTGGTTTCGATCCCGCGGGTATCGGTGTGAAAATCGCCTTTGGTCGCAAACGCGGACCTACGGGAATCGAAGCTCTCAGTAACGTTCATTTTCGCGGGAGGAGTGTATTTCTCCAGCACGCTCCTGAGAGCGGTCGCGTCGGTGGTGAAATCGTGCAAGAGCCTGAGCTGGCTTTCCAGGGCAAAAATCGCGACCGGCCTCTCAACAGGTTTGCTGGCAAAGAAATTGACCAACTGGTCCTTTGCATACGCCTGCGATGTCAGCTCTCCATTCACGGCGTCAAAAAGGATTACATTCAACCCCGACGACGCAAATTGTGGGGCATTGCTCACCACGTTTGGCGGAAGCTGTTGCGCAGCAGCCGACGATTGAGCGCCTCCTGAATGCTGAAAACTAAACCCGTCAATTTTTTGCGCCTGGCCAGACTCAAGCACGGTAAAATCTTCAGACTTCAGATCAGCTATGGGCTGGCCTTTGCTGTCTATGGCCACAACGTCGACCACAACCAGCCGAGTGTTTGTGCGCAGCGTGTCTGCGGATTGCAAGGTTTGAGGATTGGCCGGCGACGAAATAGCGCACGAGACCAACAGCATTCCGGCGAGCATAAACCGAGAATTGCTCCGCTTCATAAGAAATCCCTCCTCAGAAAGCGCGGATGAATTCGGCCTTATTCGCCGCAATCTCGCCTGCTGCAAATAGACGGTCGACTGACCTCTTGCCCGGCAGATACCCGATCAGCGGCACGTCTGTATGCACCAGCAGATCAGTATTTGACACAGCGTTCATGTACTGCCGGGGATACACCCGCCGCGCGTGAACATGCGCCGGTCCCACACCCACACCGCGCAGCAGCGCGCTGAATTCCCAAACGCCGGACGCAATGACAACATCCGCTCCCATCCGCCGGCAGATTTCGGAAGGCAAGACGCATGAAGTTCCACCGTCTTCCAACCGCATTCCGCCGAGAGATACTGAGCGGCGGATCACTCGCATGGCGCAACTCGCGCTGATGGCCGGAGCAAGCTTACCTGAATTCAGGACCACTGTCTGTTTTTTATGTACAGTAGTGGCGATCGCCGCAAATGGTACCCGAAGGTCCACAAAACTCTCCGGTAGCCATTTGCGGCAAAACTCTTCCAATCGACGGCCGTTGAGCAGGTGGGGCCAGAAAACGTCGCGCGCCATCTGCAAGATCTCCTGCCAGTTCATGCCGGCGGCAAAGGCGGCGCCCACCAGGCTGCCCACACTGGTACCGACAACGATAGAAGGACGTATGCCGGCTTCCGTGAGCGCTTTGATGACGCCAATGTGGGCAATTCCCCGCACCGAACCGCCGCTCAATGCGAGACCGATCTTGCGGTGCCTGAACTCCCGCAGTTTACCCATCGAGATGTCCGCAGCATCGTTCAACTAAAGACTCCAGGGTTTGTATCGCTGAGTTTCCATGCGGACGCCAAGCTCGGTCGATTTCCCTTTGGGAATGCTCAGCGACTTGAATTCGGCCCCGCGAAAATGTTTCGCCAGAAATATGATCTGGCCTATGTGATAGGAATAGTGTTTGACCTGACGGTTGACAGCCTGCAAGACGGTATACTCCTGTCCGCGAATCCGCACGCGGCGTGCCAGGTCACCTTCGGTGAGTGGATCAACTGCCTGAAAAACGCAGTTCCAACCCGCATTCCACCAAGCGATAACCTGCTCCGGAGTCGTGGAAGGATCGAGCACGAATTCGTGATCGCGGTTTCGGTCCGGCTTTTCGCCATCGCTCAAAAGAAAGTCGGTCCAGCGTGAGCGCATGTTGCCCGCCATATGTTTCACGATGGCGGCAATGCTGTTCGACTCGGGATCGATTTGTCTCAGCCAATCTTCCGGACGCAGTTGCGCAAATGCGCCTTCGGCAAGCAGCTTGTACTCGCGAAAGCTGAGCCGTGCCTCTTCGAGGTAGCCAGTCGGTTTTGCGGTCATAACGCGAGCACCGGCTGGCAGACTGGATCAAGGATACCTGGTAAATCGGCGTCACTCTGCAGCGTCCCGAAAACATGTCCGCCCTGCCCGCCGAGCCGCGAAGCGATAAACGCGTTTGCCGCGGCGCTCGAGCTGTGCCGGACCATCAGTGACGCCTGAAGCACCAGTGCAGCCCGCTCGGCCAGCCGCCTGGCTTGACCCTCGGCGCGCCCACCGCCGTTTGCCGCAGCACCCGCTGCCTGTTGTTTGAGCGACCCTTCCAACTCGCTTACGCAGTTGTCAATCCTCGGATCGGCGCCTGCAACCAACCGCAGCTCATGCATAAGCGCCTCCAGCGTGCTCGAATCTTTCGCGAGAGCGCGCAGAATATCCAGGCAAATCACATTGCCTGATCCTTCCCAGATGGAATACAACGGCGCTTCGCGGTAGAGCCGCGGCATGATGGATTCTTCCACGTAACCGTTTCCCCCCAGGCATTCCAGCGCCTCGCTGACTTGCATGGGCGACCGCTTGCACAACCAATACTTGGAGATTGCGGTGGCAATGCGTCCGAAAGCGCGCTCACGTTCGTCGGATTCGCGGGCGTCGAACGATCTTGCCAGGCGGACCATGAGCAATGTCGCGGCTTCTGACTCAAGCGCGAGATCAGCCAGGACGTTGCGCATCAGTGGCTGGTCCAGCAACAATTTACCAAACGCTTTGCGATGTCCGGCATGATGCACCGCCTGCACCAGGGCCTGACGCATAAGTGCGGCGGCGGCAATGGCGCAGTCAAGGCGCGTGTGATGGACCATCTCGATAATGGTGTTGATGCCGCGTCCTTCTTCACCGACCAGCCGCGCCCACGCGCCGTGGAATTCGACTTCACTGGAAGCATTGGAGCGGTTCCCCAATTTGTCTTTGAGCCTCTGTATGTGGAAATGATTGCGCTCGCCTGTGGGCGTCCAACGCGGCAGGAAAAAACACGAGAGGCCCTTCAGGGCTTGCGCCAGAATCAGGAACGCATCGCACATGGGAGCGGAGCAGAACCATTTGTGCCCGGTGATCAAATATTCGCGCGAACCGCCGATTCGTTCGGCTACGGTCGTATTGGCGCGGACGTCGGAGCCGCCCTGCTTCTCCGTCATTCCCATGCCCAGTAACGCGCCGGACTTCTGCTGCGCCGGCGCAAAACGAGAATCGTAGCTCGAAGCAAGGAGCCTTGCTTCCCACTCGCCTATCAATTCAGGCTCGGCGCGCAGCGCGGAAAGTCCGGAAAACGTCATCGAGATCGGACAAGTATGACCAGCCTCGTTCTGGGCCGTGAGCATCAGCAGGACGGCGCGGGCCAGGTGCGCGCCTTTCTTCTTCTCGATCCAGGGGAGGCTGTGAACACGATGCTCCACCGACGTCCGCATCAGATTGTGCCATGAGGGATGAAACACCACTTCGTCCCGGCGATTCCCGGATTGATCATGCGTGTGCAGAACCGGCTCGTTCTCATTGGCCTCAAAGCCCCAGCGCTGCAATTCTTCAGTACCCAGCAACCCGCCAAGCTCGGCAATCTCTGGTTGCGCCCAGGCGGCGTCTTCACGCTGGATTGCGTTTACCAGTGTCGTGTCCGTTAGGAACAAGTTGTATCCGGTCAGCGGAGCGGGCTGATTAGAGACCTCATGGGTCAAGGAACCGGCTGTGCGCGCAGGAGAGTTCACCGCCCAATTATCTTCCCTCGCTTAACGCGATTCAACTGGGAGCTGGGAAAGCGTTTTCAGTTGTTTCGCGGCAGGCCTTCTGTCAAGCTTGCTCCATGCTGAGACGTATGGCTTCCAGATCAACGGGGCCGCATCCGGGCGTGATGCGATTCATGCCAGTGGGCGCTGGAATTGTCGGAGGCATATTCGCAATTGGCATCATCGTAATTGGCTTGGGAAGATTCCCCTTGCTCTGGTATTTCTTTGTGCCGGCAGTCGTCATGGGCCTCGGCATAGCATTAGTGCTCAGAGTGACTCATCGTTAGAACACCTCCAGATTTCCCAACCATTCCTTACAGAACTTAACCCTGCGCAAAGAAGCGGCAGCAGTTCGCGCGGGTTCTAACTATCAAGAAGTTCATGTTGATGCCGGTCAAAGCCGGCGTTCTTGGAGGGTTTATGCGATACATGCGAGCAATAATGTTGGGGGTTGCGCTGATTGCTGGCAGTGCAAGTTTGGCGAGCGCGCAGGTGCTGTCACTCCAGTTGGGTGGGGGCGACCGGGATGACCGGCAGGCGTACAGCGAGGGATACCGCCAGGGCCGGTGGGATGGCGAGCACAACCGCCGCGCGGACTGGGATGACAGCCGTTGGCGCGAAGCTGACGATCGCCGCGCTTACCGCAACGGATATCTTCGCGGCTACAACGAAGTCCGTCGCTACAACGATCACGACCGTGATGACGGCTACTACCGCGGCGGTGGTGGACCTGGCTATGGTTTGAATAATGCCCGTCAGTACGGCTATCAGGATGGCTACAACGATGGACTGCGTGACCGTCAAACCGGCCACAGCTTCCGTCCCACGCACGACGACAATTATCGCGATGCCAACCGAGGCTGGGATTCGAGAATGGTCAGCAGCAACGACTATAAATATGCCTACCGCCAGGCTTATAGCAACGGATACGAGCGCGGATACAACAGCAACGGCGGGTATCGTCGCTGAGAACTCTTAATGTAGCAACAAAAAGGGAGCATGAGAAATCATGCTCCCTTGGTTCTTTTTCAGCACCTACATTGATTTAAGCAGCGACTTCCAACGCTCCCAGGCCTCCGTACGGGCTTTCTTGTTGGCAGCATTGGTGTCACCGGGATCTTCACCGGCGCGCATGAATCCATGACCGGCGCCTTCATAGGTGACCGGATCGTATTTTTTGCCGGCGTTTTTCATGGCCGTCGTGGTGTCTGGGATGGTTGCGTCGATACGAGAATCGCTCCCGCCGTAAAAACCATACACGGGCGCAGTAATGTTCGCGACATCCTTGGGTGGAGGGCCGTAAAAGACGAACGCCGCGTTGAGATCTTTGCGGTTGGTCGCAAAGCGGAAGCTCTGCCCGCCGCCCCAGCAGAATCCGGCCACCGCCAGCTTTCCATTGGAAGCTGGAAGCTTCTTCACATAGTCGGCTACCGCGTTCAAATCGACGGTCACCGTGTCCGGATCGAGGCCGGAGATCGCCTTCATCGCATCCTGCCCACTGGCAAAGGCGCTGGTGCCCCCGCCGTTCGGACCGTAACCCGACAACAAGTCGGGAGCAATCGCGATGTAGCCTGCAGCCGCCAGATCGTCGGCCTCGCTGCGTGCCCAGTCGGTAAGACCAAAAATCTCGTGAATGACGACAACAGCCGGCGCCTTCGACTTGACCTCAGGGTAAACAACGAA
>WNFI01078983.1_pt1 | contig 10771 bp, 7 predicted proteins | sample 5400471 | NCBI WGS metagenome assembly WNFI01 (sample SAMN13153348, study PRJNA577476) | soil metagenome | isolation source: 100 cm saprolite on Douglas fir-dominated hillslope | place: USA:California | collected 2013-09-17 | reverse complement strand
AGTATCCATGCTTTCTGCAAAATCCACCATCTAATATGCTCATGTGCTAAATTGCCTAAAATACCTCTTGGTAGAACGATACCCAATCTTCCTCCTGGCATCAGCCATTGCAAACAGCGCTCAATAAAGAGAATTTCCGCTGAAATATTTTCATGCAGCTTCCCTGTATTGATAAAATTTTCTTTGGGTTCTCTTTCCCAAATGTGAGCTAACTCGAATCGGCTAAGTATACTTTTATCTGTAATGGGAATTTGCGAACCAAAAGGAGGATTAGTCATTAAAACGTCGAAAGTACCTAGTCGTAGATCACGTTTAGCTTTTCTGAGGTCAGTTGTATTTCCATCTGGGAATGCAAGAGAGTCTATTTGATATAAGTTTTCTCCTGTGAAACCCATCAATGCCGTGTGTACTTGAGTTGCTTTGATCATAAATGAATCGATGTCAGCTCCAACTACTTTACAGTCAAGAAATTTCCCCTGTGAACCACTAGCTTCTCTAAATTTCTCTGATTTCTTAGCGGACGATATATTCACTTTCTGGTTGAGCTTTTCTAATATGTACATCCAGGTTCTTACTAGTAAACCACCTGTTCCACAGGCCGGATCAAAAATATCTTCCTCCTCCCCTGGATCTAAAAACTCTACCATGAGCCGAGATATGCCTTCAGGTGTAAAGTATTGACCTCTCTCGCCCCGGAAATTCGGTTCAACAATTTCTCGATAGGCTACTTCTTTAGCATCCGGCGGTGAACTCGCAAAATCATACCTTGCAAGTTCAGAAACGACGAATGCTAATGCGCGGTCGGACAGAATGATTTCTTCGTTTCCTCTAAAAACGTTTTTGTCAATCTCCTTAACTTCCTGAAAAAGAAGTTGAATACGTGTTCGCATCTGTTTACGACCATTAGAGTTAAATTGCTCTCCAAGACCCGCCCAAAAGCGGCGTTCGCCTTGCTTTGCACTTTCGTCGTGGATTTTACAGAAAATGAGGTAAAGAAGCTGCCAAAAAGTCGTATCCTTGGGCAATCCCTCGTTGCCTCGCATGAAGATCTGACAACGCCGAAACGACGTTTGTAGTATTTCCGAATCTGCTTGACGAGTATGTATTCTGGAAGTAATGTTCTCCGCCTCGGAAACATCATCTGATAGCGGCCAATCGCTAATCGGATCGAGTTGGGAACCCAGATCCGTCGTATGTTTTTCGAGGTAGAAAAACTCCAAGCCATTCGTCCAGAGCCCATATTTACATGAAGGCAGTTCTGCCATAAGTGTCTTAAGTTCTCGAAGATCCTCCTCAGCTTGATGATAATCTCTGATCTTAGCTATATTTTTCCCCGTACGTGCCCCTGGACGACAAACAATGATTCTGTTTAGAAAAGTTTCCTGATGTGCCTGCCCATGATTGAAGATTACAATATCCAGTTTCTTTAGTTTTCCTCCGATTCGTACCGGAAATTCAATTTCAATATCCTCCATAGGGATACCATAGTCATGAAAAAGCATTCTGATAACTTGTTGGCGTATATACCCCTCTGAGTTTCCTCTGAACTTCTCTTGGCCATTATCGAAATCAAAAACATAACTTTCTTCAGCAGAAGCATCATTAGATGCGGGCCCGATAAAGCTATCAATCTTTGGCAACGTAGTTTCTTCAGCCATCGTATTCTCCCGCCTTTGTTATTCGCTTCTTCTCCTTACCCTTAATTTCCGTAGCTCCTTGCTCAAAGATAAAGCCAATGTCCCTTAGAGTCTTTCGCTCTTTTGGACCACTACAAGTTTTAAGTACACTTTATATTTTACCCCTAAGTATACTTTATATTTTACCCTTGTCCAGTCCTTGGTTTAGGGGCTCTCCTGCAGAAATGGTGCTCAGCTGTATGAGAGACAGACACAGAATGCAGGTTGAGAGGACGTCGGACGTCTGCGCATGTGAGCAAGCGCGTCTTTGAAGAGGAAAGATCATTCGCCGCTCTGGCGGGTGTGCCACCCGCGGCTCTCCCGCACTTTGAAACGTCATGCGCCGCAGGCCACTGAGAAGAACTAATTCATTTATCGAGTTGAAATCAAGGAGAAAAAGGAGTGAAAATGATGAAAACAGGTATTGAGGAAGGATCATTCGCCTTCCCAAAATCTGTACCATTCACACGCCTCATTTTCTTCAGATGCGGGAACTTTGCAAAAGCGTCGTTTCATATAACAGAAGCACGTATGGGGTTGCATTTCCCTTCGTTTTTCATGAAATGCCGTGGTTTTCTCGCTCCGACAATTCAACAAATGAATTAGTTCTTCTCAATGGCCGCAGGCGCACCACTCTGTAATGAACCCCAAAAAGTGGTTCAGGCACACTTTCGATGATTCATAACACGAGCGAATCGCAGAAGCCCGGATAAGAACGCTTTAGTGGTGGATCTTACTGGTGATTCAGCTTTTACTCGGCCTCAAATCATCGAAAGTGTGCCTGAACCACTTTTATTTTCCAAAAAACACTCACTTCCTGAAGACAGAGGAAGTAATGTAGTATTGCGCCTGTTGTTTGCAGGAAAAATGCTTGCGAAGATCTTCCGGGAGGACATCAAGCACGCGCCTTGTGATCCTGATCTGTCCACCCATGCTTTTCTCCTCACACAGAGCAGCGCGCTCAACCGCTTCGCCCAAACAAATCCGGTCTCGCTCTCCACGAGTTCCAAGTCGTGAGACCAGCGTGGTGCCAAGATCGATGCCGACCTTCAACTGCAACTCAGCAATTTCTGGAAGGCAGGCAGGAAGCGTCTGTTGCATGGATCTCTGCAAGCCTATGGCCGTGTTCACTGCCTTGGCAGCGATAGCGGCTTCTTTATCCTTCGGCAAATGAAAGAGCCCCTGTACCCGATCCCCTTGATACTGAATCCGCAGACCCTGGTAGTCATCTTTGATGACGCGGGCCATCTCCTTGCGAATAGCGTGGAACACCTTGAGGGCTGTCAACTTCTCTCGCTTTGTCCTGGCAGCATCAATGTAGCCTGTAAAGCCAGAGACATCGGCAAAGAGTGAGGCACCCACGACTCGCTTGTTGTCGAAAATGCTGAGCCTATCCAGGTCAATTGGAGCATCGGCATCACCATAAACGATCTTCGCGAAGGGACACTGGCGTTTCGCATCCTCAAGACGCCGGATAAAGACGTCTCGCTTCCATGAAAGCGAGTGGTCTTTGAGCAGTTTGTCCAGCGCATTTCCCGCGACTAGCTCAAGCTGGTAAAGGTTCTGACCAACTGAGCTACAGCGTTTGCGGAGGTCTCCTGGCAGCGCCGCATAAACGTTCTCGGTGAGGCGCAAGCTGTTCGCAGGACCGATAATCTTAGCTGCATGATTGGCTGGTGACCCCAGAAAGAGCAGTTCCTGATCCCCCCTAATGCCATCACGGGTTCCGATGGCGATCCCTTGATCCGTACCCGCCGCGATAGTGAAGTCACCGAAACCAGGGAAGGCAGGGTTGAACATGGTTTGAACAAACTCCTTCAGGGCGAGCTCGAAGAGCACCGCCTGTGCAGATAGTTGCCTCCTCTTCTGCGTCCCTCGATTGAAAGCCCTCTGCCTCCTCGGTTGATAGAAGAGCGCATGCAGTTTGGACCCTTGGAAGTGGATACACTCTCCACCGAAGAGTTCCACGAGCTGCGTTACTGCGCGCTGGTAGAGATGTACAGCCTGAATCAGGCGCTGGTATTCGCGCTGAGCACCGCTCCCAAGGGAAGCCAGGCGCGCGAAATTCGGAACTGCCACATAGACGTGGGTACCATAGATCTCTCGGCACACGGTTTCCCGGAGCAGCTCTTCGAGGTTGTCCGTTCTGCTGAACGGACGTATCTCAATCTTCCCCATCGTATCGAGATGATGCCGGATGCGCTTTATGCTCTTGTCGTACTCCCAACTCATACCTCCTACTCCTCTCCGATCCCGCTCATGGCCTGCCAGGTATAAAGCGTCTGCGGTTCCGCTCCTTTGATGGGATAGTTCTGGTGGACCAGCAGTTGTTCCTGAACATCAGACGGCAAGCGATCATAGAACGCTTTTCCCATCACGAGTGATGCACTGAGAGCTTTTGTCTCGCTCTCGAAGCGAGCTGCTAAATTGACCGGCGTTCCCAATACGGTGAACTGCCGTTTGCCCTCGCCACCGACATTACCGATGAATACTTGCCCTGCATTCAACCCCACGCCAATCGCAATCGGCCCGTTCCCAAAAGTCATCTGCTCAGCGGCGGCAATCATCGCTTTGGCACACGCAAATGCCTGCTTGGAAGGATCTTCCTCACTCGGGACAAATCCCCAGATCGCCATCACGGCGTCCCCAATAAACTTGTCAACGAGCCCCTCATGCTGGTGAATGATATTTACCATGGCGTCGAAATAGGCGCTTAACTGCCCGGCAACGTCCTGTGGGATCATCCCTGCTGATTGTTCGGTGAACGAACGAATGTCAGCAAAGAGTATAATCGCGTCGATATAGCGCGGCTCACCATATGCCAGTCCGGTAGCAAGGAGTCGCTGTGTAATCGCAGGAGAGAGGTGAGCGGAAAATTCACTGAAGAGGAGGTGCTCATTGCGAAAGCGAAAAGCGCGCTCGTTCGTCGCTTCACTGAGTTTCTGGGAGACAAAGCGAAGCAGATTTCCCGTAAAGGTTGCATCTCTCAACAAGCGCTCAACTAGCAAGCGCGGCAGGACGAGCGCCTTGACCACTCCCTGAGCGACGACGGTTGCGGTACGGGTTGTTTGGTTGATGAAGGCCTGCTCCCCAATCACCTCATAGGCTCCGCGCGAAACCAGAAAGATGCCGTCTGTAAGAATCCGTACCTGTCCATGTAGGAGGAGGTACAGGTCATCGGGCTTATCGCCCTGGTGGAACAAGGCCTCTCCATCTCGATAGAAGCGGATCATCCCGTCTCGTTTGACCGCCTCGAGTGATTCGAGAGAGATGTTGCCTAAAAGCGATAGATGATTAGGATCGGCATCGTAGAGTAGGTGCTGCCTGTCTTCCACATGTCCTCCCGCGTTCTTTCCTTTGTTAGCTGAGCAATACACATCAGTAAGTCGTGATAGAGATGCGTCGAGCATTTGCCATAATCTCAGCACATAATCTATAACGGATACGGCTTCTTCGTATAGGAACTATTTCACATTTTCCGTATAACGTTAGACTATGCTGGCTATTTGTGAAGTTCGTTTACATTGTAGTCAATGGAGGCCGCCAATGAGAACTAAAAATATCAATCGAATGAATATTGACAAGCAATGAACGATGTCCATCCAGGATTGGAAGTCTGCAATATATAGTGGATCCCTCTGCTGTCAGGCTCATCCCCGAATTAAGTGGGCTGCTTGCTTGAAACAAGGGAAGAGGCATAAGCAGTTGTGTGCTTACACACAAAAAGCGGTTTTGAGGACAACAAGTCGTTCAAAACTTTGATGGAGTTCCTCTATATGGGTAAATACACCGGCAAACCTAGGTATTTATTAACCCCAGTTTTGTTAATCGAATAGTGAGAGCCTGGGCACTCACACCGAATTGAGCAGCCAATCGTCGAACGGCTCCTTCATCAAATGCGTCAAACGGTTGGTTACGGATCATATCCCTCAATTGCTTTTCAGGCATCAACAGTTCTGCTGCAAAGGCATTTGCTTCAATTTCTTGAACTTTGCTTCCATCTGAGGACGTTATATCTCGGAAAAAAACGGTAGAAGCATCAATAAAAATGCTCGAGGCGCCGCGATGGAGCAGAAAATGCCCTAGTTCATGCGCAAGAGTAAAGCGTTGTCGGTTTAGATGATGACCCTCATTCACGCCAATAATTGCACGATCATCCTTGATTACCAACATTCCTGATACGCTGTCTTCCAGTTCCTGAGTACGGATTACGATATTGTGCGCTTCTAAAAGTGACTCAATATCGATTGGCGGATTCTTTCCAAAGTGTTTGAGGAGCTGCCGTGCTACTTCTTCTGGTTTTTTTGGCACAAGGTTCTTCTCCTTTGTTTATTCCTCCAGTAGCCGCTTGAGAAACTCAGCCGTTTTAGGGGACACCTCTTTCGCGACGCCATCGATGTTTATTGACGTCGTGGTCGGCTGAGAGATAGCAATATTTCTTGGCAGAATATCAACTACTTCCACTCCAAGCTCTATGCACAGCTTATAGAGCAGATGCAGTGGTAGCTTCTGGCGGCCTGCCTCAATATTGGCGATGGACGTACGCAGTACTCCAACTGCATCGGCAAGCTGAGCTTGCGTTATGTCCACCTTTACTCGTTGCCGCTTTACGTTCTCGCCAATGAGATGATAGAGTAGGGTTTCATTCACCTGCATATTGTACAGTATGCACAATTTGTACTGAGGAGCATGATGAGCGAGAATCAGTCCCTAAACCAGGTTGTGATTTTCCAGCCAGTTGGCACCGGCGATTCAACTACTATTGTGATCGACGGTGAGCATGTGATACAGGTCGACCTGCACCACATGGAGATAGCAAATGAGGAAGTCAGCAAGTACACGCCCATTGTCGACGTTCTGAAGGAGTTGCTGCCACAGCGCAATAGTCATCCCTACCTCGCGGTATTTGCGCTTACGCACGCCGACGAGGACCATTGCCAGGGATTCGGCGCCCTCCTCGACTCGGACATCCTCATCGGTGAGCTCTGGGCGACCCCGAGGCTCTGGCGCGAGTATGCTGAGGATAATACTGAGCCGTGTGAAGACGCGCGCCGGTTTCATGAAGAGGCGGATCGCCGAGTTCAGGCATCACTTGAACACATCCGTGCGGGCCGCGAGATCCCGAGCGGCGATCGCGTGCGCGTCATCGGCTATGACACCGATTTTGATGACACTAACCATCCATACCGTGATCTTCCCGATGAGCAAAAGTCCTTCCCTGGCCAGCTTGTGACGGCGGTCGATGGAGATGACGTCAGTGACTGTTTCGAGGCATTCATCCACGCCCCATTCAAGGACGACTGCGCCGCTGCCCGTAATGACACCTCCCTGGCCATGCAGGTCACGCTCAAGAATGGTGACACTGTGGGCCGGGTGCTTCTCCTTGGCGACCTGGCTTACCCTACCCTGCAGCGCATTTTCAGTCAAACCAAAGACACCGACCGCTTAGCGTGGGATGTCCTCCTCGCCCCACACCATTGCAGCCGCAAGGTGATGTACGCTCCAAATGAACAGGGCAAGGAGGAACTCAAGCAGGACATTATGGACGGGTTTGACAATAGCCGGGGTGAAAGAGCATACGTTGTTGCCAGTTCCGAGCCGATACCCGGTTCGAACCAGCCTGGAGACAACCCACCCCACGCAAAAGCCAAAGCGCGCTACCGGGAATTGGGCATCGAGGATTTCCTTTGCACGCAGGAGTACGGCGACATCAACGATCCCGAACCCATCATTTTCACCCTGACCCCCGGCATCGGCCTCGAACTACAGCCTGCAGAGACGAGAGAGACGGCTTCAATGGGCAATGCGGCCCTTCTCGGAATTGCCGCTGTAGCGGCGGGATTTGCTGCGGTCAAGTTGGGTGGCGTCTTGAAAGCGGCAATAAGGCGCGCGCGTGGAGCCGATGCTGCGCCGACCAAGCCTGTTGGTTTCGGCCTGCGTAAGCACCAGGTCTAATAGCCATGATGCCTGGAATTCATCTTACAGCAGGTCAACAGCAAGCACTCGATGAACTACGCGAGGTTGAAGAAGCCGACCCGGCAGCGCTCGAGATCCTGGAGGTACAGCAGCCAACCTATTGGAGTTGGCTGCAGATTCTCATTTCCATCGAGACAGCGGATGCAATACTAGATGGACAAATCTCCAGCCCAGGAGAGCGAGTTGACATCCGTGCGCGAGAACGTTTTACGATCACAGTTCCGCCCAACTTTCCCTTCGTGCCTCCGCAAGTCTCAGTACCGCACGACCGGTTCGCAGGCTTGCCGCACGTGCAATGGCGTCATCATTTATGCCTGTATATCTCGCCAACAACAGAATGGCAGCCTTCAGACGGCATGTTCGGACTGCTTGACCGGTTACTTCTCTGGATCGAGCGGGCAGCTGCTGGCGCTCTCGACCCGGCAGGGGAGCCACTCCATCCGCCTGTCGCATATCAATCGATGCATGCTGGCGTTGTCGTCGTCAGAGAGGATGCGCCTCCTATCCAGGATGCCGCGTGGGTAGGCTTCGCTGTCCTGCGGCAGGTGTCAGACACGCGGGTAGACTTAGTCAGGTGGTTAAGCCTGGAGGAAACCCTTCGTTTCCTTGCCGCTCCAACCAATGAGACGCTCGTTGCCCTCACAGGGATCAGCGTCCAGGCCGCGACCGTGCGGCTTGCTCTGGTGATTCTCCTGACCAAACCTACGGCTTTTGAGTTTCCCGATAAAGCGAGGGCACTCATCGACATGCTGAACGGACAGGGGATCGACAAAGATGTGATACTCGACGGGTTTGCCTTAGTCGCAGGCCTGAATCAGCGGCTCGCCGTATTACAGGGGGGAGGAACAGAACAGGGTGTATACACGATTATCGGCACGCCGATGCGTGGAATCGCCGGGGGAGAACGGCGGTACCATCTCGTTGTCTGGCGCCTGTCTGCCCTCGAGCAGCAAGCCGTTGATTTGCTCGATAGTGTGTTCTCTCAGAGTGCTGAGCTCGCCTCGATCGGCGAGCGGGCCCGCGGTTGGCTCGGTCAGTGGCTGAATATTGCGGACCTGAATTGGGCGCGTGTGTTCGATGACCGTCCGGAAGTGACGACGCGGAGGGATCGCGGAAGCCCCCTGGAAAGCATGAAGGGGCGGCGGGTGTTCCTCATCGGGTGCGGTGCGATTGGCGGCCACATAGCGGAGCATCTTGCACGGGCCGGAGTTGGATATATCATGCTCGTGGACAAAGGCCAGGTGTCGCCGGGCGTGCTAGTGCGCCAACCGTACAATGATACGGACATAGGTCTGTCTAAGGTAGACGCGCTAGCGGACCGTTTGCACCACATGAGGCCTGACATAGATGTCTACACATGGGTAGGGGATATCCTGAATCTCTCTCCCGAAAATGATGCCTGGCCACTCGACGTGGACCTTATCATCGATGCCGCAGCCAACCCAGCTGTGACAGCCTGGCTGGAGCGATGGCGCAAGGGACACGCAGACACTTCGCCGCCGATCGTGAGCTTGTTGCTCGGCCACACAGCATGCCGCGGCATCGCGACGATTTCACCCACGGGATATAGTGGTGGCGGTGTGGATCTCTTGCGCAAGGTCAAGTTGGCCACGCTGGCAGATCCCGACCTCCGTATCTTCGCGGAAGATTTCTTCCCCGACCCGCCGCGCACCGACCATTTCCAGCCCGAACCCGGTTGTTCCGAGGCGACGTTCGTCGGATCCGACGCCGAAGTCGCGGCGCTAACAGCCACGCTGTTGATACATGCGCTTAAGACGTGCTCGCGGACACCCGCTTCTAGCCCATCGGGCAACGCTGTCCTCGTCGATCTCGGCATTAGGGATTCACCGGCGGCAACGCGCCAGCTGTCGTGGTCAGCGGACATGGTTATCCAGGACCAGGCGACCGGATTGCATATACGGCTGTTACCCTCCGCACTCTCAGAGATGCGAGCGGAGTGCCGTCTGATGGCCCGTCGCCGTGGCCAGCAGGTCGAGACAGGGGGGCTCCTGTTCGGAGAGATCGACGACGCCACTGGCATCGCTTGGGTAACGTTGGCTTCGGGGCCACCACCCGATAGCCGTGCGTCGAGGCAGGCATTCGTCTGTGGAGTCGAGGGTGTCGAGGAACAGGTCCACTGGCAGGACAAAACGACCCGAGGGGCGGCGCGGTTCCTGGGCCTCTGGCACAGCCACCCAGGAGGGGTAGCGGCACCAAGCGATATCGACGAGGAGGGGATGCATGAACTCTTGGTCCCGGTCGAGCATGCCCCTAGGTGCGCCCTCTTACTGATCATCGGTGGCGTATCGGAACGCTGGGCGACATGGGTACATACCCAGGCTGGGGAAGATGCTACTCCTCCTCAAATATATGCGCGTCTCTGCAACCGCCCGCAGCAAATGAAGAGCACTCACCAGAGTGCGGACAATCGTTATGCACAGGCAATGGCGTCTTCGAATGAGAACGAGACACGACGCTGGTCGCCTTCTGTCCGTCGTAAGCAGTCGCATCGACGGCAATTGGGATGGATTCGGAAGTGGATTCGGTGGAGGGGGTCTCATGGAGCGTGATATCGGACTAGCTCTCTCAGGCGGCGGTTCGCGGGCCGCTGCCTTCCACCTGGGATGTCTTCGCGCACTGTACGATCGTGGGCTGCTGCCCCGGGTGCGGGTGATCTCCGGCGTATCTGGTGGCGCGCTACTTGCCGCGCTCTACGCGTATGGTCCGGTCTCGTTCGACGAGTTCGATGCGATGGCGACGGAGTTCCTCCGGCGGGGATTCCAGTGGGCTATTGCCCGGCGCTTTCTGACGAGCCTACGGGGTGTGCAAGCTGGGCTCGGCATCGCAAGCCTTCCGCTCAGCGGTGCTGTGGCAGTGGCGAGGTACCTGGCCGAGGCATCTGGGCTCATCCATTCTACGAGGGTCTTGCTGCAACACAGTCCCGCAGGATTACGCCAGGTGAATCGAACGACCGCATTCGTCGATGTCCTCGACGAGAAAGTATTCGGCGGAAGAACGATGCAGCAGATATCGCACGCCGGTCTCGATGTGGTGCTTACGGCGTGCGACCTTGGGACGGGTGGTGCCGTCCGGTTCGGCAGTCGCACGAGCGCCTGCTC
>WNFI01055633.1_pt1 | contig 10771 bp, 10 predicted proteins | sample 5400471 | NCBI WGS metagenome assembly WNFI01 (sample SAMN13153348, study PRJNA577476) | soil metagenome | isolation source: 100 cm saprolite on Douglas fir-dominated hillslope | place: USA:California | collected 2013-09-17 | reverse complement strand
GTCGCGGTCCCGGTGTTGATTCGGTCGCTCGGGCCGGGACGTTTCGGCGTGCTCACCCTGGCCTGGGCGCTGATCGGTTATTTCGGATTGTTCGATTTCGGAATCGGGCGAGCTTTGACGCAGGCCGCGAGCGAAGCGCTGGGTCGCAACGATCATAAGCGGCTGACGGAGATCGGTTCGACCGCCATGGCCGTCATGTTCCTACTCGGCTCCGTTGGCGCGCTCATCGTGGCGGCCCTCACACCCTGGCTCGCATACCACGTTCTCAACATGGACGACGCGCTTCGTCCAGAGGCGGCACGCTGTTTTTATCTGCTGGCACTGTCCCTTCCCTTTGTCCTGAGCACACTCGGCTTCCGGGGTCTGCTCGAGGCGCATCAACACTTCGGCCTGGCAACGGCGCTGCGCATGCCGTACGCACTCTTCAATTTCGTCGGCCCGCTTTTCGTTCTGCCCTTCACGAACAATCTGGTCGCGATTGTCGGAATACTGGTATTTGGGCGAATCGGGACCTGGCTTGCCCACCTGATCTTCGGGCTCCGTCGGTATCCGTGGCTGAAAATCACATCGTTCAGAAACGTCTCGACAATCCTCCCGCTCTTCCGAGTCGGAGGCTGGATGACGGTGAGCAATATCATTAGTCCGATGATGGTGAGCCTCGACCGGTTTCTGATCGGTGCGCTGCTTTCGATGACGGCGGTGGCGTTCTACGTCACCCCGTACGAGGTGGTGACGAAGTTGCTGTTCGTGCCGGCCGCGATCCTCGGTGTGTTTTTCCCCGCATTCGCATCGACGTTCGTCCAGGATCGATCGCGCACCGCGGCCATTCTGGACCGCGCAACGAGACTCATGGTTCTGTCGCTATTTCCGGTCGTATTCGTGCTCGTCACGTTCGCCCACGAGGGGTTGCTTTTGTGGGTCGGCCAGGAATTCGCCCGCGAAAGCGCCATCGTCCTTCAGCTGCTGGCGATCGGTGTGTTCATCAACAGCCTCGGACAAGTTCCCTTCGCCTTGCTTCAGGCGACCGGGCGTCCTGACCTGACGGCGAAGCTTCACATGTTCGAGCTGCCGCTCTACGCGGCAATGATCTATCTCTTTGCCACGCGCATGGGACTGGCGGGAGTTGCGCTCGCCTGGACGGCTCGAATCGCTATCGACACAGCGGTGCTGTGCTGGCTCACCAGGCGGCAACTGGCCGAGGCAACCCCGGCACTCGGGCGCGCCGCGCGCTCAGTCACTCTGCTGACGGGGGTTCTGGTGATCGGGGCCATTCCGAGCAGCCTGGCGGTGCGCGCGATCGGCGGATCGGTCGTCCTGCTTGGGTTCTTCCCGATGTCGAAGGTCGTGTCGTTTGGGTCGTAGGGATTGATCGTCTGGAACAGGTAGTTGAGGCGCCGGGTGCGCGTAATCGCCGCCTCGAGGCTGACCCATCTGGAGTCCAGCTTCGCTTGCAGTCCCGCGAACAGTGATACGTCATGCCCGAAGTGAGTGAAGCCCCCCGGCACGCTTCGATAGAACGCGTCGTCCTCCCAGCGAATTCGACCGATATTGCCACCGATTTGCCAGTTACGATGGAATAGATCGAGCCCGACGTACTGACTGGACGAACCAGGGCCGATGGCGGCGCCGATGACCTGGCCTCGCTGGGTGTATCCCTGAGGCACATTGTGACTAGCATAGAATTCTGAAATCTCGACGCCGGGATTTGGTGGTGTTTGCTCGAGCATCGTTGCTTCCGTCTCCAGCCGGATGAGCGTGACGGGGCTCAAGGCTCTCGCCCAATCGAGGCCTACCGTGTAGCCCTGACTAAGCTGCGGATCGATCAGCAGTTCTCGGAACGACTTTGGTGGCTGGAGTTTGGCCCACTCCACGTGAAACTCGAGTCCACCGACGGGTACTTGCCACTGTCCGAACAGTGAAAAGATTTGATCGCTGCTGCTCGCTGGGGGGCCCTGTGTGGATGGCGGGCGCCAATTGAAAACCACGTCAGCGAGGTGGGCAGGAATTCCCCGGAAGGTACCTACCGACGCATATACGCTGCGAGCTGCCCCAATTGTCAATCCGGTGTCCACGGCGAGTCGTAGGGTAAAGACTGCAGCGCTCAGCGATCGGAGGTTGTTCCGTGGGTCCGAGTCGAAGAATGGGGATTCAGTGAGGCCGCCGAGAAGCCAATGTGCCTCGATGTCACCAACGCGCGTACGCAGCGGACTGGATGTTCGAACGAACACCTGTGGGATTCCCGGCGCATTATTACTCATCACGAGGGCGTTTCGAATTCCCGGTCCCCACCAAAGGGACGCAGAGGTGGCCCCGAAAACCAAGCCGTGCGCTGCGAGCTGGATTGAGGTCTCTCCTTGGCAGATGTGACGAGGTGTGGTGCGATCACGACGCGAATGTTGCGATATGCCGACCGAAACCCGACCATCGCCGAGTAGCTCCAGCCCCGTCCGGCCCACATCGCGCCGTCGTTCCATGAGAGGGGTATTCTGGAGTTCCAGGCGGCTGTAAATATCGGGTCGATTGGAGAGATCTCCAGCCGTGTCGGATCGTTTCCCAGCGTGGTAAGGGAAAGCGACGACCGAATCAGCGATCCGTTTCCCCAGCAGGCGCCAATCAACGATCCAGTCCGCGCACTATCGTCGATTGCGGTGCCGACGAAGGCGAGACGCCGCTCCGGTGCTGTCCGACCTAAACCGACAGTCGGACATTGCGCCTGCAATATAAGCGGAAAGGCCGCGATGGCCGCGACGCCGATAACCGATACCGAACGAATGATCGAGTCCTTAGGCTTCAGCACTACCAACATTCTCGGACAAAGGAACACGAGCTGTGGAATCTCTGCTCGCAAGTCTATCTGCGGCCGCGAAACAAGAGAACCGCTCTTGACGGGTTTACGAAGGTATGTCAACGCGGTACTTATCGCCGCCGCGGCGATAATCGTGAGTCCTCAGCCGGGCCATGGTCAGCGAGTTCCGATCATCGTGCCAATCGGTGCGGGAAACGAGGTAGAGCGCTACCTCCGCGCGCTCTCGCTCGTCGGGATCATTCCCGCATCGCAATGGACGGTACGGCCGTTCGGCCCTGAGGAGTTGTTGGCGATGAAGGCGGCCGCGCCCCATCCATGGTCGCACGCGGTGACAAATATTGGGGCCGTTCAACCGCGCGTTGCGATCTTGGCGCCCGTTGTGACACTGACGGAGAACTCGAGCTTTCCATATGGCTTCAACGACGGACCTGTTTGGGCGGGCAAAGGCCTCACGGGCGTTTTGTCCTCGGGAGTCGGACTACATCAAGCGGGACTGTCCATCGCACTCAACCCGATTGCGTTTGTTACGCAGAACGCGAGCTTTGCGCTAGCTCCGAATGGGGTCGCTAGCTCCTATAGGGACTGGCTCTATCCTGGGGGTTGGATAGATCAACCGCAGCGATTCGGACCGAAAAGCTACGGTCGGATCGATCCTGGTGAAAGTCACGTCCGGTTGGACAGCCGCTGGGTTGTTGTCGGAATGGCAACTGAATCGGAATGGTGGGGGCCAGCAGTAGAGCATCCAATCATTTTAGGAAACAATGCTGGCGGATTTCCGCGAGCGTTTGCTGGTACGGCATCCCCTATCGATCTCGGCGTGGTCAGTGTGCATGGTCGGATCCTTTGGGGCCGAATCGATCAGTCGGGCTTCGGCGACACTGGAGCGGGGCGACGCAATTTTGCGACGGCGGCCGTTGGTACTATGTCTGTCGCGGGCGCGCCCGGGTTGGAGTTCGGCGCCGCTCGGTTTTTCCATCTTCCCTGGCCAGCCAACGGTCTTCTAGGGGCGCAGTGGTTGAGAGTCTTTGAGCCCGTATATAGAAATAGCCTCCCCAACCCGACTGGGTCCGACGCGGATGCTCAACTGGCGTCTCTTTTTATTCGGTGGGCGCCACCAGCCTCGGGCTTTGAGGCCTACGGTGAATACGGACGTGAAGACCACAATGCCGATTCACGTGACCTTGCGAAGGAGCCAGATCACGATGCGTCCTACCTGGTTGGGGTCCAGCGGGTGTTCTTCAATCCCCGGCGCCAGTCGATGACCGTTGTTCGAGCAGAACTGCTCAATACTCGCATTTCGCATCTGCAGCAGGCGGCTCAGCAGACAGCGTGGTACCTAAGTGGCGGCGGCAAAGATCACACGGAACGTGGTCAGGTTCTGGGGTCCGCTGGGGCGTACGGCGGCGGTGCATCGACGTTTGCCTTGGACCGATACACGAGCTCGGGTCGGACTACGATCCGATGGGATCGACTAATGCTAGGCGAGTTCCTCAACGCCTCCGACTTGCCGCAAGCAGATCGCGCTGATGTCCTTCATGCGATCAGCCTCGAGCGCATGCTACGCGCCGGTGGGTTGGAAGTGACAGGGTCCGCAACCCTGGCGAAGGAGTTCAACCGCCATTTCGGCGCCGACTGCTCGTGCTCGGCGCAGGCGGGATGCTCGGACACAAGCTCTCCCAGCGACTAGGGCGGAGCTTCGACACCGTCGGCGCCGCGCGCGAGGGAGCCGCCGGCCTGAAACAGATTCAATCGGTGACGCGGGTGCCAACGGTCGGCGGGCTGGATGTCACAACAACACCGACGGTTTTGCGCATTCTCGATGAGACGCAACCGACGGTGGTTGTCAACTGCGTTGGAATCGTCAAGCAAAGGCCCAATGCATTGGATACCGCCCAATCTGTTAGAATCAACTCGCTTTTTCCTCATGAGTTGGCCGCTATGTGCCATGAACGACACATTCGGCTTGTGCATGTGAGCACAGATTGTGTCTTCTCAGGAGACCGCGGTTCGTATCGCGAAAGCGACCGGCCAGATCCGGTTGACGTCTATGGTTTGTCCAAGTTGCTCGGCGAGGTGCACACGTCGAACGCCATTACCCTCCGAACATCGATAATCGGCAGAGAACTTTGCAACTTCCATTCGTTGCTTGAATGGTTCCTGCGCCAGCCCATTGATGCCGAGGTCAAAGGCTATACCCGGGCGGTGTTCTCCGGATTCACCACGATCGCTCTTGGCGACGAGATCGCACGGCTCATCTCGGATTATCCCCAAGTTTCCGGGACGTATCACGTATCCGCCGAGCCGATCTCAAAGTTCAAGCTCCTCTCGATGGTCAAAGAGGTCTTCGGGGTCCGGTGCACGATCATTCCCGACGATGCGTTCCACTGCGACCGAAGCCTCGTCTCCGACAAATATCGGTCGGATGTATCGTTTACTCCGCCGTCGTGGAAGCAAATGCTCGAAGAACTCGCGTCAGATCCGACGATTTACCCGCCGGCTGCGGCGTGGCGCCGCTAACGCAACAGCTCCTCGGTTTCATCAGCGGTGTGGTGCATTAACAAGCCATTTCCACCCAGGTAGTGGCGTAGCGCACCTATGGACATGATGTCGTCGCCTGAGCTAAACGGCGTGTCGCGCGCAGGGGGCAGATTGGCACTGTCCATTGCGAGTTCCGGAAGAATGTTGCGCACGACGTAGTGCTTGCCGCGCAGAAACGTTCGATAAATCTCCTCTTCCGAAATCAAGACTTCGTGAACCTTTTCTCCGGGGCGAATCCCAGTGATCACGATGCAAGTATCGTGTTGTTCGACCAAGACAGTTGCGATGTCGATGACTCGAGCCGACTGCACGCGGGGAACGTAAGTCTCGCCACTTCTCGCTTCGGTGATCGCCGCGAAAATAAGATCCACGGCATCATCGAGCGTCAATAGAAAGCGAGTCATTTCCCTCGTCGTAACGGTGACGGGACCTCCTGCTTTTATTTGCCCGAGAAAAAGAGGAATGACAGACCCACGCGAAGCGAGGACGTTCCCATATCGCACGCAGACAAACCGTGTCGCGGGGCAGGTCAAACCGCCGGTGAGGAGTATTCGCTCCTGCAACGCCTTGGTCATTCCCATGACGTTGACCGGCTGACATGCCTTGTCGGTCGAAATGCCCACGACGATTTCCGGTGGCCGATGCGCCTCGCGGACGGCGCGAACAATGTTCTCTGCGCCAAGAATGTTCGTCTGCACAGCCTCGAACGGGAAATACTCGCTCGACGGCACCTGCTTCAGTGCGGCGGTATTGAACACCAGGTCGGCATCGCGCATCGCCGAACTGATCGCCGGGTAGTTGCGCACGTCGCCGATCCGAAATTCCACGGCGTTGTCGAAGTTGTGGTAGATGATGTCTTCGCCTGCGACCGTGCGGTTCCGATAGGCAACCCGCATGTCATGCTGCTTGGCCTCATCCCGGGAAAAGACAACAATTTTTTCCGGCTGACCTAAATCGCCCCTGAGGAGTCGACGGACAAGCGTTTGACCAAGAGAGCCCGTGCCTCCGGTAACCAAGATGTTCTTGCCGTCAAGAATCACGGCCGAAACCTGACGGTACGGTTGGAGACCCGCAAGTGCTTCGATTGCACAAGGATATGAGCTCTCACCACCAGCCGTTCCGTTTGTACTTAACCGCCGCCGCGATCTCATACGCAAAGAGAAACGGCATGAACAACCAATGGTCTTCGCGGCTCGGGCGGCAGGTCACCCGGAAGCCCACATGCTCGAATACGGCGCAGGCTCGTCTGGGATGGAGCGGTGACGTTACGACAACGATCTCCGAGGGGGCTCCGACTGATTCGACGGCCCGGACCGCTTCTTCTCGCGTCGAATGGACAATGCCCGTTGTGATCGTCCAGCGCGGCAAAAGGCCTGCTGGAGCGATCATGCGACGCTGCGCCCAATCGCTTGTCGGCCCGCTGTCCACCGCGCGAGCCCCCGCAATCAACCGGAACAAGCCAGGTTCTTTCCTGGCCCGGACGCGCGTAGTAATGAGATGATTGACGCGAAGCTCGTGCGTCAGCGCAATCGCCGCGCGAAGCCGGTCGATCCCCGCATCTGAGAGTGAGGAGTCTTGCCGAATCCCGGAACTGAGGGCCACGACGGCCTGATACTCGCCAGCACGAAGCGGGTCGACGCGAGGCCACGTTATCATACCGATCGCAAACGATCCCGCTGCTAAGAAGCCAACCGCCAAGGCCGCGCCGCGAAGTTTGATGGAAGCCATCATGCCACTCGTTCCCGGCGTATGCTGGTGGGCCCTGGTTCGGCAGTGAGCACGAGACGATGTCGGCCTGACTCCGAGTGAACCTCGCTTGCATTGCTCGAGAATCTGACTTCGAGCATTGTCATGGATGAACTTTCGCTATTTCGCCCATTTACTACGGCACAAGTGGCGCGTGATGGTCATCGGTCGTCGGCTCGGCGTTCCGGTATGGCAACTCGTCGTTCATGATTGGTCCAAGTTTACGCCAAGCGAATGGGAGCCATACGCGACGCGCTTCGAATACGGAACCGAGGATGAGCGATGGTACCGAGCCAGTCTGGCTCATATCCACCGGAATCCTCACCACTGGGAACATTGGATTCACGTCGATGCAGGGGGTCAAACCCATGCGGTCGAAATTCCGGAGCGTTTCGCCCGTGAGATGCTCGTGGACTGGATCGCGGCTAGCCAGGACAATGATGTTCGGGTTTGGTATGCCCAGCGCCGAGACCTGATTGTGCTTCATCTGGCCACACGGGAGCTCATCGACGGCTGGATGGAGCGAAATCAGCACGTCACTCAGACCGGGTCGCAATAGCGACTGGCGGCTTGTGTCCTGCGTCACACCTAACGCGATAGGGCCGTTGACGTTCCAAGGCGAAAGCCCGGGTTGCCTGCACACCAAAGGCCCTGTACGTTCAATCGTTGAACAGACAACCTCGGATCAGCTAACCAATTCCAATTCCACCCTCCACGCCAGATCGCTCAGAACTGGACGTTATGCGACTCTTGGGGGCGAAGCCAGAGTTGTCGCAGAGACAGTTAGCGACATCTCTCGGTATGAGCTTGGGCAAGGCGAACTACTGCCTGCGCGCTCTGATCTCGAAAGGCTTTGTCAAGGCCGAGAATTACCGAAACAGCAATAACAAGCTCGCCTACTTCTATCTGCTCACGCCATCCGGCATCGCAGCAAAGGCGGAATTGTCCCGCCGGTTCTTGGCGCAGAAAGTTCGAGAGTACGAAGCATTGAGGCTGGAAATCGAGTCGCTGCGAATCGAAAACGAAAGGGCGGCCTCGAGCGACTGACGCTTTACCGGCTGCTTGGGAGGAGGAATGAAACGCTTCACCCTTGGGACAGTTGCTGCTGTGACTGACCATGCATCGTCACGCTCACACTGGATCACAGATGTCTAGTAAGGTGACAGCTAGTGCCACTGACGAGAGTGACTCGTCGGCCCCGTCTTGGTTAGCCGTGTGGACGCGGCCAAGAGCCGAGAAAGTCGCGGCGCGTGCGCTCGAATCGCTTTCGGTGTCGGTGTGGCTTCCAACGATCAATTCTCGTCGGCGTTGGTCCGACCGCTGGAAAGTCGTCGAGCTGCCCCTCTTCCCGGGCTATTTGTTCGCTAAGTCGTCTGCGGAAGCCTGGTCGAAGCTGCTTCGTGCGCAAGGGGTGCTAACCGTTGTGAAGCTCGGTAAGGCTCCGGCCTGGATCCGCGACAATCAAATGACCGAACTGCGATGCGCTGTCGAGCGCGTTGCGCGTGACGGTGCGGAGCCGGAAGTCGAGTGCGACTTCGTCGAGGGAGATCGTGTAGAGATTCTTGATGGGCCCTTGGCTCGCCTGCGTGGCACGATTCGGCAAATTCGCGGCCAGCGGCGGTTGCTTGTTGGAATTGAGCAGATAGGACGAGCGGTCAGCGTCTCAATCGAAACGGCCAACGTGGCGAAATGCGGCGGATAGCTCGAGGCCGGCCTTTGAAACGACGCACCGCCACGAGGTTGGGTGCATGACATCGACTCGGACAGAGACGATCGTCATTGTGGGTGGAGGTTTGGTGGGACTAGCGACGGCCCGGGGATTGGTGCGCTTACGCCCCGACGCGCGCATACGCGTACTCGAAAAGGAGTCCGGGCTCGCTCGCCATCAGTCGAGCCATAATTCCGGTGTTTTGCACGCCGGCTTGTATTACCCACCTGGGTCAGCCAAGGCCGAACTGGCGGTCCGTGGGATCAGGGCTATGGTGTCGTTTTGCCAAGCAAAGAACATTCGACACGAACGGTGCGGAAAGCTTGTGGTCGCCACCAATGACTCGGAGTCAATTCGACTACGCGCACTCCTCGACCGTGGAATCGCCAACGGGTTAAGCGGATTGCGTTGGCTCGACCGGTCGGAGGCACAGGTGGTCGAGCCAGAAGTGCGCTGTGTCGCCGCAATCCATGTTCCTGAGGAAGGAATCGTCGATTACCCAGCAGTCGCGGAAGCAATGGCCGCCGATGTCCGCGTCGGCGGCGGCGAAGTATCGACGGGCAGCGGCTTCGAGTCGGCGCGTCGTGACGGCACAGGGTGGAACATCACCGCGACCACTGGCGATTTCAGGGCTGACTTTGTGGTCAATTGCGCCGGTCTTCAGGCCGATCGCGTCGCCAAACAGCTCGGCATCCGCCGGTCGGTTCGAATCGTACCCTTTCGCGGAGACTATTTCCGCCTGAAGGCTAGCAGTGAGCATCTTGTTCGACATCTCGTATATCCGGTTCCCGATCCCAGCTTCCCTTTTCTTGGCGTCCATTTTACGCGGATGATCGGTGGGGGGGTTGAATGCGGACCAAGCGCAGTGTTGTCGTTCAAACGCGAGGGGTACGGTCGCACCGATTTTTCGCCGAGCGATGCGGCTGATGCCCTCACGTTCAGCGGCTTGTGGCGCTTTGTCGGACGCCATCCGCGGATGGTTGCGGAGGAGTTCGGTCGAGCTGTGTCGGTCGGCGCCTTTACTCGCGCACTCAAAAGACTGATTCCAGCGATCGAGCAGAGCGACCTCGAGCCTGGCGGATCAGGCGTACGGGCAATGGCCATGCGCGCAGATGGGCGCTTTGTCGAAGATTTTCTGTTTCAAGCCGGTCCGGCGTCAATGCATGTTCTGAACGCCCCCAGCCCGGGCGCGACCGCAAGCCTGGCGATCGGAGAGCAAATCGCTCGGCGAGTCGAAACCGCGGTTGCCGCGTTGCGCAACTAGCTGTGACGACATCGACCCGATCTGCACGCGGTGCAGCGCGATTCGCCCACGTTGTCGCCAATAGTTTGACACGCCACACTGACATCAGCGCCCAATGAGCAAAAGCGTTTCGACCCAAAAAGTGCTTGGTCCGGCCGAATACGCCACGCAACTCGGCGAACTTCTGACGGCGCAGGATTGGGGCGCCGTCGATCGACTCACAGACCTCATGAGAGAAGCTCGGCGGAACGGGCGCACGGTATTCATTTGCGGAAATGGTGGTAGCGCGGCAAACGCCATTCATTGGGCGAATGACTTCGCGTACCCGGTCGCCAAACGGCACGGCCAGGCTCTCCGCATGTCGGCGCTCACGTCGAACACCGCCGTGCTCACCTGTCTCGCCAACGATATTGGGTACGAGCACGTGTTTGCTCACCAGCTACGGATTGCGGCGTGTGCCGATGACGTGCTGATCGTGCTTTCGGGAAGCGGTAACTCCGCAAACATTATTGAGGCTGTCCGCGCAGCACGCGACCTCAGACTAAAAACGGCGGCGGTGCTCGGCTTCGACGGAGGACGCTGTCTCGCCATGGTCGATGTAGCGATCCACTTTCGCATCGACGACATGCAAATCGCCGAGGACGCCCAACTGATCGTCAATCACATGATCATGCGTTCACTCCAAAGTGAACTTTGACATGACCGGCGAGAGAATATTCGTTATTGGAAG
>WNFI01029578.1_pt1 | contig 10771 bp, 10 predicted proteins | sample 5400471 | NCBI WGS metagenome assembly WNFI01 (sample SAMN13153348, study PRJNA577476) | soil metagenome | isolation source: 100 cm saprolite on Douglas fir-dominated hillslope | place: USA:California | collected 2013-09-17 | reverse complement strand
ACAGTTGCTTGCCATGAGCGCAGCCACGGCCGATCGCCTCTTGCGTTCCCAGCGCCTGTTGGGCCTGCGCGGCATCTCCACCACGCGCGCCGGAACCCTGCTCAGGCAACAGATCCCGATCCGGACCTACCAGCAATGGAATGAGACCTGCCCAGGCTTTCTAGAAGCCGACCTGGTCGCTCATTGCGGCATGGGCAAAGCGGGATGCTATCTCTCCACCTTGACCCTCACCGACATCGCGACCGGTTGGACGGAATGTCTTCCGTTGCTCAATAAAAGCCAGGAGCTGGTGCTGGATGCCTTGAAGCGTGCCCGCAGGTTGTTCCCGTTTCCCATTCTGGGCATCGATGCCGATTGTGGCGGGGAGTTCATCAATGAAGCGTTCCTGACCTACTGTGAACAAGAACACCTCACCTTTACACGGGGACGCCCCCAGGTGAAAAGCGACCAATGCTTTGTTGAGGAGAAGAACGGGTCGATTGTGCGCCAGGTGGTGGGCCATGATCGCCTGGAGGGCGAGCAGGCCTATCGCCAGGTTGCTGAGCTTTATAGCGCCTTGCGTTTGTATGTCAATTGTTTCCAGCCCTCGATGAAGCTGGTGGAGAAGCAGCGCGAGGGCAAACGCGTGCGGAGGGTCTATGATCCGGCGAAAACACCGCTCCAGCGCCTCTTGCTTTCCGAGGTGCTGCCTGCTCACCAACAGGATGAGTTGACCGCATTGACCAACGCGCTGGACCCGGTCCGCCTCTTGGAGCAACTCAAGCAGCTGCAGCAGGCCGTGTTCCACTGCGCCGTCAGTCCTTCTCTCTTCGCGGCCCGGTCTCCTGACCCCTCGGTCTTGCGGTTTGCGCTGGAGGACTGCACCGCGGGACTCATTCAGATGTCGGGGACGGTCCTTGACCCAAGACATCTTTCGGGAGTTACAACGCCGCTCCCCTGGTCGCTACCGCCCCTCCCATATCCGCACCCTCCAACGAGGCCTCCACCATATCCGCACCCGGCTGCTCGACCCGCGAGAGGAGTTCTGTTTGACCAAGGCGCTTGCGGGAGCCAGGCCCGCTGATCCCGCCGTCTCGACGCCTCAGGTGGAGGAGACCGATCAGCCTTCTCATTCCCTGCCTGCGGACTCCCTCTTCCCGCAGCGAGCGGAAGAGGTCACCTGCCCGCCAGAATCCGCGGCGGACCCCGAGGAAAGACGCATCCCCCATTCAGGCAAGAGGCTGCGCCAGGTCCCTCTTCCGCCTCTTCCGCCGGACTCGACGGACGCCTCCTTTTCCCCCCTGACGGTGGAGCGCGCGATCCAGCTGTACCTGCAGGAACTCCTGGTCAATGAGCGGAGCTCCAAAACCATGGAATGGCATCGAACGGCGCTGGGGCTGCTTCAGGAGTATCTGGTGCAAAAGCATTCCTTGTTCCCCGTCAGCCAACTCACCAGGCGGGAGGTCGGTGGCTGGATGGCGTTTTTGCGCTCTGAGCCCTCGGCCACTGGCACCCGACGGGCTGCCAGCACGCTGAGGACCTATGCGCGCTCGGCGCATGCCTTTGGCGCCTTTTTCGTCCAGCAGGGATATCTGGAACGCTCCCCCTTTGATGCGATTGCGCTCTCCAAGGCGGAGAAGCATCGTATCCAGCTCGTCGAGCCGGAAGTGTTTGAGCAGTTGCTGCTGGCCTGCCAACCGCCAGGGGAGATCAACGTGTTTGGGGGGCGGGCGACAGCGCGCAATCGCGCCCTGCTCTGGGTGTTCCTGGAGACGGGGCTGCTCGTCTCCGAGGTGTGTGCGTTACGCTTAAGGGATGTGGACCGAAAGAGAGGGAAGCTTCGGATTCGGGGAAAAAGACCCTCTCAGCGCACGATCACTCTGGGACCAAACAGCCGAAGCGCTCTGTTCGCTTATCTGGATCAGTATCGCCTCAAGGAGAAAGAGCGAGACGGGGAGGATCATCTCTTTCTCACCGAAACGCGCTGTCCGCTCACGCCCAATGCCCTCACCCAATTGTTCGCGCGGCTGAGCAGTCGGGCAGGACTCATGGAAAGGCCAGTCAGCCCCTCGATGCTGCGGGAGACCCTCGCCGTGCGGTATCTGCAAGCGGGAGGCGACCCATGCACCTTGCAACAACAGCTCGGGCGAGCGGATGTGGACCAGGTCAAACGCTACCAGCACCTCAGCGAGCAGCTGCTCAAGAAAAGGAGCCAAGAACGGCTCATCGAGGGCAGTCAGAAAGGAAGGGGTTTTGTGAAGAGTACAAAAGCAGATTCTTCGTGAGGCAATGCGTGATATATTCTGCTTGCTTGCGACAGGTCGAGATGACCCATTCGGGGCGCTCGCCCTGCACCGCGTCAGCAACTTTGGCGATGAGCTCATGCCCGGCGTATGGTTCGAGCGCGACAATAGCATCGTCAGCGAGCCCCTCAGAGAGGAAGACGGCGACTCGTCCTTCAGCAGAGAACGATTTCGCGGTGCGCGCGTACTCCAGCAGGGCCATGCGGCGCTGTGGCCACTGATCCCCGGCCAGTTTCGCAGCGCGCTGGTAATTGTCCAGGGTGACCTCCGCGCGGAAGGCGTGCTCGGCGGCGTTGAGCGCCAGCTCTTTTTCCCCCAACGTGAGCGCCTTGTCTCGCACCCATTTGGCCAGCGCCGCTCTGGGTCCCTCAAGAGTCAGGCCGTGTTCAGCGATATGCAGGCTTTGTTCGCGCTCGCCGTACTCATACAAGGCAGTTGCCAGGGCCAGTGCTTCCTGTGGCGCGCTCAGGAAACGAAGCCCATAGTCGATGGCCTCCTGGGCACGATTCAGGCGGACCAGCATGGTGGTATATGCTTGTGCCTGTCCCTCGGCCTGCGCCAGGTAGAGATACTCCTGGAAGCGCCGGTAGATAGTCCCACCCATCGAGGGCTGCGGCAGCCGCGCAATCGAGCGCCTCGTCAACCCCATACTGATCGAGTTCGCTTTGCCATTCCGTCAGGCGAGCGGCCCAGGCTTTGCTCTCCGTGCGGTTCAAGTCAGCGGAAAGCAGCGCCTCGGTCCAGACTGGTCCCAGATCATGGAAGAAGCCGCTGGCCTCGCCATCGGAGTCATCCAGGTTCTCCCACTCCTCCAGGTAGGCTGCGGTCACGGCCTCCAGCAAGGTGAGCGCATCTCGCCCCTGATCCTTTTCAATCAAGGTCCAGGCCTGGCCCAGCAAACGCCGGACATCGTTGACCACCGCGCCAACATGCCAGTAGGCTTCGGAGGAGCGCATGCGGTCCAGGCTGTGGATGATACTGCGCACCTGGCGATGCACGGCTTTGGCATCGATCGCCACGCGACGCGCGGGAGCAGGAGCGCCGGCAGATGCCTGTGGGGGCGCCTGAGGTACCGCGGGACGCAGCATCTGCACCTCGCTTTCGATGGTTTCCACCAGAGAGGAGTTACGCTCGGCTAGCTTGAGCAGAATCGACTGCACCTGCTCTCGATCGAGGTCAGCGAGCAGGCGTTCGAGCGGAGGCCGTTCCTCGATCGTTTCCGGTTCATGAATCAGGCACAGGCAAACCGCCACAATATGCTTGCACCAGCCTCCCCAGTCATACGGGCAGGTGCAGCTTGCCTCGATGGAGCCGTCTGTCGCGAACGTGCAACGCACCAGATAAGGAAATGCCTCGCTCCCCTCGACCTCAGCGTACAGTGTTGTGCCGCGCAGGACTGGCGAAGTCACCTGCCCCTGTTCGTAATACGCGCTCCCGCGCTCAAAGCTTTCTGCAGAAGCATACTGCCGGATGGTTGCTTCAGTAAGCTGTGGTGCAGACATGCTCTCTTCCTCCTGACTTCCAGGAATGGGACAAAATGTGATGATTGCTTGATCTCGACTGCATTCTACTGCTTTGGGGAAGGGCTGTCAAAATAGGAGAGGTCCGTTGGAGCCGGCCACCTTCACCTGCGGCAACGGCAAAACCGGCCAGGGGACATACTCCCTCTTGCCGCCAGTGGAAACGTCCCTGCAACGATCAAGCGTACAAAGAGTTGTCGAGCATGATGCCGCTGGATCGAGTGGACCGGTCAGATGATCTCCCAGATTGACGATCTGCTGGATACCCCTCCGATCCTCTCTCTCCTTTCACCTGTTTCTCCATGGTGTCCTCTTCTGATTGCTCTTTCCTCCTGATCTCAATTTCCGCTTCAATCTCGACTGGAAGCCCAAAGGGCAATGCTGCCATTCCCACCGCCGAGCGGGCATGCTGCCCGATCTCAGTTCCGTAAAGTTCGAGGATCAGGTCCGAGAAACCATTGATGACCGCGGGCTGCTGAGTAAAATCAGGCGCTGAATTGACCATGCCGAACACTCTCAACCAGGCCGTGACCCGATCCAGATCGCCCAGCGCGCGTTTGAGACTGGCCAGAATGGAGAGAGCGGTGAGCCGCGCCGCCTCATATCCTTCCTCAAGCGAGACCTCTGCTCCCACTTTGCCAAACGGCGGGGCGAGTGAGCCATCTGAGGACTGGGGACCATGACCGGAAACATAGGGGCATCACTTTATGGTCAATTGCTGTACTAACCGAGCAGCTTCTTCTGGTGTCGGGATACGTCGTTGTTGATCATACCAGGACAATTTTTGCACAAGTTGTCTTTGCTCTTCGGTATTAGGCAAGCGATTATAGTGACTCTCAAAGGCATCCATGGCTCTGCGAACTGCTCTTTTTGAGCTTTTGATACGACCCGGGCCAAAAAGAAATGTGCCTTTGAGGTAAAGCCAGCCTCTTTTGAAAAAGAAAAACCGGGTACTCTTTTTCTGCATCATCGTACATCCTTTCTGCTTCTCTATCCATTGGCAATTCGATCTTGTTCCATCTTTGCCACGCGGAGTGCAGCGTAAAGCGGAGCACTGACGCTCCAAGCGTGCTCATATGCCGTCGACCCACCGTTTATACTCAACGAAAACTGATTCAGGATCTGCTGGACACGCTTGTGTGTCGGCTCGTTTTCCTTGATGAAGTCGAGTGCTCTTCTCAGGTGCGCCAGGTAATGAGGAAGACTCTGTTGAAAAAGGTATGTGAGAGCAATGCTCATGTGGACTTGACCCACGAATTCCTGTTCTCCCTGGCTGAGAAGCATGGTCTGTAGTTTTGTAAAGCTCTGCCTTGCGACGTGGAATTTTCCGGCCACCCCCTGAGCTGTCGCTAGCAAGCAGAGATACCTTTGCTCTGCCTTCTGGTCTTCAAGTTGCCGTGCCAAGTGGACGGCCTGTTCGAGATATGCAATTGCCTTGGAAGCATACCCCAAATCGAGACAAACAAGCCCGAGACAATTCAGGATGCGCGCCTCCTCATCGTGGCTACCAGCTTTCTGCATAAATTTTAAAGCGTCTTCTAGTGTTCTTTTTGCGTAGGACGCGTCTCCTATCTGCAAATAAGCCGAGCCCATCGTTCGTAATGCGATGGCTGGTGCGCGTTCGTCATCAAGCAAACTGGCCAGGTACCATCCCTTGCGAATCGATTCCAGAGCTTCACCTGGAAGAAGAAGGCGGAGTTGCTCGATGCCGAGATTCAGGAAAGCTGTCATCTCATCGCGCCGATCTTCGAGCGCGTGAAAGTATTCCTGAGCCTGTCTGCTGCAACTGGCACTTTCCTCCCACATGTCGGCTGCTCCATACAGGGAGCCCAAGACGCCCAGCAGAAGAGCGGCCACGTAACGATCATCCTGTTCGCGCGCGAGGCCAAGTGCCTCTTGAGTGGCCGCCCTCGCCTCTCGTTGCTTTCCTGTATCGGAAGCCGAAATCGCCCGAGGGACTGCTTGGTGAAGAAGCGTAGCGCTATCCATCGCGGCATGCCACTCTTGCAGTGGACGGGTAAAAGAATCGAGATTGTCGTCACGCAAGCCGAATCGCAGCAAGTCCCCATTCAGCCAATAGCGCTGGAATGAAAACCAACGCAAGTAGACTTCACTGGCGCGCTGCAATCGTCCAAACGCCAGATCCCCCTCCGCCTGTTTGAACGTTTCGATTTTCCGCCAGGCGGTTTCCGCTTCCGACGGTTCCACGCACATGAGGAGCGCATGGCCCAGGCGCCAGCCAGCGAGCGCTTTCTTTTTATTCCCCTGAATTCCGACCCAGGGGAGAATGCGGATGCTCGCGGTCGCAATATTGACATACGATCGGCCTTCACCCAGCAGGTCACCCAGATCCCGAAAAAGCGTGAGGGCAAGCGTGCGGTAGAGTCCACTTTCATCCACCTCTCCCAATTCTTGCAGGGCATTCGCAATGCTATCAAGCTGCTGAGCCTCTCTCAGCCGATCACCAAGTTTGCGTGCGAGATCAAGAGCCTGCTTGTGAAGCGTGAGAGCATCCTGCGCCTGACCTTGAGAGAGGCTGGCCATTCCCAGACGACTGAGGTCTTCGATCTCCTCACGTCCGTCCCCATGTCCGCGTTTGAGGCGGAGTGCCTGCTCATGAGCATGAACGGCTTGTTCCGTCCCGCCATGTTGACCAGCGTTTTGGCTTCATTGGGGCGGTCTTCACACGCTTGAAAAATATGATAGGCCTCTCTGAAATACAGTAAGCCTTGCTCGGGCCGCCGCAAGTGGTCGGTATATGTGGCGCCAAGGTTGCCGAGTTGATAGGCTTCGTCTTCTCGATTGCCGATTTCGCGGGCAAGAGCGAGTGCCTGTTCGTGGCAAGCCAGCGCTTCAGAGATCTGATCGAGGTGTGCATACGCATTGCCCAGTTTCCCCAGTTCGTTTACCTCTGTCCCCCGATCCCCGCGTCGCCTGACCAAATCAAGCGCCTCTTGTTGGTAAGAGAGAGCCTTTTGAGGTTGACCAGCTTCCGTGAGAGCATATCCAAGGTGAGACAGGCACTCCAACGTTGCATCCCCGTCTTCCACTTCACTTGCCAATTGTAGCGCTTCTTCAAGAACGGGAAGAGCTTGCAAAAAGCGATCTGCCTGGAGGAGCGCGCTTCCCAGACAGCAATTCGCGCTGCAGAGTTGCTGGGTAGCCTGTACGCTTCGCAGGAGGGCGATTGCCTGTTCAAAAGCGGAAATGGCTTCTTTCATGAAATCAAGAAAATAATAGCAGGTCCCGAGCCCGAGCCACCATTCTCCTTCTTCTTGGGTTTTCCCTGTGCGGTGTGCAATGGCAATCAACTGCTCTGCAACGGCGATTTCTTTCCAGAGGTCACGTTCTTCTGCCATCTTCATCCCCTCGATCTTTCTTAAATTTCTTTCCAGATAAGATGACTTTTTTCGTATCGCCGATTGAGCATACGTGTGAGGCTTTTTACCCGTTTCCCGTTCAGCCGCACGGTAGCTGTCCAAGGGCCAGATCCCTCGCCTGGAATAACATCGCAATGGTAGTCTTCGAGAAGGGTATGCAGAATTTCTTGTTGCTCCTGTCGGCCCGCTTCTTTCCAGTAGAAGGTGAAAGCAAATGTCCCAGTCCAGCCAGGAGCCCGATTATTGGGACGCTTTCCTTGTGCAGAATATGGCGGTGTCACTATTCCCATTTCTTTGCAGTCTGCTGGACACATAAAATTGCAGTAAGAGGTCCTCTTCACGCTCAAATTTTTCAAGGAAAAGGTAGAGCTTTCTGTCAGATTGGACGCATCTAAGAGCAGAAAATTGAAATTGGACGCATAAGCTTGCAGTAAGTTATAGACGAGTCCAATTTCAAGATGTCGTTCTCTTCTCGTTTTTTAAGAACGGATGTGCCACGTAGCCAGCACACGTTTTCGTATAATTATCCTGGTGAGACCGGCCTTTTTCTTTCCCGTAGAGAAGAAGCTTCTATTTGCTTTTCATGAGCTTCCAGGAAGAACCAAGGGGAGAATCCGCCAGGATAATTATACGAAAACGGCCCATTTAAAGGCTTATGTCCAATTTGGGGGCAATGAAGAGCTTACTGAAGAGTTCCTTTTCAAAAAGGCGCTCAGAGAATCGATTGGAAAGGCTCTTCAATTATCCGCAGCCCCCAAATTGGACATGAGCCATTTAAAGTTTGCATTTACAGGTAAGCTGTCATAGGTGTATGACTTTCGATCCTCGTGACCCAGACAGTTTACTCAATTCGTAGACTTTTGGAGACTTCCCAGTGCGCTTCAGCACTGGATAAAGCCCTTCTTGGAGGTCCACGAATTAGGTAAACAGCAAGGGTTATGACTATCGAAAACATACACTTCATAGCAGCTTACGTGACACTGGGCCTATATGCGGCCATTGGCTCATTCTCTCTTTCGTTTAACGTGACACATTCTCTACTGCCAGGCTTATCGCGGCACGCGCAGCGCTCAGTGCCGGCTGCTCGACGGTCACGACTGGACCAATTGGTAGGTGGTTTTGAATACGATCGAGTACCCGGCGCGAGAAGTTGAGTGCATCACTCACCGCTCTCACTGCTAGTGCAAGCTCGTCCGTCGCTTGTTGTACGATAGTACGCGCTACCTCGTCCCCCTCTTGCGCTGCCTGAAGCACGTATATCGATAGACTAGCAATCTTAGCCCTATTGTTATCGGAATAGACCTGGCCGAGTATATCGTTTACGCTCTCCAATTTCCAATGCTTTAAAAAGAGATCGAGCAGGATGGTCTTCTGTCCTCTGCCATCAACTGCTCGTACCGCAGCTTGCAACCCCAGGCGTCCCATCTCGTATCCACTACCCTCGTCTCCTATGAGATATCCCCAACCCCCTGCTCGCGTGGTTTTGCCGTGTGCATCACGCCCCAGCGCAATCGAACCTGTACCGACGATCAGGGTCACGCCCACGGCATTTTCTAAAGCGCTCAGAGTCAGTTCCGCGTCGTTCGTCAGATAGACAATCTCCGCTAGCGAGCGGAGGCGTGGAAAGAGTATGTCATAATCATGGGGGCCATCGATGCCCGCAATACCCAGCCAGGCTTTGTGCAGCAGTACGTGACGACCTACTGCATGCGCCGCTTGCTCAACAGCGGCGTAGATGTGATGGAGGGCCTGCTCGAATCCAACAGCGTTGTGATTGGCGCTGCCAGCCTGCCCACGCCCTCGTTCCTGGCCCTGCGCATCTACTACGATGGCCAGCGTTTTACTGCCACCGCCATCAACGCCCAGGTAGTAATAATCTGGAGTATCGGTTACTGAAATATCCATCATTGCAGAGCTTCTAGTGTTTTGCGTAGCACATTGCCATGCGCCAGGAGCCACTCCCTGGCAAGTTCCGGTTCAATGTTGGTACGCCCAACCACAATGGCTGTCTTGGCTTCACCTCCCGAGGCTTGCAACAACCTCTCAGCACTATCCCTGTCTAATCCGGTGGCTATCTGTACAATTTTCAGTGCTCGCTGGTGTAATTTGTGATTGGTTGCCTGTACATCCACCATTAGGTTCCCAAAGGTTTTTCCCAGCAGGACCATGCTGCCCGTACTCAGCATATTCAGGACCATCTTTTGCGCTGTCCCTGCTTTCAGGCGTGTTGATCCGGTGATCACCTCTGGTCCAGCCACAGGGGCTATCATGATATCAACCGCTTTTTCAAGCGGAGTACCTGCGTTACAAGCGATGCCGATAGTCAATGCCCCCTGGTCTTTAGCGTAGGCGATAGCGCCGAGTGCGTAGGGAGTCCGTCCACTGGCAGCTATGCCAACCACTGCGTCTGCTTCGCTTATGGTGAACTGGGCGGCGTCGGCCTTTCCAGCCTCGGCGCTGTCCTCGGCATCCTCGTTCGCACGTGTCAACGCGATGGGTCCTCCTGCGACCCGACCAACTACCACGTCTGTTGGGAGATTAAAGGTGGGAGGACATTCAGAAGCATCCAACGCTCCTAGACAACCGGATGTCCCTGCTCCCATGTAGATGAGGCGTCCTCCCCGTCGCAATCTCGCGGCTATCTCTTCAATAGCCCTGGAGATGTGCGGCAACTCGCGTTTAACAACTTCTGCCACCTTTGCATCTTCAGCGTTCATCACCTGCACAATCTCCAATGGACTCATGCGGTCAATCTCTACAGTAGCAGGGTTCACCTTTTCGGTTTCTAAGCTGCCGAGGAAATGTGCATTTGGTTCGGCTGCCATGTATTCTGCTCCTTATAGCCTGCAAGTGTTTTTCTGACGTTATCTCGATTCCTGTTTAATGAAGGCAACGAAGTAGAAGAAGAATGCTCTGTTACCCTTTTTGTTCTTCTCTAGAAGCGTTATCTCGATACACATGATTTCGTAAAGAACGTATACTGGTAAGTGAGAGACCTCACTGCAATACTGGTGGTACGTGTGGAGGAGGAAGGCGATGCGTGTTGTAGATATTAAGACCCAGGATCACAAAATCCGGTATGTTGTCATGGACGAAGAAGGCCAACTGGTGCTCCCCATTGCTCACTACTTGAAGTATCTGGATCGTATTGGCTCAGCGCGCAATACGTTGCGCTCATATGCGACTGCACTTCGATTGTACTGGGAATTCTTGTCACAGGAGCACCTCAGTTGGCAGCAGATTACCCTGGATGATCTCTCTCGCTTTGTTCTGTGGCTCAAACTCCCCTCTGACTCCCTCAAGGTGCTTCCTGTCCATCCGGTAGAGCAAGCCCGATCCAATCGCACCATCAATCATACCCTGACGGTGATCAGAGGCTTTTACGATTACCATTGGAGGACAGAAGAGGTCTCGACCAATGTGAAGGAGAAAACAACCACATCCAGGCCCTCTCGCGCCAGACGATACAAGGGGTTTCTTCATCATATCACGAAGGGATCGTCTGTCACGAAAAATATTCTCAAGCAAAAAGAAGCAAAACGGCAGCGCCCCAAGACCATCGCGAAAGAGCAAGTTGCCGACCTGCTCA
>WNFI01407336.1_pt1 | contig 10772 bp, 11 predicted proteins | sample 5400471 | NCBI WGS metagenome assembly WNFI01 (sample SAMN13153348, study PRJNA577476) | soil metagenome | isolation source: 100 cm saprolite on Douglas fir-dominated hillslope | place: USA:California | collected 2013-09-17 | reverse complement strand
TGGTGCATGCCCGGGAGCTGCGCGACGAGAAGAAGCGGGCGTCGGCGCAGGGCGACGAGCCGCAAGTGCAACGGCTGCTCGACCGGTGGGGCGGGGTTACCCTCGTATACCGCAAAGGTCTCACGGACTCTCCCGCGTATCGGTTGAACCACGAAGAAGTCGCCAAGGGTCTCGAAGAAGGCATTCGCTACATGGAGCACATGACGCCCTTTGAGGCGGTGCTCGACGACCGCGCGCACGTCAAAGCGGTTCGCTTCCGGAGAGACGACGGCACGACCATTGAGCTGCCGGCGGTCACCGTGTGCGTTGCGGCCGGGACGAGCCCGAACGTCATCTACGAGCGGGAGTACCCAGGGACCTTCGAGTTGGACGACAAAAGGCACTACTTTCGACCGCACGTTGCCAGGGTGAATGGGGACGGTCAGCTCGTCGTCGAACGCACGGATAGCGCCCACGAGGGGTTCTTCACCAGCTATCGAAAGGACGGCCGCACCGTGTCCTTCTATGGCGACAACCACCCGCACTACGCCGGGAGCGTTGTCAAAGCCATGGCCAGCGCGAAGGATGGTTACCCGCAGGTCGTCGCGCTATTCCCTGAGGTGCGCGAGCTTGACCCGTCTGCGCAATCCGCTCGGAATGCGAAGCTCGATCGCCTCTTTTCGAGGCTCGATGAAGAACTGATTCCGAGAGTCCACGAAGTGAATCGTCTGACTCCGACGATTGTCGAAATCGTGGTTCACGCTCCGGCGGCTGCGCGCAAGTTCCAGCCAGGGCAGTTCTACCGCCTTCAGAATTTCGAGACGTTCGCTCCCACGATCACGGTCGAGCGAACAGGAAACGATTCGGGCCTGCCGGATACTCGCGGGCAGGCGCGCCTCGCCATGGAGGGCTTGGCCCTCACCGGCGCCTGGGTCGACGTAGACAAGGGCCTCTTGGGTACGATCGTGCTCGAAATGGGCGGAAGTTCCCGATTGTGTGCCGCTCTCGCTCCGGGGGAGCCCATCGTCTTGATGGGGCCCACCGGGCAACCTACCGAGATTGCGAAGCACGAGACGGTACTTCTGTGCGGCGGTGGGCTGGGCAATGCCGTGCTCTTCTCCATCGCGCGGGCGTTCAAGGCGCTGGGCGGACGTGTCCTTTACTTTGCCGGCTATCGGCGGGGCGAGGACTTGTTCAAGCGCGAAGACATTGAGCGCTGGACGGACCAAGTCGTCTGGTGCACCGATGCGGGGAGTACCGTTGAGCCTCATCGCCCGCAGGACAAGCATTTCCGCGGAAACATCGTCGAGGCCATGCACGCCTATGCGAGCGGTCGGTTAGACAGCCCGCCGGCCATTGCATTCCGCGACGTCGGACGCATCATCGCGATAGGAAGCGATGGAATGATGAACGCCGTACGGCAAGCCCGCCACGGCGCGCTGGAGCCCTTTTTGAATCCGCGGCACCTGGCGATTGGGAGCATCAACTCACCGATGCAGTGCATGATGAAAGAGGTATGCGCGCAGTGCTTGCAGAAGCTCCGCGACCCGCGCACGGGTGAGGAACGCGTAGTTTTCACGTGTTTCAACCAGGACCAGGAGCTCGATGCGGTCGACTTCGGCAACTTGCGCGAGCGACTGCGTGCCAACTCGATGCAGGAGAAGCTGAGCGGAGCGTGGCTCGAGGAGCTGCTCAACGCCGCGCCAGAGGTGATTCGCGTCTGAACGATGAGTGCACTGTCGCTCGACGGATATTTCTGGCGACGCATGGCCCGCTTTGGCGCCCGTGGACCCGAATGGTTTGCGCGTTTCGCGCCCCCATTGATAGGCGTTGCCATATGTGCGATGGCGCCGACTCACCGGCAAGCCATTGTTCGAAACCTGCGGCGTATGCGCGGGCGTCGCGGCGCCATTCGCGACGCGTGCGACGTGGCTCGCACGTTCGCCACTTACGCGTCTTGCCTTACCGAGGGTCTCGGTGGTGCCGGTGCCAAAGGGCGCGCGCCGGAGGCGCTCATCTGGGGTGAGCTGCACGTGGACGACGCGCTCGCCGACAGGCGAGGCGTCTTGTTCGCTACCGCGCACACGGCGGGCTGGGAGGCGGTCGGACCCGTTCTTTGGCGAGACCGCCATCTGCGTGTTCTGGTGGCGGAGGCGCGAGAGCGCGATGAGGCGGCTCGTGCGATCCAAGACGAGGCGCGGCGTGAACAGGGGCTTGCCGTCACTCATGTCGGGGACGACCCGCTCTCGGGGCTCCCGCTCTTGACACATTTACGCAGTGGAGGGGTCGTGGCGCTCCAGATCGATCGTGTCCCACCGGGGACGCGCGCCCGCCAAGTAAACATGTTCGGGGGGCAGGGGAAGGTGCCGGAGGGTCCGCTGCGGCTCGCGTCGATCACAGGGGCACCCATCTTGCTGATCTTTACGGCGAGGACGGGCCATCGGCGCTACGAGGTCGTAGTGCATGCGCCGCTGCGCCTGGGCCGGCGTGCGAGCGAGGCGGAGCTTGACGCCACAGCGCAGGCGATCGCCGATCGGCTTGAGCAGTTCGTCCACGCCCATCCTACGCAATGGTTTCATTTTCGCGAGCAATGATGCCGCTAGCGAAATCGCCGTGGGCATGCAACATGGGGCGCCCCGTCTTATGAGCAATCGCTGGCACATTGGAGCCAAACAACTGCGTGGTGCGATCGCGGCGTACGCCAAGCGATTTGACCTGCTGGAGGTGCGTGCTGTCGTTGCGTCCGCTGGGCCGCCGGGCGCGAGTGATCGTCCCAAAGGCAAAGCCGTCGCGGCTCATCCGTCGCGCGCAGAGGAGCTGGCCCCGGGTCTACCCACCCTGCGACGTTGGCGAAAATCGGTCCCACCCCACTTTCAGTTCTCGGTGGTGGCGGGTCCGAACCTCTCGCGCGCACGACCGAGCGACGACGCCGATCGCGAGCTGGACGCGGCGCGCGCGGCCATCGATGCGCTCCAGGCGCGTTGTTTCGTGCTTCGAACGCCGCCGGAAGTTACTCCGGCGTCGCTATGGCGCGATCGCATTGCCAAGTTGATCCGCCGCTTTCCGCGGGATGCGACTCATTTCGTGTGGGAACCGAGCGGTGTGTGGGAAGTTGCCGATGCTGCGGCTCAGGCCCGCGACTGGAACGTCGTTCTCGCAGTGGATCCATCCCGTGAACCGGTGCCCGCGGGGGCCGTCGCGTATCTTCGTTTGCGGGCGCTCGGAGAGACCACCTCATTTGGGCCGACCTCGCTCGAGCGCATCGCCAATGCCGTAGGATCCCGGCGCGAAGTCTTCGCGATCGTGGAGACCGACTCGGCGCAGGGCGAGGCGAAGCAGCTGCGCCGTCTGCTGCGTCGCGCAGCCGCGGACGGCGGGGGCGGCGGAGGAAAGCTGGTGCGGCCACGGCGCGGTATCGTTGTCGGCGACGACGAACAGGAATAGACGTCTCGTGCCCAAGGTCGCCGCCTCGTCCGAGGCTCACGTTGCTGCTGCGGCTCGGGACGCGCTGCGGAGCGGCAACGCGGTGGATGCCGTGATCGTGGGCGTGCTTCTGGCCGCGGCGCACCCGCTTTTGGCGATGACCCGGGGGTGGCGGAGCTCATGGCCGTCGCTGGGCGCGCTTGCGGCGGCCGCCGGCCTGCTCGGCAACGTGACGCTTCGCCGAGCGGCTCGGCCCGCCATCGCGTGGGCACGGGCCCATCATCCAGAGCGGGCGCCGATCTTGGAGGCTGTAGCGCGTCGCGGCGCACCGGCAATGGTGGATGACGCGGTGGCGGCGGACCTTACGGCTGGTGCGGGACGCGCCTCAGGCGGTCTTCTGACCCGCGAGGACCTCGAATCGGTGCGCCCTGAGGTGGTGCGGTGCGCCGAGCGAGGTCTCGGTCCCTCCGGCGTACTGGCCGCTCCTTGGAGCGGCGCTGCGGGCCACGACGCTTCTGACACGCACATCGTCGCGGCAAGCGATGGGCGCGGACTGATGGCCATCGCATGCTACGAGACCAAGAAGAACGGGCTGGCCATCCCTGGGCTGGGCGTCGTCGCGCCTCTTTACGCGGCTCCTGTCATGCGGGGGAAGACACGCGTAGCTCCAGGGACAGCGCGACCCGCGGCGGCGCCAATCGCGCTCCGGCTGCGAAGAAGCCACGTGGATGCAGCGCTCGGCCTCGCAGCGGCAACGGACGCCGAAGAGATACTACGCGCGCTCCTTGCTTCCACCGACCCTACCTCGAACCTCGGCGAAATCCTTCGCGGAGCATCGATCGGAACTCCCGTCGGCGTCGCACTGACGCAGGGCACCCCGAAGGCCATCGCTTCCGCGTAAAGAGCGGCGACACGCTCCCCCCACCGGCGTGCGCCAGGCAGGCGAAATTTGAACTAAAGGCGTCGCAGATCGACGCCATGCCGGCGTGCGTACTCAGTGATGCCAAGCTTGTCGATGCTGCGGATGTCGCGCGTCGTCAGGTTCAAAGAGATGAAGCGCTTCAAGTCCGGAACCCAGATCCGACGGCGCTGCACGTTCACGTTCTGCCAGCGATTCGTCTTGATGTTCGAGTGCGAGACATTGTGCGCCTTGAGCTTGCGCTTCCCCGTGATGTCGCTCTTGGCCATGGAGCGCCAACCTTACGGACGGAAGGCCTTCTGTCAAGTGGATGATGCCATTGCGATTTGTCCCAGGCGGGCTACGAGCCCACGGCACCAGCCACGCACGACGTCAAACGCCGGAAGCGGCTGCAGCGTGCCTTCATCGAGGTAAAGGCGACGGGCCAGCTCAACCTGCACGGCATGAATGCCCTCGGTTGGGCGGCCATAGTGCTGCGTCGTGAAGCCGCCAGCGTAGGGGTCGTCGTGTCGAACCGTCCAACCGCAGCCCACGGCGTGGGATTCGACCGCGTCGATGAAGCATGCGGCGGCACTCTTGCGGCCGCGCGAACCGGGAACTACGTCGGCTCTGCGGTCGCCTTTGCGGCGCCCGTCGTGCCCGGGAGGGCAGCCCCGTTCGGTGCTCGGCATTGAATGGGCGGCCAAGATGATGGCAATCCCGAACTGTGCGCGCTTGCGTTCAACAATGGCGGCGAGCTCACGATGGTAAGGTCTCCACACGAAGTCGAGGCGCTCGCGGAGCTCTTGAATTGTTAGTCGCCTGGTCAGGGCCGGCTCGCCGTCGCTCGTCGTCCGCCAGACCAAACCGTGATGCAAGCGGACGTCGGGTCGACCTCCTTCGACCACTTCACAGTCAACATCGCACTCTGCGCGGTTGACGTCGATTACGTAGCGCGAGAATTGCGCCCCCAGCACAGTGGCTCCTTCGGTCGGCGCGTCTTCGTAAAGCGTATCTACGTAGAGGTCCGCATCTCGTGCGATGGACCGCGCGGGTGCGGCCAATACCTCGAGAACTTCGGGCGGCAATCGGAGGCTCGCGTGGGGCACCTCGACGATGACGGGCAGCTCCGGACCGCGGGGATCGATCCGCTCGAACGGCGCACGCATTTCAGCGTCACAGGCTAGCACAGCACGTGCTCATGCTCGCGGATGAGACTTCTTGTGGGCGTCCGTGACGTCGTCGGCGCACAGGTTCGTGTAGATCTCGGTCGTGCCGAGGTCGGCATGACCGAGCATCGCCTGGACGGCACGCAAATCGGCGCCCCCACGCAGCAAATGCTTTCGCATCTGCAAGTAGCGCGACACGCAATTGAGGGCGACCTCTCCAATAGGCACTAGGCGGCGCTTGCCGCCCTTGCCACGCACGGCGACAAGGCCGCGTTGAAGATCGAGGTCGGACATGCGAAGCGAGCACAGCTCGCTGACACGCAGCCCAGAAGCATACATGAGGTTAAGCATGGCCGAATGCAAGCAGCCGCGCTCGGTCGCTTCGTTCGGAGCGGCGAGCAAACGCTCTACCTCGTCGAAGGAAAGCACTCGCGGAAGTTTGCGCACGATCCGCGGTCGCTCGAGGACCGTGGTCGGATCGTGCACAATCGCGCGCTCGCGGACCAGGAACCGAAAGAAACCGCGCAGCGCTGAAAGTTGTCGGGCAGTCGAGCGCGGGCCAAGACCATGACGCGTGTTATCCACCATGAGCGACGCAAGGGCGTCCTGCTGAATGCTGCTCGGCTCGACGTCCCCGCCGACGTGCGCCGCAAGAGCATTGAGATCGCGCGCATAGGCCTCGAGGGTATTGCTCGCGAGGCATCGCTCGACGCGCAGGTGATCAAGGTAAGCATCAATCCAGACCTGAAGACCCACGGGCGTCCGCCGAAGCGTAGGGGTATGTCCTGCGAGGAGAGAAATTAACTGCGCTGCTCGCGCGCCGCGGCGGCCATCCGCTGCAGGAGCGGTCGCGGGTCGTCCACCCTCATGAGTCCTTCGCCCACGAGGGCGGCATCCGCCCGCCCCCGGGCTATTGCGGCGACATCGTTTGCTTCACGAAGGCCCGAAAGATGTATCGCGACGATGGAAGCTGGGATGCCTTCGAGAACACGGCCCGCATGCGCAAGATCCATCTGAAGCGTGTCCAGGTCGCGCGCGTTGACGCCGACGAGACGTGCCTGTGCCTCCGCTGCGGCCTCCAGCTCACGCTCGTCGACCACTTCGACAACCGGCTCCATCCGCTCGGCCCGCGCAGCGGCCACGAGGTCTGCCAGCCGAGCTGGCGTCACGATACGTGCGATGAGAAGGACCGAGTCAGCCCCGTGGTCACGCGCCTCCGCGATCTGTCGCTCGTGGATCACAAACTCCTTGGCCAAAATAGGAACGGGCTCAGGGCGCGTATCCAAGGAGGCGCGTGCTTGCGCCAGGTGCTCCCACGAACCGTCGAAGAAGGGGCCGTCGCAAAGGATGCTGACCATCGAGGCGCCGGACTCGGCATAAGCGAGCGCACGATCGCCCGGCGCGAGCTTGCGCGATAGCGCACCCGCGCTGGGGCTATGCCGTTTCACCTCTGCGATTAGGCGAAGCGCCGCGCCTTTCGGCCGCTGGAGCACGCGAACGACGTCGATCGGTTCGCGGCGAGCCGGTGTCCGGTCTTGCCGGCACAAGACATCGACCTCTTGGCGCTTGACCTCCAGTATGCGGGAAAGCAGGCTCACGATTGTCGCGCGTGCATCGCAACGCGCGTCCAGCGCTCGAGGGTATGGCGGGCCGCCCCCTCGTCGAGGGCTTTTCGGGCTCTTTCCGCACAGACGCGATGCGGGTGCGCCGTGGCGACCGCGAGGGCCGCCGCGGCGTTGAGCACCACCGCCTCGCGTGCTGGGTGTTTCTCTCCGCGAAGGATCGCGCCTACGGCTCGCGCGTTCTCAGTTGGATCTCCGCCGGCCAGCGCCTCAGGCTTTGCCCGGGCAACGCCAAAGTCCTCGGGAGTGACGACAAACTCGTGGATGTTGCCGTCCGGCTTCAACTCGCAGACGCGGGTTGGCGCGCATGGGCTCACCTCGTCAAGGCCGTCTTCGCCTCGGACGACCCACGCACGCTTTACGCCGAGGCGTCCGAGCGCACGAGCGAGCACGGGACGGAGAGCGTCTTCGTAGACTCCGACGAGCTGGTGCGTAACACGCGCGGGGTTTGCGAGCGGCCCGAGCACGTTGAAAATCGTACGAGTTCCAAGCTCTCGCCGCGCCTGCCCTGCATGACGCAGTGCCGGGTGATGTGCTTGCGCGAACAGAAACGCGATACCGGCCTCGCGGAGTACGTCGCGCTGACGACTTGGCGGAATGTCCAACGGGATTCCCATAGCTTCAAAAACGTCTGCACTGCCGCACCGACTGGAGGCAGAGCGATTGCCATGCTTGGCGACAGGAACTCCGCATGACGCGACTACGACCGCGGCCGCACTCGACAGATTCAGAGTGTGCGCGCCGTCGCCGCCGGTGCCGCAAGTGTCGGCGAGCAACGGGAAATCATGCTCGACCGGGACCATGGTCGCTCGCATGGCTTCGACGGCTGCCGCAATGGTTTCCGAGCTCTCGCCCCTCATGCGCAGCGCCACGGCGAACGCGCCCACCTGGACAGGCGTCCAAGCGCCCGACAGAATCGCGCCGAAGGCTTCGTGCACGTACTGCGGGTCGACCGGATCGCCGGCAAGCAGTTTCGCGAGCAGAGTGGGAAAGTCACCGTTCACGTTAAGATCGAGCATGCTGGCGTTTGCCGGGTCGGTCAATGTCTTGGACCTGGAGGCGGCTCCGGGTTCGTTATCCGACATTGGCGCCCTGCCTTGCAGTCGCGTTGACACGCGAGCGTTTACGCACGTAAGGTCACGCCGCTCCCGATGGCGGAAGACAGAAAGCCGAAGATCGATCTGAAGTCCCGTCTCCAGAGGATGGGAGGCGGGCCCACCCCCCAATCACCCGCGACCGGAAGCGTTCCGGCTCCTTCGCGAAGCGCGGTGCCGACGCAATCCTCAGTCCCCCCGCCGCCGGGAATGAGTCGGTCCGGCCGGCCTCTCGACACTGCGAGCCCGCTGGCTGTCGTCGCGAGTTCCTTTGCTCCCGCGACGGGCATCGCTGCGTTGGCTCAACCCCAGCGTATCGAGATTGACGAAACGGTTGTTGGTCAGGCCCGCAGAGGGGGGTTCAAAGGCGGTCTGATGGTAGGCGTTGTGTTTGGCGGCATTCTGCTGGTACTCGGCTGGGTCGCCGGCAACGCATCGACGCAGGGCAATGCGCGGGCGCAAAGCACGAGGGACGCGCACGAGTTGGCCGGCGATCTTCTCAAGGCGAGGGACTCCTTGGAGCAGCTCAAACAGAAGCTGCAGGCCGGCGGCAAGATGCTGCTCGGCGACCGCAAGTTTCCGCCCGACCTGGCCCAGCAACTGACCGGCTTGCACGTCGATTTTGGAGGCGACAAGCTTTTCGGCCGTCGATTCAGCGGTGTGCCGGCAGACACGACCCGAGAGTTGTTCGATTTCATCACCCGAGTGCAAGCACTCAACGACAAGAGGGCGCTGGTCGTTGCGCTCCTCAACAAGCTTCAGAAACCAATCACGGAAGAGTTGTCACGACCGCCCGGTCAGTACTCGTACGTCGTCGTCGTCGACAAGGATACGTCCGAAAGCGGCGCGTTTCTGTCGCCCCTGGCGACCCCCATTTCGCCCGAGAACCGGGTGCCGGCCGAGCTCACGTTCGTCAATCCGCGCGGCTCGGGCAACGTGAAGCTGCCCCACTTGATAGGCGACAAGGTGCCAAGGGACGGAGCGGCGATCATGATCGTCCCAAACAATTTCGAGAAGGTGTGTCCAAGCAAGACCCACGGGCAGATTGCGCAGCTCGGAAGCTCGATGAATTCGCTGATCGAAGACATCCAGGGGCAAAAGAGCGCGGAAGGCGGCGACGTGATCACGGAGTCGAAACTCAGAGGCGGCGGGGCCCGGGCGATGAGCCGCACCTTGCGATCGATTGCATCAGGACGCAGCGGAACTCGCGTTTCTGGTTGGCTGCGCGGAGGCCCCCAGACCGGTTTAATAATTTGGCGGCTCACCGCCCACCCCACCGCCTCTTCCGCGCCGAAACGCCGACTGCCGAGCTCTTTGCACTGACGCTGGCTTCGTAGATCGCCTCCGCGGTGGTCACCTTGCGTCCGACGCACGGGATCCACACACGGAAGAAGGGCGACTGCACGCGGACGTCGCGCTTCTTCCACACGGTAGCACTGCGTCGTTGGACGCGGGGGCACGTCTACCACCTGGAAGATGTACGGCTCCCGACGCGGGCACTGCATCTACCGCCAAGTAGCTCGAGTGCCGTCGACCGTAGAAGAGCGGGGACCTATTGGAAGAACGCCTTCCGCAAGCGGACGACGTGCATCACCCCATCGTATGGAGTGCTCCTCCCACTCGGAAGACACGCATCTTCCACCCGTGCGGCATGCGTCTACGGCCGGAAGACGTTGCTCGTCACCGCGGTAGAACGCTTTCCCCACTCGGGCGCCAAGGGTCATCCACCTGGAAGATGCAATGCGTAGGGCGGTAGACGCACGTCTTCCAACTGCATGAACGACATCTTCCACGTGGAAGAACAAGATCGATCAGCCATGTGCAGTGCACCCATCCACTCAATGAAGCGCGCCTTCCGACCGGCGCCCTGCTTCTTCGGACGGAGGAACAACGCCTACCGACCGTACGATGCACGTCGTAGGAGTGGAGGAACCTGTTCTTCCAGGTGGGAGAAGCGCATCGGACAGTCGTACGCATCACTTCTCTCGATGGGGTGCACCACGTCGGCCGACCGATCAAGCACGTCTCCCGAGCGGGAGAAGCTGTTCTTCCACGTGGAAGATGTGTATCGGACCTGCGTACGCATCGTGGCCCACGATGGGGTGCATCACGCCCCGCGGCCAATGATGCTCGTCTTCCGACCCGAAGAGCCGCTTCTTACGAGTGGATGACCCGCGATGTGCGACCGCAAGAAGCAGTGCCCCCGAGCGTAGTCGGCGTCACCACCACCCCCGAGCGCCGGTCATGCGCCCGACGCCTTCGTGCACTCGACATCAGCGGGACGTCTTCCCGCAGGCTGGACATCGTCTACCGCAAGAGGACCACAGATCGCACAAGAGGCTGCCTCACCCCTCCCGCATGATGCGCGCCTCCTACGACCAGGAGCAACACTGCCCAGCGATGCCGGACTCGTTCGACGCCAGCTAAACCAGTGGCAACAACCCGAGGGAGAGGCAGTCGCAAGAGCTCGGCGGTCGAACTTTCGGCGCGGAGGCGGCGGGCAGGGCGGTCGATGGGCCGTCCCAATGACTTAACCGGGGTAGGGGCCCCCCGCGCAGCCAAACCAGAAACGCGAGTTCCGCTGCGT
>WNFI01344056.1_pt1 | contig 10772 bp, 19 predicted proteins | sample 5400471 | NCBI WGS metagenome assembly WNFI01 (sample SAMN13153348, study PRJNA577476) | soil metagenome | isolation source: 100 cm saprolite on Douglas fir-dominated hillslope | place: USA:California | collected 2013-09-17 | reverse complement strand
GGTCATGCTACGCGGCTCCATGCCGAGCAGGCGCCTTCATCCGGAAGGTCTTCGAAGGCCGCGTCAAGCCGGTAGCGGTCCCAAATCACACAGCCATCCACACGTTTCGGTTTCGGCATCCGGCCGTCTTTGACCATCTCGTCGAACTTGGACGCCGATACGCCGACCCAGTCTGCTGCCGCCTCGCGGCGGAAGCCACGGGGGGCATAGGCCCTTTCGCGATGGTCGGGCGCGCTCTTCAATCCCAGCCCCCAGACAGTTCGCAAGCGCGGTGGTCCTGGAATTTCCCGGCCATCATTCGCCCCTTTCCGCCACGATCCGCCAAACCGTGGCAGTCATCCCGCTTTCGTTTTTGCGCCGTGCGCCGGTTTGCTGAATTTCGCCATTGCGGTTTAGTTCGCTTACCCGGGGCCGGACACTTAAAACCGAAAGGTCCAGATCCCTTGCAATTTCATCCGCCGTCGCGCCACCGGGATATTGCGCGATCTGGGCAAGAACGATCGTCCGCATTCTGGCGGCCTTGCCGGTCATGGCTCTCGCCGCCTGTTCGGACGGCCCCGAAACCTTGAAGCCGGGCGCGTCGGGATAGACCAATTCCGACATTCTGCTCATGCCGCACCTTTGGAATTTGCAACGACGGGGGTTAGGATCAAATGCGGAGGGACAAGGCAGTTAGGTTCGCCGGGTTTCGGCCCCCAAATGTCCATCCATGCGACGCCGTCCGCTAACGAGCGCAAACGGTTGCGCCATTGCGTTTCCGTGAATGTGCGCGGGTCAATCGGAGCTGGCGCGCATTCGCCGCCTTCCGGTTCATCAAGGTAGCTACCCTTATTGATCCAAACCGAGGGCGCTTTGATAAAGCGCTTTTCAGTGTTGGCGACCTTGGCGGCATACCTCGCGGTCGCGGCCATCAACGCTTCAAGCGAAATGGCGCCTGACTTCATCAACCGGGCAAAAGCTTTCGCCGCGTCGATCCTGTCAACGTGTTTTGGATAGACCGCATACCAAGGTGCAAAGCCTTTAGGTTCGCCAGAACCTGAGGGCGCTATATTCTTTCTTTCTTTTATTTCTTTCTTCTTTGTATCCGTCTGCGTGTCCGTCTGCGTGTCCGCTTGCGTATTCGCCTCGCTGAATGGCCTCTGATATTTGTCCCAATTACAAAGGGTTATCACCGTTTGTGCTGTGTCCGTCTGCGTAGTCACCGAACCATCCATCGCCAAATCGCGCAAAAACCTTTGCACGCGGTTAGGACTCCATCGCCACGCGGCGGATAAAAACCTTATTGAGTGCGAGAGTTGGCCCGGCTGGAGAGTGATTATTTCCCGCCGCGTCCCGGCCATAATGGGCACCTCGCGCGGGGCATAGGCTGCGGATTCTATCAGCCAATGCCACGCCTCGAATTGCGTAAAGGGCCCTCGCGGTTTGTAGCGCGGATGGTCCAACATGCCGCGCGATACGAGGTAAAATCCGCGTTCGCTCATTGCCATTCCCCTAAGTCGCGGACGGCATTGCAAGCGATGTTGCAGAACAGATGCACCGTGCCCGTGGGGCCGTTTCGTTGCTTGGCTACAATGGCCTCAAGCTGATCTTTCGCATCTATCAGCCGGTCAACGCGGGCGGCCTCTTGCTCTGCATTCGCGCCGGTCGATCGCTCGAGATAGTAGGCCTCGCGATACACAAAAATGATTGCATCCGCGTCTTGCTCGATCGTTCCAGAATCGCGCAAGTCCGCCATCGTCGGGCGCTTGTCGTCGCGGTTTTCGAGGGCGCGGGACAACTGCGCTAGTGCAATAACCGGAACGTCCAACTCTTTTGCGAGGGCCTTCAATGCGGAGGAAATTTCGCCAACCTCATTGACGCGCGCGCCCGAATATCGGTTAGACGGCCTCACGATATGCATATGGTCAACAATGACGGGGCCAAGCCGCAGCCCTTGACGTTCCAGGGTTTGTTTATGCCTGCGAGCCCGCGCCGCGATCTGCGAGACAGTGAGGCCCGGCGCCGGGTCGATCTGCAACGGCCATTCACGTTGCAGCCGGGCGGCCTCGATAATGCGCCGGGCCTGTGCGTCGTTTAGAGCGCCGTTCGCAATGTCATAGTAGGGGATTGGTCGATGCCGCTCAAAAGCCACATCGGCTAGGTTGCGATCTGACAGGCTAACGTCGCCCATCTCTAGAGATGCAAAGAAAGTTGGTTCGCCCGCCGCCGCCGTAGCCCGAGCGACGCAAAGCGCAAGCGCCGTTTTGCCCATGCCTGGGCGTCCGGCCATCACAAACATTTCGCCGCGCTTCAATCCGCCGGTCTTATCGTCGAGCCCTCTAAGCCCCCAGCTCATGCCCGCCAGCTTGCCGGGGTTCTGCATCCCGTACTGCATTCGCGCTAGCGACTTGTCGTTAGCCTCTCGCAAGGTAACTTGCGGCGTTGATCCCGCAGAGACTTGCGCCGCAATTTCGTCCAGCAACTCGATACCAGCGCCAGCGATATCCGCCGCCGGTTGGTTGGCCTGGATCCCGAGCGCCATCGTTTCCGCCATCGCAAGAATCTTGCGACGATTGGAGAACTCTCGGATCATTTCGGCATAGGACCGAGCGTTGATAATCGTGGTGCCTTCGGCCGCGAGACGCGCGATATACTGCCCGCGCGTCATGCCTCCCACAACTTGGCTGGCGTCGCCGGCTATTGACGCGATAACAAGCGCTGGCGTTATTGTGCCGTGCTGATCGCGAACACGCATGAACGCTTCAAAGATTTCAGAATGCAGCGGTTCGAAAAAGTCACTGGCGGAAACCTCACGCTCGATTATCTCAAGCGCGGGGTTGTAAATCAGCACCGCGCCTAAAGCCCCCTGCTCAATTTCGATATTGTGGAGCGCAGCATGATCTATATTTGCGGGAGCGTTCATGATCGTACTCCCGCCTTGCGGAACGGGATAACGTTGGTTGCCGGCTGCGAGTTTGCTACCCGGTCAAATTCGGCAAGGGCTTTGGCATATTCGGGATTGTCACCAGCCCGATAGGACCGCGAGGCCGCATATGCCTTTTGCACCTTTTCCCAAAGCCGAGATTCTAGGGCTGCGGTATCTCGCTTGCCCTTGTCGCGCGATGCTCTGCCCCCCTTCATGCGGCACCTGCTGCGATGTCGCGCACCAAGGTCTTGAGCCTGAAGGTGATGCCGGCGTCGACACCGCCGCAGCGGCGCGTCAATCGAATAACTTGCAGTTGAAGTTGGAGAGCTATATATTCCGCGTTGTCTGGCAAGACATAATTCGGAATCGGGCGGCCTTCTGCGGGGCCGCCCTTTTCTTTGGTAGCTGACATTATGCGGCGGCCTCCGTCGCAGCGGAGACGGCTGCTTTCTGAAATACCTGCGACGTAGACTGACGCATCCAATCGTCTAGGTCAGACCGCCGATACCGAATGGTTGTTCCGATTTTGTAAAAGACGGGACCTGAGCCGTCTACGCGGCGCTTCGCGAGCGTCGAAGGCGATGAGCGGAGATAGTCCGCCGCCTCCTGAGCTGTCAGATAATCTGTGATCATGACATCCTCTTTTAGAGCCCGCCAGCCATCATGGTGAGCGGTGAGGATGCCTAGTAATCACATGGGAAAATGCGCGGGCAATATACGCGGGCTAAAATCGCTGCGCATTTAGACCGGCGTATTTAGCCGCTGGTTTTGGCCTCCCGTTTTAGCTGCCCCTGTCTCCCCCGCGGGAGCCTAGGGACTTGCTTACGGAAAGCCCGAACCGTATCTCGCCCCACACCGAATTGCTTCATGTAGGCGGTGTCTTCGCGTTCGGACGGGATATCAGCTCCCCGCTGATCCCTCCACTGCTTGAAGATTTTTTCAGCCGCAGCCGCTGAATAGCTGGCCGGCGACATCTCTGCAGTTAGTCCAGATCTCGAGTCCATCGACGTAACTTGCTCGAGACTTTTCCGACAAACGAATATCCAAGCCCCGCCGACGCGCTCATCGCCAAACGGATTTTTTGGATTCAATTGGCCACAATAAAAGCGCAGCTCAGTTTTATCGGTGTCCCACCAGACGGGCGGTATCTGGACGTCGCTGGTAGTTCCGAGGGACCGGTATGCGGTCGTCAGACGACCTTCGTGCGCGAGCATCGCAAAGCTTGCCCTCACACTCACGGCCCTTTGGATAGTGGTCGCGTTTTGCGCGTCGATTTTTCGCGCGATTTCCAACGCAGTCGCCATTTCGCCTTGAGAAAGTGCAACATTTAACCCGTGATTGCGCTGGATAGCGTCGATTAAATCGGTGACCGCAGATCCCGTGGGGTCGCCTTCGCCGCGCTCTCCCTTGAGAACATTGCTGCCTTGACGGGCGTGGATTATTTGACGACCACTATCGAGTTGATGTTCCGCGAGGAGATTGTTCGCAAAACGATCATCGCAACCGACGTAATCAGCAAATTTGAAGGTCTCGGTCCCTAACTCGGTCCCAGTCCAGGTGCCCGGAAACATTGATCGACCCAAACGATCGAGGGCCCGCGCCAAAAAGAGATAGTCCTCACTATCATTGGGCCATTGGGTGTGGTTTTTCCAGAAACTGGATCGGTCGCTCATCGCACCTCCGCTGGTGCTTCCGCATGAGGAAGCGCGGCAGGCTGGTGCGGACCAGCTTTTCGGGAGCTACCCTAGCCGCGCTGTTCGGGAATCTAAGCGCTTCTTTGCCGATCCGCCATGGTCAAAGCAACCCGGCCCCGGCGTGATCCTTAAATAGTTCTGCGTCGCGCACGTAGCCCCGCAGAGTATCGACCGACTTGTGGCGGGAAACATCCATCATTTTGAAGATCGATGCACCCCTGCCGGCCGCAGAGGTCAGAAAACCCGCCCGCAGCGAATGGCCGGAGAACGTGCTGGCGTCGAATCCGGCGCGCTCAGCATACGCCTTGACGATATTGGCGACGGATCGGCAAGTAAGCCGCGAAGCCCGCACGGTGCCGGCCTTATCGATCGGCCGGAATATCGGCCCGGCCTCGATCCGGGCCGCGCCCAACCATTCCCGCAGCGCCTTGGCAGGGCAAGCCACGTCACCGCGAGCAATCGCGATGGTAACGCCAGCGCGCTCCTGATCCGTTTTGCTGCCCCGGATGGTCACTAACAAGCCGGTTTCGGTTTCGGCAATATCGGCCACGTCAAGGGCCACCAGTTCTGATCGGCGCAGCGCCCCCCCAAACCCAATCAAAAGCAATGCGCGGTCCCGCAGGCCCGCCAGCTTGTCCGGCGCCGTGGCAACCATGCCAAGCATCTTGCCAGCAACCGCGGGGGCTTTGCGGACCCTGGCGCTGCCGTAGGTTCGGCGAATACCTCTCATGGTAGCCTTGACGCCCTCAGCGTCTGTCGGCAAAGCGAGGCCCGCCAGCTTGTGGGCATAGCGAATAGCGGCGACGCGCCGGCCAAGGGTTGAGGCTTTCGAGCTGGCAGCGTTGGCAGCCAGATAGGCCGCCACTGTCTCAGGGGCTGCAGGAAGCGCGGCCACGCCCCTCGCCTCGCACCAGTCTTTGAAGATCCGGAAGTCCGTCCCGTAAGCCTTGCGTGTGCTGGCGGCCTTCTCTGCCTTGGCAAGGTCAATCGCTGCAGCGAGGTCAGGACCGAGCGCCGCCGGCAGGGTCGCGGAGTCCGAAACAATGGTTAGGGCTGTTGACATTGGGTTTGTCCGATCTCGAGGCTTAAGCGGCCTTGCGGCGGGGCGGCGCTTCCTGGGCTTCACGAAAGTTGCGATCCGCGATGTGGGAGAACTGGCACTCAATATGCTGCCGGACTTCGTCATCTGTCATGCCACAGCCGGTAATGGTCATGATGTCCACGTTCGCGAAGAACGGATGGTTCTGGATCTGACCGAGGGCTTGAAGAAGGTCTTGGCGCGCTGCGGTCATTTTCCGGGTTCCTTTACTTCCGAGAAGAAACATTATCGGAAGTAAACACCATTTCCTGTTATTGTGCAAACACAAAATGGATAAAGCCCGGTTTCAGGCCAACATGTTGCAAATTTGATTCACTCACCGCCCCGGCCTAGGGTTTGAATGTTTGATAATCAATCAATCGGGGGGAACGATGGGCCGCAAGCCAAAGACCACCGGACCGACCGCCCGCGATTCCGGCGCGTTCAAATATGTACTGGCTCGCATAAATACCGAGGGCTGGCGCGCGCTAAAGGTTTTGGCAGCCGAACAGGAGACCACCCTAAACGCCCTGGCGGTCGAGGCATTCAACGATCTGCTCAAGAAGCACGGGAAGCGGCAGAGCGTAGAGAACCCGCTTTTGGATTAGTGTTGTAAAGGGACGAACAATATGGGTCGAACGAGCCAGGCATCTACGGGGACAGCAGTGGACTCCCAAGCACTCACTGCTTCGCCGCTGTTCTGAGCGGGTTGGCTGATCGGCTGTTGATCGCGTGCGTTTCCCCTTTCTGGGGAAATGGCACCAGCTCAGGCGCCCCAACTTCCGAACCAGAGCACTTTGATCCAACGGCAGTCCACCCGCCGCGCGGACCATAGGCGCACCGTGCATTGACCCGCGCAACCCCATCGTTCTTATGGACAACGAGTCTCGCATCTGAGCCCGCCACCGCCTGCCCCCCGCGTCCGCCCGAAGGCGGTTGGCGAAAGGGGGGTTGTTCGCGGTTGGGTTGTGGTGGTAGTTCTGCGAGATGGGCTCGCTGAGGTTGTTATTGGCACTAGCGGTTGCTGGCGGTCACGTCGCTAGCATGTTTGGATTTACTGCTGGCTGGATTTTGCCGGGAAGCCGCGCAGTCCAGATTTTTTACATCATCTCCGGTTTTCTGATGGCGATGATCCTAAACGGAAAGTATGCCGACAGTCGGCACGGCAATTGGCTTTTCTACACCAATAGAGTTGTGAAAATCTTCGGGCCGTATTTTGCCATCCTTGCTGTAACGATTGCGATATGCCTGCTCTCGAAGGCATTCACCGGAAACGCACTATTGCTCAATGTCTGGTTTGCGGAAGCCGGATCGATGAGCGTATCGGCCTGGACGTTCGCGGTTCTGACAAACATCTTCATCATCGGCCAGGAATGGGGTTATTTACTTATATACCGCGGCGGGTCCCTATTTTACGATTTGCAAGCCTTCGCAAAGCCCCCAATAGCTTCACAGTTTACGGTCATTGTCCCAGCATGGACGCTATCGATCGAACTGCTGTTTTACATTCTGGCGCCGTTTGTCGTTCGGCGCCATATCCTGCTGATCGCCGCGCTTGCTTTGGTTGATCATTGTTTTCGGTGGGGTGCCTATCATTTCGGGTATTACAGCGAGGCCACTAACTACCGATTTTTCCCTTTCGAACTGAGCCTTTTTCTTTATGGTTCGTTCTGCTTTCGGCTGCGCAAGTTTCTGGTACCGCCAAACCCGAAATGGTCCAGCGCGATAACGACGGCCGTCGTCGTAACGATTGCGTTCCTGCCCCAATATTTTTTGGAAAATCAGTACCAACTCTATGTCATCGTCGGCTTGCTGCTGCCCTCTCTTTTTGATTTTACACGTCGCAACAATTGGGATCGCGCCCTAGGCGATCTCTCCTATCCGATCTATCTTGTTCATTGGCCGGTCGGTGCATTCGCCGCGGCGTTGGTACGCACGACCCAACCAGGCTTGATGGGAACCGTTGCGGCTTTCCCGATAATCGCAATACTCTTTGCGATCGGCCTAGCCGCTGCAATTAATTGGTGTATCGTGGATCCTATTGAAAAATGGAGACAGGGCCGAGTCGCGTCAAACAATGCGGGTAAGATAGCGGCCTTATTCGCTAGCCGCGCGATGGCCTGCAATCTCCCGCATCTCACTGATTAGCTCCGCAAACCGGCGCCGCTCCGTGATCCACGCGCCGAATAGCTTGATTCGTTGGTTGGCCCTTACGGGTGCCCGGAAACCGTGCATCGGCATGGCGCGCTCTGTGCGAGCACATCTGGGGAAAGCCCCGCAATCATGGCGAGACAATCAACCGGAAGATAAAATTATCGCCCCGTGAGGCTTTGCCGGCAGTGATCAAGGTCGTTCGGGCTGCCTCGCATTCCCCCACCGAATCGCCGATCACCCGGTGCCATCGAGGGAAGATCGCAGGCACCGCAATGGCCTCCAGCTTGTTAAGTCTGGTTTCCACGTTCCGGATCATTCCAGCCTCCAGCTCACGATTATTGGCTGATCGCCCGCAGCCATTCGCCCGGCCGAAAGTGCGGCATCTATTTCCGTATCGATTTCCTGACCAGTTTTTAGCCGCGTAAACTCATCGTCCATTCCCCAGATGACGAACGGCCGACCCTGCCTTGGCGAGATCAGCGCTTCCAAATTCTCTAGCCTCTTGCGATGGGATACTGTCATTGGCGCATTTCCGAACCGTCACGCCGGGCCAGCTCTGCCTGGATCGCGGCAATCATCTGTTGCCTTTCATCGGCTGCGAAGTCCTCATGACACCCGTGTCGCAATTGGTTTGCCCTCTCAGCCCCTAGAACGATTTCGGCAATTAACAATTCGTCTTCCGAAATTATAGGCTGGCTAGGCAAGGCGCCTTCCAACTTTGCTAACCGCCGATCATGACTGCCCATCATTGCGTGCGTCCCTGTTGTTGGCTTTCGAGCCGCTTCAATCGTTCCTCATGGTCCGCCACTTCCAGGATACGGGAATAGCTCTCAAGGACGCGCGTTAGCTCGCTAGCCTCCGAAGGCGTGATTTCGCCCTCAGCGACAGCCTTAACGATGGCCGCCGAGGCTTTCGCCGCATCCGCAGCCTGTTCAATTTTTGGAAGTTCAAACGAGACGTGACGATCCTTGCGAGCAGGCACGAGGCGATCCATGCAGAGCCGCAGCGCGATCATGTCTCCAGCCTTGGCCTTTTTGATTGCAACACGGGTTAGCGCCTCTCCCTCCTTATCAAGCAGGGCTTCCATCGCCAGCGTGGTCTTATGCCGGGCGCCCTTCGGTTTCCCGGGATTGCCAGGCTGGAAGGGTCTACCTCGCGTATTTGCCGCGTTTTTACGCTCTTCCCTCATGTAACGCTGCCTGCATTTGTGGTATCAACTCTGATGCTCCGCATCGAACTGGTCATTTGCATCGTTCTATTCGCGATTGTGATGTTGGTCGCGAAGTTCATGTTCATGCCCTGGCTTGTCGCCAGCTACGGGTGGATCGGAGTTGCGATTCTGATTGCCCTTTGTTTCCTGTATGCATTTTGGGAAGAGGGTCGCCGAAAGAAACGTGGGGTCAATCGTTGAACTCAGGCGTCAGCGCTCGTGCCGCCGCCGAAGTTTTGGCCGCTACCGCACCCGGCAAAGAGCCGTATTTGTCCGGTTGCTTGCCGTAGAACAGTTTTGTGGCGTTGCGCGCCGCCTTGGCGTTACCGAGAGCGGTCAAACCCTTGTCCATCCCGTAGGCAATGGCTGCACCCGGCAGGCCGCCATGAGTAAATCCGAGCAACGGCAAGAGCGTGTGGCGCGCCCCGCCAGCGATCTTGGCAAGCATCGGCGCCGTGCCGGAAGGGTTTGTGGTGCCCTTAACCGGGATCATCTGCCTGTAAACGCCAGCCAGCCGCTTCATCAGCCCGCGCTCTTCGGCCGAGTAGAGAACATGCGAAAGTGGAGCACCGTTGCCGTTTAGAAATTCATGCATCCGCTCAGCAATCTTCTGCGGTCCCCAGTCCAGCCGGCCTTCCGTTGGCTCGGTCAACTTGGTCCACATGCCCTGACGAACAGAAGTCCATCCTTCGGGGGTCAACTGCCGTTTCAGCCGCTGTGCCAGCTTAACCGAGATGCCCTTGTCGCCGGCCCCAGATCGCCCATAAAGGAAGTCCGCAACCTCCGTGGGCGATGCAGGCAAGCCACCATCCCGCCCGGTGATCCGGCCGATAACCTTATCGATTTCATCGCCTTCTTTTGGCGCGGATGTCCGAAGCTGATTAGCATGCTCCAGCATCTTCGCGCGCTCTGCCGGCGTGAAAAGAATGTCTGCGGTAGATTTACCGCTGCCGTTGATATGCTCCGCAATGCGATCGGCAACCTTGCCAGGATTTAGATCAAGCTTCCCGCCCGGCGCTTCGGTGATGCTGTGCCACATTCCCTGACGGACTGCAGTAAACTCCGGAGAGTTTGGCCCGTAGGTATCTCGAACATGTTTCGCAAGTTTTGCGGCAGTCTCGCTATCGCCAATGCCAGATCGACCATAGAGTGTATCGGCAACACCTTGAGGTGTGGCGGCCTGCCCTCCTTCTCCGACGATCTTCTCTAGCGTCTTGCCAACCGTGTCATGAGCGCTGCGAGTCGTGTTCTGGATATCATGAACGGCATTCGATCGGTTAGCATAGGCGGATAGCGCCTGCCGCTCTTCCGGGCTGAACGCCACTTGAGACAGGGCGCGGCCTTGGGTGCCTCCAATAAAATTGTTAATGCGCTTCGCAATTTCGCCCGGTTCTCGCGCGTTCACGCCTTCGGCGAGATGCGAGAAAAGCCCTTGCTTATAAGCGGCCCATTCAGGAGAGTGTTCACCGAAGATTTGGCGCAGCCGTTGCGCCACCTGTACGGCCTGCGCTCCGCCCGGCTGGCCCTCCGATCCGAAAATCGTCTGGGCAACTTTTGGCGCCGCCGCCGGCTCTACCCCCGGACTGCCGATGATGTCTTCAATGGCGCGTCCGACCTTATCGCGCCCGGCCTGTGACGTGAAAGTTTGACGGTAAGTCGAATGTAGACTGCGCGCGCGCTCAAGCTGTTGCAAGAATGCGGGACCATCTCCAGAAAATCCACCAGCCCCCA
>WNFI01343945.1_pt1 | contig 10772 bp, 7 predicted proteins | sample 5400471 | NCBI WGS metagenome assembly WNFI01 (sample SAMN13153348, study PRJNA577476) | soil metagenome | isolation source: 100 cm saprolite on Douglas fir-dominated hillslope | place: USA:California | collected 2013-09-17 | reverse complement strand
CGAGAAATGCTCTCGTATTCTTTCATCTGTGAATGCCGCTGCGCCGAGAAACAGAAAGAAATCAAGAGCAAATCAGATGGATTTGCGAACGGATGTCCCAAGTAGCCACCACACCTACTCTTTGACTTGTTTGAGTCGATCTCCCTATACGGGATCCAGGGAATTTAACTCTTCCGCATTTTCCGTGCTCATAAAATATGGACCGTGTTCCAGAAGGGTGTATGAAAAAGTTGTAGGCAGTCAGGCAACCAGAAGGGACTGTGGCCATGGTCACGCTGACGTCGATGGCACATCTGTGCGTGCTTTTGTGCGCGCTCGCAAATCCCTTGTTCTGTAAGAACGTGCGATATGAGAGGAGGAAGACTTGTCGCTCTCTCCTCTCATGTATGCCACACTTTTCTTGCCCCATCCTCCCACATTGTCTCTGCATCCTCCAACCAGCAGTCGTGGCAGGGATGAAGCAGGTCTGCAGGAGCGGACAATCGCTCTGGCGAGTCAGGATCGGGCACGACTGGTCCCGTACATGCCTGATGGGCCTTGGTCGACATTGGCATAGCGAGCGCCCGCCCATGCCCCCTTGGGTGCAATCGCCTCGAGCCGCTGCAGATCCTCCGGGGAGAGGTGAATGGCGCAGGCCGCCGCATTCTGTTCCAGGTTGACCCGCCGCTTCGTGCCAGGAATAGGCACGACATCCTCCCCTTGCGCCAGCAACCAGGCCAGGGCCAACTGCCCGGCGGTCACGTGCTTCTCTGCGGCCAAGCGGCGCACCTCGGCGACCTGGTCCAGGTTGTGCTGGAAGTTCTCTCCCTGGAAACGTGGATTGGTACGGCGAAAATCGTCCGGGGCGAAATCGTCAGGGCTGGTAATCTCCCCGGTGAGGAACCCCCGTCCCAATGGACTGTAGGGCACAAGCCCGATCCCGAGCCGGCGCGCGACGGGCAACACCGCATCTTCAAGGTCGCGCGTCCACAGCGACCATTCACTTTGCAGCGCAGTGATCGGGTGAGTGGCCGCCGCCCGCTCAAGACTATTGACGCTGGCTTCGGATAGCCCCAGGTAGCGGACCTTGCCCGCCTGGACGAGTTCGGCCATCGCCCCTACGGTGTCTTCAATCGGGACAGCGGGATCGACCCGGTGTTGGTAGTAGAGGTCGATGTGCTCGACACCCAGACGCGCCAACGACTCATCACAACAGGCTTTGACGTATGCTGGACGGCCATTGATGCTCAGGCTCCCATCATCACGCATCATGCCAAACTTGGTCGCGAGAATCACCGTGTCCCGCCGACCAGCAATGGCACGTCCAACCAGGCGCTCGTTATGTCCATCCCCATACACGTTCGCCGTGTCAAGGAAGAAAATACCGAGCTCAATGGCCCGATGGATCGTGGCAATGGACTCCTGTTCGTCCGCAGGTCCGTAAGACTGTGACATGCCCATGCACCCAAGCCCTTGGGCGGATACGATCAAGCCCTGTTGACCAAGCACACGGGTAGGGATAGTGGTGTCTGTCATTTCAAGCTCCTCTCCTGGTCTCTAATAGAAGGCCTGTCTGTGCGGCAGATAGATACAAAAATGTAGCTCAATGAGAGTCCCATCTGGATCGCTGCACAAGATCGTGTCCTTTGTGTGTGGGAGATCCACAGCAAACCTTCTGTGTTCGTGTACCTTCTCCCGAACTCAGCACTCCTTCGACTTTGGGTTGGCTATCTGGGATATCCGCTCAAAAAAGCGCGTCAATCATGTCTCCGTTCGTTCCTTTTCCTTCTCATTCAAACAATGGAAAGGTCGTCATACGTTTCTCACAAGACTATTTTACTACCATGTGCACCATCAAAGGAACCCTGTAGCGGTTCCTTTGATGGTGCACATGGTAGATGAAGACAGCTGACGGATGCTTCTCTTATCGAGTCGAGCGTCCTCCCCGTTCATACGCCTCAGCTTGGCAACGCATGAGCAGGCTGCTATACTCTCTGCAAGAAGTTGTAGTTTAAGAACGGATACAGCGAAAGGAGCATACACAGCACTGTGTCAGCAGAGACGCCTGCCGAACGAGCACCTCGCCCGCCTACCGAACACCTACAAGGCATTGTCGAACGAGTCACCTACCATGCCGACGATTCCGGCTATACCGTGGCCCGGCTCAAGGTGCCTGCTCACATCGATCTGGTCACCATCGTGGGCCGTTTCCCCTCCATCTCTGCTGGACAAACGCTGCGGGTGACTGGCCTCTGGCGCGAGCATCCCAAATTTGGCCAGCAATTCCAGGTGCTTTCTGCCCAGGAGATGAAACCGGCAACCTTGACCGGTCTGGAGAAATACCTGGGCAGCGGGCTCATCAAAGGCATTGGTCCGGTGACGGCCAGGCGCATTGTGGCCCACTTTGGCCTGGAGACCCTCGATATTATTGAGCAGCAGAGTGACCGTCTCAACGAGGTGGCTGGTATCGGAGAGAAGCGCGTCGGGATGATCAAGAGCGCCTGGGCAGCCCAGAAGGCGATCAAGGAAGTCATGGTTTTCCTGCAAGGCCATGGCGTCTCTACGACCTACGCCGTCAAGATCTATAAACAGTACAGCGATGAGGCCATCGAGGTGGTGTCACGCAATCCCTACCAGCTGGCCGCCGATATCTACGGCATTGGCTTCATCACCGCCGACACCATTGCCCGCCATCTGGGGGTAGCCCCTGATTCTGATATCCGCTACCAGTCAGGCATCCTGTACCTTCTCAGTCAGGCTGGCGAAGATGGCCACTGCTTCTTGCCCGTGCAGCAACTGGTGGGAGAGGTCGTTAAGCGACTGGCCCTGCCCGAATTCCCGGTGGACCCGGCGCGCATCGGCACCTTGATTGAGCAGATGACTGAGTCAAAAGAAGTCATCCTCGAACCTGGCTTTGGCGACCTTGAAGGCCAGCAGCTGTGTTATGCCCCAGCGTTTTACCACACGGAAGTTGCCCTGGCTGCTCGCCTCTCCGCTTTCGCCAGAAGTCCCGTCGAAGTCGATCTGCCGCGGGTGCAGCGCTGGATGGACCGCTACACCGAGAAAATGGGCATCACTCTGTCTGCCGAGCAACGGCATGCCGTCGAACTGGCCGCTTCCTCGCGCCTGCTGATCCTCACGGGTGGGCCAGGCTGCGGCAAGACCTTTACCACGCGCACGATTGTGGCCTTATGGCGTGCCATGGGCAAAGCCATCCTGCTCGCGGCGCCCACCGGGCGAGCCGCCCAGCGCCTGGCGGAGATGACGGGCAAAGAGGCGCAAACCATTCACCGCTTGCTGGCCTTTGATCCCAAGACCATGCAGTTCCGCCACAACGAAGGCTACCCGCTAGAGGCGCAAGCCATCGTCGTGGATGAGGCGTCGATGCTTGACCTGTTCCTGGCCCATTCCTTTATCAAAGCAATCCCACCTGGCGCGCAGGTCCTCTTTGTGGGAGATATTGACCAATTGCCCAGCGTGGGACCAGGGATGGTCTTGCGCGACCTCATCGCCTCGGGACAGCTCCCGGTCGTCCGCCTGACCGAGATCTTCCGCCAGGCGGCTGCCAGCCACATTGTGACCAACGCCCACCGCATCAATGCGGGTCAGTTCCCCCATCTCATCCCAACCACCAGGTTTGCCGAGTCTGATTGCCTGTGGTTAGAGGCACCCGAGCCAGAGCTGGGAGCAGAAGGCATTCGCCACCTGGTCAGCGAGTATCTGCCCAGGCACGACATTGATCCGGTGCAACAGGTGCAGGTGCTCTGTCCTGCTACACGCGGTGAAGTGGGGACGCGCCAGCTCAACAGCATGCTGCAACAGATCCTCAATCCACCAACTCCAGGGAAAGCTGAGCTCGCACGCGGAGGCGCCACCCTGCGTGTCGGCGACCGGGTCATCCAGCAGGTCAATGACTACCAGCGTGAGGTCTTCAATGGCGACCTGGGCACCATTTCCTCCATCGACCAGGAAGAGCAGGAAGTCGTGGTGCAGTTCGCAGGGCGGCAGGTGAGCTATGACTACGCTGATCTGTCAGAGCTGGCCTTAGCATGGGCCGTCACCGTCCACAAATCACAGGGCAGTGAATACCCGGTCGTGATTCTCCCGCTGTTCATGCAACACTATCTGTTGCTCAGCCGCAACCTGCTGTACACCGGCCTTACCCGCGCCAAGCAACTGGCCATCCTGGTGGGACCGACCAAAGCCATTGGCATCGCGATCAAACGCGTCATGGATCGGCAACGCTACACGGCATTGGCAGAGCGCCTGAAGCGTCTGGACAACAGCGCTTACGCGATGGACGAACGCAAGCGCTAACACAGCCACGAGGCACACACACGAGAACAACAGTGGTGAGCAATGGGACAATCCTTCAACCTGGCATGCAGTTGCAGGTAGGCTTGCTCCCCTCACAGCAACAGCAGCGCCCTGGCTCTCGTGCCATGGAGCGGATACAATACGAAATGAAGAGGAGAGTCCTTGTGGGAAGGAGCAGTGTATGAATAACAGACAAGAACACAGCACATGGACCTTCGATGCCGCCTACCAGGGCATTCCCCCATGGGTTCCTGCTGCGCGTCGTGCGGGGTCGCCAGCCTACCACGCCGTTTCAGCAGGCGTTCTTCCGGGCCGGGCACGCCCATGCCGGGGTGCTGGTGATCCTAGCCCTGGTGGGCCAGATCCTCGCCGACACCGCGCAGATGGGCGGTCTGCTCGCCTTCCTCGCGCGCGACGGCATCTGGGCTGCGGCCATCCTCATGCCGACCGGGTTCTTCCTCTCCGCGGCAGGGAAAGGCGTCACCAGGCCGAACCGCTTCATTGGGCTGCTCTACCTGGGCGTAGCGTCGCTCACCCTGGGCGTCGTCTCGCTCGGGATCGGGCTGCTCACCGCCTAGCGATAAGAAAATAATGTGCACGTGTCATCTCTGTGGCTCTTAGTTCGCGGATGTCTGAGGTTCTTGTTCATCTGCTCCTACTGGAGGAAACGGTGACTCTTTTCCTATCCTTCCTACCCGTTCCGGTTTCTTCCCTGCAATCAGCAACCAGGCACTGAGTGCACTTACCAGAGCCAAAGCTGCGCATATGAGCGAGACCAGGCGAAAACTGCTCACGAATGACTCATCGATCGCTCGCTTGAGCACAGCCTGCACCTCACTGCTCGCCTGTGTGGGGAGGGTAATGCCAGCCAGCTTGGTACGCTGCACATCAATTAGATGGTGCATACCCGGCGAGAGATGCAGTGTTGCCAGCTGGCCATCAAGACTGCTATTGAAGACCGCTAAGACCACAATCCCCAGGACGGCAATGGCCAGGAGCCCGGCTGTGCGGGAAACTGCATTATTGATCCCAGAAGCTACGCCAGCGTGATGTTGCTCCACTGCCCCCATGACCGCTGTCGTGAGCGGAGCCACGGTAATGGTCATGCCCAAACCCATGATGATCACCGCTGGGAAAAAGGTGATCCAGTAACTCCCTGCACCATTTCCAATACCCGGCAGAGCAAAGAGGACAAAGCCCACGGCCGTGATGACGGGTCCGACCACCAGCGGGAGCTTCGCGCCATAGCGGGTCACCAGGCCACCAGCCCAGCGGGAAAGCAGAAACATCAGCAGAATGAAAGGAACGAGGGCAGCACCGGCAAAGGTAGGAGAATAGCCCTGCACTTGAATGAGATTGAATGGCAAGAAGAAGGTTAAGCCACTCAGGGCTCCGTACAACAAGAGCGTGAGGAGATTCGCTCCGCTAAAGGTGGGGGAACGGAACAAGGTCAGCGGGACCAACGGTGCCGAAATACGCGCTTCTACCAAGAGAAATGCGAGAAGCGCGACGATGCCAACAGCCAGAGCGCTGAGCACCAGCGTATTGCCGAAGCCAAGTAAGCCCGCCTCAATCAGCCCGTACACCAGCGCTCCTAACCCAAGCGTCACAAGCAGCGTCCCCCACCAATCCAGTCTTCCTGACACGTCGGCATCACGGCTCTCGGGTACGCGCCAGAACAGAACGCCAAGCACGACGGCTGCCAGCGGGACATTGAGAAAGAAGACCCAGCGCCAGGAGGCGTACTGGACTAACACACCCCCAAGCACTGGACCAACCACTGAGGTGATCGCAGAAAAACCTGACCAGGTCCCAATCGCGCGACCGCGCTGCTCGTCGCTGAACGAGGCGCTGATAATCGCTAGGCTGCCCGGCACCAGCAGGGCGCCCCCTATTCCCTGAATGGCTCGCGCAAGAATCAGTTGCAGCACGTTGGGCGATAAGCCACACCAGATGGAGGAAAGCGTGAAGACCGCGATGCCCGTGGCAAAGATGCGCCGTCGTCCAAAGTGATCACCCAGTGACCCTCCCACGAGAATGAGCGCGGCGAGAAAGAGCGAATAGGCCTCCACAATCCACTGGACATCGGTGGTCGTTGCATTCAGGTCTCTTTGGATGACCGGCAGGGCGACACTGACGACAGTACCATCAATAAAGGCCATGCTTGAGCCAAGGATGGTTGCGACAAGGACCCACACCCCAACCTGTGGGGCACAGGGCGCCGCCTGAGGAGCAGAGCGAATAACGCCCTCATCACATGGCGATTTCACGAAGTTGGCCATTGTTGCTCTCTTTCCTGTTACGAAATGGAGGACGTCCGTCTCCTATATTTTTCCCAGAACGCCTGCCTGAGGGTTTCCTGCTTTACATTGTATCATCTCTCTGGTAGGCATCACGAGGAGTCGATGGCTCTTGTCCTCCAAATCACCAAAGTAGAAGAATATTACTGCTCAGAAGATCAGCCCACTGAGCCTGAAAAAGTTCTTGAGCATAATACTTGAGTGCTGGGCATAGTGCGGGAAAAGCTCAACAGCTTCCTGTTCAACTTTCCGATATGTCTCGCTACCATATGTCTCGATAAACTCTTTTTTCAGGGAGGGGTCATGCAGCCAGGTGTCGAGCATGTCCTCGGTCAATTCTACATGATATTGCAGCCCATAGGCATGTTGTCCATAGCGAAAAGCCTGATTGAAGCCATTTGTCTGGTGGGCCAAAGAGACGGCGCCAGTGGGCAACATAAAGCAATCCTCATGCCATTGAAAAGCCTGCTGGTGACCGGGTAAGTCTCTGTAGAGTGGGTCCGCTTTGCCCGATTCTGTAAAGTGTATCTGCAAAAAGCCAATATATGCCTTCGGCAGCTGCTTTACCTGGGTATGAAAGGCATACGCGAGCAGTTGACCGCCCAGGCAGATGCCCAGGTAAGGAACACCCTGCTCGATGGCTTGATGCAGATAGGCTTCCTCATGAACGGTGTAGGGATACCTCTGCTTATCATAGACATGCTGTGAGCCACCCAGGACAACAATCGCATGATACCTGGTAGGATCAGGCAGGTGATCCCTACCAACGTGAATGAGATGGTAGAAGATTTCGTATTCATCCAGCATGACTCCGACTCGTCCAGCAGGATTTCCTACGATATGTTGTAGAATCAGTACGCATTTCTTCTCTGACATAGCCCTTCCTCCTTTATTCATTTATCACCAGACAGGTGAACAATTAGACATCCTTTTTGCCGGTATATGGGCGCGGGATCAACATACATTCTCAGAACACACCTTATTTGCGCGTGTAAATGGGTCAGATCAAAAGATGTAGCCAGCACTGGTAGTAGTGGCCAACTGTGCCAGCAGGCGAGCAACTTCCTGTTGGGCTTGCTTGACATTCCCTGCGAAGATGAAGCCCATGGGGTTGTGCGTCATACGGCAAATAATGTTGATACCAGCTTGCCTGAAGACCGCATCGCGTCTCAAGAGCTCGTCTCTCACCCGTTGGGGCTCGACGGTTTGTGGTAAGGAATAACAATCAACGGTTGCGAGGCCCTCTTGGATCGCCGTTAGCAGGGTACTGATCGTTGGGGTTTGTCGCTTGACAGCCAGGATGGTCAGCAAAGCATCTGTATAATTGGTCCAGCGTGGATTGCATTCGGCCAGATAGATCGCTGGGGGGCGGCCGCGACGCAGCTGCAGCTGCTGTTCCCGTGGTCCAGGCAGCATGAGATCGAGATTGGCGACCCCACGCAGGGAGGCAAAATCCAGACCACATAGGTGTGCCGTCTGTCTCAAGAGGGCCTCGAAGCCAGCAACCGTCTGCGCCTCAGCGACCTGCTGCAAACAAGCCAGAGCCGCGTTTTTTGGCTGATAGGGACTGGTGCCAACACAGGCGGTGCTGCCTGGTGCTTGCAGTTGGCTATTCCAGCCGAGCGATGCGATCTGCCCGTCCACAATCACGAACGAAAGCCCCGGGGAATCGGCCACCTCGACAAAACGGCTGATGACTACGCGGCTTTCCTGCTGCTGATTCATACTAGCCGCCAGATGCCGTTGGGCCACTGTTAAGGCGTGCTGCCACGTGGATGAGCTCCGGGCCTGCTGCATATCGCCATCTGGGACGACCAGGATACGCTGCTGGTGCTCATAGACGAGGCAACTGCCGTAATGGCCATCGGATTCGGCAGCGCGCAGCATCACCCCCACAGGATAACTGCCCACACCTGCCTGGCTGATGATCTCTTCTATGATGCCGAGCAAGCGCAGAGCAGCTTGAGGAACAGCGGCCACCGGAGCAATGGTATACTCGGGTACTGCCATCCCCTCCAGCTGAAGGTCCTCCACCAGCTGATAAAAATCGGCTTTGTTTTTGAGCAACTGCACCATCTTGCCTGTCAATCCCCACGAGGTAGCTCCTAGTTCTTCCTGGATCCAGTGTTCGGTTTCCGGCATGTTGATATATGGTACGACCTGGATGGTAGGGTCGGCAGCTTCTCGCAGAGCAATGGTGAGATCCTGCAGGCTCAGAGCGGTAATGGTTTTGCCCATCAACTGGCTCAGATAGGCCCATTGGGCATCCATCTCAGCGGTTGGAGCTGCCACGAGCACGTGGACGCGCTCAGCTTCTAACGGCAGATGGCCACAGCGTTGGCCGTAGCGACCCTCGATTTTTTTGACCAGATCGGGATGATCGGCGTAGTGACAGCCACTGCCAATGTTATGGTAGCCAACGCCGATCGTTTTTGATCCGCTTGAGGCGAATAAGGAGGTCGTCAGAATACTCATCGCAATATCTTCCTTTGCAACAGCGCCTTCCTGGATGTCCCAGCAGAGCTCTTCCAGCAGAGGGCTTTCTGTCGAAAGACGCGTACCAGAAAGGGCACTCCTGTGCTGGGCGCCTCATGCTTCCCGACACGATCGGCTGCACATCGTCCTCTTTGGTGTTAGTATAAGGAGGAAGTGTCATGAAAGCGTTATGAGTGTATGGATTACCCACCTCGTAACCGGGTCAAGGTCAGCACATCGTATCTGGAGCAGACAAAGAAAAAAGACGGTACACTTGTGAGCAGAACGAAAGAAGCTGTTCACGAAAGGAGTGACCGTCATGACGCTCTCATATTACGCTGCCCGGGCAAATTTGTCTCATCTACTGCAACGGCATCCCGACTGGTCGCATGCCCAGTTTGCCGCCGCACTGGGCTATGCGAAGGCATGGGTCAAAAAATGGCTCAAACGCTTGCGGGAAGAACAAGCCGCAGGCGTGCCGTTGGAGCAGGTCTTGCAAGGCCACTCCCGTGCGCGCAAGCACCCGCCGCTCCAGACGCATCCGCTGGTGGTGGAGCAGGTGCTCGCCATTCGGGATCAGCCCCCAGAAGGCTTGCGCCGCGTCCCTGGTCAGGAGGCGATCCGCTCCTATCTCCAACGGGATCCCGCCTTGCAGTTCTTCCAACTGCCCATTCCCTCCTGTCGCACGATGTATCGCATCCTCCAAACCCATGAGCGCATCCCCGAGCGTGGCAAGCCGGTCCATCAGCTCCTGGAGCGGCCCGCGCCCATGAGCGTCTGGCAGATGGATTTCAAAGATGTCGGAAGTCGGCCTGCCGATCCCGACGGCAAGCGGCAACACGTGGTCGAAACCCTCAATGTGATCGATACCGGGACTTCCGTGCTGCTCGATGCGCATGTGCGCGCGGATTTCACGGCAGAGACCGCGCTGCAAGCCCTGAGCGAGACCTTGCGCACCTACGGGCGGCCCACCTGCATCACCCTGGATCGCGATCCACGCTGGGTCGGCAGTCCTGCGGGCAGTGATTTTCCTGCCGCCTTGCTCCGCTTTGGAGCCTGTCTGGGCATCGAGATCCAGGTGTGTGATCCCCATCAACCCCAGCAAAACGCCTTTGTCGAGAGGTTCAACCGCACCTATCAAGAGGAGTGCCTCGCCCTGGATCGGCCAGCCGACTTGGCGCAGGCCCGGCAGGACACGCAGACGTTCGTCACGCACTACAACTTTAAACGACCCCATCAAGGGCTCTCCTGTGGCAACCGCCCCCCACGCACGGCCTTTCCCCAGCTTCCGGCTTTACCTCCGCTGCCAACCATGGTGGATCCTGAGGGCTGGCTCCAGCAGCTGGATGGGGTACATCTGGAGCGCAAAGTGGATCGGCACGGGATGATCAGCATCGATCTCAAACGCTACTACGTCTCCTCCAAGCTCGTGGGTCGGCGCGTCGTCTTGCAGTTGGATGCCAAGCAGCACTGCATGCAGGTCTTGCTCGAGCAGCAAACCCTCAAATCCTTGCCCCTACGGGGACTGGTGGGATCCCGGCTCTCCTTTGAGCAGTTTCTCACCCACATGCTCCATCAAGCCCGAGCGCAGGCCCGCTTGCGCTCCTTGCAAGAACGCAAGTACCGCACGGCGGCTTTCACCGCTCCCTAGAGCTACGATGTCCTGGCACTGGCCGGGTTACGAGGTGGGTAATCCATACA
>WNFI01034233.1_pt1 | contig 10772 bp, 23 predicted proteins | sample 5400471 | NCBI WGS metagenome assembly WNFI01 (sample SAMN13153348, study PRJNA577476) | soil metagenome | isolation source: 100 cm saprolite on Douglas fir-dominated hillslope | place: USA:California | collected 2013-09-17 | reverse complement strand
AAGTCCGCAGCAGCGAACGCTGGTTTTTCGCGTTCGCTGCGCACTTTGGTTTTGATTTTTCTGAACACGCCGGCAAACGCCGACCGCTGAAATCGGGCTACGTCTAATAGCCCGATTAACGCGTATAGAAACGCGCAAGCACGCTGATGGTGTTGCTCTTCGTGCTCGCACTCTAAGTGTGTCCGGATGAGTCGAACGCAGTGATCGATAAGGTTGAGATCATCACCGAACGTGGGAAGTCCTTCGGAAAAAAATTTTTACCGATGGAGCGCGAGCTGCGTTCCAATCCCCGTTTCGGATCCTTCCGACCGACAAAGCATTACCTGGCTGTGGGGGATCTCCGTCCTTACGGCTTCGATGCGATCATGCACGTCGAGCAACGTCGATACGGCACTCACAAACTTGAGCTCCTGGAGACGGGGAAAAAATCGGTGGACCAGCTCGCGGCAACGATTGAGGATCTGATCGACGGGGATCCCCTAGCGCAGCGGGTGAGTCGGATCGATCTCGCCGTCGATGTCCCTGGTATCCCTGTGAGCTGGTTTCGGGATCATGTTCATGTGCGCCGGAAACAGTGGCTAGTGAATTTTGGGCAGTCAACGGTGCTGGAGGATCAGCAGATGGGGAAACGGCGAATCGAAACCTGCTATTGGGGAAAGCGGCCGTCCTGCCTCCGCATCTACGACAAAATAGCGGAGCGCCTGGTCGCATACGAACGCTGGAAACGCCGGCTGATTCGCGATGAAAAAAAATCCTGGGGGGAAGAGATGGCACTGCTCAAGCCGGAAGAGCGGACGGATCTGCTGCTGCCTGAGATCCCCGCGTTCCTCGATTGGCTTGGGATTGAGCTCCCGATCACACAGCGCGGCGAAGCGCAGTCCGAGCTCCCTGGGCTAGAGCAACCACAGCAGCTTGCTTTCCCCGTTGTGAGTCGCGTCGAGAATCAGATGGGCGGTCGCGTGCCGGCCGCGATGAGCTCGCTGCATCTGGTGAAAAAGAATGCGCGCGAGTTTAATCCTTTCGATGGTTTCGATCTGTGGGTGGGCCGATCGCGCACGCCTGACGGCTTTGACAAAACTGAGGACGGGAATTGGAAATACGCTCCCACGCAATTTTTCGCCGGCATGTACTTGCGCGAGCACTGGTCCGATCTCGGCGCGAGCGCGATCTGGTACATGCTGAATCGCGATCGCAACGGCGCGCGGCTGCGCGAGTTCTTCCGCGATTTCATTCCGGACAATGGACCAGGGGTGACGCCGGCTGAGCTCTTCGATCGTTACCAGGAATCACTCTCGCGTCAGCTCGTGGCGTGAGACAATTGCCGCGTGAGATACCTTTGCGCGACTACCCCTCGCGAGCGTCGCAGAACACGTATCTGGACGAGGGACCAACGAAGTAACTTCCCGTCTAGCCCGTACACGGCTAAGAATCAGAAAATGGAAATTCAACATTGTGTAAGATGCGGCCGCGGGTTGAAAGCACCCCGCGGGATCAATGCGACTGGTGACAAGGCACTCGCGGTCTACATCACGATCGTCACCGTGGGGATCCGGCCGCGGCAAAGATCGAAGTTGCGACGCAGTGTTATCTGTCCGGCGTGCGCGGTGTCGATCGCCTACGCTCCACGTCCGGAGGGAGCATTCAACGGCACGATCTACGACGGGCTCAACGAATTGAATCAGCAGAGCGCGGCGATGGTGGAAGCGGCGCGCGAGGGGAAGATCAATCCTAGAGCTCCGTTAAAACTGATGCCTGGATCCCAGGATAAAACGCTGAGTGCGCCTGTGTTGGACTCTCTGCTTTCAGCTTGATCTTTCAGCGGCGCGCTGTGGATAGCAGCGACCGACTGCCTCTTCGATCCTGGCTTCTGCTGCCAGCGAGTCAAACCATGCATGGAAGTCTGATGCATCGCGAAGTCCTTCTCCGTCGAGCGATGCCTTTGCCAGGATCTCGAATACTTCGGACACGCTGTAACTGTTGCCGGGTTTGAACAGCTCTCTCAGAGTTTTCATTTTGTTCCTTTAGGACGTTGGAACACTCCCGTATCTGGGCGGCCGTAGGGATCGCCTCGCGTTAGATGCTGTGTAAACTCTGGGCCGAACGCCTGGATCAGCCATTCCCTTTCCCATGCACCAGGGCGATAGATCCCTTGCTGCGCGTGATCGATCAGCTCAAGTACAACTTGCTCAACGTTGCGCGGTCCCCATTCGTCACGTGTGAGGACTTTGAGCAAGTCTAGAACTGTTTCGCTGATTTCAATTGTGATCTGTGGCATTGGAAAACCTCACTTTTTATCTGGAATCAAAACATTCGCAATGAACACTGTTCCCAGATCCACGTGCGATCCAGAGATCACGACGATCTCGCGTCCATCCGGATTCTTTTGTTTCGACCAGGTGACTTCTAACGTTCCACGTTCGGGCAGCATGGCGAACACAAAAGCCGAAGTAAACAGTGACTTCATTTTTGAAACCTCCAGTTACGACAGCCTTGGGAAAAAGCTGCGAGGACTCGCCGGATCCAGCTCGATCGGCAAGTCCCACACAGCCATGCCTGACACTTTCCGCACCACATGCACCATTTCGGCTCTTGTGGATCCCCGTAGAGCTCGCGACAGCAGTCGCAGATGGTGAATTGTGGTTCGGAGTTCAAAAGGGGATATCCTCATCGGTGATCGGTCCACCAGCTGCAACGGGCTCAGGGACTTCTCGATCTAATCGATCAGGTGATTCGGGCTCTCCTTGTTTGCGTCCATCGAGCAATAGGAGATCAGTGGCGACGATCTCCGTCATGTATTTTTTTTGACCGCTTTTGTTGTCATCCCAGGAGCGGGTTTGCAAACGTCCCTCGATATAGACCTTGCTTCCCTTCTTGAGATATTGGTTCGCGATCTCCGCGAAACGCTGCCAGAGCACGACGTTGTGCCACTCGGCGCGGTCCTGCCACTCGCCGGCTTTGTTTTTGAAACGCTCATTCGTCGCGAGTGAGAATTTCGTTACGGGTGTCCCCTGGGGTGTGTACTTGAGCTCCGGATCTTTCCCCAGGTTTCCGATGAGAATTACTTTGTTGACGCTTTTTCCTGCCATTCGGTGTTGCCTCCTGGTGAGACGTGAGAATCGGATCGCGGATCCCCCAAGGATCCCTCTACGCCGTTAGCATTCGTAGAGTTTGCGATCCGATTCCTTTTTTCCGTCACGCGACGGAAAACTTGTTCCAGCTCGTCGGGTAGCGGCAGCAGTGTCGTGCCGGCATCGGCCGGGGGCGGATAATATTTGTCGATAGTTTGGTCGAACGACCAGGCGAGCATTTCGGGGTTCCCTCCAGTTTGCTTGCATTATTAAAACCCACGAGAATCGAATTGTCGTGTGCCTCCAGTTTTGAGGCACGAGTTACCTTTGTGCGTCTATGCGTCACACTCCAGCTCAGGTAAAAATGTTGTGGTTCCTCCGTGGCAGATCACCCACACGTGGCCTCCGCGCTGCAGATCGATCACTTCATATCGATTAGCAGGTTTCGGATTGTGCTGCAGCCCATGCCGGCCGCAGATCGAGCACTTGGGGCAGAGCGAGCCATTGTGGGCAATCCAGAATTCTCGACAGATGGCGCACACCGTAAAAGCAGGATAGCTATCGCCTTTCGTGTCGATTGCCTTCTCGATCTCGCGCCTGGTCATCAGCGGCATCAGCTCAATTCCTTCGCTTCAGCGAGCACGGCCGCAACGATCGCAGCGCGCGTTCTGGGACTCGGATTTCGCCGGCACAGATCGCAGATATAAAGTGTGCGTGCTCGCGGACGCCGGCGCGGACTCTCTCCGAGCGTATAAGCTGCGATCGTGACTCCTACCTGTAGCGGGGCAACGCGACTGCACGCGCAATCTCGATCGCGGTAGCTGGTGCGTGCCATCACTCTCCCCCTTTCAGATATTCGCCGTCGATCGGTGCTGGCGAATCCTGCAGCAGTTTCTGCGCAGTCTGGATCCCCGCGGCGAGCTGCTGCTTCTTTTTTAGCTTCGGGGATAGGTGCGCGATCGTCTTGATGTCCCCGAGCACGAAGGCAAACTCTTTCCGGCAGAACCGGCACACTGGATAGACGTACATCGCGTATTCCTTCGCCTTCGATTCTGCGCATTCGTGGCAGTCCAGGCTCTGAGGATGGGGCAATCCGAGCTCGCTCACATACCAGGCGATCAGCTCGCGGGCCATTCTGAGCGCCTGGGTTCGATTTAACGGCTTTGGGGGGGGAGGGGGAGGGGCTGCGATCATGGATTGCAAGCATAGCGCGATCGCGGATTGCTGGCAATCCCCTTCGAGCGGGATCCCCGCGATCGAGCGATCCAGCGGCCGCGGCCGGCACATATATAGAAGCGGCTGCGATCGAGCTCGAATTCGCAAAGCAGTTCCGGACCCTGCAGGGCATGCACGTGTGTAACTGGAATTCCTGCTAGCTTTTGGTACTTTCGAGGTGTGTGCGCTACAACCAGCGAAAGGTGCAAGGTCTGGAGGCTTTTGCGAGCCGCGGGGATCTCCGGCCGGAGGAATGGGCGGTCGCGTGTCGGTTCTATCCGTTGCGCGCGTCGTTCTCGTACTTGGTGAGACTTTATCGCTGGGGATACTTGCTGCGACATCGCGATTTCCGCGGCCGGATCCTGTATCGCCTCTCCCCCCGCGGTGCCTTGTGGTTGCTCAAGAATCGGAATCGATGGTGATCTGATGAGAGGGCATTTTAGCTCTGAACATATTTCGTTCGTCGCTGCGTTGGTGTGGGCATCGATTCCCGAATGCACCCCACAAAAAGCAGTCGAGCGAGCGATCACACTCCAGCAGGAAGCAGCAAAGCAATGTGATTACTTGGAGAAGCTAGCAGAGGAATTGAATCGATCATGAAAATTTTGCGCGGCAAGGTTCCACCGAAAGGCGGGACTCCACCAAAAACAACTGCAGCTCCACCGACTCCGATCATTCCCCCGCGCGCGCCGGCGTCCGCGAAGAATAAAACCCGCGTATTGCTCACCGTGACGGATGGGAAAATCGAGTGGGACAAGATGACCGCGGAGTCGCGCAAACAATTTGAAGCGATGTTCGCGAATCCGGAGTTCCTTAAGGCCTTCGGGCTTATATCGAAGTCGAGCGAGTGGGATCCCGAGCAGGTAAAACAGCTGTACGACGGCCTGGGGATGCTGTATCAGAACCTCGGTCGTTTCGTTTTGCAGCTCCCCCCCCAGGCGATCGCGGTCCTGGGTTTCAGCGAAGCGGAGAAAAACGCGCTCGCGAAACCGACCGCGGCGATGGCCGACCAGTACAGCGGCGAATTCGTAAAGAAGCACCAGGCGCTTTTCGTCTGGGGTGCAATTTTCATGACGATCAATGCGACGAAGATCAAAGCGGCGCTATCGATCGCACAGCAGATCCAGGTGCGCGAGCACCCGCAAGCTCGCGTTATCCCTGGTGCGCAGCCTCCGCGAACCCCTCAGCCGGCTGCAGCTCCACCGAAAGCACCATCGCGGGATCCGATTCCGGAGATGATTCCGGTTGCGCCGGCTCCCGCGATGGCGGACTCGGGGGGTGAATCGCTAGAACACTTGCCGGCAGTGACGATCGAGGAAGGGGGACTCTGATGCTAGCGGCCTTTTGTGATCGTTGTGGTGAGCTGAAACGGGAGATCGAATTAAAGGTGGTTTCTGCGTACCTGCCTGGATACGGACTCGTTCAGAAACAGATCTGTGCTGACTGCAACAACAAATTAGAGGAATTTTTGTATCCGACCAGGAAAGGTGTCTGATTATATGCAGCTGTCGATTTCAATCGCGATCGAGCCGGCACCAGGTGAGCAGAACTATCAGAATCACGGTCGGATCGAGTTCCGGCAGCACAAGGAACTGCGAGCTCTGGACTTTGAGCAGATCGCACTCGTGATGAATTCCTTTCACAAGCTGTTCACCGATATCGAAAGGACACTTGGAAAGGCAAAATAAGATCATCGGCGTCGCCGGCCGCAAGGGATCGGGAAAATCGACGGTCGCGCGGAAGATCCTCGAATTTTGCACTCGGCTTTTTCTGTTCGACACGATGGGTGAGCACGCCTGGGTGCCTGAGCGATACGAATCGCTCAACGAAGCGGTCATGTTTGTCATGGAGACACCGTACCGTGAATCCTTCATGGCATCGATCGTGCCGGCCGGCGATGACTTTGAAGCGGAGTTTTCTGAGATCTGCGTCGAAGTCTACGACCAAGGAAACATGATGTTCGCCGTCGAAGAGATCCCGATGCTCTCGACGGCCGGTTACGTTCCGAAAAAATTTAACAAGATCGTGCGCCTCGGCCGGCATCGCAACCTGTCGATCCTTTACACAGCGCAACGATTGAGCGAGTGTCCGCGCGCGCTCACCTCCGCGACTGACGTTTTCGTTCTCTTCTGCCACAGCGAGCCGCGGGATCTCGAAGCGATCAGCGATCGATGCGGGGGTGAGATCGCGCGAAAAGTGCAAGATCTCGGAGATCATGGCTTTCTGATTTGGGATGTGCTGGAAAGGAAGGAACTGCCTACTGATGGTGACTGGTACAGTCGCATCGTAATGACCAGCGGATCGGCAGTGCGTCCTTTGCGAGGATAAATAAAATGTCTGGTGACGAAGTGACGCTCGATGAGATCTACGCCGAAGTCGATAAGCGCATTGCAGCTGCGATCGCGGCGATCGATGCCAAGCTGGCAGAGTTCGGCAAACGCCTTCCCCCCGAAAAAAAACCGTTTCGTGTGCTGCGTGAAAAGGCCACGACGTAAGGAGCTGAAACCCATGCATGACCCCAAGACGTTGAAAGGTGCATTTACCTGGATCGCATTCGGCGCGGCCGTTGCAGGCCTCGCGCTTGTGATCGGAACGTTTGTCCCTGGCATCATTCCAGCGCGCGCTGCTGGCGTTCGGTTGTAAAGCAGTCCCCCCCTCAAGCTGTAACCCCCTCAAGACTTCTGACTCTCTGGAGAATTTCATGGACTACCAGGACATCGCTATTGCTGGACTGCTCGGAGCTGTGGGCGTGATCGCTGCGTTCGCATTGTTCTCCGTCGCGCAGCCTTACCTGCACTCAATGGTGCCTACGCCGAACGCATGAAGATCCAGCCCACAAGTCTGTTCATGCTCTTCGCGCTGGTGCTGATCGCCGGTTTGAAGGTGGCATACGACAAGGGCAAAGACGCAGCGGCGGGGAACTAGAACAATTTTCCGACTCCCTCAGTCGGTCGCACGAAAAATTTTCCGATTCGAGGGATTCAATGAGCACACCAGCAGTAACTCCATCTCCAGCCGGCAATCAAGCTGTACGTGCATTGCTCGCGCGCGTTACGCGCGATCAGGGACCGGAATTCGAGCAAACGTTAGCCTGGGCGAACACGACCCAGGTCTCGACGCCTACCTCACTCCGCACTGATCGCAAGATCAAATTTTTTAACCTGCATCTGCGCGGCCGGATCACCAACGGTGCTGGTGCTGTGACTTATCGCTCGGGGCCGTCACTGCTCGGTACTCCGTTGTTTTCTCTGATTCAGCAGTTCACGCTGCGCGGACAGCATTTCCGTTATGGGGCACAGTCACCGATTCAGATGCGCGGCGAAACCGCGGCTGAGTATATGGCGCTGCTATGGCCAAACTGGAATCCGATTTTTACGATCTCGGTGAACGGCGGCGCGCCGACGCGCGGCGGCGCTCTCTCTGGAGTTGCGAACGCGACCAACGATATCGATTTTTCGTTACCGATTCCTTTGTTTCCTCCGGACATCTCGCCGGCTGACCAGGTGTTTCACTCGCTGCACGGTCCTGACTGGGCCGGCAACTTGTATATGGATCTGCAATTTGCAGACGTGACAGCACTCGGCGGCACGCTGGCGAACACAGCGAACGGTGGAACACTCACGGCTTACGGATCCGCGGCTGGTACGGCATCGATCGACATTCTTAGTGAGCGGCCACTGGTCACAAAAGAGTACATGGCGAAGATTAAGCCGGCGATTGTTTTCCGCATCACGAATTTTCAGCAGCCCACGGCGACGGTCCAGGGGCAGAGCGGATCCGGATTGAAGCTGGCCGATCTGACGGTCGGAAAAGACACGGTGAGGATCTTCCTGAAAACCGGGACGGCACAGGCGTCGACAACGGGCGGTGTTGTGGCCTACGGCGCTCTCTCTGACGCGATCGTCACACGTACGTTCTTCTCGATGGACAATCGCAACCTTCGCTTTCAGAACGCGAACGCAGACTCCGTGCTGCAGGATTACGTCGGTCGCTCTTACGGGCGCGTGATTCCTGTCGGTTACAAAATGATCGACTTCGCGAGCTCGACCGGCAACGGGCCGGCGAATCCGAAAGCCGCATTCAGCAGCTCGAAGCTGACTGCAGCTCGAAAGTTTGAAGTCGATGGCGATGTTACGGCCGCGGCGAATCAGCTCGCGGAAGTTGTGCAGGAAATGCTGCTCGGCCGGCCGCAACTGCTCGGCTAAGTTCTTCCCCAGGAGAGAGCTGTCGGTCGTTCCTTGAGCGGGATGATCGGCAGCTCCCAATTTTCCGGAGACGCGCATGGGCGGTTACAGCAATCTCGGTTTTCTTGATGACGGGCTGACGGGTGACGGCATCGGCCTGGGTCTGGTGGATACGACGGCCGGTTACACCGGCGCGGATTCTCTCAGCGATCCCACGTTGACCAGCGATGTCACCGGCTCGGATCCAGCACTCAGTTTTTCAGGCGAAGGCACTCTCACGCCTGGTGCGGATCTCGGCGTGGATGGCCTGGACTCGGCTTCGTATGAAGCGCACCTGGCTTTGAGCGGAGTGACGGAAACGCCTCCGAGCTCATCGAGCGATAGCGGATTTTGGGATAGCAACGGGGCTGGGAGTGCGGATCCTGCTCCTGGTGCGAGTTCTCCAGTGGCAGGGACCGACTGGAATCTTGCACTCAATTCCTTCGGCAAGTTTGGCGCATCTCTCGCCGGCATCATCAGCGGGAATCACGTCGCAAGCGTAGGTGGAGTTCCGATCGGCGCGCGCGGATCCGTCGCGCTCGATGCCAATGGTAGACCGATCGGCCGCGCGCCGTTCTCAGGATCGCTGAGCGCGAACCACACGACGATCATCGTTGTTGTCATGTTCGGGCTCGCGGCGTTTCTGATCTTCGGCGGCAAGAAAAAAGTGAGGATCGCATGATTTACGGCGGAATCGATCTCTCGACAGTGGATCCGAATCCCACGGTGGATGACACGGTGTATGGCGGTGACGGTGGAGCTGCTGATCTCTCGAATGTGGCAAACACTGTCGGGCAATGGGGTGCGGTGATCGGCTCGATCGTGAGCAACACGCCAATCACATCAGCGCAGACGCGGACAGGGAATTACGTTCCGATCGGCGCTTACGGCTCACAGATCCGGCAGCCTGGTCCGAATTGGATGGTGATCGGGATCGTTGTGCTCGGGATCGCGGCCGGCGCGTGGTTTTTTTCGGGAAGGAAATAGATGAGCTGGTTTGACACAGCGATGAGTGACACGGTTGGCGTGGTCTGGCGCGCCGGCACTGGGACTGTGGATCCCTGGACAAAGGCGCAGATCGTGGATCAGGAAGCCGCGGATCTGCAAAAGGCGCAAGGAACCACCGATCAGTTCACGGCGGACCAGGCTGCAGAGCAAGCGGCAACGGACGTCGGCAGCTCACTCTCGACGTTCACCCTCGGTGGTGACGATCCGATCGGCGCGGATCCGAGCCAAGCAACACTCAGGATCCCGAGCTCGCAGGCTTACAAGAAAACTTGGCAATCGCTGACGAACGATGACGGCACCGGATGCGGGATCACGAACATTGCCGGCTGCGTGACGATTCCGAGCTGGGCCTGGTGGGTTGCTGGTGGAGTGGCAGCTCTCGCGGTGATCGGAATTGTCGGTTACACCGTTTCGACGGTGAGCAAAGCGAAAGCGATCGTCACGTGAGTGTGACCTGGGGATCTCTCGATCGGACGAATGGGGATTTTATGAAACATGCTTTGGTAGCTGTGGGAGTTGTGGCGGTCCTGGTCGGGCTCGCGGATCTGCTGATGGGCAATACCAGCCATCCGATCTTGCCGGACGCGGTCGCAAACCAGCTCGATCAGCAGAAGGATCTCGGGTTGCTCGCTGTCGGAGGGGCGGCGCTCTACTTTGGCTTTCGATAATGACAACACGGCGGTCGAGGAAGTGAAGGAATGGAAATGGACCGACCAGCACGACGTTCTGCTATCTGCGATGGCAGATGTCGAAGAGCGCGGCGATCGCAGGTATTCGATGCTCAATCGGCGCGTCGAAAAACTCGAACGATCGCGCGGCGGTGCTGGTTTATTCGGCTCGATCGATGAACAACGGCTGATCGAGATCGCGGCGAATCTGGTCATGATCTACGTGGTCTTTCGAGTGATTCGATCGGTGAGCGCGCTCCTATGCCCGCAATCGCAGTAATGGTGCTCGTCGCAGGTGGAGCGGCTTTGCTGCTTTTGGGATCGAAGAGCGCATTCGATGCAGCAGCACCGGATCAGTCGGCAGATACAGCGGATACAAGTTTGGAAACAGAGGAATCGATGCCAGTGAATTTAACAGGGACGGACGCGAGCGGGATCACGAACGATCGGAGCACCTGGCCGACCGGATCGAGGATCTGGGATATCGCACAAGCGATCGCGATCGCAGAAGGCGCGGACGTTGCCGGCTCGAATCCGGATCGACTCAACAATCCTGGGGACATCTCAGACGGCGCGCACCTGTTCAATCA
>WNFI01343835.1_pt1 | contig 10773 bp, 6 predicted proteins | sample 5400471 | NCBI WGS metagenome assembly WNFI01 (sample SAMN13153348, study PRJNA577476) | soil metagenome | isolation source: 100 cm saprolite on Douglas fir-dominated hillslope | place: USA:California | collected 2013-09-17 | reverse complement strand
AGGGACATCTGACGGAGCTGGCAAATATTCGACAACGCCGTTAAGTAACATTTGCACAGTTGCCATTCGTGTGTCTCCCCCTAAAATTGGGAAGAATTTTCCAGCAACAGTTCCTTTTCGAATTGCCCGTTTTATTTCAATTTCAGTTAATTCCTGTCCCTCCAAATATTTCGTCAAAACTTCGTCATCAAATTCAGCAACTGCTTCAATCAGTTTCACTCTATATTCTTTTGCCTTTTCAACTAAATCAGCTGGAATTTCTTCAACGGTCAATTCTTTATCCTCAATTCCTTTATATGTAAATGCTTTCATTTTAATAAGATCAACGGCTCCGCGAAGTTCATGTTCATTTCCAATCGGGATTTGAATAGGGGACGCATTTGCTCCAAGTCTGTCATGAATGCTTTGAATACTTCCTTCAAAATCAGCCCCAATAAGATTCAATTTATTCAAAATACAAATTCGCGGCACTCCGTATTTATTAGCTTGTCTCCAAACAGTTTCAGACTGCGATTCGACTCCTGTTCGTCCATCAAAAACCATGACAGCTCCGTCCAAAACTCTAAGTGATCGTTCAACTTCAGCAGTAAAATCAATATGCCCTGGAGTATCAATAATATTAATTCTATAGCGGCCTTCATCAACAGCTGATTTTTCTTTAAGTTCCCAAAAGGTCGTAATAGCAGCAGATACGATTGTGATTCCGCGCTCGCGCTCTTGAGGCATCCAATCAGTTGCAGTTGTCCCTTCAGTTACGTCCCCCTTTTTATAAGTGCGTCCCGTCTCAAAAAGAATCGTTTCGGTTGTCGTTGTTTTACCAGCATCAATATGAGCAATAATCCCAATATTTCGGATCTTCTCCATAGGAAGGTCACGGTCTATTGTAGACGCCATAACCATTGATGATTTTTTCTTTGCCGTTTGCCCCGCCATATTATTTATTTTTATTTTCCACTATTATTCAAATGCCAATTCAAACGAGAGAGTCCAAGTGCTAAAACTTCGTGAGCCTTAACAGAATCCATAGAATCTAAAATTGTCTCAATTCCATTGGAACTATCTTTGTTCATTTGACGAACATCCAAATCTCCAAATTCTTCTTTCTGATTTTTTGGAGTCCAACTCCCCAAAGGCCTGTGTGTCATTTCCACTTTTGTAAATACTTGTCCTTGTCTTTCTGCCATATAAAACTCCTCTTCTTGAGGAGTAAGGGAATTTTATCAGTTCTCAGCTTTGGAAGCAATAATAATTAACTATTTCCTCTAGTAAAAATATCGAGATATTCCTTATATACATAAGACTGACCATATTTCCTATCTTTATCTTTTGGAGACAAAATACCTATTTCAATAAATCTATCAATAACCTGCTGTGCACCAGCTCGAGTAAACCCAGTCCATACCTGAATAATAGAAACGTTCACAACAGGTTGGGCATATAAGTTTGGTAATATTTTTGCTGCACTTTCTAAAGCACGCTTCCCTAAAGTTTGGATATTCACAATATCTTTCTCACGCAAATCAGTGATTTTCCCAACAATATCTATTGCTTCATTTGAAATTTCAATTACACCGTCAAGGAAAAAATCCACCCATTCACTCACTTGCCCTTCATGATAATTTGAAAGTTTTTCATAATAAAGCTTTTGATGCTTTTTAAAAAAAGATGACAAAAATAATACAGGCTTTTCTAAATATCCTTCCTTCCATAAATAAAAAGTAATTAACATCCTTCCGGTACGTCCGTTCCCATCCAAAAATGGATGGATAGTTTCAAATTGTGCGTGAACCAAACCAGCTTTGACAACAACAGGAGTAGTATCGTCAGTATGCATAAAAACTTCAAGTTCACCCAAAGCCCTATTCATTTCAACAACAGGTGGTGGAACAAAACGTGCGTTATCAGGTCTGGTTCCTCCAATCCAGTTTTGACTCTTTCTGAATTCCCCAGGATCAGAAAAGTGCGTCGCTCTAGCTTTGCTCATTAGCTCTTTATGGAGTTCTCTTACAAATCTTAAAGCAATAGGAAAATCATCTGTTGTAACTCGCCTTATTCCATAATTAAGAGCTTTAATATAATGCAAAATGTCATCAACATCTTCCGGAGTATTTTCACTCACCTTCACTTCAGCTTCAATCGCATCAATCATTGTTGCCATAGTTCCCTCTATCTGACTTGATGAAGCAGCATCTTTTCTTAAATACATAAGTAAAAAATAATCTACATCAGGAAGAAGTTTCGTAATTCCATCAAGTTTCCCTAAAAGACGGGTTGCTTCATCGTTTTTTTTAAGTAATACAGGATCAAAATTTAGTCCTGATTTTGGAGGAAAAAAATCAGGAACAAAGGCCTTAAAACCTTGCTTCTGTTGCATATTTGTGCCTATTTTAAAGTTTTGCATGTTTGTTTACATCTTTTTTGTAATGTATACAAAGTATAGTAGTTTGTTTACATCTTGTCAAGTAATGTATACAAACTTTATTGAGCCTGTAATCAATCAATACATTAGAAGCAATAATAACTTGAGCTGTCATCTTGAGCGGAGTCGAAGAATCCCTTTTATTTTTCAAACAAAACAAACTCATCAATCTCTTTATCAATCATAGTCATTGATTTTTCAAACGCTTCTTTTACACTTTTTTCTTTCGCAAAAAGCCAATAATAGAAATTCAAGGCGAAATAAAGTGAAGCATTTGCAAAAGGAGCACTTTTTGGTCCAATATAACTTTCTGCACCGTTTTTAAGAAAAGCGTCAGCCATTTCTTTATTACCAGTTACACATGCATTACTCAAAACATGATTATTTTGTAATTTAACAAATTCGGAAATATCAGAAGGAAACAAAATTTTGTCGTATGGTTGCTTCTTTGCAATCTCTTCACCTAATTCAATTAATTGAAATCCCCAACGTTCATTTATCTCGTTGCCATGTGCAGCAAAACAGATATAAGGAGCCAAATTCTCTTTTTTAAATATATCAACAATATCTTGCGCCTTACCAATAAAGTGCATGTTTACTTTTACTCCCCACCATTCAAGTGCAGATCTTAAAGCGAGAGCTTCTAAATCATTATCAATAACAATAATATCTATTCGTTTATCCATAAAAATATTATCTACCTTTTAACTGAGAAATTATAGCCTCATCAGAAAGATTATTTTGAATATATTCTCCAATTTCCTTCCATTCTGACAATGGAATATTTCTTTTACCCTCCCAAGAATCTTTAAAAATGCCACTAACTTCTACTCTTGAGTTTATACCTACCGATGGAGGAATCATATAATTACCACTTTCAATATCCATATCTCTAGTCTCTGGTAATTTAGTAGCATCATATTTATCTAAATCCTCTTTTTTTATTCTAACTACAACAAATCTCCCACCTCTTTGTCCTTTAATTCTAGTTCTGGTATAAGCACTTAAATCCGCAAAACTATCTGTGTACCAACCACCTATCAACTCTCTCTTTGATACAATTCCTTCACGCTCTTCATTATACGGACGCGTAGGATTTTCGTAACGATAAAGTGAAACATAATCAGGATTTCTATATAGATCAGTCTTTGCTCCGTTATTAATGATTTCTATTTCCAAATCACCTTCATCTAACATATATGAAGTATATCAAAAAGTTCCTGCGCTAAATACTTTTAAGAAAGGGATTCCTCCACTTCGGTCGGAATGATGACATGGAGTTCACCACTTAAAGTGTGCAAATGCTCTATTAGCTTCTGCCATTTTTTCAATATCCATTTTCTTCTTAACTGATAATCCTTCTCCCTTTGATGCATCAATTATTTCAGCTGCTAATTTTTCAGCATAAGTATGATATTCAGAATTACTTCTGGTTCGGCTCATTGTAACAAGCCATCTTATTCCAAGAGATTCCCGTCTTACTCCTCTTACTGACATTGGAACTTGGTAAGCAGCTCCTCCAATACGACGTGCTCTGACTTCCATCGTAGGCATAATATTTTGAAGTGCAAGCCTAAAAATATTCATTGGATCCTCTTTTGTCTTGTCTTTTATAATTTCAAAGGCACGATAAACTTCTTTCTCAATTACAGTTTTCTTTCCATCTTTCATTGCACGATTGATTAACTTCGTGACCATCACATTTTTATAAATTGGATCAGGCTGTAGGGGTCGCGGTCGCGCTTGCTGCCTTCGCATTTGAGCTTGCTCCTTTCTTTGTGCCATAACGGCTTCGGGCGTTTTTACGTCCAACTACTCCAGTAGTATCATTTTTCCCTCGAACTATATGATATTTCACTCCTCCAAGATCTTTAACAGCTCCACCGCGCACCAAAACAATTGCGTGTTCCGCTAGTTCATGTCCCTCTCCTTGAATATAGGCCGTAATTTCCTGTTTATTTGAAAGTCTTACACGAGCTACTTTTCTTAAAGCTGAGTTTGGTTTACGAGGAGTCATAGTACGAACAGATAAAACAACACCGCGCTTAAATGGCGATGCAGTTTTCTTAAATCTTCTGTCTTTGGCATTAAACCACCATTTTAAAGAAGTAGACTTTTTCTTCATCTCCTTCTTTTTTCTTGGATTTTTAACTAGTTGTGAAATTGTTGGCATATTACGGCGTCTTTCTCCCCAAGGCTGCCCTCACTGGGTCAATCGGGATAAGGCGGCCTATTATAACATTTTCTTTAAGTCCAAGAAGTCTATCCTTCTTACCAGCTAACGATGCTTCAGCCAAAACATCAGTTGTTTGTTCAAAAGACGCGCTTGAAAGCCAGCTTGTTGTAAAGAGTGCCCTCTTTGTAATTCCCAAAATTGTTTGGCGAGCTGTTGCTGCTTCCCCTGACGCTACCAATACTTTTTCAATTTCTTCCTCAAATACTGATCGATCAACCAATTCTTCAGGCAAGAATCGGGTATCTCCAGATGATGCAATTCGCACTTCATCACTCATTTTTCGAATAATAATTTCAAAATGACGATCATTTATAGAAATTCCCTGTGATTCATAAACTGCTTGTAATTCATTAACCAAATATTCCTGAGCTGCTCGAAGCCCGCGAACTTGCAAAACTTCTTTAATATCCAAGTATCCACTTGCTAACTGGGTTCCAGCATCAATCAATTGATTATCTTCAACTGCAATCTTATTTGTCTTTGCAATAATATATTCTCTCTCTTCTTTTGGTTTAACGTTCACTGATGTCACTTTGATAACATTTCCATCTTCAGATTCTTTAATACTTACTTTCCCAGCTATTTCAGAAATAGGGGAAAGAACTTTTGGCATACGAGTTTCAAATAATTCCTCAACTCGAGGAAGTCCTTGTGTAACATCCACTCCGACAACTCCTCCAGAATGCTTAGTACGAAGTGTAAGCTGTGTTCCCGGTTCTCCAATAGATTGCGCTGAAATTACTCCAACTGGAACTCCAATTTCAACAACCTGTTTATTTGAAAGATCCCATCCATAACATTTTTGACAAATTCCAAAACGAGTAATACAAGCAAGTGGCGATCGCACAACTATTTCTGTTACTTTTGTATCAGCTTCTAATTGTCTTGCTCGTTTCTCATCAATAAGTTCGTTTGTAGATAATTCAAATCTTCCAAAGATTCTCTTATAAAAGCTTGCTCCACGAACAGTCTTCTTAATTGTAAGCCCCTCTTTTGTGCCACAATCCTCTTCACGAACAAGTACATCGTGAGTTACGTCAACCAATCGGCGAGTTAAGTATCCAGCGTCCGCCGTCTTCAAAGCAGTGTCCGTTAGTCCTTTACGAGATCCGCGTCCTGAAGCTACATATTCAAAAACTGACAATCCTTCTCTAAAGTTACTTTTTACAGGCAATTCAACGATTTTTCCAAGAGGGTCAACAACAAGTCCACGCATACCAGCAAGCTGTTTGATTTGATCCCGTGAAGTTCTACCGACTTTAGCGTCAATTACGGTTCTGATTGGTGAATCAGCTGGAATAATTTCCCAAGTCTTATCAGCAATTTCTTCAGTCGTCTCAATCCAAATTTGTTGAATTGATCTTTTCTTCTCTTCGTTTGTAATAAGTCCCTGTGCAAAACTCTTCTCAATTTCATCAACCTTTTTATCTGCGGACTTTATAATTTTATCTTTTCCATCAAAAATTGCAGCGTCGCTTACTGCAAACGACAATCCTGAAATAGTTCCTCCAACAAATCCAAGATCTTTAATAGCATCAATAAGCTCAACCAAGCGTTCTCGAGTTACTTTAGAATAACCATCAACGATTAATTCTTTAATAATTCCAGAATGTACATTCTGATTTACAAACTTAAATCCTTCTGGAAGTAATTCATTAAAGAAAATTCGTCCCACAGTCGTTTCGATAACTTCTGAATCAATTCTGACTTTTATTTTTTGTCTTAAGCCAATTTTCCCGACCTGGAAAGCAAAAATTGCCTCAGCTGAATCTCCAAAAGTTCCCTCTCGTTCTGCTATTCTGTCATCATCACTTGTGTAATAATAAACTCCAAGCGCCATTTCTTTTGCAGCAGGAGTGGCAACAGGTGATCCGTCAGATGAACGAAGCAAATTATGATCAGACATCATAAGATTTTTTGCTTCCTCAATTGCCATCTTGGAAAGTGGAATATGAACAGCCATTTGATCTCCATCAAAATCAGCACCAAATCCGCTACAAACAGCTGGATGCAAACGAATTGCGCTTCCTTCAATTAGAACAGGGAAGAAAGCCAACATTCCAAGTTTATGAAGTGTTGGAGCGCGATTCAAAATAACTGGATGTTCTTTTGTAATTTCTTCCAAAATATCAAAAACTTCAGGTGGACGGCGCTCTAACAAATTCTTGGCGGACTTTACGTTTGGAGCTATTCCTCGTTTTATTACTTCACGAAGGACAAATGGTTTAAACATTTCCAAGGCCATTTCCTTTGGCAAACCACATTGATTCAGCTTTAATTCTGGTCCAACTATAATAACAGATCGTCCTGAATAATCAACGCGCTTACCCAATAAGTTTTGTCTAAATCTTCCCTGCTTTCCTTTAAGCATGTCAGAAAGAGATCTTAATACCTGGCGTCCGCGTCCGCGTCTTACTGCTTTTCGCTGAGAAGCATCAATCAAAGAGTCAACCGCTTCTTGCAACATTCTTTGTTCATTTCTCAAAATAATATCAGGTGCTCCAAGCCCAATAAGATGCTTTAAACGATTATTACGGTTTATAACTCTTCGGTATAAATCATTCAAATCAGATGTCGCAAATCTTCCTCCAGCAAGCTGTACCATTGGGCGAAGATCTGGTGGAAGTATTGGTAATACTTTAAGAACTACAGATGACGGATTAATTTTAGCGTCCCTTAACCCATTAACAAGCTTAAGGCGTTTTGCAACTTTCAAATATCTTGCACCCTTCCCATGAAGTGCATCCATTTCAATTTTTAATTCTTTAGAAACTTCATCCAAATTCAAGTGCTCCAAAATATTCAAAAATGCCTCAGCTCCCATCTTTACAGTCAAAAAGTCAGAAACGCCGTAGAATATCAATTTGTCATATTCATCTTCAGTCAAAAATCCAAGGGGTTTTACTTTCTTTACCAAATCCGTCAATTTCTCAAATAACTCATCGGTTCTTTCCAAAGTTACTTTCTTTTCCTCTTGAAGTAATGTTTCTTTCTTGCGTACATCCAAATCTACTTCAGAAATAGCAAGGCTTGCCTGTTCCTTATCTTTAATTCTTGCCTGAACTTTTTCTTTTCGCTCATCGCCTTCTTTTTTAACAAGTTCCTCTCGCTCAGTATAAGTTTCTTCAATTTCAGTTACTTTCTCCTGCTTTACGTTTACAAGTGTCGTTATCGCTTCTTTTCGCTTCTTATCATCTGTATTCATAACAATATATCTTGCAAAATAAACTACTTGCTCAACAGCTCTAGGTGGAAGATCAAGAAGAAGTGAAATCTTGCTTGGTGCGCCCTTGAAAAACCATACGTGGACTACAGGAGTTGCAAGAGAAATATGTCCCATTCTTTCCCGTCTCACACGAGATTCCGTAACTTCAACTCCACATTTATCGCAAATTACTCCCTTGTAACGAATTCTTTTATACTTTCCACAGTAACATTCCCAATCCTTGGTTGGTCCAAAAATTCTCTCATCAAAAAGTCCATCTTTTTCAGGTTTTAGTGTTCTGTAATTAATTGTTTCAGGCTTTGTAACCTCTCCTCGGCTCCATGATCTTATTTCAGCGTCCGATGCCAATCTTATTTGCAATGATCTAATATCTTCTAACTCTTTAAGACGAACCAAGGGATCAGCAACCATTTTCTTTTCAACTTCTCCTTCTTTGAGAGTTGCAACTAATCCTTCAACATCAATCGCAAGAGAAAGCGCATTAAGCTCTCGAACTAATACTTTAAAGCTTTCTGGAACTTTTGATTCTGGAATTTCCTCGCCTTTGACAATTGCCCCAAAAGCTGCAGCACGCCCGACGATATCATCAGATTTTATAGTTAACATTTCCTGCAAAGTGTGAGCTGCACGGTGTGCTTCAAGTGCCCAAACTTCCATTTCTCCAAGACGTTGTCCACCCATTTGAGCTTTTCCGCCAAGAGGCTGTTGAGTGACAAGTGAGTATGGTCCAGTAGAACGCGCATGAGTTTTGTCATCAATCATGTGCTTAAGTTTCATTATGTAACCAACTCCAACAACTGTTTCCTCTCCAAACTCTTCACCAGTTCGTCCGTCAATAAGCTTTGTTTTTCCAGTTATTGGAAGTCCAGCGCTCGCCAACTCATTTTGAATAGTTGTTTCAGGAATTTTATCAAAAACTGGAAGAGACACCTTTTCAGCAGATTTGCTCAAAGCCCAGCCCAAATGACACTCCAAAAGCTGTCCCAAATTCATACGAGCCAAAACTGAAAGAGGAGAAATAATAAGATCAATTGGGGTTCCATTAGATAAATGTGGCATGTCAGCTTCAGGCATAATCTTTGCAATAACGCCCTTATTTCCATGTCTTCCTGCAATCTTATCTCCAACATTTACTTTACGAAGCTGTGCTACTTTTACAACTACTGACATAAGAACACCTGGCCCCAGCTCATCACCATCTTTTTTGCTAAGAACTTGAACATCAATAACAGTTCCTTCCTCGCCGTGTGGAACACGGAGTGATGTGTCGCGTACTTCTCGAGCTTTCTCTCCAAAAATTGCTCTCAGCAACCGTTCTTCCGGAGTTAACTCAGTCTCTCCTTTTGGCGCAATTTTACCAACCAAAATATCGTTTGGATGAACTTCAGCTCCGACCACAACTATTCCATCAGATGACAAATTAGCAAGTTCAGTCTCAGCTACGTTTGGAATATCAGGAGTCACTTGTTCAGGTCCTAATTTTGTTTCAACAACATCAGCTGTATATTCACGAATATTAATACTCGTCAACAAATCATCCTTAACCAAACGATCTGAAACCAAAATTGCATCTTCAAATCCATATCCACCCCATGAGGAATAGGCAACAACCAAGTTTTGCCCCAAAGCAAGATCCCCATCTTCCGAAGCTGGTCCATCAATCAAAAGATCACCAGGTTTTACTTTTTCACCAGCAATTACTTTTACTTTTTGGTTATAACAAGTCGATTGTGAAGTTCTCCAGAATTTCGTTAAATGATAAGTTAATTTCTTCCCGTCCTTGCTTAGTTCTACTCCCTCGCCATCAATACTTTCAATTTTCTTGTCTAATTTAATTTCAATCCTGTCTGCATCAACAAATTCCACTACTCCTGGATACTTTGCCCTAATTACGCGCCCCATTGCGGATGCTACAGTTGATTCCATTCCAGTCCCAACAAGAGGCGCCATTGGCGAAACTAATGGAACTGCCTGACATTGCATGTTACTTCCCATAAGCGCACGATTTCCTTCATCGTGATCCAAAAATGGAATTAAAGCCGCAGACACTCCAAAAACCTGACGCGGAGTCAAATCGATATATTCAACCAATTTTGAAGGTCCTTCAGTAAAGCTTCCGTTAAAACGGTATGCCACACGTTCATCTGTAATATATCCTTTTTTATCAATATTTATTCCGTTATGTGTTATATAATGCCTCTCTTCATCATCAGCAGTAAAATAGACTATTTCCTCAGTCACTTTTCGCGCTGAAACCTTCTTATATGGAGTCTCTATAAACCCAAATTCGTTAATCTTTGCATAAAGCGTTAAGTAAGTAACAAGTCCAATGTTCATTCCCTCAGGGCTTCTGACAGGATCAATTCTTCCATATTGTGATGGATTAACGTCTCGGATAGAAAAACTTGCTCGTTCACGGTTAATGCCGCCTGGTCCAAGAACAGATACGCGTCTTAAATTATCAATTTCTGAAAGGGGATTGGTGTTATCAAGTATTGTTGAAAGTTGGTTTGATCTAAAAAATTCATTAAGTGAGGCAATAAGTGGTCTTGCATTAATAAGCTGTGATGGATTTGGCTTATCGTCCTGGCTAATCAAGCTCATCTTTTCCTTTATGCTGCGCTCTAATCTCAAAAGTCCAGTTCTAAATGCATGAGTTGCAACAAGTTCTCCTACACATCGCAAACGACGGTTTGAAAGATGGTCAATATCGTCCACTCGTCCAACACTATTTTGAAGTCCCACTAAGTAATGAAGTGTCCCAACTATATCTTCTTTTGTAAGAACCCAGTTTTGCTTAACATTCGCAATTTCAAGCCCAAGTCTTTTGTTAATCTTGTATCGACCAACTTTTCCAAGGTCATAATGACGAGCATCAAAAAACAAATTATG
>WNFI01227050.1_pt1 | contig 10773 bp, 9 predicted proteins | sample 5400471 | NCBI WGS metagenome assembly WNFI01 (sample SAMN13153348, study PRJNA577476) | soil metagenome | isolation source: 100 cm saprolite on Douglas fir-dominated hillslope | place: USA:California | collected 2013-09-17 | reverse complement strand
CGGCGATCTGGAAGGCGCAGAGCCCGCCTTGGTGCGTGTCCATTCGCACTGCTTAACCGGCGACGTTTTCGGCTCTACAACGTGTGATTGCCCTGAACTTGTTTCCCGTTCGCTTGAAGCGATCGCCAAGGAAAATCGCGGCGTCTTTCTCTATCTCCATCACACCGGACGTGGCTTCAGTGTCGATTCTCCCGAAGAACCCGGCGTGCTCCCGCAAATTCATTTTCATAAACGCGGCCAGCTCGACCGCGAGCCCGCCCGCCAGCGCATGGTGCAGCACGAAAGTGGCATCGGCGCGCAAATTCTGATCGACCTCGGCCTCAAGGACATTCGCGTTCTAACCAATCACCCCAAAAAAGTCGTCGCCCTCGAAGGCTACGGCATCCGCATCGCCGACCAGGTCCCTTTGCGCATCGACCTGCCCAAACCCACCCACCACACACTATGAATCAGCACACAACCACCATCGCCAGCTGTGATCCCAGGCGTAGCGAGGGATCTGCTTTTTGTTCTAGTGCCTACAGTGGCGGCTCTTCGTCGTCCCCTGTGGTTTGCGAAGCGGCAGGCTGCGCGGAGGTTTTAACTGGTGATTTTGTGTGCGGCCCCTTGGGTTTTGCGCAGCCGGAGCATCCCGCCGGTGGCGAAGCATTCTTGGAATTGGTCTTACCCGCAACCAAATACTTGCGCATTTTTTCGAGGCGCTTCGGACCCAGTCCGCGGATGGCGAGCAAATCGTCCACGCTCTTAAACGGGCCATATGATTTGCGCATTTGCAGGATTTTTTCCGCCGTGGAAGGCCCAATCCCCGGCACTAGTTGCAATTCTTCCGACGTCGCTGCATTGATGTTGACGGGTTGCCCCGGCGGTTTTTTCTTGGCGAACGCAGAAGTACCGAACAGCAGGCAAACAATCAGAGGAACGCGAATTGCAAAAGACCGCCGCGTCATGGCGGGATATATGATACGCTAAATACGTCTCTAAATCAATAACATAAAAGTTGGCGCTAAGCCAGCCGAGCGCCCTGCGCGTCGAAGATTTCCACCTCGCCGAAAAGCCCGGCCTGCTCTTCGATTTGGGCGCGGTCGCCGACGACGACTATTTGCATGTTAGCGGAGTCGAGATACTTGCGCGCCGTGCTCAGCAGATCTTGCGGCGTGAGCGCGCGGACTTTCTGGCGATACGTTTCGAGGTAGTCGTCCGGCAATTCGTTGAGGGCAACTGTTGAGAGTTGTGACAGCAAGCCGTCTTGCGTCGCGAGCCCGATGGAAAATACTCCGCTCAGATAATTTTGGGCGTCAGCCAGTTCCGGCTCGGGCACCGGCACGGAGCGTAGTTTGTCCATTTCGTAAAATATTTCCGTGAGCGACGCCGCTACGACATCATTTCGAACGGCGGCGGAAACGGAAAAATAGCCGTGCTGGCGCATCGCACTTACGCCGCTGCGCGGGCTGTACGTGTAGCCCTTGTCCTCGCGAATATTCATGACCAATCGGGAATTAAAAGCACCACCGTACAAACTATTGGTGAGGCCGAGCTTCACCCAGTCCGGATGCTTGCGGGTGATCGCGTGGCAGCCGGCCAGGATTTGCGTCTGGACAGCTCCGGGCACGTGCACGAGGTAGACGCGGCGGCCGCGCGGATTTGCTGGAGCGGCGGATGGTTTCGAATCCGGTTTTTTGCCAGCCCAGTTGCCAAAGACTTTTTCGGCGGATTTCAGCATTTCGTTCGAATCGAAATCGCCAACTAACAACAGGATGCCATTTTCCGGGGTGTAAAACTCGCGATAGACCGTTTGCAGATCTTCACGCTTGTAGGCGGCGACTTGCTCTTCGCTGGGTGAGACTTGGCCGTACGGGTGCGCGCCGAACAAAACTTTCCGCAAACGCTCGCTGGCGAGAAATCCAGGCTGGGTGCGCTCCAGCTTTACTTCTTCCAACTTTTGACGGCGTTCGCGTTCGAATTCGCCATTGGGGAATGACGCTTCGCGCGCCAGTTCATTTACCAGACCCAGCAGCGGTTCTGCAAATTCGGAAAGTCCGGCAAAGGAAATGGCGCTGGTATCCGCGCCAGCGCCGGAAGAGAGGTCCGCGCCGATGCGGCGCAAATCTTCTTCGATTTGGCGGCTGGCGCGCTTCGCAGTTCCCGTTCGGACGACGGTGGCGGTCATTTCGGCGAGCCCGGGAGCGCGGCCCGCTACGGCCGCGTTGCCGGAGCGAAAAAAGAGTTCACCATGAAACTTCGGAATGGAGTGTGCTTCCGCAAGAATCACCTCGAGGCCGTTCGAAAGGCGCGCCCTGGTCCGCTTGGGCCAAGTCACCGCCCGCTCGGAGGAGAGCGCGGGAACGCCGACGGCTACTTCTACGGCACTGGTGGCCATTATGCGGCCTCCTTTGCATTCGCCTTCACCGGCGTGCGGAAGACGATGGCGCGTTTTTCGTTGCGCAGGTATTTCTTTGCGGCGGCCTGAATCTCTTCGCGAGTCACGGCGATGAATCCATCCAGAATGGTGTTCACCAGTTGTGGCTCGTTGTCGAACAACGTGAAACAGGCAAGAAGATGCATCAATCCAAATTTGGGCATGTAGCCACCGCGGCCGCCTTCGAGAGTGGCGAAATAATCCGAGCGCCACTTTACTTTCAACTGTTCGAGTTCGTCGGCGCTGATGCCGTTTTCTCGGATTTCGCGAATTACGGCGTCGAACGCTTCGAGTGTCGCGTCGCTCGAATATTCCGGCTTGTGCATAACGCGTGTGGTCATCTGCGTCGGGCCGTTGTAACCGAAGAGGTCATCAATGCCGCCGCCGGTATCAACGGCAATTTGCTTTTCAAGAACTAACTCCCGGTGCATTCGTCCCGCGCGGCCGCCGTGCAGCGCCTGGTCCAGCAGGGCCATGGCGCACCAATCGGTGGTGCGCCGCGGCGGCATGACATAGCCAATCGCCATCGCGGGCAGCGTTCCGAATTTTTCCTCGACGTGGCCGCGCCGCTCCTCTTTCTGTTCAGGTTCACTGGGATCGGCGAACGGCGGCGGCGCTCCGGCAGGAATATCTGCGAAATATTTCTTTGCCAGCGCGATGCCTTCGTCGGCCTTTACATCGCCGAGCATCAGCAACACTGCATTATTCGGCACATAGTAGGTTTTGAAAAACGCCTGAACGTCGGTCAGGTCCGCGGCATCGAGATCGGCAAAGTCACCGTAGAAATTATGCGCATTAGCCCAATTGCGGAAGGCCACCGGCGGCATGTCCAGCGAGGGGAAACCGCCGTAGGGCTGGTTCATCACGTTGACGCGAACTTCTTCCTTCACAACGTCACGCTGGTTTTTCAGGTTTTCATCGTCCACTTTCAGGGCACGCATGCGATCGGCTTCAAGCCAGAGCACGCGCTCAAGAGCATTGGAGGGCACGGCTTCATAATAGTTCGTGACGTCGTAGCTGGTCGAGCCGTTCAGCACGCCACCGCTGGAATTAACCAGCTTGATGTGCTGCATCTTCGGGGCATTCTCGGAGCCCTGAAACATCATGTGTTCGAAGAGGTGAGCAAACCCGCTGCGTCCCTGCGGCTCGAGGCGAAACCCGATCTTGTAATAGATGCCCACGGTTACCACTGGCGCCGCGGAATCCGGCGCGACCACCACGTGCAGCCCATTTGCCAGTTTGGTATTTTCGATTCCAATCTGGAGTCGTTTCACGCGTCGCCCCCTATCGCTTTTGCTCTTGGTTTCTGTTCCAAAAAACTCTTTTCCAGCGCGTCCAACATCCCCGCGGGATCTTGTGAGAGTACGCGAGCAGCCAGACGGTTCAGCGCTTCGTAGGCCGACGCAAGTTCCCGCGGCGAATTCTGAAGTGCATTCAAATGGGCGCGTACGATTTTGTAATCCCCGCGAGAGAGCGGGCCCGTCCATGCCGTGCGAGGCCCCAACCTCTCAAAATTCTCCAGCACCTGGCGGGTCAAAGGCAATAGCCCGCGCACCGCTTCGCTGCGCTTCATTCCCAGCGAGACAAGCAATTGGGTGGCAGCTTCTTCCACCGCAAGAACATGACCAGCGGCCATCGCTGCCGCGGCGTGGTACAGGAGTTTTTTACTACCGGCAATGCGCACGGGCGAACCACCGAGTGCCCTGGGCGTAAGGCTTCAAGCACTTCGGAATCCATGGCGCCGCTAGTGTGTAGGACAACACTGCCAGCGAGCTGTGCCTCACCGATGCGCGCCAGATCTTGCGCAACATGCGCAATTTCGTCATCGGGAGTGGCAATCAGGATCACGCGCGAGGCAAGGATCCGGGTGGTCATCCCGGCGCAGGCCTTCCCTGCTCCAATAAATCGAACGGCGCGACGCGCGCTTGCTTCACTACGCGTGACAACCGCGCCAATTTTCCAGCCCACTTCCGACAGGCGGCGTCCCAGAGCGCTTCCCACGCGTCCCGCACCGACGATAGCCAGGCTATTTTCCATCACGTGTTAGGATAACCTGAGGGCTGCATTTCGTACCAATCGCCATGCACTTATTCGGACTGATTCTCTGCGGGTTCATCGCTTCGTTCTGGGTTTTCTACGGACTCCACATCGCTTACGGCGCGCTGCGCCTGCCGATCATCAAAGACATCGCACCTGCGGCCGACGCCGACTGCCCGAACATTTCCATCCTCTTTGCCGCCCGCGATGAACAAGAGAAATTGGCGGCGGCACTCGCGACGCTGATGGAGATTGAATATCCGCATTTCGAAGTTGTGGCGGTTGACGACCGTTCCAGTGATGCCACGGGCCAGATCCTGGATGATTTCGCCGCCCTGCATCCGCGGCTTCGCGTTGTTCATGTCGTCGCTCTTCCGCCGGGCTGGCTCGGCAAGCCGCATGCACTCCAAAAAGCTTACGAGGCTGCCACTGGCGAGTGGCTGGTTTTTACCGATGCGGATGTACGATTCAAACCCGACGTGCTGCGGCGCGCCGTTACTCTTGCGAAGCGGCAGAACCTGGACCATCTATCGCTCCTGTGCGACGTGGAGATGGTGGGATTCTGGGAGAAAGCGCTGATCACCTTCTTCGTCGCAGTCTTCCATCTCGCCACCAATCCGCGCATGGTGGGCAGCCATCGCTCTCCGTTCTATGTGGGAATTGGAGCCTTTCAACTCATGAAGCGCTCCGCGTACGAGGCCAGTGGGACGCATCGCCGGCTGGCGATGGAAGTGATCGACGATATGAAACTCGGAAAATTGATCAAGCGAGCGGGACTTCGTTCCGGGGTCGGCATTTCGCAGGATAGCGTGGTTGTCCGCTGGCACGCCGGAATCGGGAATCTCACCCGCGGAGTTACCAAAAATTTCTTCGCGGGCTTTGGGTACAACATGGGTTTTGTTGCGGTGGGAATCTCAGTTCTCCTTCTGCTCAACATCGCGCCGCTCTTCGGGCTCATATTCGGCCACGGGTGGGTTCGCATTCTTGCTGCCATTGCCTTGGTTATCGCGCTGGGCTTCTATGGAGGAGCCGCGGCCAGCATGCGCGTGACGCCATTTTACGCTCTGACGTATCCGTTGGGCTCCATCCTCTTGAGTTACATGCTTCTCCGCTCGGCCGTCGTCACGCTCAAGCAGGGCGGCATTGTCTGGCGTGACACGTTTTATCCGCTGGATGAACTGAAACGCGGAGTGGTCTAGTTTGCAGGCTCCGCAGGCGCGGCAGCCGCCGCTGCTGAAAACATTCCCGTCATATCCTTTTGCTTTAGAGAACGGATGCGGTCGCGGAGCTGGGCGGCTTTCTCGAATTCGAATTTTTTGGCGGCTTCACGCATTTGCGTTTCAAGCTGCTGCAACATTTCCGCGAGCTGCTTCTCGTTTTTGATATTTGCCGCGGCGGCGTCGAGGCTGGCGTCGTCGACAGGCACGGTCACGTAGTCGGCTTCGACGATTCTGGCCAGCTCCATGTCCACGGACTTGATAATGGACATCGGCGTGATGTTGTTTTCTTTGTTGTAGGCGACTTGCTTGGCGCGGCGACGGTTCGTTTCGTCGATGGCCTGGTTCATGGAGTCGGTGCGGCGATCGGCGTAAAGGATCGCGCGGCCCTCGATGTGGCGGGCGCAGCGGCCGATCGTCTGGATCAGAGATGTGGTGCTGCGCAGGAATCCTTCCTTGTCGGCGTCCAGGATGGCTACGAGCGAGACTTCCGGAAGATCCAAACCTTCTCGCAGCAAGTTGATGCCGATGAGCACGTCAAATTCGCCGCGGCGCAAATCACGTAGGATCTTGATGCGGTCGAGCGTTTCGACTTCCGAATGCAGATAGCGGCACTTGATACCAATTTCAGTGAAATACTCGGACAAGTCCTCGGACATGCGTTTCGTCAGCGTGGTCACAAGAACGCGCTCGTTTTTTTCGGAGCGGATGCGTATTTCTTCCAGCAAGTCATCCACCTGGCCCTTGACGGGACGAATTTCGACTTGCGGGTCCACCAGGCCGGTGGGGCGGATTACTTGTTCGACGACTACGCCACCGGCCTTGGTGAGTTCGTACGGACCGGGCGTAGCAGACACATAGACTACCTGATTGACGCGGTGCTCGAACTCTTCAAATGTGAGCGGGCGATTGTCGAGAGCGGAGGGCATTCGAAAGCCATAGTCCACGAGGGTCTGTTTGCGGGCACGGTCGCCGTTGAACATCCCGCGCACTTGGCCGACCGTCTGATGGGATTCATCAATGAATAGCAAATAGTCTTGCGGCACGTAATCGAGCAGCGTGGGCGGAGCTTCGCCGGGCAAACGGCCGCTCAAGTGCCGGGAATAATTTTCGACGCCGTGGCAGTAGCCGATGGTGCGCATCATTTCGATGTCAAACATGGTGCGCTGGACGACGCGCTGGGCCTCAACAAACTTTCCCTGCTTCTCGAGTTCTTTTTTCCACCACCAAAGTTCTTCTTGGATGGTGACGATAGCGCGGTCTCGCTGTTCCTGCGGCATCACGTAGTGGGACTTCGGGAAAATGGTGACGCGCGGGAGATCTTCCTGGCCGGAATTCACTTCGCCGGTAAGCGGATCGATCTGGCGAATGGTATCGATCTGCTCGCCCCACATTTCGAGGCGGAAGCCTTCGTCCTGATAAGGGGGATAGATTTCGATCATGTCGCCGCGAACGCGAAAGGTGCCGCGGCGCAAATCTTCGGAGCGCTCGTATTGAATATCCACCAGGCGCCGCAGGAGCGCCTCGCGCGAAGTCTGCTGGCCCTTTTCCAGAGTGACCAACATGCCGTAATACGCTTCCGGCGAGCCGATGCCGTAGATGCAGGAGACGGAAGCGACGATGACAACGTCACGGCGTTCGAAAAGGGAACGCGTGGCGCTCATGCGCAGCTTGTCCAGCTCATCGTTGATGGTGGCTTCTTTGTCGATGTAAATGTCGGCGGAAGGAACGTAAGCCTCGGGCTGGTAAAAATCATAGTAGCTGACGAAATATTCGACCGCGTTTTCCGGGAAGAAACCTTTGAACTCGTGGTAGAGCTGCGCAGCCAGAGTTTTGTTGTGCGCCAGAACGAGAGCGGGGCGATTGGCTTGCTCAATCAGTTTGGCCATGGTGAAAGTCTTGCCCGAGCCGGTGACACCGAGAAGGACTTGGTGCTTTTCACCGGATTCCACGGAGCGATAGAGCTGGTCAATCGCGGCGGGCTGGTCACCGCGAGGCTGATAAGTGCTGTGCAACTTGAAGTTCATGGGAAGGGTCTCCTGGAGCTCTGGCGGCCGATGCCGAAACCTTGATTATACTCTCGGTGGCAAATTGTGGCTTTTGATGAAAAAAGAAAGGGCGGTGTTAGATCAAGGTTGATGCGGCGGCGTTTCCGTGACCAGAAGGACTTCGGCGTGGCTCTTTGCTTCAATGTTGTAGTGCACGCGGTTGGAGCCATCGGCTTTGGCGATCACGACATCCATGAATTGCGAGGTCTCCTCGGTGGCACGCACGACGAGACCGGTTTTCAAGGAGATATAGGTGATGATTTCGCCGGAGCCATTTGCAGTACCCATGGTGCGTAGCTCGTGCACTTTGAAGTCTTCGGGAGTCGCGTCCTTTGAGGAGGACTTCTGCTTAAGCGTCGCGGTGGTCAGCAGCACAGCGCAGCTATCGCGTGGGCCATTGGAGGGAGATACATCTCCGGAAAGAGAGAGCTGACTTGACTGGCATGGCTCGTCTCGCACGTAGAGCGACTTACGCGCCCAATGCAATCCGGCGATGGGCGCTCCGGTTTGTTCCGCTTGCTCAGACTGCGATTTTTCGCCGGACTTCATGCCGTCGGCGGGGAGGGTCCAGGCCAGCGCGAAACGTGCGACCCATTGCTGCCAGGCTTGTTGCTGGCCGGGCAGAAGAGAGTCTAGACCTTTTGCAGTGTTCACCGAGCCGTCGGGAGAAATCGTGAACTCGATGCTTTTGGCATTGGCGTCTGCGTGCGAATTATTCACGTCGGAATTGTTTTCATTCGGCAGCTGGATCGCCGCGCCGGAGTCTGAAGTCAGAAACTGGCCGCGTGCGTGGATGGTAGCGTTGCCGGCCGTCTCCTGGACCTGGAGAATTTCGACGCGCAACAAACCGTGAACGTCGAGTTGCGCAGCATCCGGCGCCATGGGGGCGACAACTTTGCTTTCGGTTTTGATGTTCTTGTCGCTCTGAAAACGAATCAGGTAGGTCATAATTTGGCCCGGCTGCAATTTGGGCAGGAGATGAACGCGGCGGCCGCCCGCGCCGAGAGTGGTGAGCCATCGGATGTGTTGGTATTTCGCGAGTCCTCGGAGCCCTCGATATGTACGCTGACGGGAGTCGATGGATGCTCTATTTCCCGGCCGCCTTGAAATGGCGGTCGAAGAAATCGCTGGTGGCGTGATACGCCGCGAGCCAATTTCTGTGCAGCAGGAAATCGTGCACGTCGTCAGGGAAAATGAGCTGCTCGATCTCCACGCCCTTTTCGCGGAGGCGGGCAACAAGATCGACGGTTTGCGTGAAGTAGACATTGCGATCGTCGTCACCGTGGATGAACAGGGCGGGCGACTTCCAGGTGTTCACTGCGGTGACCGGAGAAGAATCATGCGCGAGCTTGTTCAGCTCCGCAGGGATATTTTTTCCATCCCAGTTATCGGTGGGCCAGTCGTGGACGCCGTGCATGTCCACGCCTGCAGCAAAAATATCGGAGTTACGCCCCAGGCCAAGCGCGGTTAGATAGCCGCCGTAGCTTCCGCCCCACAAGCCGACGCGTTTTACATCGACGTTGCTCAGGCTCTGCAAGTATTTTCCTGCCGCCACGACGTCCTGATATTCGGTCGCGCCGCGTCCGGCTCGCCCTGGGGCTTCGCGAAACGCGCGGCCGTAGCCGATTCCGCTGCGATAATTCAGCGCCAGCACAACGTAGCCACGGCTCGCCAGGTACTGATTCATAGAATACGAATTCGAGTAGTAGTACATGTAATGCCAGCCGAGCAGCATCTGCCGCATGGACCCGCCGTGGAGAAAGATGAGCGCGGGAAGTTTTTCGCCGGGCTTGACGGATTTGGGCTGGAATAGTTGCCCATGGATTTCATAGTTGCCAGCGGATTTGAAGAGCACTTGTTTTGGCACAACGAGCTGAGCGGAAGGAAAATCCCGTGGAAGCAGTTCCGCCGCGAGCGCGGTATTTCGATTCTGCGGAACATTGGCGTGAGAGACCTGGGGCGGATGAGTGGCATCTGCGCCTATGTAGGCGATGTCTCCGCCCACTGCGACGGGACTCCACTCGATTCCCTCGCCGAGGGACAATTGATGTGGCACACCAGAAGTAATGCCGACATTCCACAAGTGACGGCGGTCAATGTCGTTGCAATTGGAATTAAAAAGAATGGTTTTCTTGTCGGTGGTGAAGGACCATTGTTCTACTTCACAGTTTCCAGGCGTTAGGAGCTTTGGAGCTCCTCCATCGGCAGAGAGTGCATACAAGTGTTGCCAGCCATCTTCTTCGGAAGCGATCACCAGTTGGTTGCCGGCGGCCCAATTTATGACTCCGCCGCCGGTGTCGTCCGCCATGTAGGGAAACGATCCCTGCGGTGTCGCGCTGCTGCGCCAGATTTCTTTGGCGGCGCTTCCGCCGGGCGGCGCACGAAGGCGATGCCCTTTCCGTCCAGCGACCAAACGGGATCGCCATCGGAATCCACCGAAGGCGCCATGAACTGCACGGTCTTCGCTGCCACATCATAAACACCGATGAAGGCGTGATCGCCACGCGCCGAAACGAACGTCAACCGGCTTCCGTCCGGAGACCAGTGCGCGTCGAAGTTTTGCCCGCGCACTACCAACTGCTGCGGCTTGTCTGAGCCGTCCAGCGTTGCGAGCCAGATCTGTCCATCCTTCACATAGGCAATCGTTCCGCGCGAAGAAATCTCTGGGGAGTGCCCGGCATCCACGCGCTTAGGTTCGCCACCGCTCCACGCCACGGACCAGACGGCTTGCTCCGCGCCCGCAGGATTGCTAGTCGGATTCGGCACTTGGCCGGCCTGGTTCTTTCCTTCGCCACGCACGTATACAATCGCGTTCCCGTCAGCGGAAAAATTCAGCCCGGACAACTCTTGTCCATCATCTTCGTTGTATTTGGTCAGTTGTCGCGTAGCAGTTCCGGCATCGTTGGTGACCCAGATATTGCGGCGGCCCTCCTGAGCGAGCGTCCAGGCAATGCGATTGCTCTTTTTCGCGGCTATCAAATTGGAGGGGAATGGCGCGCTCATCACCTGTTCCAGCGTGAACGGTTTCTGAGCATTCGCCCCTGGAATCAAAACC
>WNFI01170164.1_pt1 | contig 10773 bp, 10 predicted proteins | sample 5400471 | NCBI WGS metagenome assembly WNFI01 (sample SAMN13153348, study PRJNA577476) | soil metagenome | isolation source: 100 cm saprolite on Douglas fir-dominated hillslope | place: USA:California | collected 2013-09-17 | reverse complement strand
GTGGTGGTCGCAGGGCCACTCCGGCCTCCTTCAGGTAGCTGGAGGCCGTCTCTCGACGAACGCCGGTTGCCTCTTCAATCCGGCGCAACGACCATCCCAGCCGCCCCAACGCTATGACTTGCTGCTTCTTTTCCTCGTTCAAGACATTGCTCACGATCAGGGAGGATAGTGCTCTCCCGTCGAATCAATGTCCTGGATGTTTTTTAAGGTCTACAACTGGCCGGTTTTCAGGTGTCCATCACTGGCCGGTTTTGGGTGTCCACCGAGGAAGCCGGTACCGGTGAGCACGAAACATTTAGTGGACAGCATCGGCCGCTCCATCAAGTAGTATGAGAAGCATTTCCCGGCGGGAAAATAGGGCCGGAGGCGAGGGACGGAGTTGCGGTTTTTGACTGGTGCCCGGGGCGGGACTTGAACCCGCACTCACCTTGCGGTGAAAAGGATTTTAAGTCCTTTGCGTCTGCCGATTTCGCCACCCGGGCCTTTTTCCTACTTCTTCGGAGGGTTGATCATAATGTGCGCGCCCGCGGTTCCTGCATTCATCAGCCAGGGCGCGCTGTCGCTCCCTTTGGTCGATAATCCCGTGGACTCCGGCGTGGCATACGGCACATAGATCACCCATCGCAGGTACGGGTCCGTCACTTTCCCGCTGGCGGCGTCGAAACCGGTACCGGTGAGCACGTACAGCGTCCGAGGCTCGCGCGGGATGGCGAGTTTCCCTTCCGCAACTTCCTTCCATCGGATGTCGTCGCGCGCGTGCCCGGTCACCTTTTGTGCCACCAGTTCGCGGCCGCGCGCCATATACGGTTCCAGGTCCTTGTGGTAGCAGGCCACGCTGAATCGGGTGCCGCTCGGGTTGTTGGCGAGGCAGATCAGTTCGTTCTTTCCCTCGCGAAGCGTCGCCAGAGCGCCCTGTTCGTTGTAGCCGAGGACGGCCGCGCCTTCGCGGAGATCGGCCGGCGCGGCCAGGAGCGCGGCAGCGATCTGAACCTGTGGGGACGGCGCGTCGGCGGCAGCCAGCGTCGAAGCCAGCAGAAGAGCCGGCATGATCATCGTCGTTTTCATATCAGTCCTTTCGCAATAAGCGCGCCGCTAGCCCGCGCGCACTGTAACGTGCAGCGCTCAACAGGACGCATTTCACTTACCTTATCACCACGACGAGAACCGTGTCCGATCGATTCTCACAGCCATCGTGCCGGACGCGAATTCCACCGAAGCAGAGGCGCGGAATCCTCAGTCCAGCCGATCTCCCCCGCGCGATAGGGTATCCTGCTAGCCATGCCGACCACACGCCGCCAATTCATGGCCTCCAGCGCTCTGGCCGCGGCCGCTCTTGGCGCGAACGATCAAATCCGCGTCGCGCTCATCGGTTGCGGCGGGCGCGGCCGTTCGAATCTGGAGCTGTTCCAAACCGACCCGTCGTGCCGCATCGCGGCCATCTGCGATGTGGACCGGAACCGGGCCCAGGAGACGCGGGCTTCGCTGCCGCATCCGCCTGACATCTACTCGGATTTTCGGCGCCTGCTTGAACGGAAAGACATCGACGCCGTAATCGTGGCCACTCCGGATCATTGGCACGCCATTCCCGCGCTGCAGGCCATGCGCGCCGGAAAAGATGTGTATCTCGAGAAACCAATCGGCCACACTGTCGAAGAAGGCGCGGCTCTGGTGGCGGAAGCCGAGCGCAGCGGCCGGCTGCTCGAAGTGGGCCTGCAGCAGCGCAGCGGCGCGCTATTTGCCGACGCGGCGCGCGTGATTCGCGAAGGCGCGCTCGGGAAAATCAGCCTGGTCCACTGCCTCAACGTGTGGAACCAGAGCGAATCCGGCAACCTGGATTACACGATTCTTCGCCCGGCGCATTCACGCTCGCATGGCCTGGGGCATCCGCCCAATGGCGATCCGCCGCCCGGTGTGGATTACGATTTCTGGCTCGGCCCGGCGCCGAAACGGCGCTTCAATCCCAATCGCTTCCACTGGAACTATCTTTACTTTTGGGATTACTCGGGCGGAATGGTGATCACCTGGGGCGTCCATATGCTGGACAGTGTGCGGCATTTGCTGGGCCTCGGCTGGCCCAGTTCTGTGTCGGCTTCCGGCGGGCGCTATGTTCTCGACGATATGCGCGAGACACCCGACACGCTGGCCGTCGCGTTCGACTATCCGAACCTGACCGTGACCTGCTCGGTACAGCACGCAAACGCGTTTTCATGGGGAAATCCGAAAGCCGATCACGGGATTCAGATTCTCGGAACTCGCGGCACGATGCTGCTGACGCGCGACGGCTACCGCATCCTGCCCGAAGGCGAAAACACGAACGTCATCCAGAGCGCCCCGAGTCTCGATGCGGGCGATGGCGCGCACCAGCGCCGGTTTCTCGAATCCGTGCGATCGCGCAAGCCGCCAGCCTGCGGCATTCGCGAGGGCCACATCTCCACCGCGTCGCTGCAATTGGCCAACATCGCCTACCGTACCGGGCACAAGATTGTCTGGGACGGGGCGCGGCAGGAAATCACCGGCGATCCCGCGGCTTCGCGCTATCTCAGAAAGGAGTACCGTAAACCATGGTCGCTCCAAGCCTGAGCCGTCGCGCTCTGCTGGAAAATGGCCGCCGCGCGGCCAAGATCCTGTGCTGAATGTACCGCCGGTTGTCCAAGGCCGGCAAGGGAAGCCTCCAGGCAAAAACTCAACCTCGCCGCACCACAGGCTGTGAGCATGTAAAATACTTGGCTACGCAACCCCACGTCCCGACAGTCTTGACGAATGACGCTCCTTTTATTCCTCGCCACCTGCTTCCTGGCGTACTCCAACGGCGCTAACGACAACTTCAAAGGCGTCGCCTCTCTGTTTGGGAGCCAGACCACCAGTTACCGCGTTGCCGTTGGGTGGGCGACGGTTACTACCTTCAGCGGCTCGATCTCCGCGATCTTCCTATCTCAGGCCTTGCTCAGGGCCTTTTCCGGTAAGGGGCTGGTGCCCGATAGAATTGTCGGTTCCGAGCACTTTCTGCTGGCCGTCGCGCTCGGCGCAGGCGTCACGGTGATCATCGCCACGCTGACGGGGTTTCCGATTTCCACAACACATGCCTTAACGGGAGCGATGATTGGAAGCGGCCTTCTGGCGGCGGGTTCCGAGGTCAACTTACACACGTTGGGAAAGAGCTTCTTGCTCCCGCTGTTTCTCAGCCCAGTGCTCGCCGTCATCCTGGCGGCGCTCCTGTACTTGTCGCTGCGGTACCTCCGTCTTCGCTTTGGGATCACCAAGGAATGGTGCATCTGCGTCGGAGAGAAGGTGCAGCTTGTTGCGATACCGCAGCCGGCATCGGTGATGGCGTTGCAGATGGCGTCATCGCGGCGTTGCTGCTGGTCATCCGGGCACTAGATGTCCGAATGGGGATGGGCGCCATTGCCCTCGCGATGGCTATCGGCGGGCTCTTGAGCGCTTCGAAAGTGGCTGAAACGATGAGCCATCGAATTACATCCATGAATCACGGCCAAGGGCTGGCCGCGAATCTGGCGACCGGGATTCTGGTGATTCTCGCCAGCCTGTATGGCTTGCCGGTCTCGTCCACTCACGTCTCCGTCGGCTCATTGTTTGGAATCGGGATGACGAGAGACCAAGCCGACTTCGGAGTGGTTCGAAGCATTTTGCTTTCCTGGCTGCTGACGCTTCCTTGTGCGCCGCTTGCGAGTGGACTCGTGTGGTGGCTGGCGGCTCGGCTTTGATGATTGACGGCGCGCACGAGTTTATACCACGTTGAATAGGAGCTTGAAACCGTAATCGATATGGACTGCAATTGGCCAACACCGCCTATCGCACCGGGCGCAAGATTTTCTGGGACGCCGCGCGGCAGGAGATCAGCGGCGATCCCGCGGCTTCGCGCTATCTGAGAAAGGAGTACCGCAAACCATGGTCGCTCACCGCCTGAGCCGTCGCGCTCTGCTGGAAATGGCCGCGGCCGCTGGCCTGGCGCGCGGCGCTTCGCCTGTTCGACTGCTGGTCGTCACCGGCGGCCACGAGTTCGACGCAGTTTTCTGGGCCCTGTTCAAAGACCGTCCAGAATGGAAAATGGAAGCGCGCGCGCATGACCCGGCCGATACGTGCACCGTCTACGATCGTCCCATCGCTCCCGATTTCGACGCCGTCCTGCTCTACGACATGCCGCGCACCATTACCGCCGTCCAGCAGCAGAACTTCCTGGCGCTTTTCGAGCGCGGCGTGGGCGTTGTAGTCCTGCACCACGCCCTGGCGGGCCTGCAGCAGTGGAGCACGTTTGAAGAAATCACCGGCCTGCGCATGCGCGAGAAGGGTGAAGGCGGCCTGCCGCCTTACACCTATCAGCACGATGTGAATTTCGATCTCGAGCGCGTCGACGTGAAGCATCCCGTCATCGAGGGCGTCCCGTCATTTTCCATTCTCGACGAGACCTACGGACGCATGTACTACCACCCGGACATCCAGCCGCTGATGGTGACCAATCACCCGTTAAGCATACCGATCGTCGTATGGGCCCGAAGGTACAAGAACTCCCGGCTGGCGATGATCCAGCCCGGTCATGGGCCGCAGATCTTCGGCAACCCGAATTTTCGCCGCCTGATTGCGAATTCGGTCTCGTCCGCGTGGGTCCATGTGATGCAGTGCGGCCCATCCTTCACCACCACTAAGCGGGCGCCCTTGACCAGTTTGACCGTCCGCTGTCCCGCGGCGCTGATCGGCACAATCCGGTCCGCATCGCCATGGATTACCAGCGAGGGTATGTCTACACGCGCCAGGTCCTTGTGGAAATCTTCATGCCACGTCGGCACGCACGCGAAACTGGCCGTGGCCGAGGCGCCGGCCGCCACGTTCCAACTGGCCTGCACAGCCTGTTCGCTGACGCGTTTGCCCAACAGGAGATCGGTGTTGTAGAAATTCTTGAAAAACTCGGTGAAGAACGCGTAACGGTCCGCGGCGATGGCCTTTTGGATGCCCTCGAAGACAGCGCCGTCTACGCCCTCCGGGTTGTCGGGCGTCTTCAGCAGAAAGGGCGGAACCGCCGAGATGAAGACCGCCTTGCTTACGCCCTTCGATCCGTATTTGCCGATGTAGCGCGCCACTTCGCCGCCGCCCATGGAGAAACCGGCCAGTGCGAAGTCCTGTAATTTAAGCTGCGCCACCAATTTCTGCAAGTCCTCGGCGAAGGTGTCGTAATTGTAGCCGCTTGTCGGCTGGCTGGACTTGCCGAACCCCCGGCGATCGTAAGTGATGACACGGTGACCGGCCGCCAGAAGCGCGGCAGTCTGCTTCTCCCAGGAAGCGCCGCTCAGTGGATATCCGTGGATGAGGACCACCGGCTTGCCCGCGCCGTGGTCCTCATAGTAAAGATCGATGTTGCCGGAATTTTCCTTCCCGACAGTCACGTATGGCATTGAGGTTTTCTCCTTTACGCATTAGTATGCGCGCTCATGTTGATGGTGTATAGATGCCCCTGGGTCTGTTAGCGGTTCAGAGGCCGTGTAAGATTTCCCACGGCATCAAGCCTCCCCTAACTCTCCTAAAAGGGACTACACTCTACTCATCACCGGAGGCCTGTATGTATTTCGAACAATTCTATTTGAGTTGTCTGGCGCACGCTTCTTACATGATTGGCTCCGAGGGAGTGGCCGCGGTCGTCGACCCGCAGCGCGACGTCGAGCTTTATATCGATGAAGCGCGCAAGAACGGCCTGCGCATCGCGCACGTGCTTGAAACGCACCTGCATGCCGATTTCGTTTCCGGGCACCACGAACTGGCGGCACGCACCGGTGCACAAATCTACGTCGGCGCGCGGGCCGGCGCCACGTTTCCGCACGTAGCTGTCCGCGAAAGCGACGAGATCCGGTTCGGGCAATGCGTACTGCGCATCCTCGAGACGCCGGGCCATACGGTCGAGAGCATCTGCATCCTGTTAACGGACCTCGAGCGCTCTTCCGAGCCCTTCGCCGTGCTCACCGGCGACACGCTGTTCATCGGCGACGTGGGTCGCCCCGACCTCTCGCCCGGCTACACGCCACAGCAGCTCGCGGGCCTGCTCTACGACAGCCTGCAGCTCAAATTACTGCCGCTGGCCGATGCAACGTGCATCTATCCGGCCCACGGCGCGGGTTCGCTGTGCGGCCAGCAGATCGGCGCCGAGCGTTTCTCCACCATCGGCAAAGAGCGCGCGACCAACTATGCCCTGAAAGCCGCGACCCGCGACGACTTCATTCACTTGCTGACGGACGCCCTTCCTGAGCGCCCCGGCTACTTTGCGCGCGATGCCGAGATCAACCGTACCGGCGCCGCGCCGCTGGCGGATCTGCCTCCGCTTCCGGCGCTCGACGCGTTCGCCGTTCTGCGCGCTCAGCAAGACGGTGCGCTGGTCGTCGATACCCGGCCACAGGCGCAATTCGGCGCGGGGCACGTCCCGGGCTCTGTTCATATCGCCCTTTCTGGCCAGTTTGCCGCATGGGCCGGCACCATCATTGGCCTCGAGACTGGCATCGTCCTGGTCGCCGAGGACGCGGAACGCGCCGCGGAGGCCCGCCTGCGCCTGGCCCGCGTGGGAATCGAGCGAATCGAGGGATATCTCGACGGCGGCGTCGACGCCTGGAAACGTGAGAATCTGGCCCTCGAACAAGTGCCGCAGATCACCGTGCAGGAACTGGCGCGCCTCATCGCGGAAAAGCGCGACCAGGTACAGGTGGTCGACGTGCGCCGCCAGGGCGAATGGGAAGAGGGCCACATCGAAGGCGCGCTGCTGAAGCCGCTCAATCAGCTGGCGCGCACCATGGAAGAGCTTGATGCCCAGCGCCCCGTCGCAGTGCATTGCAAGAGCGGCTATCGCAGTTCCATCGCCAGCAGCTTGTTGCGCCTCGCCGGCTTTCGCCTGGTCATGAACGTCACCGGCGGATTCGACGCCTGGAACGGCGCGGGCTTTCCCGTCGCCATGCCGGACGCCGCGCGCAACTATGTGCAGAATTGGAGCCGCGCCAAAGTGGAAGGCTACCAGGAGCGCGCCATCGACCTGCACAACTGGCCGGTGCATGTGGCCAGCTACAAACTTGGTGGCCGGTTCCACGCCAAAGCCGACAACGTGTCGCCCGGCGCCAACCTGGCGCGCGCGGGCGAATTACTCGCGCGCACCAAGCGCCACGCGGTATGACCATTGTGCGCCCGGCCCAGCCGATCAAGGTTCCGCTCACCGCCGATGTTAGAATCGCACTAAAGGGATGAATCCCGATTTCCTCGTTGTCGGCGCCGGTGTGGCCGGTTTACGCGCGGCCATCGAGCTGGCGCAAGCCGGCGACGTGCTCGTGATTGCCAAGAACACCCTGCACGAATCGTCCTCGGAATACGCCCAGGGCGGCATAGCCGTGGCCCTCAGCGACGACGACGAAGTCGACCTGCATGAGCAGGACACCATGGCGGCGGGTGACGGTCTTTGCGATCGCAATGCCGTTCACACGCTGGTCGAAGAAGGTCCCGCGGCTATCCAGCAGCTCATCGAGTGGGGCGCGGCGTTCGATCGCGAGGGCGCGAAGCTCTCGTTCACACAGGAGGGCGCGCACAGCCGCCGGCGCATCCTGCATGCACATGGCGATTCCACCGGCCGCGAGATTGCCCTGACGCTCTACCGCAAAGCTTCATCCTTGCCCAACATCCGCTTTCAAAGCTACGCCGCTATCACCGATTTGCTGGTGCACGAAGGCTGCGTTTCGGGCGCCGTGGTTTACGATGAGTACGCCGGCGAGAGTCATGCCATCGCGGCGCGCGCGGTTTTGTTGGCAACGGGCGGCCTGGGCCGCGTATACCTCGAGACCACCAACCCGGACGTGGCAACGGGTGACGGCGTGGCCATGGCCTGGCGTGCCGGCGCGGAAATCAGCGACATCGAATTCGTCCAGTTCCATCCCACCGCGCTGCACGTCGAGAATGCTCCGCGTTTTCTGCTTTCCGAAGCGCTGCGCGGCGAAGGCGCTCATCTGATCAATTCCCGCGAAGAGCGGTTCATGCCGCGCTATCACCGGATGGAAGAACTGGCCCCGCGCGACGTGGTGTCGCGCGCCATTGTCGCCGAAATGCGGGCCACCGGCGCGCCGCACGTTTTTCTCGACCTGCGGCACCGCGGCGCCTATTTCATTCGCGCGCGCTTTCCGCGAATCTATGAAACCTGCCTCAAGTACGGCATCGATCTGGCGACGCAGCCCGCGCCCGTTCATCCGGCCGCGCATTACGCCATGGGGGGTGTACGCACCGATCTCGACGGCCGTGCCAGCCTGCCCGGCTTATTCGCGGCGGGCGAAACCGCGTGCACTGGCGTGCACGGCGCCAACCGGTTGGCCAGCAATTCTCTGCTCGAAGGCGTGGTCTTCGGCGCGCGCGCTGGGCGTGCCATGCGAGACGTCACAGGTTCTTCGCCGGACGCGCCGCAGATCGCCCTGCCCGAAGTGATGTTCCCCTGCACCACCGAAGAACGCATCCGCCGGCTCGCCTGGCGAAAATGCGGCATCATCCGCTCGGGCGAGCAGCTCGATGAAGCCTGCCGGGAACTGCAAAAAGACTGGCAGGAGCGCAACCCCGACGCCGGCCTGGCCGAGTTCTGCCTGCGTAACATGCACACCGTGGCCCTGTTGATCGCGCGCTGCGCCCTGGCGCGTGAAGAAAGCCGCGGTGCGCACTTTCGCACCGATTATCCGGAAAAGCTGGCGGCGTTCGAAAGGCATTCGGTGATCTCAAAAAGTGAAGACGTCCGATTCCGGTAGGCCCCGGCAGATCGTCGCTCCCGTCTGCGCGCTGCTGCTGCTGGCCGCTCTGCCGATCCGTCCCCTCGCGCCCGGCGCTATCGCGTGGACCGCGCCCTCGATTCTGCTGTCGGCCATGCTCATCGCCTGGGCCGCGGAATCCGCGCAGTTTTTCGTAGCACAAGGATTCGCGCTCGCCATCCTGGCCTGGTTGCAGACGCTGCCCGAATTCGCCGTGGAAGCCGTGCTCGCCTGGAAGCAGCAGGTCCCGCTGTTGCTTGCGAATTTGACCGGCGCGCTTCGCCTGCTGACCGGCCTGGGCTGGCCCATGATCTACGCCACCGCCGCGGTCGCGCATCGCTGGAAAACCGGGCAGCCGCTCCGGCGCATCATGCTCGATCCAGGGCACTGTGTCGAGGTCGTCGGCCTCCTGGCGTGCATGTCCTACGCCGCCGTCATCTGGTGGAAGGCCACGCTCAACCTGCTCGACGCGGCCATTCTGATCGCCATCTATGCGGCCTATCTGATGGTGCTACAGCGCATGCCGCCGGAGAAGGCCGAGGGCATTGAAGATCTCGAATTGATCCCGCGCTCCATCGTCAAATCACGCCGGCCGGTTCGCATCGGTGTGATTGCCGGCTTATTCCTGACGGGCGGCGCGCTGATCTACTTCACGGCGGAACCGTTTCTGGGCAGCCTGCTATCGCTTTCTGATGAACATGGTGTCGAGCAACATCAACCAGTGGACGCTGCTCGCCGCCATGCTGCCGATTGTTTACTCGCTGAGCCGCGGCGAGCCTTCCACCATCAGCTTCGATTCGCAGCAGGAGCTGGAACTACTCATGACGCTCGGGCAGTCGCTGATCGGCGCGCTGTTTCTCATCAACATGGAGCTCGCGTGGTGGGAAGCCGCGGCGCTGTTTTTCCTCTGGGCCGTGCAGTTCGCGCTATCGCCGATCGAGCCCTCGCCCGGTTTCTGGGGCACGCTCGCGGGGCACATTCACCGCTACGTGACCATCACATATCTGGCGTGGTCCGCCGTGGAGATCGGGCGCATGCTCGTCGGTTGGCGAAAGCCGATGGCGTTCGGTTGTTTCGCGGAACAGTGGCGGCGGCACGTGCGCAGATAGGCCTGTGCCACAATAAAACTAACTACCAATGACAGAGAAAATACGTTCGACGACGGTGATCTGCGTCCGCCGCAACGGCAAAGTCGTAATGGCCGGCGACGGGCAGGTGACCATCGGTCACGAAGTGTTGAAATCCTCGGCGAAAAAGCTGCGCCGCTTGTACAACGACAAGATTCTCGCCGGATTCGCCGGCTCAACCGCCGACGCGTTTTCACTCTTTGCGCGCTTCGAGGGCAAGCTCGAACAGTTCAACGGCAATCTCCCGCGCGCCGTCGTCGAGCTGGCCAAGGAATGGCGCACCGACAAGATCCTGCGGCATCTGGAAGCGCTGCTGCTCGTGGCCGACGTCACCAACATGTACATCGTGAGCGGAAATGGCGATGTTATCGAGCCGGATGAGGCCATCGCCGCCATCGGTTCCGGCGGTCCGTTTGCCATGGCCGCCGCCACCGCGCTCCTGCGTAATACGCAGATGCCCGCGCGCCCGCTGGTGGAGCAGGCCATGCAGATCGCGGCCAAAATCTGCATCTATACGAATGACAGCATCACCTACGAGGAGCTTGGATAGCCATGGTGATCTATCTTCCCAGCCAGTCGGTCGACTCCGAGCCCATACTGGACGAGCTGACGCCGCGCGAAATCGTGCGCGAGCTCGACAAGCATGTCATCGGACAAGCGGACGCCAAACGCGCCGTGGCCATTGCCCTTCGCAACCGCATCCGCCGCCAGAAACTCGCGCCCGAGATGGCCGAAGAGGTGATGCCCAAAAACATTCTCATGATCGGGCCCACCGGCGTCGGTAAGACAGAGATTGCTCGCCGCCTCGCCAAGCTGGCCAACTCGCCGTTCCTCAAAGTCGAAGCCAGCAAATTCACCGAAGTGGGATATGTCGGCCGCGACGTCGA
>WNFI01077577.1_pt2 | contig 10773 bp, 6 predicted proteins | sample 5400471 | NCBI WGS metagenome assembly WNFI01 (sample SAMN13153348, study PRJNA577476) | soil metagenome | isolation source: 100 cm saprolite on Douglas fir-dominated hillslope | place: USA:California | collected 2013-09-17 | reverse complement strand
GGTCGAAGGCGCCGTGCACACCATCACCGTTCCTATCTCAAAGGACAATGTCTACTTCGGCATCCGCTCCTGCGACACTAAGGGCCATTGCAGCGCTGCAGTTGCTCCCGCTCCTGAAATACCTGTCCGCACTGGAGGTCCCCGTCAGGGTGGTGCTCGCCAGGGACCTCCTGGCCTCTAGACTGCACTCAAACAACTCCCATCACAGGCGCATCCTCCCTGTGGTGGGGTTTTCTTTTGGCAATGCTGACATACGGATCACGTGTTCGATATCTGACATATCGGTTCAGTGAAGGTCCGCCTCTCCGCAAGCTGTTCCTGCGTGAGCGGAGCCTTCAGACGGGCAGAGAGTCCTCATAGAACACCCTTTACACTCGAGCATCAGGTGCTGATTTGCACCCGGATTGAATTTTGGCACGGAGCAGCCCTACGAATGCGCGACAATCCCATTTCGAATGGCATACCGCACCAGGTCCGCAATTGAGCTGAAACCCAGCTTTCGACTAATGTTGATCCGGTGCGACTCCACCGTCCGTATGCTGATTTGCAACTGCATCGCCACCTGTTTGCTCGTCTTACCATCCGCCAGCAGCCGCATTACCTCACCCTCACGTTCGGTCAATTGCGATACGGTCCTCTTCCCTGTTATTGCTGGTACCGTGTTGCCCGTAAGGTATTCTCGTAGGATCAGCTCCGCTACCCGCGACGCAAAGAAATGCCGATTCTCAGCCACCGCTTCCACCGCCGCCAGCAAGTCGCGATCCGCGTCGCTCTTCAGCACGAACCCGCGCGCTCCAGCATGCAGCACCTCGCGAATTACCTGTTCGGAGTCGTGCATTGTCAACACCACCACGCCGGTCTGTGGAACCTTCTCGACAATCTGCTTGGCTATCTCTGGCCCATTCAGTCCCGGCATCGAAAAATCCAGAATCGCAATATCCGGCTTCAGGCTTACTGCCATCTCTACCGCATCGATCCCATTGCTCGCCTCGCCGACCAACTGCCATCCGCTTTGCGTAGACAGCAGGTCGCGCAAACCACGACGAATCAGTTCATGGTCATCCGCAATTAATATCCTCAATTCAGCCATGGGAGCCCATCGCAACCGGTATCATCACCAGCACGGTCGTTCCCTCGCCATTGCAATCGATTGTCAAACATCCCCCCAATTCTTCCACACGCTCGCGCATCCCACTGATGCCCACACCGCTTTTACTGTCGCGCGCCTGAATCAGTACTTCTCGTGCATGACCCTGACCCTCATCGCTTACCTCCAGTTGTAGCCAACCTTCAATACGGTGCAGCGCAATACATACCACCGGGCTACCCGAGTGCCGCAGCACATTCGCCAGCCCTTCCTGCACAATCCGGAATATGGCGATCTCCACTCTGTCGCGAAACCGTCCCAGGTCGGAGCTCATCATAAGAGCCACGCGAATCCCGCTGCGTTGTTCAAATCCTTCTGCCAGCCACGGCAGCGCCCGCGTAAGCCCGGCCTCTCCCAACAAAGGCGGGTGCAACAGATAGGAGGCACTCCGTATCCGCGCCGAGCACTGCAACGCAATCTCCCGGGTCTCTTGGACGAGCACCTTGAGGGCCTCATCCCTGTCCCCCACGAGATTTTTGAGCCGCGTCAGGTTCCAGTTCAGCACCGTCAGCTCCTGCGAGGTCGAATCATGAAGATCCCGCGCAATCCGCCGGCGTTCCTCTTGTTGCAGGTTGTCCATCTGATCTGAAATTGCGCGGAACGCCGTCCGCGCCTTATTCCGGTCTGTTACATCCTGGTACAAGCCATAGACTCCGGCCAGTTCACCGTCCACGATCAACGGGATACCGTAGATCTCCACATCCACCATCATGCCATCGCGCCTGCGACGCTGCGCCACAGTGTGCACCTTGCGACCCTGCACGACGAGCCCACTAAGTCGTGCCGCTTCCTCAACCTCACCCGGTCCGGCTATCAGGCCATCCAAATCTGCCGATAATAGCTCTTTTGGCGTGAATTGGAAGAGTCTCTCAAAGGCTGGATTACACATCGTAAATCGATGCTGCGCATCGAGAACAACTATAGCGATCGGGCTATTTTCAATGAGAGCACGCAAATAGGTGGCGGAAGTGCCTGCATCCGTCAGCGGGAAAGGGAACATAGTATGAGTTTCGAGAAACTCATGCTCTCTCATGATGGCCTCCATCGTGACTATTGCGATTAGTGCAAAAGCATGTTGGGGCTGCTCGTGAATCTAAAATGTGTAAGTTATTCGAAGAATAACGGACTTTTCACAAATCCGTAAAGCTGAATAAAGGAATTGCACACAGATAGGTGCAACTGCCGGGTGCAAGCTGCCCGGCAGTATCTCTCTCCGCGATCCGCGGGTTGCGGAGCAGGGTTGCCCTAAATAGTCGTTGCAACGACCCAGGGAACTTCACCATGGCCGGGAGTCGCTGGTAGACCTACTTCGTTGCGGTGGTAGTAAAAATGTTCTTCGGGCACATGGCATGTACGCCCACATTGCCATCGACCAGCTGGGTGATGTCGAGGTCCACGGCCACGCTCGACAGCATGTATGCGTCATCCCGGGTCATATGCTTCTCTTCTACCAGGAAATCGATCATGTCGCGCAAGGCGTGCTCAGTCGCTTCCTTCAGGTCGGGGCTGAAGCCCATTGTAATGTAGTGCGTCGGTGTCTCCGCGCGCGGCCACGACATCGGCTTATTTTTATGGACTACGAACTTGAACGTTCCGGTCAGGAACGTCTCCATTGCCGTAATGTCCACCTCGCCATTGCCCTGCCCCGCATGTCCATCTCCAGCCACAAACAGCGCTCCCTTGGCAGCCACTGGAATGAAAAGCGTTGTTCCCGCAACCAGTTCTTTGTTATCCATGTTGCCTGCGTGCGCAAAGGGAGGAGCGCTGTCGATGCGACCGCTGCCCGGAGCGACTCCCATGCTGCCAAAGAACGGGTGCAATGGAATTTCAATCCCCGGAGCGAAGTGCCCGATCATTTTGTTACGATCCAGAGGAATCAGGCGCTGCCGGCTATACGGGAATTCCATGGGCAGAAATCCGCGGTGCAATCCGAAGCCATTGCATGCGAAGTTCGCGTCGATATCAACCTTTAGAATCTGCACCTCCAGCACATCACCCGGTTCCGCTCCTTCCACTGCGACCGGCCCTGTCAGAATGTGTCCACCCGGGCCTTTGTCCGCGGCCGGCGTGTTTTTGTATACCTCATCGTTATAGGCAGGAATGTCCTCAGCCTTGATTCCCCTCGCCACCAACCTGTCTGTCGGCCCGCACGTCGAGAGAGTCTGAATCCGAACAGTATCGCCGCTCTTGATCGTTAACGCGGCCTTCTGAACGCCATAGTGTCCCCAAGAGACTGTTTTGGACGAGGCAGACAACGTGTAGTCCGACGCCAGAAGTGGCAACGAACTACACAACAAAACTCCGGCAAGCACAAACGAACCACGCATTCAGTCCTCACTGTTCGAAAAAGGTTGAAACATTGGGTTGCGACGATTGCCTTCTCTTATTGGAGCGACAATCGTCATTTTCACATCGCAGTTTAAAACTGGTACTTGAGGGCGAACTGAATCAATCGTGGAGCCACAGACGAAGCATTGATCACGCTGTAGCTCGCAGTTCCCACACCGGTTCCTGGGTTGGCATACTGCGCATGGTTCCAAACATTGAAGAACTCTGTTCGGAAGTCGAGCGTCGCATCCTCGCGAATACCACCGACCTTGGTGGACTTCGCCAGCGTCATGTCCCAGTTGTCGTTACCCGGTCCGCGAACCGCGCCGACAGAACTGTTACCGTAGTCGATCGCTTGAGGGCCTCCAGTTGTAGCAGCAGCGCTAAACGGAACAGCGGGAGCGGTCACAAAAACAGTCCCACTCGGGTTCAGGTAGGTGTTGTTCTTAATGCGCGTCAGTAGGGACGAGCCACCCTTGTTCAGGATGTCCGCATTGCCCTTGCCTGGCGCGAACTGCGCACGGCTTGCAGTGCCATAAGCGGTACCGTTCCTCGCATCGGTAAAGGTCAGCGGTTTACCCGATTGGAAGGTCGCCACACCGGAGAACTTCCATCCACCAGTAGCCACCCGCGCGAACGCTCCACCATTTTTCCAGCTCGGTAACTGCCAGATGTAGGCGACCACCAACCGGTGCGTGCGGTCATAAGCCGCCAGACCATAGCGGGCATAGCGGTTGTTCGGGTCGTTGCTGTTGCCACTGCCACCGGAGAAGACGCCGTTCAGGCCATCGCCGCCGGTAACCGTGGTCATGCCCTTGCTCCAGGTGTATGCGGCCTGCAGATACACGCCGTGATTCATCTGCCGCTTTAGCGTCGACTGCATGCTGTTGTAGTTGGAGAAGCCATACGTCTCGATGCGCGTTACGCCGCCAGGCGTGAAGCCCTGGTAGGGCACGCGCGCCTGCAGGTTAGCAGATGCCACCGTGTTTGTGGTAACACCATTGATCGGGCTGGTTGGGCTGGCCAGGTAGGCTCTATTCAGCGCGCGAGACTCAGCAAGACGTGTTCCGCGCGTTCCCACATAACCCACTTCGAGCACCAACTTAGCAGGCAGCTGTTGCTGAACGTCCATGTTGTACTGCTGTACCAACGGCGAGTCGATATTCTGGGCAACGCCGGTAACCGTCAGGGTGTAGTTGGGCGAACGTGGCCGCCACACACCGGGCGTAAGCGCAGTCGTGAACGGTGTCTGGAAAGTCGCAGCGGCATTCGCTGTTCCACTCAGGCTTGCCGAGCTTACGAATGGCTGACCGCCTAACGTCTGCAGCACGGAGTTGGCGTTTGGCAGCGTATAGAAAACGCCATAGCCGCCACGCAGTACCGTCGAGCTCTCAGTGCCGAGCGGCTGCCAAGCAAAACCAATTCTAGGCCCGAAGTTATGCAGGGGGATATCGTTGTCTGAGAGGCTTGTGCTACCCAGCCTCTTAATGCCTGCTGGAAGAGTCAGCTGATAATTGTTCGGCACGACGAAGCCCTGAAAGGTTCCGCCGGCCGGCACAGGCTCGAACGGAGTTACCAGGGAGGGGTAGAAGCTGCTCAACTGGCCATGATTTGCGCTTACGCCACTGTTCAGCTCCCAGCGTAACCCGGCATTCACCGTCAGGTTCGACATAAGCTTTATATCGTCCTGGATGAACATCGCCATACTGGTCCCACGATAACCTTTGTAGTAGGAGCCCTGTTGGCTTCCGCTCGAGTTCACATTGCTGAATCCCGAACCGTTCTGCGCAGCACTCATGCCCAGCAGAAAATCTTGGAAAGTCTGAAAGCCTACGCTGCCACGCTTGTTGTTCGGGTCGTCGAAATTGAACTGGTTCTTCTCACCTAGAAAGCCGGCGCGGAAGCTCTGCTTGCCGTGTGTCCACGAGATCTGGTCGCTGATTTCAAAGGTGTTGACGGCGGAGGCTGAAACGTCATTGTTGACGCCACCGAGATTGAAGTAGCCGGTGGTCGAAATGATTGGAGTAAGCGGATAGGTGGGGTCGCTCGGCGCAGTCATGCCGATCTGGTCAAAGGTCAGGTTCGCCTGCGTTTGTAGACGACCCACGCTGCGGATGTAGCCGATCAGCCCCTCGTTCAAGAAGTGCGGGCTAAGTGCCGAAGTCAGCTTCAACACCGCCACCTGGCTGTTGAAAGTCGGCGTCACACCATTACCCGGTGTATTGGTGGTATTGCTGAAGGGCTGGTTCTGTGGCTGGTTTGAGTAGAAGTAACGCTGCGAGAAAGTCTGCGTCGGCGAGATGATGTAGTCGGTATTCACCAAGAACTGGTCTTCGCTGTAGTGCGACGGAATACTGAACGTTGATAGACCGATTGGATTGCCATTTGAGTCGGTGCTGTAGCGCTGCGGCGTTGGAATTAAGTAGGTGCCGTTTGCGATCTTCTGACGCAAGAGATTCAGTGCCACCGGATTAATTCGGTCGTCCGTGATGGGAAACAGCGAATTGCTGGCCAGCGAGCTTGCACTGAGGCCGTTGACCTGACGGGTGCCCTGGTATGACCCAAAAATAAATATCTTATCCTTCAGGATCGGCCCACCCAGCGTTCCGCCGAACTGGTTCTGCTTCATCACTGCGCGCTTTTGTCCGCCGATCTTCAGGAAAGTGTCGTTCGCATTTAGCACGTCATTGCGGAAGAACTCCCACACCGACCCGTGAATGGCATTGCTGCCCGTTTTGGTGATCACGTCCACATTCGCGCCCGCATCGCGTCCGAAACCTGCGTCGTAGTTCGTCGTCTGGATCTTGAACTCCTGCAGCGTGTCCGGATTCGGAATCGCGATACCGGCCTGCTGCACAAAATCCCCCGCGCGGCCTGAGCCGAAATTGTTGATGTCCGCTCCGTCCATGTGGAAGTTGTTGCTGATACTGCTGGCGCCGTTTACATATACGTCCTGTGTGCCCTTACCCAGCGCGGCCGCATTGTTTACGTCACCGGCAACACCGGCAGACATCGTCAGCACCTGCGTGAAGTTGCGGTTTGTGAGCGGGACCTCCCGAATCGTAGTGCCATCTACCACGGTGCCCAAAGTCGCGTTTTCTACCTGCAGGGACGCTTCTTGCGAACTTACTTCCACGGTCTCACTCTGGCTGCCCAAGAACAGCTTGGCATCCACGCGAACGGTCTCCGTCACAGTTACGGTGATGTCGCCCGGGTTCTGCGTTTTAAATCCGGGGGCTGCAATCGTCACACTGTAAAGTCCCGGTGGCAGCAGGCCGACCGTGTACTGACCGTCCTTGTCGGTCAATGCTGTACGGACCGCGGCCGTCCCTTGCGACTTTACAGTCACGATGCCAGAGGCGATTACGGCTCCTTGCGGATCTGTCACAGTACCGCGGATCGCACCGGTGGTGGACGTCTGGCCAACTGCCAGATGTGCCGTCAGGAGCAAGATCAGGAAATTAAACGCAACTCTGCATCTGCCGAAGGGGAAGGCATTCCATTTCATGGCGGAACCTCGTTATCAGGGTTCTTCCACTATGCAGGAAGTTTTCGATTTGTGATATTCGTATAAATACTGAGCATCACGATCGTTTGTTTGAAATGAGCTCTATTTCGCAGCTGGAGCAGACAGCATGGCCAGAGCGCTCTTCGGTACCTTCGTCACTACGTCAAACTCCGGATCCACCAGTTCCGTCACCTCGATCTTCATCACCGCTCCGAGGAACAGTGCAACCTCGCTGTCGTTGAGGCCGTGATCATGTTTGATCCACGTCGCAAGCTGTGCGGTTGAGACCTTTAATGCCTCCTGAAGCGAGCCAGCCACACCAAATGAGACGATGTAGTCGTTATCCTCTTCGCGAACCCCCTGCGTCTGGTAGCCCTTGATCACCTCAACCGAGAAGTCCACGGCCATCGATGTCTCAAGTCCTGTCTGGGTCACCTCGCCATCCGCCATCGCGGCGTGGCCGTCGCCGAAGCCGAACAACGCGCCAGGATGAAAAACAGGAAAGAACATCGTAGTCCCCGACACCGTTCCGTTGTAATCGAGATTTCCGCCATACACTCCAAGGTGCGGTCCGGTGAAGGCCTCAAAGCCTGGCGGCGCAACCGAGATGCAGCCCAGCATCGGCTTCATCGTCACCTTGAAGTTCTTCAGTGCAGGCGTCGGAGCCGTCAGCATCGCAATTCCCGTAGCATTGTCCAGCTGATACTCACCGTTGAACCGCTGGTCGTACTTCGCTGCAAGGTTGTAGGCGGGCGTCACACCAAACTGCTGAATTCTGCTGCCCTGCCGCGCCGTCTTGCGGTTTGGCTCAATCTTGATGAGGTGCACCACCAGCGTGTCGCCCGGCAATGCCCCCTCCACATAAATCGGTCCGATGTTCGCGTTACCGCCCAAAGCCACGCGCTTCAGATTCTTGTTCGTACCAGCTGAATCCGGAGCCCACGTATGAACGACGTCGCCCGGGAAGATATGAATGCTGGGCTTGTTGCCCGCGTAGTAATAAGCCTGGAAGGTGGTCGGCTCATAGTTGATCTCGCGCGGCTTGGCCGGAGGCACCAGCTCAGGCGTCAGCTTCCAGCTCATCTCCTGCGTCATTGGGGCGCGGCCTCCGGCAGCACCGGCAAAACCGCCCGGCCTGCGGCCCAGGCCCACCATCGTTCCCGACCCCTCACCCGCATCACCCACGATCTTGCCCGTCACACTACCGGTATCGTTGCCCGCCGCGTCGCTCAGCGCGATAGTCACTGTTGAATTCTTGACCGATCCTTTCACAGTCGCGCTGCCCCATGTGCCGCTCAAAGCGTCGCCCGTCCGCTCGAGCGATACATGTGCATAAACCGGTTCCAGCAACACCGGGCTTGAGATCTCAGCCACCCACTTACCAGCAACCTCAGCTGACGCCATACAGGGCAAAGTCGAGATCCAAGTCATTACCAACACCGCCATCCATCGCATGCGCATCGTCATCTCCCTGTTCTTATAGAAATGGTTCCAGCCAGCGGCAAACCTGTCCTCAGAACCAGTCCGCCACGTCATTCATCCGAGCATCTGTCTAAAAACCATAGCAGCCTGGGCGTGCCGAGATTTAACCGTGCTCGCCATTTGCGGCTCCAACGTGGCCGCGACGCAAGCTCTCAGTATTGGCCGTAATGGCCCTTGACCGACTCAAGGAGTTTGTTTGAGTCGTAGGCTGTTCCGTCCTTGAGAACAATCTCAACGTTTGAGATGTCTGTAATGAGTGTGGAGGGATCGCCTTTGACGATCATGAGGTCAGCGTCTTTGCCGACCTCTACGGAGCCGATGCGGTCCTGCTGGCCAAGATAAGTGGCTCCATTGAGAGTTGCGATTTTAATGGCCTCGGTAGGGGTGAAGCCGGCGTCAGTGACGAGCAGTTCGACCTCGTGCTGGTCGCCGAAGCCGGGCAGGGTAGCGCCGTTGCCGGTAGGATCCAGCCCCGCCATGAGAAAGCCCCCGGCTTCTACAAACTTATGTTCGAGCTGGGCATCGTTTTTGTAATTAGTAGCTCCGCGCTGGAGCGTGGGCGAGTCGAGCGAGGTATTTCGGCGGTTGCGGTTGTAGAGGTAAGCCTCGAGAGCCTGGGGTGTAAGTGTGGCCAGGGCTTTGGGCCGCAGGACGGGTTTGCCCGCAAGGTTGGCCTCGAAGACGGGCAGCGTGCTGGTAATGGCGACGTGATGGGCGATGAGGAGTTTGATGAGAGCGGCCGCTTCGGGGCTGTCAGGTGTCATCCGGGCGAGTGTGGCGGAGCCAGTTTCTCGCGAGCACTGGTCGGGCTGCTTATCCGGGTCGAGCTGGGTGTTTACAAAGAAGCCGTGCTCCAGGTTGTCGATGCCGAGCTCCGCGGCTTCAGGATAGGTGACCGAGCAGAGGTGACCGGTTACCTTCAGGTGAAGGGCATGCGCAGCTTGAATGGCGGCCCCGAGTTCGGCGCGGGTGATATGCATGTACGCCTTGAAGTTGGTGGAGCCGGCGGCGGCCCAGAATTTGACGAAGGAGGTGGCGTCGTCAGCGCCAGTCAGGGTATGCATCTGTATGAAGATGTCGCTGGGACCCTGGAGATACGGCGCAGTGGGTTCGACATGTGGGCCGATAAGGCTACCTCCGTCAATAAGGCGACGAAGGTTGATGTCCGCATATGGCTCGACGGAGCCTGCGGTTCGAATGGTGGTGACACCGTTGGCCAGATACATGCGCGGAGCCGAAAAGGACATTTGCGGGAGCAGTGTGGGTCGTTCGGAACCGGCAGCGTTGGAGTTGGGGCGCTGGAGGTAGTAAATGTGGTCGTGCATGCCGACGAGGCCAGGGAGGACGGTGTAGCCAGTGAGGTCGAAGATCTCTGCGTTGACCGGTGTGGCGACGTCATGGCCGATGCGGGTGATCCTAATGCCGTCGATGATGACGGTCTGGTCTTGGAGGACCGCTGCACCCGTGCCATCAATAATGCGAACGTGCTGCAAGACTTTTACAGGAGAGTTCTTGCCATAGAGATATTCGGCACTGACGGAGCCCGGCGTGGGTCGCTGTGCAAGTGCAATAGAGGCAGAAAGAGTAAAAGAAAGATACAGAACAACAGGCTTTCTCATGATTTAGCGCACTCGAATCGTAGAGTTTCCCAACACAATTTTAGGAGAAGGTGTTGGTTTTTCCGATGTTACTGGGGCTGCCCTAACCATTGAAACAGTTGGACCGTCATTGTAGCGCAACGTCGAAGACCTTTCACTGCGCTCGTATCGAGTTGTTATGCGGAGCGCGAATCTTGGCAACAAACCGGCGCAGAGCTGGATGAGCGATGGCGGAGCCGGCAAAGCCTGCCGCTATCAGGGCACTGGGAGTAGCGAGTAGCAGCAAAAGAAAGAAGTGTTGCATGCGGTCGTGCAGAGGCGCCACGTTGTCGATGGGGGTAAAGCGGGAGGTTTCTCGCCAAGCGTCCGCTCCGCTTGCGCCCTTGACGACACTGCCGATCCAACTTGAACGAAGCATCGACAGCAATCATGAGCATGCCGGCGGTGTGATCGCTGCCATGATGACGCAAACGTTCGAAGCGACGATCCTTGGTGGGATCTTCCTCGCCTATTTCGCCTACTGGTTGAAGACGCCCGTCTCAAGCCGCTTGTACCACAGCCCGAATCCATCACGATCCCAAAGAAGAATCTTCAACCTGTCTCGCGTCTCGAGCGGAACACGAACAAACTGTTCCCAAGAGGATCCTGGCCGATTACCAGTCTCACTCGCGCTGCCAACCGATCAAAGCCGCAACGCATGATCGGATTCG
>WNFI01055489.1_pt1 | contig 10773 bp, 8 predicted proteins | sample 5400471 | NCBI WGS metagenome assembly WNFI01 (sample SAMN13153348, study PRJNA577476) | soil metagenome | isolation source: 100 cm saprolite on Douglas fir-dominated hillslope | place: USA:California | collected 2013-09-17 | reverse complement strand
TGCGGCCCTTGCTGTCCTTGCGGTCCTTGCCGATAAGCAGGACCAGCGGCAGCGGCGCGCTGCTGCGGCACGCGGCCGCTCATATCGAGCGCGGTCTGAATGGCGAAACCTTTTTTGTCCTGCCAGGTGATCTCGCACCAGCCTTCGTCGCACCCGCCGGTGTCAACCAGACTTCCTCCGGGAATCTTCGCGACGATTTCGCTGCCGGTGCCGGGCGCGGCGCGCAGGTTGACAGTCGAAGCAATGTAGGCGGGCTTGGCCAGCGCGGGCGTGACAACGCAAGCGATGGCGAGGCCCAAAATTCGCGACACGACTCTCATGGCTTACCCTCCGTCCACTCGAAAGAGAGACGGAACTTTCCGCCGCGAAAACGGCGGGAAAGGGGCAAATGCCAAGAAAACGCAGAGCGCCAACGCTTCAAGTTTGAGCGTATACCGCCGATCAACCCGGGCCGAACGTGTTCTTGGCTGACCAATTGATCGTCTTGTAGTCAAAGCCCGCTTCAATTGTCGGTTTGACGATCGCAAAATAGGGAGAAAGGTCGAAATCGCGTGGACAGTAAAGCGAACTATCGCGGATGTGATAAATCTCTTTGCGGGCCTGCATACTTTCGACGCGCTCGATCGCCGGCAATATCGGGTAGCCAATAGCATCGAAAGCCTGCGCGATGAGCGCTGAGCAAATAAGCTTGGTTGGATCGCCAGAACCCAGCGCGATCATGCGCCGCCGCCAACGTTGGGGGACCGGTAGTGGCACCAGATAGCGGCCGAGATCGACAAGATTCTTGAGATCATATTGCAGCCCGATGCGTTCGATAGCGTAATCGCAGACTGCCCGACGATCTTCCAACGACAGGCCAACCGGCCGGCAGATGCGAGTATGAAAGGGGAAGTACGTCGATAGCGGAACAGAAATAATGCCGGCTTGCAGGTTGGATTCAACGAGCTCGCATGGCTCACCACTGGATGTTTCCTGGCCGTCAATCGGCCCGACATAAAGCGCAGCATGCGACCATGTGGACTGCGTCAAATATTTGATCACGCCGGCGATATGCGTGCGGCCCTCAATGAGCAGGATATCCCCGGGTTTGATCGTAGCCAGAAGCGCCGCCGGATCGGACGGCGTCAGCGGCTCATAGCCCTCGGCGGGCCGTTGCAGATATGCGGCGATCAGCCGCCCGGCACGATCGAGCATCCAAGTCATTGCAAACTTCCGGTGAATCGATCCACACGCCAAGTCGAACAATATTTATCGGCGCCGGGCAACACCGCTGAGAGACGGCTCACCATCTGCGCCCGCGGATGATTGCGCCCTCGTGTTGGAAAGCCGTAAGGCCTCGATAGGAATATCATCAGGTAGCTATCGATCTTTGAGTGCAAACAATCCCGGTCATGCGTCAAAAGACACCAGTGCAATCAAATAATTGGAACCTTGCGGCCCGCTTCGCATTATCGAAGGCCTCCCCCAAGGAGCGTGGATTCAATGGTCAGAAGCATAACGACAAGGGCACGACATGCTATTTCGGACGCTGCGCAACGTGGCGCCCAAGGCGTCCAGTCCGTAGCAGGGGACGCTCTGGGTGCTGCGGTAAAAGCCGCTGCGGAAGTTGTATTTGAATCCACTGCCAATGCGCTTGGTGCGGGGCGGGCAAAGATCAAGCAGTCCTCGCCAGCGATGAAGCGAGCGATAGGCAAAGCGGCGAAGCAAACCATAAGCAGGCCTCGCCGAAAGAAGGCCGTCACAAAAAGAAGAAAACCGGCCTCAAGCAAGCAAAAAAAGCGAGGCGGTCGTCGCGTTCATTTCGCCGCGCGTCGATGATCTCGCTGCAATCGAAGATCTGACCGGTCATCTCACCGGATTCACCGCCAGTCACCGGCGCATCGCCGGTTCACCCGCGCAAGCCGCATTCCTCCGGCAGTCTGCTCCGCCGGAACTAGAGCTCAAAGCTGCCGTTTACACGGCAGTGGGTACGTCTCGAGAGGAACGGAATGGGTTCGACATTGAACGTAAGCAGGCGCAAAGGACCGGGTCGTGCGAACGACAAAGGCATGATCGATCTTGCAGGGAATGTCTTGAGGGACATTGTAAGTCTGCTGCAAGCCGAGTTGCAGCTGTTGCGCGCAGAGATTTCTGAAAAGCTCAAATTGACGGCACTATCAGCCGCGTTAATTGGCGCGGGTGCCCTTCTGCTCGCGGCGACAATCGTATTGTTGCTGCAGGCCGCGATCGCCGGCCTTGTTGCCTACGGAATCGCATGGCCGTTTGCCATTCTCATTGTCGCCGCGGCAACGCTGTTGTTGGGGGCTGGCCTCATTTGGTTTGGCGTCAATAACCTTCGCTTGAGCCGTCTCGCTCCTTCTAAAACGCTAAACCAATTGGAAAAAGACGCCACCATCACAGACATGAGGTAAACGAATGACATCGTCGGCACAGCTAGAACGCAAAGCGGAACAGGCGCGAGAACGTCTCGCTGATCGTCTAGCCGACCTGCGCTATCATGCCTCTCCTGCGACAGTCGTAAGCGAATTATTTGGTGTCAATCCACGAGCATTGGGAGATGACGTCCTGCCGCTGTTGGCAAAGCAAGTGCGCAACAATCGGGTGGCCGCTCTCCTCGTAGCCGCAGGCGTGGGGTGGTACATATTTTCGGAAGTGCGAGATCCTCTCGCAAAACTGAATTTTGGTCATCCCAAACGACGAGAGACAAAACGTCGACGAACGAAAAAACGTGGCGCGAACCGCAGCAAACCGGTCGCCGAGCGTCAGAAGAAATAAACGTCGATGGCCGGATGAAGTAACCGGCCATTTCGCTCCATGGCTTAGTAAGAGACCTACTCTGCCGCTTCCATTCGCGACTTTGCCGATTCCACTTTCGCAGCACAGAATTTGAATTCCGGAATCTTCCCGAACGGATCGAGCGCGGGATTGGTGAGGATATTCGCCGCCGCCTCGACGAAGGCGAACGGAATGAAGATCACGCCGTCCGGAATCGAGTCATCCTGGCGTGATGCCAGTTCGACGGTGCCGCGACGCGTAGTGACGCGCAGCATGTCGCCGGGTTTCAAGCCCAGTTTCAAAAGCGTACCGCGCGACACCGAAGCGCTAGCAGACGGCTCCAGGGAATCGAGCACGGAGGCGCGGCGCGTCATGGCGCCCGTGTGCCAATGCTCGAGCTGGCGGCCGGTGGTGAGAATAAACGGGAAATCCGCGTCAGGCGTCTCGTTCGGCGGCGTGAGCTTGGCCGCGACCAGCTTCGCCATACTGTTTGGCCGCGGGAAGCCTTTGTCGAACACAACGTCGCGCCCCGGTACGTCGGGGCCGTCGACCGGATAAGTGACGTGATCCTCGCGCTCGACGCGGTCCCAGTTGATGTTGTCGAGCGCCGGCATCAGCCGCGCCATCTCCTCGAAGACTTCGCTGACATGCTTGTAGTCCCACTTTTCGCCCATGCGCTGGGCAAGATCCTGGATGACCCACAAATCCTGGCGCGCGTCGCCCGGCAGCGGCAGCGCCTTGCGGCCCATCTGCACCTGGCGATTGGTGTTGGTGACGGTGCCGTCCTTCTCTGGCCAAGCCGAGGCCGGCAGGATGACGTCGGCGTATGACGCGGTCTCGGTCAGGAAGATGTCCTGCACCACCAGGCATTCGAGATGCGCCAGGGCGCCCCGCGCGTGGTTCAGATCGGGATCCGACATCGCCGGATTCTCGCCCATGATGTACATGCCCTTGATCTCGTCGGCATGCACCGCGTCCATGATCTCGACCACGGTTTTGCCGCGCTTGGGATCGAGCTTCTTGCCCCAGGCCTTTTCGTATTTCGCGATCATCTCCGGGTCCTCAACCGATTTATAATCGGGGAAGAACATTGGAATGAGACCGGCGTCGGAGGCGCCCTGCACGTTATTCTGACCGCGCAGTGGATGGAGGCCGGTGCCGGGGCGCCCGACCTGGCCGCAGATCAATGACAGCGCAATCAGGCAGCGCGCGTTGTCGGTGCCGTGGGTGTGTTGAGACACGCCCATGCCCCAGAAAATGATGGCGTTCTCCGCGCGCGCAAAGCTGCGCGCCACTTCGCGCAGCGTGTCGGCTGGGATGCCGCAGATTGGCTCCATCTCCTCGGGCGTAAAATCTTTCACATGCTCGGCGAGCTGATCAAAACCTTCGACATAAGTCTGTACATATTGCTGGTCGTAGAGTTTCTCACCAATGATGACGTTGAGCATACCGTTGAGCATGGCGACGTCGGTGCCGTTCTTGAACTGCATCATTTTCCAAGCGTGCCGCTTGAGCGCCTGCCCGCGCGGGTCCATCACCACGAGCTTGGCGCCGCCCTTGGCGGCCTGTTTGAAGAAGGTGGCAGCTACCGGATGATTCTCGGTCGGGTTGGCGCCAATCACGATGATGAAGTCGGAGTTCTTACATTCGTTGAAAGTCGCGGTCACCGCCGCCGAACCGACGCCTTCCAAAAGCGCCGCTACCGACGAGGCATGGCACAGCCGCGTGCAGTGATCGACATTGTTGGAGCCGAAGCCAGTGCGCACAAGCTTCTGAAACAGGTAAGCCTCTTCGTTCGAACCCTTGGCCGAGCCAAATCCGGCAAGCGCACGCGGGCCGTCGCGGTCACGAACTTTCTTGAGGCCAGCGGCGGCACGTTCCATCGCCTCTTCCCAGGTCGCCTCACGGAAATGCGTCCATGGATTCGAGGGGTCGACCAAGTCGTCGGCGGCTTTCTTGACGCCGTCCTTGCGCACCATTGGCTTGGTCAGGCGCTGCGGGTTGCTGATGTAATCGAACCCGAAACGGCCCTTCACGCACAGGCGATTCTGGTTGGCCGGGCCGTCGCGGCCCGTCACATACAAAAGCTTGTCGTTTTTGATGTGGTACGTGAGCTGGCACCCGACGCCGCAGTAAGGGCACACGCTGTGCACCTCGCGATCGGGGTATTCCGTACGTGCATTTTTGGCGTCGACGAGCGTCGCCGGCATCAATGCGCCGGTCGGACAGGCCTGCACACATTCGCCGCAGGCGACGCAAGTAGACTCGCCCATCGGATCGTCGAAATCGAAAACGATTTTCTCGTGATGGCCGCGGCCGGCCATGCCGATGACGTCGTTGACCTGCACTTCGCGGCAGGCGCGGACGCAAAGATTACACTGGATGCAGGCATCGAGATTAACGGCCATAGCCGGGTGGCTGCGATCGGGCGCTGGCGTACCGTGGGTGGGGAACCGGCTGCTGCCGATGCCCATGCGGTCGGCCCAAGCCCAGAATTTCGATTGCGGATCGTGTGCGGCGGTCTTGCGGTCGGGCTGGTCAGAAATGAGAAGCTCGAACACCATCTGCCGCGCGGTTTTGGCGCGGTCGGATGTCGCCTTCACTTTCATGCCTTCGGCCGGCTTGCGAATGCAGCTCGCGGCCAGAACGCGTTCGCCTTCGATCTCTACCATGCAGGCGCGGCAATTGCCGTCAGCGCGATAGCCAGGCTCGGGTGAATAGCAAAGATGCGGGCTGTCGGTGCCGAGGCGCTTTGCAACCTGCCAAATGGTCTCGCCGTCGAGCGCCTCGACTTCCTTGCCGTCGAGGATGAATTTCACTGAAGTGGCCTTGCCGTTACCCGCGGTCATTGTATTTGCCTTTTCATCACCAGCTTCCCAGCGGCTTCGACAGTTCTTCTGGAAAATATTTAATCACACACAGCAACGGATTCGGCGCGGCTTGCCCGAGGCCACAGATGGAGGCATCGCGCATGGCGGTCGACAGTTCTTCCAGCAGCTTCACGTCCCAAGGGCCCTTGGCCATGAGCTTGGCCGCCTTCTCGGTCCCGGCACGGCAGGGCGTGCACTGACCGCACGATTCGTCCTCGAAAAACTTCATTAGATTCAATGCGGCAGCTTTGATGTCGTCCTTGTCGGAAAGGATCACAACCGCGTGCGAACCTACGAAGCAGCCGTATTTTTCGAGCGTTCCGAAATCGAGCGGAATATCGGCCATCGAGGCCGGCAGGATGCCACCGGACGGTCCGCCAGGCAGATAACCCTTGAAAACATGGCCATCCTCCATGCCGCCGCAGAATTCGTCGATCAACTCACGCATCGTGATGCCAGCGGGGGCAAGCTTGACGCCTGGATTCTTCACGCGGCCGGAGACTGAAAAGCTGCGGAACCCTTTGCGCTCGTGGCGGCCTTGCGAGGTCATCCATTCGGCGCCCTTCTCGACGATGTCTCGGACGCACCAGCGCCGCGCCGTAGATGCAACTTCGTGTGCGGCGACAGCCCGGCCTCTTCGACTTTCGCAATTTCGTCGAGCAGCATCAGCCGCAGCTCGGGATATTCGTCGCGCACGTATACATATGTATCGTGCGCCTCGACAACCCACGCTGCAATCAAAACGCCCTCGATGAAACGGTGCGGATCGAGTTCGAGATAGTAACGGTCCTTGAAGGTGCCGGGTTCGCCCTCGTCGGCATTGACAGCGAACATGCGCGGCGCAGGCTCGGCGCGTACGAGCGCCCATTTGCGGCCGGTCGGAAATCCCGCGCCGCCAAGACCGCGCAACCCGGCGTCGCTTACGATCTTTATAAGCTCGTCGCGGGTTCGTTTGTCGGTGATGCAATCTTTCAGCAGCGTATATCCGCGAGCTTTTCGATAAGCGGAAAAATCGATCCCTGGGTGCCATGCGTGGGTATGCGGCTTTGCCTTCACCTCAGCCGCCACAGTGTCGAGTGTCGCATTGAATGTTTGGACGTGGCCGACAGCACAGACCGGTGCACGGTCGCAGGCACCCATGCATGGCGCGTGTACAACACGAACGTCCCGTCCGAGTTTGCCGGGCAGATCTTTCAACAGCTCTTCAGCACCGGCCATTGCGCACGACAGAGAGTCACATACGCGTACAGTGACTGGCGGCGGCGGTAATTCGCCTTCCTTCACAACGTCGAAGTGCGCGTAAAAAGTCGCGACCTCGTAGACTTCTGTGAGTGCCATCTTCATTTCGGCGGCAAGTGCAGCGAGATGTGGAGCGGAGAGGTAGCCGTAGTGATCCTGAATAAGATGCAGATGCTCGATGAGTAAATCGCGCCGGCGAGGTTTGTCGGTCAGGAGCGCCTGCACATCGGCGAGCGCCTGCGGGTCGACCTGACGACCTTTGGGCGTACGCGAAGGACGGCGGCGACCCCCCGCGCCGTTGCCCACGGAACGGGGCGGATTTTGAATGTTCATTGCCTCACCTCGGAACACGATTTGAAGCCGTTCCAGTGCTGAGACAATCCCGTGCTCAGCATGGGTTGATAGATATCTTCTATCGATGATAACGTCTTTGCTGCTTAGTTCTTTCGCAACCAAAATTGCGTCCGATCGCTCTGCGACGCTCTAATTGGAGATCTAAACCATTGATCGACAAGCTAGAATTCATTCTCGCATTGGCGCGGGAAAGGCATTTTGGCCACGCTGCCGAGGCCTGCGGGATAACGCAGCCGACGCTCTCGGCGGGGATAAAGCAGCTCGAAAATCAAATGGGTGTGCTGTTGGTCAGCCGTGGTTCGCGCTTTCAGGGCTTCACCCCGGAGGGGCAGCGCGTCTTGGAATGGGCGCGCCGCATCGTCGGCGACAGCCGCTCGATGCGCGAAGAGATCAATTCTTTGCGGCACGGCTTGTCGGGGAGACTGCGCATCGCCGCGATCCCGACTGCGCTCGCGATGGTCGCTGCGCTGACCACGCCGTACCGCGAGAAACATCCCAACGTCCAATTCACTATTTACTCGCGAAACTCAATCGAGGTGCTCGATTTGCTCGACAATCTCGAGATCGATGCCGGTATCACGTATGTCGAGAACGAGCCGCTCGGCCGTGTCAGCAATGTGCCGCTCTATCGGGAGCACTACCGGCTGCTCACTTCGGCCGATGCGCCACTTGGTAATCGCGATTTAGTCAGCTGGGCGGAAGTCGCGCAGGTGCCACTTTGCCTGCTGACTCCGGATATGCAAAACCGGCGCATTATTGATCGGCTGCTCAAAAGTGCAGGTGGTGAATCACGGCCGACGCTGGAATCGGACTCGATGATCTTATTGTACTCTCACGTACGCACCGGACGTTGGGCGAGCGTGATGCCGGCCAAGATCGCCGACACACTCGGTTTTACTGATACCATTCGTGCGATTCCGATCACCCAGCCAGAAGCAGTTCAGACCATCGGTTTGGTGGTGCCGTTGCGAGAGCCGATGACACCGATCACAGCCGCGCTGGTGGCGGAGGCGCGCCGCGTCGCACCGCAACTGTCTGGCTGAAACGTCGAGCCCGACTAGGCCGGACCCGACCGATACATATATGCAATATTAGTCGATGCTGAACGTGATCTAGATAGGCGCGAGCGAGGGCGATGGCACGACGAGAATATCGTCGCCGATTTCGTTCGCATCAACTGTCTCTGACTTTCGCTCGCGCGTCCTCTTGCTTTTCGCCTTCACCTGCAGCCTCATGCGGCGCTCGTAGAAACTAACGATATTCCGGGCGGTCTGCTGGCTGAGCTTTTTGTATCGCTCGAACGCCATGGTGACGTCGTCCGGCTTCAGACTGCGGTTGGCGGCGTACATCACAAGCAGCTCCCGGGCCGTCGTCCAGGAACAGCCCGCAGCCTTGGCGAGAAGCAATAGCATGTCCTCGCCTTCGTCGAGCAGCGCGCGCTCGACGAGATCAATCGGGAAAAGCCCCAGTCGCGCCAGGGCGACGGCCGTCTTTTCGAATTCTTGCGCATGTGCCGCCCCGTGGACGCTGGCTTCCGTAATTGGACGCACATTGAATCGCCGTTTAGCCTCACGAACAGCCGCGGCGTGCACAGTTGACGATTTGCGGACTTCGCGCTGCATCGTGGTCGCAACGTCGTCAATCGTGTCGCGGATCGCGGCAACGGCTTTGGGGTTGGCCGCTTCAAGCTTGGCGCGAACAGTGGACGATGCCGCTTCCAGCAATTTGAGGAAATATTGGCGCGGAAGGTCGCTGCGTTCGCCAAGAGCTAAAGTGAGTCTTCGGTCGTAGCGCGCGCGCGTTGTCAAGTTGCCGTAGCCTGCAAGCGAAAAACGTGCGCCCTTATTTTTTACCACCCTATGTACGACCCGTTGGTCGCCGCGCTCGACGAGTACGTCAGTAACATCCTCGCTCAACTTCAAACGCTGCGCGATCGCGAACAGATGGTTCTGACTTTTTGTCGAGGCGTTTTCGATAAGGTCGGCATCGGACAGCTGTTGCGAATGGACCAGCACCGGCCCGGCAACTTCGATCGCATCGTCGAAAGCAAGAGATCGAATGAGCTTGGGCGGGGCGCTTTCCATGCCCACGAGGTGATGGGCGAGTTTGGCGCGCGCCTTGACTTCGATGTCGGCGGAAAGCTGTTGGAGCACGTCATCGAACAGTGCGATTTGCTCGTGCGAATAGCTGCGCGATCCGGACGCGAAGAGGTCTGCAATCCGTTGAAGAATTCTCAAGCGCTGTTTGGGGCTGCCGGTGGCTGCCGAGCTGATCACCTCATCGAGCAGCGAGCGACTTTCTGCAAGCGAACCGGGTTGATGGGACGTGGCCATGGCTGACATGGGTAACAACCTACCGGGAAGTTCCGAAAACTCGCTGTAGGTCCCCGCGCAAAAAAACGAAAAATTTTATGAAATTTGCGCGCAATAACGGGTCGTCTGCAGGCGCCGCCGCTAGCAAAAGGGCCCGTTTTTGGCGGGCCTTTTACATTTCGCGACGAAAGGCTGCTCTAAAACAGTCCGACAATCTGCCCCTGCGCGTTCACGTCGATCGCATCGGCCGCCGGCACCTTGGGCAGGCCGGGCATGGTCATTATCTCACCGCAGATCGCCACCACAAACTCGGCGCCGGCCGAGAGCCGGACCTCGCGGACATTTATAGTGTGATCAGCCGGCGCGCCCTTGGCGTCCGGGTTGGTAGTGAAAGAATATTGGGTCTTGGCGACACAGATCGGCAGCTTGCCATAACCCATCTCCTCCCAGATCTTGAGCTGATCCTTCACCGCCTTGTCAGCGGTTACCGTCTTGGCTCGATAGATTTCACGCGCAATCGTCTCGACCTTTTCGAACAGCGGCATTTCATCAGGATAGAGGAATTTGAGCTTACCTTTGCTCTCGTCAGTGACCTTGACCACCGCTTTGGCAACGTCGGCAGCACCTGCCCCACCCATCGCCCAGTGATCGGCCATCAGCGCCTCGACGCCGAGTGCCTTGCACTTTTCCTTAACCAGCGCGATTTCCGCATCTGAGTCGGCGGAGAAGCGATTGATCGAAACCACCGCCGGCAAACCGAATTTTTTCACGTTTTCGACGTGGCGCTGCAGGTTGGTCATGCCGGCCTCGAGCGCCTTTAGATTTTCGGATTTGAGGTCTTCCTTCTTGACACCGCCGTGCATCTTTAGCGCGCGGATTGTCGCAACAAGAACCACGCAATCGGGCGTGAGGCCGGCCTTGCGGCATTTGATATCGATAAACTTCTCACCGCCCAGGTCGGCGCCGAAGCCCGCCTCCGTCACAACATAATCAGCAAGCTTCAGCGCGGTTGTCGTCGCCAGTACCGAGTTGCAGCCGTGCGCAATATTCGCAAACGGCCCGCCGTGAATAAACGCCGGCGTACCTTCCAGTGTCTGCACGAGATTGGGCGCAATCGCCTCCTTGAGTAGCGCGGCCATCGCGCCATGCGCCTTCAAGTCTCGCGCGCGCACCGGCTTACGGTCGCGGGTATAGTCGACGATCACGTTACCCAGGCGCTCCTT
>WNFI01343613.1_pt1 | contig 10775 bp, 5 predicted proteins | sample 5400471 | NCBI WGS metagenome assembly WNFI01 (sample SAMN13153348, study PRJNA577476) | soil metagenome | isolation source: 100 cm saprolite on Douglas fir-dominated hillslope | place: USA:California | collected 2013-09-17 | reverse complement strand
GATATCGAGCAAAATGAATATCTCGCCCACGACGTGCCAATTGCCCGCTCGTATTGCGAAAACCGAATAAGGCATAAGGACCGGCAAGAACGTGTAAAACATTCGTGCGATTGCTTAATGACTTCAGCCATTCCAGTTGCTCATCGACGCTATGACTCCCATCCCCTTGCATCAGGCGGTGTCCCTCATCCGCAAAGACGGCTCTCACCCGAGCCCGAATCAGGGCCTGTTCTGCGGTCATACGCATCTTCAACCACTCCGTTGCACCCTGTTTGGAGCGTGTTGCTTTGGACATAGCCATGAGGTGAGCCACATTCCCCACGAGTTCCCTGACCAACAGATGCTCTTTGAGGGCATCAACGATTTGCCAATAATAATCCAGCCGCAGATAAGGCCCCTGATCAGGCGGGGTCGGCTCTAGCATAAGCACCGGCACGGCAAAACGATCAGGCTCTTCGTCTTTGAACCGCTCTGCCACCACGTTCAGGATTTTCGACTTCCCGACACCACCTGGTCCGCAGAGCAGCACATGCGTGGCATCGGTATGTTCTTCCACCCACAAAGATAACTGGTCATCGGCTTCCTGCAGGTGGGCATGTTTGACGGTGACTGCCTTAAAGGTCGCCAGCCGTGTCCGGTCCTCCGGGGTTAACTGAGCCATGTTAGCGATACTCCTCCAAGCTCGGAATCATCGTCAGGTCGATCTCCTCATCCATCTCAGGGTCGGTTGTCCCCAAGGGAAGGCTAGCCATGTTCGGCTTGCCGAGAATTGCTTCCCGAAGCGCCGTTTCTTCCAGGTCACAGTGCTGCTGCTTCAACAGCGGTTCCTCCATGAGAACCTCTTCCAGAAACGTCCCAAGCAAGGTGCTATCGATGGTCATCCGTTTCCGGCCATGAGCACGTTGCTGTTCGCGCCATTCGTCCAGAATCAGCTCCCAGGCCCGTTCTGAACGCCCCTGAACCTGGAGAAAGGCATCAGCAGTACAGGTGAGCCATTGTCCATCCACAAAGGCATAGGCGATTCCCATATTAAAGGGCTCGTACCGCACCTCCACCTGCTTCCCTGCATCTTTTGAGGAACGCATCAGCGGGTGATAATAGCGCAGACCATTGACCACGATCCCACGTGCTGCATCGAGCTTCACAAATCTGGTTCGGGTCGTGGGACAGGTGAGTATGAGAAACTCTTCCGAATAGGGAATCAAACGATGGATACGCATTCCTGCGAGTTGCATCCCCTGATGAAACGCTTCGCGGGGGCTTTGCCCCAGGGCAGGATGATCCATTTGATCATAGATCTCATAGGCATACTGGCAGAGCCGGGCAGCAAATCGCTCGAGCGTCCAGACGGCCAGACGACGGGGATCGACTTCTCGGGTCATCTGCCGTGAGTGTTTGGTCGCCTGCGTATTCCCGGACAACTGATGCAGGAATTGTGTTCCAGTTGTTCCGAAGAGTCGTTCAATGACGGAGCCCATGCGCGGTCGCGCCGTCGGGCGGTCTTTTTTGGTGACAAAATAGCGCGTCAGCAGCGTCTCGAAATAGATACTCCCAAATTCTGCGCCGCGATCGACAAAACATTCCTGGGGTAAGCGCTGATGGCGTTGCACACAGATCCGCATTGCCATCATCGCGGAACGATAACTGGGGGGATCATACGTCAGATAGCACGCCAGAATGCGCCGACTGTAAGCATCCGTGAGAAAGGTGGCCCAGGGCTTACCCAGCGGCTTGCCTGTCAGAGAAGAAACCAGGACAATATCAAGAGGGGTATGATCTAGATGGGCCAGGGCGAAGGGGCGGTCTCCGTGACGAGGCGTTGTCTGATCTACCCAGCAGAACGGCCCTTCTGCATAGGCTGCCCGTGAACCGCGTCGTTTGGCTACGACCTCGGGAGTGGTAAAGCGAGCACGAGCTCGATAAAAGGTTTGCGGGCTCAGGGGAGGAATCCTACGCTTCTCGCATTGCTCACGGTAGAGCCGATAGACGGCTGCCGCGTTTTTCCCTTGAGGCGCAGCGTAGTGGGCGTGCAGAGCCGCTTCCAGGAGCTCCCAGGAAGCAGGATCGGTGCGCTGCGTGCGGTTTCCTCGCGCTGCTACGCGATCGAGCAATCCTAGATACCCACTTCCATGGGTTTCTTTGGCCTCTTGAAATGCTTTCCACCAACGCTGGACAGACCTCTTTGAGGCAGTCGCTGGTTCCCCTCGCGCGTAGGCCAGCATCTGTGTCATCCGGTAGTAGGCCCGCTGCTGGGCCTTGGAGCTGGCCCGAGAGAGGATCTGACGCACTTCTTCTGTCATGAGAGAAGGAGACGCCGCTCCAACCACCCAGAGGGAACCATCCTGTTTGAGATGGTCAAACTCCGCACGTGGCATGGCGTACCCCTCGCCAATTTCTGGCCGCAAATGGACCATCTCTCCCCATCCCTCAATGGTCCAGAGACGCCCATCCCAGGCCACCGGAGCCTCTGGTAGAACGGTCAAAAGTGCAGCGGAGTCTGAAGCCGTTGCTGCTCGAACCTGACTCTCCTCTGCAGAGAGGAAAATCTGCTCATGGCGCATCAACAACGCAGCGGAAAAGTCTGTAAAAGCCCGACAGGTCGAAAGCAATACCCAGATGATATCAACGGCCAGCCCAGGATACGTTGCGAGCAGGTCAGAAAGAGGGATTCCGGGATGGGCCTGGATATGGGCCAAAGCCAGGGATTCTTGCTCTGGATGAGCTGGAACCTCATGTGCCCAGAAGTCCTGTAAAAACTTCAGATTTTGTATCTCAAGTGGGTGCAACTCCGCAGAGGACCGCAGTCGATAGGTCAACCCCAAATGCTCTGCATACATTTCGCCTGGTGGGCAGTGCCAGTGTCCTGTCCCGGCGACCTGGTAGCGAGCCGGTTGAGAAGAGGTCAGAGGCTCAAGAACCTGAGCCGGTTTCCATTCTTCCCAGCCAGCTGACTCGCGGCGGACCACGAAGAAGTCAGGGGTATGCCACTGCGTGGTTCGCTTCCCCGATTTAGCCTGATAGGTGAGCGGGATACGGCAAGGCTGGTCGTAATATTCCAGGACATCAGGATCTCGTTCCATGGCATAGATGCCCCAAAACTCGACATGCGCACTTTCAAACTGGATGGAGACGCCCATTTTCGGGCTGGGGAAGCGCCCGGTGATATTGCCAACACGACTGTTGACCCGACGAACGGGAGGCGAAGAGCGAATGGAGGCAAGAAGCGCTTCCGTCTCGGAGGTCAAGCCAAGACGTTGGCACCAAGTGTGAAATGCTTCAGGTGTCATTTTCATGAGCGTCTTCCCTGATTGTGCTGGAAGTGTGTTGACTTCTGCCCTCTCATGAGCAAGTATACCTGAAATGAGCCAAAAATGCGACCATTTTCACGTATTTGTTGGCGTGATTCTCAGGTATCCTGGCGAAAACGCTGTCTTGTTAGACAAAGGAAGGACAGAACTGAAAAAACAGAAGAGGTTCCAATGTCACGCCAAATTATTTGAGAAACCTGCTGTGCTGGCAGCGCCTTGTGTCGTGGCAAATTATCTGGGAAACGGTGATTTTTTTATGATAAATGACAATGATGACCTGTTGCGCTCCAACGATCTGGTCAGCGAGCTCTTGGGTGAGAGTCAGCTTGTCGGGGAGATCTTGGTCGCCGACCAGGAGCAGGGTGGGTACACGGACCTCGGCCAGACGCGTGATGGCCGGTGGCTGCAAGACTATCTCGTTCGCACCCTCAGGCAGGGGAACGGCAATGACGGGAGACAGCATGTCATGCACCCGCTTACGCACCAGCGGGTTCACCTGCTCTGGTGTGCGCCTGGGACCATCGACCCACATCCGCAGGTGCAGCTCAGTTGCCCCCTCCACGTCGCCCCGCTCAAGTGCCGCCTCCTCTTCCTCGAAGAAATGCCGCACCAGTTCTGATGACTGCGCCCCGCCAACACTCGTGGCGACCAGCACCAGTGAAGCCACCATCTCAGGGTGTGCGAGCGCGAAATCGAGCGCGATCTTGCCACCAAACGAGATGCCGACGACATGGGCTTTCTCGATCCCGAGAGACGTGAGGAGCGCAGCTGGGTCCTCATGGTTGGCAAAAGGTCCGGTGGGGAAGGGCGACTGGCCATAGCCGCGTAGGTCATAGCGAATGATGCGGTGGTGACGCGCAAATTCAGGGAACTGCTCGTCCCACATGCGGCTATCCGCGATCCCGGCGTGGAGCAGTAGCAAGGGATCGCCCTGCCCAGCAACTTCATAATACAACGGGGCACCCTGTGCCTCCAGAAAGCCTGTTTGTGAATGGAATTCTGCCACAAAAATCTCCTTCATTCTCATCTTTTCGCTGTGATGAGTGTCGCCTGCGACGACACTCATCATAGGAGTATGAAGAAACCTGCGAACTGCCGTAGGCAGTGAGGGTTCAAAAATTGCACTTGGGGACGTAGGATGAATGAGGCAGAACTTACTTCATCGGAGTGCGGGTGTACAGTTCAGCCTTACTTTACGTTTGTGTGTCAAAAGCATACCTGTACACCTCCTTTCTGTTTTTGTTGTAGGCACTCATTATAACTCAAGCAAACAGCTTTGGCAATGGACAGTGGCCAAAAGCCAGGGTTTTCCAATTCTAGGAAAGAGTGAAAACGATCAAAACGGTTGACAGGCTGATCTATTCATGCTATCCTGTGCGCCGAACACCTTCGTAGTTCACAAGTAAGCCAGCATCCTGCCTGGATACAGTCACGTAGGGTAAATATGTTTTAGTTGTTTGGAAGCTCTATTGTGTAGCTTTCCATTCAGTCAAGAAGAAAGGAGGGAGATGATATCTATGAAAGCAAAGAAAAGGACCATAGGAGTTGACAACAGTCAATATAGGTATCGTCGCGCATGTAGACGCTGGAAAGACAAGCCTGACGGAGCGTGTGCTGTATGAAACGCACGTCATCGACGCAATTGGCCGGGTAGATAAAGGCACGACCCAGACCGATTCGTTGGATCTCGAAAAGAGAAGAGGCATCACGATCAAAGCCTCGGTCGTCTCTTTTTTCGTGAACACCCTGAAAATCAATCTGATCGACACCCCTGGACACGCGGACTTTCTCGCTGAAGTCGAACGCTCCCTCAGCGTTCTTGACGGAGCTATTCTGCTTATCTCTGCTGTAGAAGGGATTCAGGCGCAGACAACCATTTTGTTCTCAGCCCTGAGAAAGCTTCGTATCCCCACGATCATCTTCATCAACAAAATCGACCGCAGCGGCGCTCAAGCGGATGAACTGCTCAAACGAATCAAGGAAAAGCTCACAGAGCAGATCATTCCCCTGTACAGGACCGAACATATCGGGACGAAGCAGGCTTGCGTCGTCAAAAACCATCTGCGCGATCCAACATTCCTGCAAACCTGTATCGAGCAACTCTCGCTTCAGGATGAGCGATTGTTTGCCGCCTATGTGGAGGGAGATCCCATCACAGAAGGACAGGTACAAACAGCACTCACGCGGCAAGTTGGGGAAGCAAGGCTCTCTCCGGTCTTTTTTGGCTCAGCTATCACTGGCGTAGGCGTGAAAGAACTGCTCACTGATCTCGGAAGCTACTTTCCCTCCACGACCGGCCTGGAAGATGCTCCTCTATCGGGAGTCGTCTTTAAGCTGGAGAAGGAGACGGCGGGCGAAAGGATCGCCTATGTCAGAGTGTTTACGGGAAAGATGCGCGTGAGAACCTCTGTGAACCTGCGGAGGAGGATACGCGACGGCAAAATTGAGATATATGCAGGTAAAATTCAAAAGCTGCATGTGTTTTGGGGAGGAAAAACGGTGCAGGTGCAAGAGGTGGGGGCAAGCGAGTTTTGTAAAGTCTGGGGCTTGAAAGAGGCGAAGATAGGCGATGTGATCGGCGAGTGGTCCGAGCACATCAAAACGCTGCATTTCGCGACCCCTCAGTTAGAGACGCAGATTGAAGCCACGCACCGCGAACACGATCATCAGCTCTATCAAGCGCTGCTGGAACTGGCAGAGGAAGATCCCCTGATCTCTGTGCTGAAGGATGATGTTCATCAGACCATCTATCTCCGCATCTTCGGAGAGGTCCAAAAAGAGGTGATCGAGACCCTGCTCAAGGAGCAATATGGCCTGGATGTTCGCTTCTCGGAGACCAGCATCGTCTGCGTCGAAAAGCCCAGGGGCACAGGGCAGGCCATTGCCCACATGGGCGCGGAAAATAACCCCTTTAAGGCCACCGTTGGCTTTTTGGTTGAGCCAGGGCTGGCAGGGAGTAGAGTGACATATAAAAGCACTCCTGGCGCGCTGCCTCTTGCATTTCACCGGGCGATTGAGGAGACGGTACGCGCTACCCTGGCGCAAGGAGTGTATGGCTGGGAAGTGACCGATATCGCGGTCACACTCACCCATACGGGGTATGATAGCCATCATGACGATGGAACTAAAGGCGGTGACTTCAGAAACCTGGTTCCGCTCGTATTGATGGAAGCGCTTGCTCAGGCTGGCACGGAGGTCTATGAACCGATCAACCGCTTTGAGTTGAGCATTCCCGCCCATGCGCTCAGTACCGCTCTCTTCAGATTGTCGCAGTCGCGGGCCGAGTATGAGCAGCCCACCCTGCACAATGAGACCTTCTTTTTAACCGGCACGCTCCCTGTGGAAACGTCCGAGGCATTCAGGAGAGCACTTCCCGCCTTTACAGAGGGCGAGGGCGTTCTGCTGCTGCAACCAGCCGGGTTTCTCAAAAAAGAAGGTGAGTATCCCACAAGAAAGCGTATGGATCATAATCCGTTCAATCGGAAAGAATACTTGCTCCATATCCAGCGGGTGTGTTGAGAAGGAAGAAAATAGATTTATGTATGTTCAATTTAAACGCTATTGGCAGCTGTTGGCCCACTATCTGCGGCCCCAGTGGCTGCGGATGGTCCTGCTGGCTGTGATCCTGTGCAGCACCATCTGTGCGCAAGTGATCACACCTCTGGTGATGAGCAACTTCATCGACCAGGCCACCTCCGGCGGGGATCTACGCGCTCTAATCGTCCTGGCGCTGCTGGCCATGGGCCTGGCCCTGGCGGGTCAAGGTCTGGCTGTCGTCGAAACCTACGTGGCCGAAAATGTGAGCTGGGCGGCCACGAACGAGCTGCGCGCCGACCTTGTCGCCCATCTGCTGCGGCTGGATGCTACGTTTCACACAGCCCATACACCGGGCGAACTGATCGAGCGCGTAGATGGTGACGTGGCCACCCTGGCCCGCTTCTTCTCACGGTTTGTAGTTTCCGTGCTCGGCAACGGCCTCTTGCTGCTAGGTGTGCTTGGGTTGCTCTATCACGTGGACTGGCGGGTAGGGCTGGCAATGAGCGTCTTTGTCGTGCTGGCTCTGATCGCCATGCTGCGTATCCGCGCCGCTGCCACACCCTCCTGGGCTGCGGATCGCCAGGCCAGCGCCACTTTCTATGGCTTCCTGGGCGAATACCTGGCTGGCCTGGAGGATATCCGATCCAGTGGGGCTGGCACATTTGTGCTGCGCCGCTGCGCCGAGGTGATGCGGTCGTGGCTGGCCGTGACGCGCAAGGCGCAGATGTGGGGCTACAGCATGGGCGCCACCAGCCAGGGACTGTTCGCGCTGGGCATGGCGGTCGCTTTTGCCTTGAGTGCCATGCTATTCAAGGCCGGTTCGCTGACCATCGGCACGGTCTATCTGATATTTCAGTGTACCGAGATGCTGCGCCAGCCGACCGAACAGATCCGCAACGAAGTGCAGGATTTGCAACAGGCGGATGCCAGCATAACTCGTGTCGCGGCGCTTCTGGGTACCGAGCCGCGTGTGGCCGATGGCCCTGGCGTCGCGCTGCCGCCAGGCCCATTGGCGGTAGATCTGGACGGCGTCTCCTTTGGCTATGCGCAGGACGCTTCGATCCTGCGCGACATCAGCGTGTCGCTTGCGCCGGGCCGCGTGCTGGGTGTGGTGGGACGCACAGGGAGCGGGAAGACAACGCTGACGCGGCTCCTCCTGCGCTTTTATGATCCACTGGCGGGCGTTGTTCGCCTGGGAGGCGTGGATGTACGGGCGGTTCGCCTCGCGGCGGTTCGCTCACGTGTCGGTCTGGTCTCTCAGGAGGTACACCTCTTCCATGCCAGCGTGCGCGACAACCTGACCCTCTTCGACAACGGCGTGTCGGATGAGCGGATCAGCGCCGTGCTGGATACCCTGGGCCTGGCCAGTTGGCTCCGGGAGTTGCCGCGAGGGCTGGATACCCCGCTCCTGACCGAAGGGGCCGGACTCTCCGCCGGACAGGCCCAGGTGCTGGCCTGCGCACGCATCTTGCTGCGTGACCCCGATCTGGTGATCCTGGACGAACCTTCCTCGCGCCTCGACCCGGCTACGGACCGGCTAGTGCATACGGCGCTGGGTCGGCTGCTCGCAGGCCGTACCGGCATCATCGTGGCACACCGGCTGGCCACGCTCGCCTATGCCGATGACATTCTTATCCTGGAGGACGGGCAGGTGCGCGAGTACGGACCGCGACTTGCCCTCGCTGCCGACCCCACTTCACGCTTTGCCGAGTTGCTGCGGGTCGAAACTGTGGAGGTCTCTCTATGAAGCCGCTCCCAACCTGGCGCTATCTGATGAAAATGGCCCGCTATAAGCCCTGGCTCTACCTGCTCCACGCTGCGTTGTGGGGTGTGTACGGCATGTCATGGTTCCTGGTGGGGCTGCTCACCCAGGCCTTCTTCGATACGCTCACCGGACAGGCCCACCTGACCATAGGCACTACGGGACTGGTTGTGCTTTTGGTGGCGCTCGCGGTGAGCCGCGTGGCCTTGTGGCTCACCGCTGGCTTTGTCGAAATCCTCATGCGGTTCACCATGAGTGGGCTGCTGCGCCGCAACCTGCTGCGGCACGTCCTGGAGCGACCGGGAGCCCAGGCTCTGCCCTATTCTATAGGCGAGACCATCAGCCGCTTTCGCGACGATGCTTTTCAGGCTGAGGACAATGTGGATTGGAGCGACGAGATTGTGGGTCAGGGCCTGTTTGCCGTGGGAGCCTTCCTGGTGCTCCTGCGTATTGACGCCCGCATGACCCTGGTCGTCATCCTGCCTCTCGTGGTTGTGACTGTCGTAGCTCGATGGGCAAGCGCCGCGCTGGTCCGCTACCGCGCAGCCAGCAGCCAGGCCACCAGCGAAGTCACTGGGGCTATCGGCGATATCCTGGCGGCAGTACAGGCGGTGCAGGCCGCTGGTGCAGAAGAGCGAACCGTGGCACACTTCCGACGGCTGAATGAGCAGCGCCGGAGAGCCATGCTGGTCGATCGCCTGGCAACGCGGTCTCTGGACGCCATCACGGCTAATGCGGTGAGCATAGGCACGGGTCTGATCATGCTGCTGGCCGCGGGCCTCCTGCGCGGTGGCAGCATGACCGTAGGGGGCTTTGCCCTGTTTGTCTCATACCTGGGCCTCATCGCCGATTTCACCTCCGGGTTCGGCCAGTTCCTGACCGTCTATCAGCAGACCGGCATTGCTTTCACCCGCATGGGCGACCTGTTGGGTGGTGCTCCGCCGACCGCGCTGGTGGAACACATCCCACTGCACCTGCGCGGCCCCCTGCCCACTGTGCTACCCCCGGCGCGCGGCACGACTGAGCGGTTGCGCTTTCTGGAGGCACGAGGGCTAACCTATCGCCACCCGCAATCGGAGCACGGGATCGCTCATGTGAACCTGCGTCTGCCACGCGGCACACTGACGGTGGTGACGGGGCGCACAGGTAGTGGCAAGACAACACTCCTGAAGACCCTCCTGGGCTTGTTGCCCCGGCAAGCAGGCGAGATCTGGTGGAACGGCCAGATTGTGGACGACGCGGCTTCCTTCTTCGTGCCGCCCCGCGCGGCGTACACGGCCCAGGTGCCGCGCCTGTTCAGCGAGACGCTCAAGCAGAACATCCTCCTGGGTTTACCCAACGATCCTGCAGCCCTGGCAGATGCCATGCGGGGAGCTGTCCTGGAGGACGATGTACAGGCGCTGGAGGCAGGGTTGGAGACGCTTGTGGGCACGCGCGGCGTCAAGCTCTCCGGCGGTCAGGTGCAGCGCACGGCGGCGGCACGTATGTTGGTGCGCGGCGCCGAGTTGCTGGTGATCGACGATCTGTCCAGCGCGCTGGACGTCGAGACAGAACGTACCCTCTGGGAGCGCATCTTTGAGCGCGAAGATGCAACCTGCCTGGTCGTCACCCACCGACGCGCCGCCCTGCAACGTGCCGATCATATCATCGTTCTCAAGGATGGCAGGATCGACGCGGAAGGGACAATGGACGAGTTGCTCGAGACCAATGAGGAGATGGGGAGATTGTGGCGTGGTGATGACGAGGTGATGGTTGGAATGGGCATGAATAAAGAATGAGACGGGATCTTATCCTACTGATCAAGGGGTAATTATCCTCGATCAGTAGGACTGATCACGAAAGATCCATCACGAAGTGGCCTATGGACTCAGCAGTCTCTCAATGCGCCAGGCTCCCCCCGAACGGCTCCTGCGCCTCGACAGAAACCATTGGGCGATTGAAAATCGACTCCACTGGAGGCGGGATGTAACACCCTGGGCGAGGATACCTGCCAGCCGCGCACCAGGGAAGTTCCCAGTCTGCTTGCTCAGCTCAATAGCACCGTTCGGAGTCTCATGGATCGGGCAGGCGTTCGCAATGTTGCTCGGCAGATGCGCTACTTCGACGCTCATCTCCAGCACGCCCTCGATCTAGTACTCACCGGGGTGCTCTGTGTATTAGAATTGGAA
>WNFI01343501.1_pt1 | contig 10775 bp, 10 predicted proteins | sample 5400471 | NCBI WGS metagenome assembly WNFI01 (sample SAMN13153348, study PRJNA577476) | soil metagenome | isolation source: 100 cm saprolite on Douglas fir-dominated hillslope | place: USA:California | collected 2013-09-17 | reverse complement strand
CGTGGCGGAAGAAGAAGGTCACTTGATTTCTTGACCGATGCTCTTAGCGATCCCGGGCTGCCAGAGTTTCATGCAAGCGACCATTATGGGCGGAAAGGCACTGGTGAGCGACTTCAGCAGTGACGTGCAGCAGGCTTATGACAATCGCCGTTTTTGTTTCACCGCCACCACCTTGCAAGGTGATGGCGGTAAGCCGATTTTTGGGAAAAGTCGGCTTACCGTCCAGACGCCATTTTGCCTGACTCTGGAAGAGGCAGCCCAAACAGGTCAGCCAGGTCTTGCGTAATCTCCCGCAATCGGGTTAGATTAACGGTGGCTCCATAACTAACGGCTAGATGGTGGGATTAGAATGGCACCGCGCTGACATAAAGCAATTCCGCCTCATCCTCTAATGTCACATCTAGGCCCGTGTGACTAATACTATCGAGAGGGAGTCTCCAGTACGCTGACAGGCCCCTCTTATCGTTCGTTGTGCGAGTTTGTTGACGATGTAGCGTATCCGCTCTTTTCTTCCTCGCCCTGCACCAATTGTTCTGCCACCATTAAATCGTCATATCACATGTTACGACTACGTCTGCGACCGCCTCTGCGAGGGCGATGCTGCAGCCTGTGAGTGGAAGGTTGGCACTAATTATCATAAGTACCCGTCCTCTCTTAGATACTGGCTGTCTCCGCAACTTCGACGATTTTCATGATAGCATCATATCGTCATAACAAGGATAAGAACAACAACACTACTTTCAACAAAGCCAGTGTGGGTTCGCAACTATTGTTTAGGCTTTCTCATTCTGAACTCTATTGGAAGCCTTAAGGCAGTGAGGAGCTCATTGAAAGCTGCCTCGTAAGTTTTGGGTGGGAGGAAACTGATGATCTGGAGGTTCGCTAGGTCCTCACGGACTTCACACTCACGATACAGTACAGGAATAATGCGCTTCCGTTGTGGCGAGTTTTTTTGCCTCCAAGCCAGATCAATTTCGTCATTGACCCAATCCGAATCCATTGCATCGGGTGAAAGCACCACAATGAAGACATTGCGTTCTGTTAGTTCTCTAATGATCTTACGCCACCAGTTATCACCTCCATGTAGCCCACCTTGCGAGTCGTACCAGACGGCCATTTCGTCAGCAAGCACATGGCGCAAATCGTCTACAAGTCGGGTACCAAAGTCATCGTCTTTGTTACTGTGACTAACAAAGATACGGAGCGTTGACGGAGACGGGGTAGCCGAGAGCGCAGACAGAGGAGGGGTTAGCGGAGGAGTTGGTAGTAGTAATGTGATAGAAATGGCAACGAGCAAACGACCATCAGGAGGTTGCCGATGATCCTCAAAATATAGTTGACCTGTTTTCCACTTGAGTAGTACTTCCAGTACCTCGCTCGCTTCTTTCATAGCCCAGGTGCGTAACCCCTCGTGGTTCACATATCCCAAATCTATAAGCGTCAAGGCTATCCTTGTCTCGTTTGGCTGCGCCACACCTATAGAAAAGATGGCTTCCTGCAGTGCTTGTGGTGAAATAACTCCTGCCCGCACAAGACGATCCCACAGAGTAGCGTTGGCTCGGATCGGGCCAATGCACATTAATCGGCCATCTCGAAAATAGAGTTCTACGCACTGAGTTCCCCTTTTAATCTCGAGCAACCCGGTTTTCGCATTCGTCTCAATTTCCTGTAAGACGAACGAGAGACCAAGTTGCTCTAACTCACCTATGAGTGTCACAATGATTCTCCATCTGTCTAAACCGGCATAGTAACTTTCTGTTTTGTTATCAAGTCCAAATTCTGGTCATTCAAAAACAGGTGTCTTTTCCCAAACAACAGGGCGTAGAATAATAGGTATAATACGGGCTTCTCCAGAATTGTGCCCGTCCAGTGCTCGACGCATTTCTATACCATAGCAATAGTCTGAAGCCATGAAATCCGAACTGATGAGCAATAGAATAATGTTAGCAGTGTTAAGATATTTATTAATCTCATGCACCCACTCCATTCCCGCTTGAATGTCACGGTCATACCATTCAGTGACTTGTCCCTGACGCTTCAAGGCACCAAGGTGTTTTTCAAGTTCATCCCGCAATATTTTGTCTTCATGGGCATAGCTGTAGAAAATTTTTATGGTTGCCATCGGTTCTATTGCCATCATGTTCAGTTCTCCTCTACAAGGTACATCCGAAGCATTTTCCTATTTCTTTGAAAACTATAGAACCATATCCTGAACAATTATATTCCATATTTGGCTCAAGGGAGTAGAGTAAGGTCAACCAATCGCCCGTTGCTTCTGCGGAAAAGCAGCATAGTTGGCTGGTAGTTTATTGTTCATTAGCATCTCTTCCAATTCCGTATAGCTCATCGAAAAAATCATCTCTCTCTTGATAGAGCCGATCTCTTTCGCTTGCTGCTTGTTTTGCTTCGTCGTGTCTTCCTAGTTTGATTAATATTTCTGCTTTAGTTCTATACACCCACCGTTGGGAACGAAGCTGAAGTGCTTGATTGCACACCGCTAGTGCTTCTTCGTCTCGCTCAAGATGAGAGAGTACTTCTGCCTTTTTTAAATAGTAGTAATAATCGTCCCCCTTCAGTTGGATTGCTCGATCACAAGCTAAGAGGGCAGCTTCATAACTCCCACTATCGTAGAGTTTTTGTCCCCTTTCAAAGAAACTCTGAGCACTTTGGTGATTGTTAAGGGTTTCAACCACTACGCGAATTCCTCGCGCCACATCTTGATAGGCTTTGTCACGGTTGCGCCAAAGAGTGATGGGTTCTCCATCTGTGGGAAGAGCTTGCAGTTGACCAATGACAGTTGTTTTCCATTCAACAGGACGCAAAATCACGGGAATGATACGAGAAACGCCGCTCTGGTGCCTCTGGAGTGCACGTAACATTTCAATTCCGTAGCAGTAGTCCGACCGCATAAAAGCAGGACTCACCAGCAGGAGCACAATATCGGAAGAGTCAAGATGTGTTTCAATTTCGCGTCTCCATTCCGTCCCCGGCTCAATTTGACGATCATGCCAAGAAACAATCAACCCGGCTCGGCTCAATGGCTCTAAGTGCTTTTCAAGCTTCTCTCTCAGAAGCTTATCTTCACGAGCGTAGCAGTAGAAAATTTTTACTGACATCAGTATCCACCTCTCGCCTATATTATCAGTCAATTTGATTAGGATTTATGATCGTGATTAATTATACTATCATATTTATTAATAATATTATAGAGAAGAATGCGTTATAACTTCGCACAAGGTTTTTGTCCGTAGTACAGATGAGCTAAGGTCTTTCCAACCGCTTTGCCTTCTCTATCGCTAGTTCTCTGGCCTTTTTATCAACAGGTTCAATGATCTGATCTTGTAGAGATGCGATTAAACTTTCTCGGTCTTTATAAAAATAGACGGGAAGAACCCAATGGTACTTTCTAAAGTCAACAAACATGGAGTATTCGCGTTTCGCTTCAAGCAGTAATGGTTGTACAGGAACTTCAAGGTCTGGAACGATAGCTTGTAGCTCTTGGGGTATGCTACTGGGGTCTGTAAGATCAGCAAGAATAAATCGCGAAAGATGTGCTAAAGTTCGTACTGTCTCAGTAAAATCTCGGCTGCCTGGCTTCTCAAAATCGAATAACACAGGTGTGTAGTTCCGCTTGCCCAGCTCTTCCCGGATAGCGTCTATAATAATCTTCCGCTCAGGTGTGAAACGACCTAAGATTAGCACAACTTTAGAAGTGATGGTATCGATTACATCACGGATTTTTTTGTTGTTCAGCAGCAGATAGATGAATTGGGCTACCTCAAGATTATCGACAGTAATATTTGGTTCATTTAGAGGAGTTATAACTATGTTGCGTTGAGTTGCACCTGCTAGTTGCACATTCCATGCAGATACTCCATACACTGAACAATTGGATAAATTTGCTCCAGTTAAATCTGTTCCGTCTAAAATTGCTTTCGTTAAGCTAGCTCTTTCAAGGTTGGCTCCATTAAGCTTAGTTCTGCTAAGATTGGCTTCATAGAAACTAGCTTCTGTGAGATCTGCACCGCGAAGATCAGCACCACAAAGATCAGCTCTGCTGAAGTTCGTTCTTCTTAGTAATGCATTCTTGAGAATGGCTTTTTCAAGAAAAGCTCCATTTACAGTTGCTTTGGTGAGATCAGCTTCAGTCAGGTTCGCTTCTTGTAAATTGGTTCTTACAAGACTTGCATACCTAAGATCAGCTTTAGTAAGGTCACTTCTTGAAAGATCGCTCCAACTGAAATCTGTATTAAGAAAATTTGCTCCACTTAGGTTAGTTCGATTGAGTCCATCATTGATGCTTATTCTGTCAAGGGCGGCTATTACATCATAATGCTGCTCTCTCCACTTATTCCAAACGTCTACCCCTTGCTTGAGAATGTCGAGATGTTCTTGGTTGGCCATTTCTATTAATCTCCATCAAGAACCATGAATATTATATTTAAGCTATGTGGATAGTTGGTTAGAGATATGCCCAAATGTGCTTAACTCCCTTTTATACGTTTCAGTGCTCTTTTGGCTACTGTTTGTATGTCCTCGTTAGGGTCTTGGGTGGCTGCAATTAAACCTGGTATTGCTGTCAGCTCTTTAATCGCTCCTAGTGCCTTTATAGAGTTAATACGTACTACGATGTCAGGATCATTGAGAGCTATTATCAGATCTGGCACTGCTGAGGGTGCTTTAATCTCTCCCAATGCCCAACTAGTATTGCGACGCACTTTCGTATCGGGATCATTAAGAGTTTCGAGTAAACCTGGTACTGCTATGGGGTCTTTGTTTGCTCCCAATACCCAACTAGCGTTGCCGCGCACTTTTGCATCGGGATCACGCAGGGCTTCGAGCAGACCTGGTACCGCTTCTTTGATTTTTACTAATACTTGTCTAACGTGATGCTGCACTTTCACGCTAGGGTCACGCAGAGCTTCGAGTAATTGTGGTATTGCCTCTCTGATCTTACCCAATGCTTCGGCGGCTTTTCGACATATTTCTTCATTCGGATCATGCAGAGCTTCGAGTAAACTTGGTACTGCTCTCAAATCTTTGATTTCCCCTAATGCCCAAATCGAATTGCAGCGGACATCCTCATTGGAGTCGAACATGGTTCCGAGTAAACTTGGTGCTGCTCTCGGATCACTAATTACTCCTAGAGCCCAAGCGGTATTGCGGCGTACTTCCGTTGAAGGGTCGTTTAGAGCATTAAGCAGACTTGGCACTGCTGTGGGGTTTTTGACTTTCCCTAGTGCTTTGCTCGCATTGCAGCGGACATCTTGCAGTGGGTGGCTTAAAGCTTCTATTAGGATATCGCAGTAGTTGGCTTCTGCAAGGATATTGATAGCACTTTCTCGATCAATAGAGCTGACGTTATTTAATGCCGCGATTGCCTGTTTGATGTAGTAGGGGATGTCTTGGTAAGCGGCAGCGTTCTTGATAACCCTGATTAAATCCTCCCAAGGACGATGTGTATAGTCTGTGAAATCGAGATATTGAAGTGCTTCTAGACGAGGATGAAGCTCTGTTCTTTTGAGCAAAATAGGGATGACATTAATTCCTGCTCCTAGTGCAAATGCCCATTCGTATGTTACATACTCAGAAGCCCTTGCTTCAGGAGCCATTATTACTATCAATGTGAAAGACTCTTTGATAGCTTGGTCAATGTCATTACGCCAATCTTTACCCGCTTGGAGTTTGTCGTTATCTATCCAGGGGCTAAAACCAGCTTTTTCAATTCTGTTGGCTACAGCATCGGCGAAATCACCATCGTCTGGCTTCTTGTAGGAGATGAATATATGTTTCACGTTTCATCACTCTCATTAGCATCTTATGAACTCTACTTTTGCCTAGTGCAGGCTCAGGTGATCTGTTGTGCAAGATGAGCAAACAGTTCACAGCTCAGGGAGGCAAACCTCAATCACTTGCACAAGTAGTTCCCTGATCTTACACTAAGTACAATCAGATAAAGATCAACGGATGTCTCCTGTACCGCATTGCCTCGGTGATTGGCTCACATGCTCAAGAAGTTATCTGATTGTACTTAGTTTAGCTTATGAGCCTTTGTGTGGCAATACTCTTAATGCAGGTACTCGGCTTCTTGATGCCATCCTAAAGCGTGATAGAGCATATCCTACAATGTTGAGGTTCGCACAATAATTCTTGTTGGACATGCCAGGCGGTTTTGAGGCAAAAATACGGGTTTTCATCGGGAGCTTTTGTAAAACCTCGTATCATGTGACCTGCTTTCTTCCACCAAGCGGCTAAATTCTTTCTTCGTTTCTTTCTACTTGCCTGGGCCGCATCTGTGGTTGTTATACGAGGTCTGTTATATGCGGTCATGGGGTAGAGTATAGCAAAAAAACTCAACGTTAAGCAGTTGCGGCGTAAGTATAGCCGTGATTTCGTGTCGAGATGGTATTTTGTGATCGTACTAAATTGTCTCTGTGCAGAGACAAGTATCAAGGCTGTATTTGTCTTTACGTAAAGACAATTAGGCATAACTACGAAAATTAACACAACAACAACCTAGTATTCTAAAAACACCAGACCCATAACATAGTGGTCTTATAGACAAAAAAATGGGGAAACGTTTCCGCTCCCCTGGCTGTTGTTTCAACACTTGCCACTTTATTTATCACAGTACCCTGATTCTAGCCGTTTAATGACTTCACTTTTTCAGTGAGGCAGGAAGCGTCAGACCAAAAAGTTCAGCTAGCGTTTCGGCCATCGCTTTTAATACTGTGAGTTCAACCGTGAAGTAGTTAGCAACGATTGGACGGCGGGATAAGGATGGCACCTCGGTGATCGGCTGAACTGAAGATCAGTGAAGGTAAGCTATTCCTGATTTAAGCGAACGTTTTTAACCGCTCAATCCACCTGTGTCCGTGCCATATTCCCTTAGACAGGAAACTCCTCCTGCTGATCTCTGAAGAGCGCGCTGATCGAACTCCCCTGATGCAAGCGCAGGATTGCCTCGGCGAGCAGAGGAGCAACAGAGATGACCGTCGTCTTCTGCTGGAGCAATGTTGTATTCAGTGGAATGGTGTTGGTCGTGATGATCTGCTCAATCTCGGGGAGGGCTAAGCGTTGTTCGGCAGGTGGGCTAAATACCCCGTGCATTGCTACCACTGTCATGTTCGGCAAAGCCCCAACATCAAGAAGGGCTTTTGCACATGTGGAGATGGTGCTGCCCGTCGCGATGATATCGTCAACAATGATGGGGCGTCTCCCTTCTACCGAGCCGACGATGGCACCAACTTCAACTTCCTCTCCCTGTTTTCCGCTGCGTCGTTTATGCATCACGACTATCGGTACATCGAGCAGATTCGCGTACCTCTCCACGGCTTTCACTCGCCCCGTATCCGGTGAAACGAGGACTGACTCTCGTAGATCGAGATGCGAGCGGAGATGATTGGCGAGCAGCGGAATGGCCGTCAGGTGGATCATCTCGATGTCAAAGAATCCTTGAATTGCGGATGAATGCAGGTCGATAGCAGCCACCCGGTTCGCTCCAGCTGCGGCGAGGAGGTTGGCTACCAATTTTGCCGTTATTGGCTCGCGCCCCGTCGTCTTCTTCTCCTGGCGTGCGTATCCGTAGTAGGGAAGGATGGCCGTGATGCGACCTGCCGAGGCGCGGTGGCATGCATCAATCATCACCAACAGTTCCATGAGATGCTCGTTCACTGGGGGCGAGGTCGATTGCACGATATAGATGTCTCGTCCCCGCACGCTCTCTTGAATCTGGACGTGGAGTTCACCGTCGGGGAAATGATCCAATTGGCGTCTGCCCAGGAGACGCCCAAGCCGATCGGCTATGAGTTGTGCCAGATCTGGCGTGGCCGAGCCACAATAGATATCCAGGTCAGGAGGTGCTGCTCTGCTCATCCTAGAGCGTATCCCCCGTGAGTTTGTCTTGTTCCACTACCCAACAGCACAAAGCGGTATCTCCTTCGGTAGCCGAATGAAACGTTCTATCTACTACACGTTCCATTTCGCGCTCTGGTTCCACGTGTGATCGAAGCTACGAACGACTCGGCGTTTCACTCGCTCTTTTCCGTTTGCTTGCAGTGGCTGGTTGTTCATGCCTGGCCTGTTCAAGCAAGCCGACTATCTCGTCGTCGGACAGTTGCGGGAACTGTTCGTACCAGAAGCCAACGCCATAGAACGGCTCTGGCTGCATGACACAGACGACCTCGATACCCTCTTCAACAAGCTCTCGGCACGTTGAGGGCGGAGCGACTGGAACGGCGACAATAATATGGGCGAGCTGTTGCTGTTTCAACACTTTGATAGCAGCAAACATTGTTGCGCCTGTTGCTATGCCGTCGTCCACCAGGAGGACGGTGCGGCCACGCACGTCATATGCCGGGCGATTGTTCCGATATAGGCGTTCGCGCCGTTCCAATTCCTTCTGCTCGCGTGCTGCAACTGTGTCGATCACATCATCAGAAATGTTCAGGGAGCGCACAACATCGTCATTGAGTATGCGTATATTGCCGGTGGCGATAGCGCCTATCGCCAGCTCCTCCTCGCCGGGTACACCGAGTTTGCGTACCACTAGCACATCCAATGGCACATGCAGCGCCCTCGCCACCTCATATCCCACCGCTACGCCGCCACGCGGCAGCGCCAGCACCAGTACATCACTGCGATTGGCATAAGCTGTCAACATTGCGGCCAGGGTTTGCCCTGCTTCCGTGCGATCCCGAAATCGTTGTTTCTTCATGGTTTCGCCTCATTCCTGACGCCTGCATCTGTACTATTCTTCCACAATAAGGGATACTCCGGAGACTTCACGATGCTCTCACAACCGTAGTCTTCTTTATCATTGCGGCATCATACTTCTTCCGACCTCTCTTACGTTTATGTGACGTGAATCTCGAGGCGATTTTCTTCCTCATACCAGGTTGTTGCTGTGTGCAGCTTCGCACATAGCCGCTCGATACTTGCTACAATGGCATTGCTCTCGTCGTTCCGTGCAAGCCTGGCCTGGAATTGTTGAATGACCGTAGGATAGAGCAACAGACGCGAGACGACAGCCCCCTTCGTTTCAGCCACAAACACGCAACTCCGATCATTCCGCTCGATTTCATCAACCATATAATCGTCGATAAAGTCGCCTGTACAATACAGGATGGGTTTCTCCTTGTGTACCTCGATGCCTCGCACGATATGACCTGAATGTCCAAAGATCACATCAGCACCGGCATCAATCAACGCCTGCGCAAATGGCCCATGCTCTGCTGGAGGAGCATATCCCCAATTTGGCCCCCAGTGTGCAGAGACAATGAGGAGATCGACGGCCTCTTTTGTCCTTCTCACCACCTCCAATAGCTGCCTGGCGCGCTTGTCCTGGAGCGCAATGGGAACATACCAGACGCCAGGCTGTTCTCCTGTAGCCTCCCACGCAGGTTCATTATCTGTGAAAGCCAGCAGCCCTATCCTGGTTCCTTTCACACTCCATATCGCGGGTGCAGATGCTTCACGGAACGTAGCGCCTGCACCCGCATAGAGGATGCCCGCCTCTTTCAGCGTGTGTATCATGTGTAACACCCCCTCATAGCCAGAATCAAGGGCATGGTTATTCGCCAGTGAGACGGCATCCATGTGCGTAACGGTGAGCGTTTCCACGTTTTTTGCATCCGATCGGAAATGGAACGCTTTTGGGGTGACTGACCAGGGCGTTCCCCTGTCAGTCAGTGCACACTCAAGGTTGCAGAGGCGCACATCTGTCTCATGGAACAGTGATAACGTATCACCCCAGGGATAGGCGGGAGGCATTTCCTTGAGAACCTCGTTTATCAGTCGCCCAAGCATGACATCGCCCACAAACAGCACTTTCAACGGTGATGGTTCCGGGATATCCTCCATAGGATTTCTCTCCTTTGCTGCATAGGGAATCACTTCCCCTTCAGAAGATAATACGATGATGGGAAATTTTTGTATACATGGACGAAAATGGTGTTGGAAGCAAGGGAGAAACTGGTAATCGGCTTGCTTTAATCCGCGCATAACGGGTTTTCATACCCCTGCTGCGAATTGCAGGGGCGCCACCGTAAAGATCACCGCAAAGGTCTTGCAAAGGATGATTACAGAGTGATACTTCATGAGATTCGCACCAATATCCTCTGGCACAGCCACGTTGACCGACCCTTCTGTTGCGCTTAACAGGCCCAGGTCTGTTCCACCATTCTTGACCTGGTTAGGATCGTTCGGATTGGTTTGGGAATCTAAGTATACGTGCAGGTCCGGTCCGTTGGTGACATTCAAATGGTCAAGGTGAATGAAGTACTTCCCATCGGCGGTCCTGCCAATGGTGACATTGCCGGAGCCGTGATCGTTAGCAAGGCCACGGCCGTTCTTTGCGCCGGTATCGATGAATTTACCGGTCGCCAGTATCACCGGGCCGCTCTTGCCTGTCACAACCGTCGTTGATGTGACAGGTGTGCTACCGCCAGCGGCAGTAGCTCCAGCTGGAGGCACAGAGCTTGCAAACGGATTAGCATCCTTGGCTGTGTTGTGGAAAAACAAAGGCGAGAATAACCACCAGCCAACGCCACCGGCTGCTATTAAAACAACCAGGGCCATGACCAGTATGGTGATTTTCAGACGTGTCCAGCGAATGTGAAGGCGTTTGGATGTTGATGAGGTGCCAGGTGTTGTTTGTTGCGGACGGATTGCCATGAGCTTATCTCCTCATGTGATGCAAGACTGGAATTCCATATCACTGCTGTGCTTCTGATCTCTTTCTTGTTACCACGTTTCTCTCCCATATTATTTTCATT
>WNFI01241251.1_pt1 | contig 10775 bp, 5 predicted proteins | sample 5400471 | NCBI WGS metagenome assembly WNFI01 (sample SAMN13153348, study PRJNA577476) | soil metagenome | isolation source: 100 cm saprolite on Douglas fir-dominated hillslope | place: USA:California | collected 2013-09-17 | reverse complement strand
CGTGACGAGTGTCACTCTGACCAGTGCGGGCGCCGCAGCAACGGCCACGGTTAGCGGATCACCCTATACCATCACGCCGAGCGCGGCGGTGGGCACGGGCTTGGGCAACTACACCATCAGCTACCTGTGCGGGAAGCTGACGGTGAACCCGGCCGCACTGACGATCACCGCGAAGGATGCAACAAAGAACTACGGGCAGACGGTGACGTTTGCCGGGACCGAGTTCACCCCGAGCGGGCTGTTGAATAGTGACACCGTGACGAGTGTCACTCTGACCAGTGCGGGTGCAGCAGCAACAGCCACGGTTGGCGGATCGCCCTACACGATCACGCCGAGCGCTGCGGTGAGCACGAGTCTAGGCAATTACACGATCAGCTACGTGAACGGGAAGCTGACGGTGAACCCGGCGCTGTTGACCATCACCGCGATCGATCAGACGAAGGCGTATGGAACGACCCCAACTTTGGGTAGCACGGCTTTCACCCCCAGCGGGCTGCTTAACAGCGACATGGTGGCTAGCGTCACGCTAACCAGCACAGGAACAGCAGCAACAGCCGCGGTTAGCGGATCGCCCTATTCGATCGTGCCGAGCGCGGCGATGGGTACGGGCCTGGGCAACTACACCATCAGCTACGTGAACGGGAAGCTGACGGTGAACCCGGCGACTCTGACGCTAAATGTGGTCGGAGCGAGCGGCATCTACAATGCACTGCCGTTCACGGCCGCCTGCTCTGTGGCGACTGGGCTAGTCAATGGCGACTCGGTGACCCTGACCATAACCTATTCGTCGGGGATAGCTCCGGTGAACGTGGGCGCCTACACGGCGACGTGCACCAGCAGCGGCAACTCGAATTACCAGACGGCGTCTGGCCAGGCTTCGATCATGATCACGGCGGCGCCGCTGACCATCACGGGCGACAATCAGAGCATGACATTCGGCGGCACGACCCCTGGTTTCACCGCCTCTTACAGCGGCTTCCAGGGTTCGGACACCTCTGCCGTGGTCAGCGGGCTGACGTTCACGGTGTACACCGACAACACACTGGGCACGGCGGTCACGGACTTCCAGAGCCTAAAGGCGGGCAGCTATCCCATCGTGCCGAGCGGCGCGATGGCGGCCAATTACAGCATTCAGTACGGCAACGGCACTCTAACCGTCAACAAGGCGATGCTGACGGGCTCGGTAAGCGTCACGCCAGCCGATCCCAGCACGGTGGCTTACGGCCAGCCTGTAACGGCAACCGTGCTCCTGAACTCATACAGCATCGGCGGAGTGCCGGTGCTGCAACCGCATCAGGATCCGAAAGATCCGAATCAGCAGTTGCCGGAGAGCTTGACCGTCTATCTGGTGCCAGTCAGCGGAGGACCGAGTCAAGCGATGAAGTTCGGCACCTCGACGGCAGTGCCGACCTATGACAACACGACGAACACTAGCGGGACGACAAAGACGGGCTGGACGGCCAGCGTTAGCGGCAAGGCCCCAACTCCGGGCAACTACACGGCAGTGGTGTACGGGGATGACCCGGGTGACGGTAGCTTGACGAACCTCAACCTGGCCGATGCCGGCTACTTCTACCCGGACACCGCCGATATCATCTATCCCACGCTGCAGTCGAACCAACTCGATGTGGTACCGGCGGCGTTGACGATCACCGCTAACAATGCGAGCAAGATCTACGGGGTCACGGTGACGTTCGTCGGAAACGAGTTCAACACGAATGGTTTGGTGAACACGGACACGGTGAACAGCGTGACGCTGACCAGTGCGGGTGCGGCAGCAATAGCTACGGTTAGCGGATCACCCTATGCCATCGTGCCGAGCGCGGCCGCGGGCACAGGCCTGAGCAACTACACGATCAGTTATGTGAACGGTACGCTCACGGTCACCAGGGCTCACCTGACCGTCACGGCGGATAACCAGGCCCGCTTCTACGGGGACGCGAACCCGATGTTCACCGCGACTATTACCGGTTTTGCGAACGGGGAGATGTTGGCGAGCAGCGGAGTCACGGGCAGTGCGAATTGCACGTCCGTGGCCACCCCAACCAGCGCGGTGCCGGGCCCGTACTCCATCACCTGCACGGCGGGAACCTTGGCCGCGGGCAACTACGACTTCACGACGTTTAATCCCGGCCAGCTTACGGTGAACAAAGCTCATCTGACGGTAACGGCGGACAACCAGAACCGGTTCTATGGCGATGCCAATCCGGCGTTCACCACCACCCTCAGCGGCTTCAAGAACGGCGAGACGCTGGCCACCAGCGGTGTCACCGGAAGTGCAAATTGCACGACCACGGCCACTCCAACCAGCGCGGTGCCGGGTCCGTACTCCATCAACTGCACGGTGGGAACGCTGGCCGCGGGCAACTACGACTTCACGCCGTTTAATCCCGGCCAGTTGACCCTGAACAAAGCTCACCTGACCGTGACCGGTGACAACCAGAGCCGCTTCTACGGAGATGCCAATCCGGCACTCACGGCCACCATTAGCGGCTTCAAGAACGGCGAGACGCTGGCCACCAGCGGTGTCACCGGGATGGCGAATTGCACGACCACGGCCACCCCAACCAGCGCAGTGCCGGGTCCGTACTCCATCAACTGCACGGCGGGAACACTGGCGGCGGGCAACTACGACTTCACGACGTTTAATTCCGGCCAGCTGACGATCAACCAACGGCTGATCACGGCAACTGCGGATCCGCAGACAAAGATTTATGGCAAGTCGGATCCGGCGCTGACCTACAAGATCACTTCTGGAAACCTGGTGAATGGCGATGTGTTTACAGGCGCCCTGAACCGGGCAATAGGCGAGAATGTAGGGACATACGCAATCCTGCAAGGAACACTTGCTCTGAGCGGCAACTACAAGCTGACCTATGCCGGTGCTAACCTCACGATCACTCCTGCGCCCTTGACGATCACAGCGAGCGGCGCGACGGTGAACTACGGCGCTGCGGTTCCCGCGATCACGGCGGGCTACACGGGCTTCGTGAACGGGGACGCGGCGGGCAGCCTGACCACAGCGCCGATCTGTACCACGGTCGCGCATGGTGGGAGTGCGGTGGGCAGCTACGCCACCAACTGTTCGGGGGCGGTGGACAGCAACTACATCATCGGCTACACGGCGGGAACGGTCACAATCCAAGCAGTGCCGCTAACCATCACGGCCAGCAGTCCGATGGTCAATTATGGGTCGGCAGTTCCGACGATTACGCCGGGCTACGCGGGCTTCGTGAACAACGACACGGCGGCCAGCCTTACGACTCAGCCGATTTGCTTGACTACAGCGACGAGCTTAAGCCCTGTCGGCACGTATTTGAGCAGCTGCTCGGGGGCTGCGGACAGCAACTACACCATCGCCTATGTGGCGGGAGTGGTGACGGTCATGCCGGCCACTACCACCGCCGCGGTGGCTTCCTCGGTGAGCCCATCAACGTACATGCAGTTGGTGACTCTCACGGCCACACTGACTCCGCAATATGCGGGGACAACCCCGACCGGAAGCGTGACCTTCTACAACAACGGATCGCAAATAGGGACCGGGACCCTGAGCGCGGCCTCGTGCGGCACGCCACCATGCCCGGACCAGGCCACGTTCAGCACCTCTAGCCTGCCCGATAGCGGTCCCGATAACATTACGGCGTTGTATGGCGGGGACAGTAATTTCGTCACTAGCACTTCACCGGCGATTACACAGACCGTGCAGCCAGCTCCTAACGTTAGCCTGAGCCCGATGTCCGTTTCGTTTGGGAATCAGAATGTGAATACGACAAGCGCGCCGGGAAAAGTAACCCTTACAAATATCGGTGATGCCGCATTGAACATTAGTTCGAACGGTTTCTTGATCACCGGAAGCGATTACACCGAGTTTGCTCAAACAAACAACTGCGGCTCGACAGTTGCGGCCGGGAAGAGTTGCACCATTACCATCAGCTTTACGCCCACATATACGGGCGTGGCCTCGGCGAGCTTGCAGATAACCGACAATGACGACGACGCAACCAACGCGCAACAGATTGTCTCGCTGACGGGCGCCGGACTGAGCACGATCAGCGGCGGTTCGCTCTATACTGACGCCCTCTTCGCGACCGCAGGGGGATGCGGCAGCATCCTTGCGAGTGGTGGCAGTACCGTGGACAGCTTCAGTTCCGTGCAAGGGTACAGCTCATCCCACATTCTTAGCGGCGGGAACGTGGGCACCAACGGCAACGTGACTCTCAATGGCAGCAAGAGCATGATCTACGGCTCCGCGGCGGTGGACACGATGCTGACCGGAAACTGCAGCAAGACTTCAGTGACCGGCATCACGACCAGCGGAGGCGCGCAGGTGACCGGCGGTGCAGTGGCGCTCAACGGACCCATAAACTATCCTGCTCCTCCCGCGCCGAGTCCGGTTCCGCCCACGACCACCCAAAACATCTCCGGCTCCTGCGGGTCGATAAGCGGCTGCTCCAACACTGGAACCAAGACGGTCAGCCTCGCACCCGGACAATACGGCAACCTGAGCATCAGCGGCGGCACCACCGCACACGTCAGCACAGGGACTTACAACATCAACAGTCTCACCTTGAGCGGCAACAGTATTCTCTATGTGGACTCGGGGCCGGTGGTGGTGAATCTTGCCGGTGCTTCGCTCAGCGGGGCCAATCCGGCCATGGACGCGAGCGGTGGAAGCATTCAGAACCCGAGCGGAAAACCCTCGAATCTCCAGTTCACCTACGCCGGCTCCCGCGGCCTGACCCTCTCCGGCGGATCAAATAGCTATGCTGTTGTTTATGCCCCGAACGCTCTAGTCAACATTAGCGGCGGGTCCGACTTCTTCGGATCGATTATCGGGAGCACCGTCACCGCCACCGGCGGCACTGCCACGCACTTCGACACGAGTCTGGCGGACATCCAGCCAGAAAACTACATTTTGTTCACCGCCGTCGTTAATAACGTCAATAATCTCGGCTCGGGTCAGGTCAAACTCTACTTGACGAATTCGTCCATCCAATTCACTGGAGGCGGCACCGTCTACACCGTGCCCGTGCCCAACGCCGTCGTCACCTTCAACGCTGCATCGCAAAGTTCGGGCGCAAAAACGACCTATGACCTCACCAACAGCCGGTGGAGTACGGCAGTCGCCAAGACTGGTCTCACCGGCAACACGTTCGTGGCTGGCGTGGCGTTCAAGGTGCCAACCGATTTCCCGACCGGTATCCAGAATGCGACTTGGTCAGCGTCATTCTCCACCGACACTCAAGGTGTCAACCTGCAGTGGCAATGGGGCGCAGCTGTTTACGGATCAGCCATGAGCGCAGCCTGTACGTCAACAGATGTGAGCCATGCCTGCTCCACTTCGACCTATGCCACCACCAGTCCGAGCAACACCAATGTGCTGGGTATTAATGCTGAGGACGGATCCGCGAACGCGAACGGCACCGATCCAGCCGGCACGCCGGAAGCCTACAAAGCGTCTGTGATCTTCGGAGCGATGGGAGGCGGTTTGACGAACTACACCGGATACCGCAGTTCAGCGGCCGCAGTGGTTCCCACAATTGCTCCGATGAGCGTATCGCCAAGCAGCCTCGACTTTGGTACGCAGAACCAGGGCACTACGACAGCGACTCCGTTGACCGCAGTCCTCACCAACAATGACAGCAATCAGCACAACTTCACAGGCTCAGGCATTCAGATGATGGGTACGAATGCGGCCGACTTTACGCTGGTGCCGAATGGACCCGGCACGCTCAATAACTGCCTCGCGACGTCAAGCCTGGCTTCTGGAGCGAGTTGCACGCTGTACGCGACCTTTACACCCGGCGACGTAGGCACCAGAACAGCCAAAATCGTGCTTAACGATGACGCGAATAACAGTCCACAAACGGTTTATCTAAGCGGTACGGGACAGTAATGCTAATCGACCGTCCACTTGAAATAGTGATCTCGACGCCTCGGGCGTCGAGTGAAGTACGGAAGCCGGACCTGTATGCCGAATTCTTAGGCCGCGCGCCCAAGCCGAAAAGATCGCCGCCTCTGAAGCGAGGTGACGCGCAGCGCCTTATTGACCTAGAGCCAAGCAACCGAGAACTCCGATCAAGGTGCGGTGGAAAGGAACCTTGGGTGCAATCACGCGGGAAGTTTGAGGCGCACGGTGAGGTTTGTAAGTTGTATCATCAGTCCTTTATTGGTGGAGGCGGCGGGAGTCGAACCCGCGTCCGAAAATGTTACTGGTCAAGAGACTACATGCTTATTCGCGTTCATGCCCCAGGCGTTTGCCGCCATTGCTGGCGGTTCCCCCGGGACGTTCGCGGCCCACGCTCAGAACGGACAAGAAACGCTAGCCGCTAGCCTGTGATCTTAACCTCCCAGCCCAGACGTAGCGGAGAAGAGCAGCCCTCTGTGTGACGCTCGCTCACCGCCCAAGGGCGAAGCGGTGGAGAGCGGCTGCCTAATTAATTAGGCTGCGTATGCCATTTGTTGATTGGCAATTATCATTTTGCACGCGATTACGGGTGTGTGCACCCCGGCATGCCTCTTGGCCGCAAGCATCTCCGTCGAAGCCGTGACGCCCCCACTGGTGGGTTTGGCCATACTCAAAGAGCAGTTTCCAGACTATGGTGGAAACCTAGCGAAGTCAATCGATTGGATGCTCATGGAAACTCCAAAGGTTCAACACTGGTTTTCTACTTGAGACCTTGCACTTCCGCTAGAATGGCGGTGTTCCATGTTCTCGTCGGGAGCGGCGATGAAATTCCTCCTCGTAGTTCTGTCGTGTTTGCCGCTCGTATCCGACATTGAAGCGCAAACACCCGCGCCCAAGCCGTCCAACTGCACGGTGCAAGGCCAGATCGTTCAAGAGCCCGGGGGACGGCCTATCAGGAAAGTGGAAGTTAGTTTGTTAGGGGCCACAGGCGAGGAACGTGGCGAGACGGAATATGCTACGGTCAGCGACGCGGAAGGGCGGTTCAGGTTTGAGGATGTGAAACCGGGCAGCTACCGGACGCATTTCGATCATGCCGGTTTTGTGGAGGCTGAAAAGCACCATCATGGCTCGGGAATGTTGCTTGCTCTCGAGCCGGGCCAAGAGGTCAAGGATTTACTCTTTCACATGGCACCGACTGCCGCCATCACGGGAAAAGTTACCGACACCGACGGAGATCCTGTGCCGCGCGTCTCTGTGGTGGCTGTTCCCTACGGGAGTACCGCGCACGATATCTTCCGGGGTTTGGGCAGTTACACAAACGACGTTGGGGAGTATCGGATCGCAGGCCTGCCACCAAAGCGCTACCTAGTCGTTGCGCAGCCACTCTCCCAACTCACCAGAGCAACGGTTGCGAAGAAGTTTGATAAGAACGTGCCAACCTACGGCACGACCTACTATCCCGGAACCACCGAGAAGAGCCAAGCAGTTCCGGTCGCAGTCCGCCCGGGCGACGAAACACCCGCGAATATCGTCTTAGGCTTGGTGCATCCAGTTCACGTTCGCGGAATGGTGATTAACCTCCCTGCGGGGCGTAGGGACGAAGTCAGCATCGTCTTGCTACCCCAAGGTGAGAACTCGATGGCTGCCGTTGAGCCGTGGCCGGTCGACAAGGATGGCGAGTTCGACATTCGCGGAGTGCTCCCCGGTTCCTATGACGCCCTCTTGGTGTTTGGCGGAGAAAAAACTCCCGGTTTTATGCGCGGCGACGAAACCGTACGAGTCAACAGCGTGGATGTCGACGGCTTACGAATCTCGCCTCTTGCTAACGGAGTGGTCCGCGGGCAGTTCCGCATGGACGATGGGCGAAAAATTGACTGGTCCCAATTTGATATAAGTCTCCATTCCAAACGAACAACGTCCATCGATACATACGCTTCGTATTCTGGAATGAGTTATGACGCATTCTCTTGGGACCAACGGTCTCCCCGTCCTGAGGTCAAGAGTAATGGATCATTCGAAGCAAAGGACGTGCCCGCTGGCGCTTATGACCTGCGAGTCGGGCCCACGGGCAAAGCCCTAGACGACTTTTTTGTGAAAGCCGTGAATTTAGGCGGCAAGGACGTCGCCGATTCAGGCCTCATTCTCGAAGGTGCAACTTATTCGCTGGACGTCGTTGTTAGCGCAAAGGGTGCGGCCGTAGAAGGGGTTGCCGTAGACGCAAAAGACAAACCTGCCTCTGACGTCCAGGTCGTTTTCATTCCGAATGTAAAGCGCCGTGGACGTTACGATCTCTACCAGCAGGTCACGACAGATTCCAAAGGTTACTTCAGCCTGCGTGGATTAAATCCGGGCGAATACCAGGTGTTCGTGCTCGATGCTGATGTTGATCGCGATGAAATTGCGGACCCTGAATTCGTGCGCATACACGAATCGCTGGGCCAAACCGTTAAGCTGGAGGAAGGAGATCACCAGACTTTGGTGCTGAAAATTGCTTCGGGCGATTGAGGCTGGGTGCAGTTCCAAGTCCTTACAATTCTTCACCAAAGCCCTTGACATGCTATGCATGCATATGCAAGAATAGCATGCATGAGGAAGAATTCTGCATCTATGGTGTCCCCAGACTCTGATGCAATCCGACGCCATGCCTACGAGAAATATATTTCTTCCGCTCGCCGCCGGAAACAGAAGACCGTGGCGATTAACGTTGGAGAAGTACACCGGGCTTTGGCGCTCAACAATCGGGTGCCGCTGGTGTGCGCGGCCCTTGGATCCAAAAAATTCCTGACGGAGCATGGGCTGCGCGTCCTTTCGAAGACCGGGCCTCCATCGGGACAAAGCACGACCGTCACATTCACCTACGAAATCGTGGACAAGAAAAAGGAAGATCACGTTCAGTTGGATCGCCAGGAAGCCTGGAATCGACTCCGAGGCTCGATGAAAGACATTTTTGCCGAACTGGGCGGAGGCGAGAACTATCTTCGCAATGAGCGCGCCAATTTTTATGCTCCGGGGAAAGATCCCCTGGATGACCTGTGAGCCGCATCTATTGGGACTCGATGCTCTTCATCTACTGGCTGGAAGGAAATCCACAGTTTGGAAAAAGAGTGGATGCGATCTGGTCGCGCATGCAAGGGCGGAATGATCAGCTGATTACTGCGGCCCTGGCTTTCGGCGAGGTATTCGATCTGTACGGGCGAATCAGAGGCTCGCTGAGAGTATCCTCGGCAGACGCCATCCATCTGGCCTGTGCGGCAAGCGCAGGCACAGATTTATTTCTAACCAACGACAACAACCTGATCGGCAAGGTGATCCCCGGAATTCAGTTCATCGCAGGGCTCGACTCAAATATTCTTTGAGGCGGCTTTCTGCGCAAGCATCGCTTCCAGCCTCGCCTTCGCTTCCGGCCATTCCGAATCCAAAATACTGAAGTAAACGGAGTCGCGCACGCGGCCCGTCCAGGTCAGCACGTGGCGGCGCAGCGTTCCTTCTTCTTTCGCGCCGATGCGCAGGATTGCGTTGCGCGATTTCTGATTCAGGGCGTCTGTCTTCAGCTTGACGCGAATGCAGTTCCAGACTTCAAACGCGTGACGCAGCATCAGATATTTGGCTTCGGTATTTACGACAGTGCGCTGCCAAGCCGGCGCGATCCAGGTGGAACCGATCTCGACGCGGCGGTTCGCGCGGTCGATATTCATGAAGCGGGTGCTGCCGATCGCCTGCCCAGACCTCCGCTCGACCGTCGCGAACACGATTGACTCGCCACGCTCTTGCTCGTCGAATGCTTTCTCCACGAGGCGCTGAAAGTCTTCGCGAGTTTTCATGCGGTAGGGAATCCATTGGAAGATTTCGTCGAGCGCGTCCTTCGAAACTTCCCAGAACATCTCTGCGTGCTCACTGCGTAGAGGTTCGAGGCGGACGACAGAGCCTTCCAGCGTAAGCGGAGTAACGATATTCAGCGGAGCAGCGGGCAAACTCATCGAGCGCCTTCCTTCCGTAACTGGCCATTATCTTGCATCTTGCGCCTGTTTGCGGCATCTCAACTACGACGCCCGTCTGTAGAATGAAAAGCAAGGCGTTGACCTGCGATGATCTCATCCGTCCAACACTGTATAGTCCAACGATGTCAGGAGAGCCCGCGGTGAAAGCGCAGTGTTTGCCCTTTGCCCAAATCCCGCATACCACCCGGCTCTTTACGGACTTTCTTGCATATTCCCCCAACGTCCAGCCTTTCTATCCGCACTCTCCTCACTTCAGCGAGTGGTCCAAGGCTGAGGCTTCCGCACTGAAGTATGATCCCGCTCGCCGGCAGCTTGTCAGCGCGATTCTTGAGCGCCAGAACAAATCCTGGGGCGCCTCGCCGCAGACTTTTGCTAACCTGAACCGTCTGCGACAAGGCGCGGCGGCCATCGTCACTGGGCAGCAAGTCGGGTTGTTCGGCGGACCAGCGTTTGCCATCTATAAAGCTCTGACCGCTGTGAAGCTGGCGGAGGAGGCTACGGCGGCGGGCATCGAAGCGGTTCCTGTCTTCTGGCTGGCCACATCGGATCACGATCTCGCCGAGGTGAATCATGTTTCAATGCCCGGCCCGGACGGTGTTCTGCGCACGCTCGCAATTTCCAGCCAGGGCGTTGCGGGCGCGCCCGTAAGCAATGTGCGATTAGGCGAAGAGATCTTGCCGGTGGTCGAAGAAGCCGCGTCACTGCTGGGAGATTCGGACGCCTCGCAGCTCCTGCGCGAGTCGTATCGTCCCGGGGAAACGCTGGGCACAGCTTTCGCGCGCCTTTGTGCGCGCCTATTTGGCGAATGGGGTGTGATTCTACTGGATGCCTCCGATGCAGAACTGCATCGCATAGCCGAGCCCATTTAT